>Ga0181536_10006218_pt1 | contig 12042 bp, 11 predicted proteins | sample PEATcosm2014_Bin_41_FD_121105 | JGI IMG/M metagenome (GOLD analysis project Ga0181536, IMG submission 121105) | Peatland microbial communities from MTU Mesocosm Facility, Houghton, MI, USA - PEATcosm2014_Bin17_60_metaG | ecosystem: Environmental > Terrestrial > Soil > Wetlands > Peat | place...
AAGGTCCAGCCGCAGCCCGCTCTCTTCGATCTCCTCGGCAAGCCGCCGAAGTCGCGCCGGTCCGGGCTCAGCCACAGGACCGAAGCTAGCGTTTGGCGGCAAATCCACGAGGCCGAACTCCAAAACCGGCCGGTGCGCAGTCGACCCCGATATCGCAGCTTGGATCTCGCGTGCACATGGCCTGCCTGCGACGACGGGCCGCTCTACGCACGCAACTCTCGGTCTTTACGCTTTCTCCAGCGCCCTCGCCGTGGCAAAGTCCTGAGCCTGCAAGAGCGAGAGCGATGCCCGCCTCCTTCGTCCTCACGCGGAGAGTCTTAGCCTGGAACCACCGATCAACCATCTGGCTGAGCATCGCTGACGTGATTTCCAAGGTGAAGGGTCCAACGGCCGGAGCGTGACTTCTTCAGTGGCCTTGAGGACGTACGAGTCCAGAGGTTCGTGATGTGCGTCGGTTGTCAGCGCCTGGTTCGGTCGTCTGCGGTGCGCCGGCCGCGGCGGTGGCGTTAGAGCGGGACCGGCGGCAGAGCGCGGAGAAGGGCAAGTGCTCGGTCGAAGACTCCCGCCCACGGCCAGTGCTGCGGCGCTCGCAGCGTGTGCGTTCCAGAGCGACTGACGAGACGACCGGGGACGGAGAAGAATCGAGTGCGCACCGTGCGGGCCACCACGAGCTGGTCCTCGGGGGTGAGCTCACCGAGCAGGGCGGACCAGCGGATGAGGTTGTGGGCCAGGGCGGCGCAGAGGAGCCAGGCGGCGTTGGCGGAGAAGTTGCCCGAAGGGACGTGTTCGAGTCCCGCCCCCTCCTTGAGGTCCTTGATGGCGAGCTCGACTCGGGCGTGGGATCGGTGGAAGGCGTCGACATCGACGGCGTCACCTTGCCGACCGGTCACGAAGGCAAAGTGACGCCACTCGGGCCACAGCGTCGCCTGGGCACCGACCAGCCGGGTCCGACGCACGATGAGGCGCCGCCCCTTGTAGAGACACTCGGCCACCTCGGCCATTCCGTCGGGGGTGTAGTCGATCGGGATCCAGGCACTCTCGTCGATGGCAGAGATGGCACTGAGCACGGACTTCACCATGCGCACTCCCATCGTGTAGCCGACGTCGAGGCGCTCGAGCGTGGCGATGGTGGTGTTGGACCAAAAGCCCGAGTCGAAGCGCATGATCACCTCGCCGGTCGCCCCGGCCCGGCGCAGCCGGGCCACCAGTTCTTCGACGAAGCGCTTGGTGCCGCGCTGCGTATTGGCCGCGCCCTTGCGCATCCGGACATGAAGGAGCTCGCCGGTGGCCGCCAAGGTGGCGAGCAGGGGGTGGTAGCCGAGCTTCTTGGTGTAGCCGTAGCCGGCACCATGCTTGGCTTTGCCGCACACCTCGCAGATGGTCGAGTCGAGGTCGACGACGCACTGTTGGGCGCCGGGCCCGGCTCCGAAGGACCAGGCCCGGCGCAGTGCCTCGGCGAGGACGGCATCGAGCTGTCGGACGTGACCGAAAGTGAAGGACCGCAAGAAGGTGCCGAGCGTCGAGGGTGCCATCACCCTGTGACCGAGCACCGAGCCGGTGGCCCCAGAGCGCAACACGTCGGCGTGATCGATGTGCGAGCCACCGGCCACCATGGCGTGCACCAAGGTCAGCACCTTGCGCCCGGGCAGTGCGCCTCCGACCCGCCCCGACAGGTCGACCGTGGCGTTGATCAGGCGCTCGAGACCGAGGCGAGCAAGCAACGTCGCCACCAACAACAACCCGGCGTTGGCCACCAGATTCGCCTCGTCGAAGGTCACGCCAATCCGGTCAATCCCGCGCGATACTGGCCTCACAGAAAGTGCCTCCTGGTGTTGGTGTGAATCGTGACGTCGCAATCACAATTCTCCCAGGCAGGGAGGCACTTTCCGCGGATGCGCGACTACGTCACCGGGTCATTGGTCGGTGGTTCCAGGTTTATGCTGACCCACCTCGACTGAGCTCCGACGACGTTTGCTGGTCGACCAAGCGTGGGCAACCGTGTCCACCAACCGCTGGTCACATCACTGATCCGCATCACAGCTGAACGGACCTGCCCCGGGTTTCATAGGTGCTCCAGGATTCACGGGAGTGGTTCAGGCCAGGCTCTCCCTCGGCTGCGCCGAGGACCCCGATCAGCCCAGACGAAACGATTACATCCGGCCCCCGACACTGCCCCAATCCGCCGGGAACGGCTAGTGAATGACTTGTCCTTCCGGTGACTGCCGGGCAAATGCCTAGTACGCAAGCGAGTTGCCCATCTGCGCTGCGCTGGCGATACGCCAGACCCACTTCGGGCCGCGAATCTGGTTCGGCTCTCGGCGTCTGATGTCTCTCCAAGTGAACGCCGCCACGATGAGATGCAAGACCACGAGGGCAGCGAGAAGCCTCGGATCGAGCTTGCGTTGGGCCATTCACCAAGTGTGGCACGCGGCCTGCCTCCGTATGCCATCGGGAGCGTGGGGCAGTCGAGAAGTAGGCTCGTCCCTGGGAAGTCACGTCGTCGACACGTCAACGGGCGAGGCACTTATCAGCAAGGGCTGTGGAGACTCAGAGGAGACCCACTGCCGAGGCGGATGTGACGAATGCCTCTACTGCGCAGGCGATTGGTCAAAGACGATCAGGGCATGGCCGATCGCGCCTTGCAGCGATGACGATCCCCACCGCCAGCGCCGGGGCCGGCGGAATCGAGGCCACCGGCTTGACCAAGTCCTACGGATCGGTCCGAGCAGTCCGCGGGATCGATCTCCGGATCAAGCCCGGCGAGACCGTCGCACTTCTCGGACCGAACGGAGCAGGCAAGACGACGACGATCGACATGATCCTCGGCCTGCGACACCCCGATGCCGGAGCGGTCAGCGTGTGCGGCCTCCCACCGGCTAGGGCAGTCAGATCGGGCTGGGTCGGGGGGATGCTCCAGACCGGATCACTGCCGGACCACCTGCGTGTTCGTGAATTGCTCACGCTTGTTGCCTCGTACTACCCGCAGCCTCTTGATGTCGAGGATGTGCTTCGACGCACGGGACTCAGCGACCTCGTGGAGCGTTGGACGACGAAGCTCTCCGGCGGGCAAGCGCAGCGGGTGCGCTTCGCCACGGCCCTCGTCGCCAATGCCGATCTCTTGGTGCTCGACGAGCCGACTGCTGGCATCGACGTCGAGGGTCGACACGAGTTCTGGGAGGTGATGCGCGGAGTCGCGGCGGAAGGAAAGACCGTCGTGTTTGCTACCCACTACCTCGAAGAGGCCGATGCGTTCGCGGACCGGATCGTGCTCATCGCCCGTGGGTCCATTGTCGCCGACGGGCCGGCCACCGAGATCAAGGCGAAGGCGGGGTCTCGAACGGTCCGGGCGACGCTGCCGGTAGTCGACCTCTCGTCGCTTCGCGCCCTGCCCGGCGTGATGAACGTCGAGCGCCACGGTGAGACGGTGGTGCTTTCGTGCTCGGACGCCGACGTGGCGCTCCCGGCACTCTTCGCATCGTTCCCCGAGGTGCGCGACGTCGAAGCACGTGGCGACAGCCTAGAAGAAGCGTTCCTGGAGCTGACAGCCGAGCCGGTCGACCCTCGTCCCGAGGCGGTGGCGGAGTGAATGCGGCCACACACGTGCGCTACGAGTTCCTCCGCTCCTTCCGCAATCCCCTCACGTGGGCGCTCTCTTTGGCGCTTCCACTCGTCGTGTACTACGCGGTCGCTTCGGGCAACCGCCATGCATTCGTCCACGCCGCGGGCGTCTCCTTTCCTCTCTACTTCATGACCGGAATGGCGGCCTATGGCGCGATGTTCGCCGCCATCGGGCCCGGTGCCCGTCTCGCGCGCGACCGCGCTCGGGGCTGGACCCGCCAGTTGCGGATCACGCCGCTGCGGGTCCGCACCGACTACCTCGCGAAGACGCTCGCCGCCTACCTCGTGGTGCTGCCCACGCTCGTCTTGGTCTTCCTGGCCGGCGCAACGCTTGGGGTGCACCTCAACGTGGCGCAGTGGTTAGAGATGGGCGGCCTGATACTTGTTGGCTTGGTGCCGTTCGTCTTGATGGGCCTCATCTTGGGTCACCTGATCGCGACGGACGCCCTCGTGCCAGTCATGGGCTGGCTGGTCGTCTTCTTCGCCTTGTTCGGCGGCGCGTTTGGGAGCTTGTTCAACAGCGGAGCGATGCTGACCGTCGTCAAGCTGCTGCCTTCCTACTGGCTCGTGCACGCCGGCGCGTCCGCGCTCCACCATGGGGACTGGCCGGCAGAGGGATGGATCGTGCTCGCCTGCTGGACCTCCGCGCTCATCCCACTCGCCGTCTTCGCCTACCGGCACGACACCGACGCGGCGTGATCGCACATCCCCACAGCCGACCGTCGGCGTCGTCAGCACAGCGTTCCGCGCAGAGTTCTAACCCAACTTGATGCCAAGCTCGGTCGTGCGGATCGCCTCGATCTTCGCCGCTGCCATTGTGTTTGGCTCCGGGAAGAGAAGCCCATAGCAGTCGTAGGTGAATGTCACGTTCGAACGCCCTGCCCGGCGCGCAAAGATGGACGGGTCCACACCGGCGGCAGGGAGGAGCGCAACCTCGGTGTGCTTCAGGTCGTGCGGGCGCCCAACGAAGTGTCCAGAAGTTGCGGGTGCCCCATACCACGCATCGTCAACCGTACTGAGGGCGTCTCCGAACGCCGGACCTGGGCGTACCCTGCGGCACAACGGGGCTAGGCCGGGAAGCCAAGGAAGTTCCGATCGGTACCCGGCATTATGGGGTCAATGAGGTCGACGCCATGAGCTTGGGGAGGACACTCATCACGTCACGCTTGGAGGTGCGCCCGCCCCGCGAGCTGGATCGCGCACGGTTCGTCGAACTCTTCTGCAATGACGACTTCATGATCTTCTCCGGCCAAGCTCTGACTGAGGAGGCCGCCCACGGGCGCTTCGATCACATGCTGGCAATGTGCGAAGTCGTTCCGTTCGCGAAGCAGCCGATCGTTGAGCGCGCCTCAGGTCTAGTTGTCGGCTATACAGGCGTCGATTACTTCACCTTCGAGGGTGGGGAACCTTTGGAATGGGGGTACCGGCTGGTGCCTGAGTCGCGAGGATTCGGGTACGCGACCGAGGCAAGCCAAGCGTTACTTGCCCGCGCTCGCGAGACGTTTTCGGGCGAACTGCTTGCGATAATCGACCCCGCCAACCATGCCTCCCAGAACGTCTGCCGGAAGCTTGGTTTCGTCTTCCGGAAGCAGGCGCTTGTGGATGGGGACGTTGCAAACCTCTACACCCTGGCCATCGGCGACACAGGGCGGTAAGCGACGGAGTCTCCGGCTTTCGATGAGTAGCCGACTGCCCGCGAACACGGGGAGTGCGACTCAGGTCAGGAGACGAAGCGGATGGGGAGCGCCTTGGTGTCGGCCGGGTTGGTCGAGCTAGCGTTGTTCACTATGACGTAGCAGCTGTGCACCGCGTCGCAGACTCCATTGCCGATGGTACCGGTGCCAACGTGGAGGACCACCGAGCCCGATCCCGTGGGGTCAGGGTGCAGGATCGCTGCATGAGCAAAGCTGCAGCCGGCCGAGCTGGCCGTGGTGATATCCACTTGGGAACACTCAAGGATATTGACGACCTTGCCCGGCGTGTAGCCACTCCATCGAACGGTGACGGCCTGGCCGTCGTTCAAGCCTGTGTTTGGAGTGACGGTTGCGTGCAAGTGGACCGCCGCTTGTTTGGGGAGAGGCAAGGTTGCTGGGGACCCCGAAGTCCAGGCGGTGTGCACCAGCGACAGGGAGGAGCGACCGTTGGCCGAGACGGCCTGTAGCGCCCCGTGTTCGTGCTTGAGGAAGGCATTGAAGAAGGCCGTCGTTGACTTGATGACCGGAACTGACGTCGGGCCGACGACCCCAGATGCGGCCATGTGAGCCGTCGAACCTGTGCTGTCGGAGGAACTGTCCCAATCGAGCGTAAGCAGCGCCTTTGGTCCCCGTGCCTGGTTGAAGACCGCAACAGCATCGGCATAGGGGACGAGCCCGTCGTGAACATCCGATACGACGAGGAGCGGTGGAGCCTTGGCCAATTCGTAGGAGCCACGACCGAGACCCTCAGTGGTCCCTGCCATCACGACCGCTGCCTTGACCCGGGCGTCACGGCAGCAGCTGTTGGCGACGAGGCCCAAGGTCGTGATGGCGCCGTTGGAGTGGCCGGCGGCCCCGATCTCGTTCGGATCGACCAGGCCCGACAGCGGTCCGTTCACGGCGGCCGAGGCACTGAGCACCTGGTCGATGACGAAGCTCATGTCACCGGGCTGGTTGCCGATGTCCCCACCATCGGGACCACCGGGTGTCTGACTACTTGACAGCGGGAACAAGGGCGCGGCCACCACATAGCCCGCAGCCGCCCAGGCGGTCAGGAGCTGCTGGTAGTCCTGAGGGGAGCCTCCCAGGCCGTGGGCGAAGACGATGAGTGGGTATGGACCGTCGCCAGATGCCGCGACCGAGCCGGATGCCCGCGCCGGATACCAGATGGTCGTCACGAGGGTCCGGGAGGGCTTGCCCGGCATCCCGTCCCACGGCGGCGTCGAGCGAGAGGTGTCGACGAAGGTCATTGTCGTGGTTGCCACCAACGTCGAGCCGGCCGCAGTGGCAACGGTCGCGGCGCCGACCAATGGGGGCCCGATGGTGGAGAGCACAAGGCCAAAGGCAACCGCGCCCAGTGGCACGATTCGACGGATCGCCCCCATTCGCTCCCTCCCTACCCCGAACGAGAAGCCATCGTCTCACAACGCCAAGTCTTTGTCCGTGTGCGCGAGGGGTCAGTCGGACCGTCCAAGACCTCTCAGACGATGTCCACAAATGGAGTCACACTTGCACTGGCAGTGCCGAACGGCTCGGCCGGATCGTACAGGGTCTGTTCAGGAAGCTTCGTAACACTGACGAGGAGAGGAAAAGGTGCATCCAGGCCGGCCCGGAGGGGCCCGCCTGATCCATTGTGTCCACCGCAATCTGACCCGCCGTAAAGGCCCGGCGCCCGACACGTCGAGCGCCTCGGCTTCGCCGGCCTTGACTGCTCTGCCGACAACGTCGAGGGGGATCAATCCGAGCACGGTTTCGCGACGCCCTGACCAGGGGTGTGGACGTTCGCGTGGACGTTGGTGTGGACGTCTACAAGGCACGATCGGAGGATAGATGGAGGCATCGAAGGCGACTCACTCCGCGGTCGCGGGTCCTCAGGCCGAGCCGCTCCAGAGGTACATCGATCCACGGCACCGGCCTGACCCTCATCCAGCCATTGCTTGCCGGCCAGCGGTGTCACCCAATGGATCTACGCTCGAGCCGTGGAGCGACCGATCACCGGCTACCACCAAGACGAAGCTGGCGACTGGGTGGCCGAGCTGGCATGCGGACACAATCAGCACGTCCGCCACAGGCCTCCATTTCAGCTCCGAGCCTGGGTGCTCGACCCTGGCGGGCGGGTCGGCCGGCTCGGGACGCCCCTGAATTGTCCGCTCTGCGATCGGGCCGAACTGCCCGAGGAGCTCCGTTGGGTACGCACAAGCCCGATCTGGGACGAGCGGACCATACCGGCCGGTCTGCGCCGAGCCCACCGTGTCGCGGTTGGCACCTGGGGGCGGATCGTCGTCCATGGCGGACGACTGCGCTTTGCTGCGGCGACCACGCCGCCGATAGACATCGAGCTGGAGGTGGCTTCGACCCAAGCAATCCCGCCTGAGGTCCTCCACGAGGTGGAGCCATTGGGCGCCGTTCAATGCTCGGTCGAGTTCTTCGCCATCGACCGCTCGGGCCAGGCAGGGACCGTACAAGTCGAACTCAACGAGCCGGTGGAGGAAGGTGGTGATCCGGCGTGCTGGGCCGAGATGCTGTGCCCCGAGTGTGGCGCCGTCGTTGACGACGGGTATCACCATCCCGGCTGTCCGCTCACCGGGGCGAGTTCGTGACGGGGCTGTCCACCCCGTGGTGTGAGGCGATGGGCCTTCTCGTTCCCATCGCGAACGCGCCGATGGGAGGAGTGGCCGGCGGGGCGTTGGCCGCTGCGGTCTCCGCAGCCGGTGGACTCGGGATGATTGGGGTGGGCAGCGCCGGCTCGGTGGGCCTTCTCGAACGCGAAAGCGGTGTTCCGCGAGAGATGGGAGCTCGTTTCGGGATCGGACTGATCGACTGGGCGATCCAGCGAGACCCAGGGCTGCTTCGCGCGGCGATCGCCGCTCACCCTGTGTTGCTCTCGGTGAGCTTCGGTGACGATTGGTCATGGGCGGAGCAGGCGAGTGAAGCGGGCATCGTGACCGCAGCCCAGGTCTACGACGGTGACGAGGCCCGACGGGCCGCCGACGCCGGGATCGAGGTCGTGGTGGCCCGAGGTGCCGAAGGCGGCGGGCACGGTAAGGCCACGGTCGCGACCCTGCCTTTGCTGGAGGCGGTGCTCGACGCAGTCACCGTTCCGGTGTTGGCCGCCGGGGGCATCTCGACGTCCCGTGGGCTTGCGGCCGTGCTTGCCGCAGGGGCGTCTGGAGTGTGGCTTGGAACTGCGTTCGCCGCATGCCCCGAGTCACTGGCCTCAGACGGCGCTCGCTGGGCGTTGCTCAAAGCGTCCGGCCGGGACACGGTGATGACGAGCGTTTTCGATGCCGCGCTCGGCTACCCATGGCCGCCCGAATACCCCGAACGGGTCCTGTGCAACGAATTCACCAGGCGCTGGTCAGGCCGCGAGGAAGAGGTCGCCTCGAACGGCGAAGCTCGCGCCGCCCTGACGGCCGCCATCTCGGACAACGACTTCACGATCGCCCCCGTGAACGCCGGCCAAGGTGTCGGCCTCCTCACCGAGATCCGTCCAGCCAAGGAGGTACTCGAGTACTTCTGCGCCGGTGCTGCTGAGCTTCTCCGAACGCGGTAGCCCAGGGTGTTACTTGGACGATCAGCTCCCGCACGCCCCAGGTGTGACCGTCACGTCGACGGTGGAGGCCGACGGGTCGTTGGTCACCACCAGCCGCGTGGCCCCCGCGGACGACGTCGCCCTCCCGCCGGTCACCTTGGTGCAGTAGCTGTCCGGGTAGTGCCTCGACACCGGGACGAAGATCACCGTCGGCGCCGTGACCGCGCGGTCGACGCGATAGCTGAGATGGAAGACCGCCGTCGACGGGTCGAAAGTCATGGCGGTGGGCGTGCCGGCGATCGCCTGCGCGTACGTCTCCGAGAGGGCGTAGAGTTGAGCCGAGGTGGCAGGTCCCGCCGGCCAGAGGCCCGAGTCGTGTGAACCTGTGGGGTCCTCGTAGTAGAGCCACTGCCAGTACATCCAGCCCACGAGGTCGGCGTCGGCGTCCGCCACCATCCGACCAAGGTCGGCGGCGTCGGTCGTGGCCCCGAATTCCGTGAGGAACCAGGCAGGTCCGTCTGGCTGCGCCGCTGAGGCATCGTTCGCGCGGTCCCGAGCACTGTCTGCGAACACCTGTTCCTCCGCCGGCGGGCAGACCTGCGAGTAGTCGGGCGCCTCGGGCCCGTTCGGCACGTGGAGGGGACAGTAGTCGTGGAAGTTGTAGACGAGGCGGGGGAAATCCATCGCCCCGATATGGTTCGGGACCGGGCCGCTGGTCGTGGTGTCGGGCTCGAAGAAGACGGCGTGGCGGTGGTCGACGTGCTCGATGGTCGGAATCACCCCGTCCTCGGGGTCGTCGGGCGGGCAGTCGGTGATCCGCTGGCCCGACTGGGTCTGGCCGGGATGGGCACGGCCGGCGTAGAAGCACTGCACCTGGGCGTCGAACGCCGCGTTCTGATCCGTGTGCAGGAGGATGCTGGGTGAGAACGGCTCATTGAACGGGTCGTAGCCGATGACCCAGGGGTTATTGGCGAGCCGGGACGCGATCTTGGCCCAGATCTGATCGTAGGCGCCCTGCAGGTTGCCCACGACGTCGTTTGCCCAGAAATGCCCCTGGGCCTGGGCCATACCGGCGTCGATCTGGTTCACGCCCCACGCAGCCACATTGCGGTAGGCCACCGGAGTGATGCCGTCGGTGCAGACTGCCCAATTCGGGAACCCCTCCCCGGCGAACACCTCGTTCATGGAGTCCTGGTGCATGTCGACGAGGGAGTAGATGCCATGGCGGGCCAGGAGCGAGATCGTCTGCTCCAGCTTGGTCATGTAGGCATCGAAGATCTTGGCGTCGAACTGGCCGGGGCCCGCCACCTTCGGCTTGCCCGGGGTGCAGATGGCTGGATCGTTCATGGCTGCGGTGCCGGGCTCGAGCCCCTTCCAGAAGATGCCGAGACGCACTACGTCGAACCCGTCGGAGGCGATGGAGGCCGCCTCCGCGTTCGTCAGCACGTTGACGCCCGTGCCGCTGGTGACGATCTCGTAGGGCGGGAGCTTGTACATGAGGTCAACCCCGTGCATGAGGACGACGCGGCCATGGGCGTCGCGGAGAAAGGATCCGCCCGGGGCGCTGACAGGCGCCACTGGGCCGGCGGTCACCAGTGATCCCGACGCCGCACCGGCGGAGCCCGACCAGGACCAGACGAGTACTGCCACCAGCGCCATCGACGCACCGGCTGCCTGCGCCAGACGGGGTATCGATGCTCCACGCCTACGGCGCACGACCGGGGCTGAACTCAGCACCTTCGGGCCGAGTTGTTTGTGGGGCGACATGAACCGAGCGGTCTCAGTGAGGGCAACGGCCGAGGGCGTGTCTGTTGCAGTTGGCAAAGATGATCAGGCATTCTCCAACGCCTTGGTAGCTGCGGAGTCCTGAGCTTCTAGTAGATGGCGGTACCTATTCACCGTTCCAACGGTGCGCCACCCGTGTCGATCCATGACTTCGCCGACGCTTGCACCATTTTTCAGCAACGTGGTTGCGGAATGGTGCCGCAGATCATGCAGTCTCATTCGAGGGACTCCTGCTTCCTCGCAGGCTTCGACGAACGTTCTTGTGATGGTGTACGGGTTGTACGGTCGCTCGCCACCTGGCACGGGCGAAAAGTTGTAGGAGCATGACTTGACCACGGCGCCGCATCTTGTTGCTCGCCCTTCGGACCGCTTCTTGTGGGCTTTCAAGAGCTTCATTGTCTTCGGGCCGATGGCGATCCGACGAATGTCACCGGTCTTGGTTCCCTTGACCTGGCTTCCGCCCGGAACGGCGGCGACTGATCTTCGGATCAGGAGGCTCCCCTGGGTGAGGTCGACGTCTTCCCAGCGAAGCCCAGCCACTTCTCCGCGACGACAACCCGTCCAGCTGATGACGGCAATGAGGGTGCCCCAGCCAGGATCCTTGGCCAACAGGTGCTCGATAACCGTGCGCACATCATCGGAGGAGGGTGGCTCCATTTCCCTGGCGCCGAGTGGTAGCTCGATCCCGTCGGTGGCGATGATCGAGGTGTAACCACGCCGGTGGGCCCAGGCGAGCGACTGGCGCAGCGCCCAATGGATCTTCCGAATCGAGGAGCCCGACTGGCCTTCGGCGACCAGAGCACTGTAGAGGTCCTCAATGTGATGAGGTCGCAAACGGGCGACTCGCATCGACCCGATGACCGGTTCGACGTGCGTGATCGCAACCCGATATCGGTCTGTTGTGGCGGGGGAGAGCTGAACCCTCCTCGAGTCGAGCCACTTGTTGAGCGTCTGCGAGACCGTTATCGGCTCCGCTGGCGAGGAAGCGTTCCTGTCCTTGGCCACCTCGGTGACGAACGCCGCCAGAGCGATGCCCGCTTCCTTCTTCGTACCGTGGAAGGTCTTGGACGTGTACCGCTTTCGTCCGTTGCCGTCTCTTCCGACGAAGGCGTGCTCTTCCGACGAAGGCGTGTAGCCGCCAGGACGACGGTCCCCGCTGCTGCATGTGTCCTGCCATGGCCGCTCCTTGCCATCCAAAATACCGGAGGGGCGGCTCGGATTGCCACGATGGATTGCCAGTCAGGCGACCCGCGAGGCTCCACTCGCGAGAAACGGCATCTGACCTGTACGAATATGAAGCGCCCCCGGCAGGACTCGAACCTGCGCCACCGGCTCCGGAGGCCGGTGCTCTATCCGCTGAGCTACGGGGGCGGGTGTGCCCGTGCCTGTGCACGAGCAGGGGTCGATCGTAGT
>Ga0181536_10006219_pt1 | contig 12041 bp, 15 predicted proteins | sample PEATcosm2014_Bin_41_FD_121105 | JGI IMG/M metagenome (GOLD analysis project Ga0181536, IMG submission 121105) | Peatland microbial communities from MTU Mesocosm Facility, Houghton, MI, USA - PEATcosm2014_Bin17_60_metaG | ecosystem: Environmental > Terrestrial > Soil > Wetlands > Peat | place...
AAACGTCAAGAAGTTGGTACTGACCGGTCTGCTTTAGTCCGGTCAGTGCACCGGACTGAATGTACGGCCAGAGGTCGTAGCGTTCAAGCGGCGGCATGAACACACCTATATAGATGCGCAGAAAGACAGCGGTCAGAATCAGCGCTAGAGTGACGACCGTGTAGCTATAGATGGGAGCCTGCGGCGGCGTAACGATTGTTTCCTTGCGTCCCCAATGCGTCGTATTCATATCTGTTCCGTGCTCCTTTCCGCATAGCTGGCGAGAACGTCTTCCGACGCCTTGCGCTTGTTTGCCTTCACGTAGCGAAGCATTTCTTTGAACTGCTCCGCGGTCATTTTGTCGCCGCGCAACAGCGGTTCGAGTGTGTTGATGAGCAGCAACCGGAGTCCCGCAATCTCTCCTATGGCCGCCAGAGATTGCGATTGACTCGTGCCACGGCCAAGTTCGCGCAACACCAGATCACGCAACCACTCGCCTACGGCTTTTCCCTCGGTGCCCGCAGCAGCATCGACAGCAGCAGCTTCGGTAGCTGTTAGCTTGGTGTTGAGTGAACGATTGCGGCATTCGCGCCCTTTCACAGCACCTTTGCGGCGCTTCATTTCGTTACCCAGAATTGGCATATGAAATCCGCTCCTTTCGTCAAAATCGCGTGGAGCTTATGAGTTCCCGCGATTTCACAACCTATTTCTTTTCTGTCGGAACCAATTGGCTCCCGTAGGGAGCTAAACAGTTCCCTATGAGGGGTGGAGTATCGAAAATTCTTCCGGTGCGCAGCACCGCAGTGGTGCTGGCCGGGGAACGAAGGCAGATCATGCCTTCGTTCCCCCTGCCAAAGCTGCCATTGGCGTAGCCGAAGAAGAGGCCGATGCTGGCTTCTTCGCGGGTAGCTCGACGGCATCAGGAGCAGGAGCGCGGCGAATGCGCAGAGTCGGCGTGATCCTCTGCGCTTCAGACGACTTCAGGAACTCCTGAAAGTCGCGGTCTTTCGAGAAGACATAAGCCAGCGCCTGCTCGACAACATCGTCGGCGGAAGCATGGATGAAAGCGGCGTACTGATCGACCTGCATTGCAGTCGTATCAGTCAGCCGAATGGATGCGCTGATGTGGCGGGTTTGTGTGACTTCAAGCAGTGGCATATCGATCTCCTTTGTCTGTGGAATCAGGCTGTCTTCTGACGGGCAATCATGCGCTGAGCCGTCGTCGCAATCTCCCGCGCACGAGCGGAGCAGAGTGCGGCGGGAATCTCGAAGCGGCGGCGGACTTCAAGCATGGTGATGATGTCGTCGATGGGAATTCCTTGGCCCAGCCAAAGGCGGGCCGAGGCTACATCAACAGTGCGTTGGGCGTAGTAGAGAGGGTCGGATTTATCAGCGCGGCGCAAGGCAAGCGCACTGGTCAGCTTCGCGGCGTCCATATCGCGTGCAAGTTGCGCGCAAACCCATGCCCAGTCCTCTTCGGAATGGGAGTGCTTCAACGGAGTTGAATGGGCGGGCTTCTTCGGTGTGTTTCCGCAGAGCGGGAGCACGGAAGAGACTTCGATATTCTCAAGCCGAAAATCGGCTGGACCGTAGATCGCATCGGCTGGGTATTCGACTGCGACAGGATGCGCAGGAGAATACTTTCGGTTGAGGAAACCGGGGACGCGCAGCACCCGGTTTCGGTCGGTGCAAGCGGGATCGCCGCCGAAGGCTTGGGCGATCAGCTTGAGCGTCTGTTCTTGCCGCTCAAAGTCAAAGCCGGCGACTCGCCAAAGAGCCTGGTATTTGCCGGGCGAAGTCGAGATGATCGCGGTCGGCGTGGGAACCAGATCGGACGCCCGCAGCGCAGCGAGCCGGGCGTTGCCGTTGTCATCAATATCGATGTACAGATGGCGAACGGATGCGATGCACTCCTTGGTGCGCTTGCGGCTGCCGGGGTGCAACGGATTGGCAGAGACATAGATGTTCGCGCCGTTGTCATTCTCATAGTTGAGCCATGCCATATAGCGCGGCGCGAGAACCTGTTCGAGCGTGACGATACGCTGCTGTGGCCGGGGTGCATCTTCCCGGCGCAGCAGGAGCGCAATCGTTTCGCAGGATGCGAAAGAGCGGGTGAGGAAGTTGGCGGCAATCCGGTTCATAAGCTGACCTCTCAAGAACGCGATTCCACGGGTGTTTCCAGTAGGAAAGCCCGGACGATGCCGGGCTTTCACCGTGAGGGGAGCGGCCTACTCGGTCGCTTCGTCGAAGGGCAACTCCTCGTTGGCTTCCTGCTCATCAGGGGCGGCTTTCTCCGCGCGGTCGAGCTTGAGGATGGAGTTGACGCGAATCGAGTCGGTGCGGACCGGCTTCTTCGCCTTCTTGGGCATGTACTCGGAGTGGCGAATCTCGCCCTCGATCTGGATGTGCGCGCCCTTCTTGAGCGTGGCCGCGAACTCGCCGAGCTTGCCGAAGACGATCGAACGATGCCACTCGGTGTGCGAGATGTATTCGCCGGACTCTTTGTCTTTGTAGGAGGTCTTGGTTGCGAGTGAAAGGATGGTGAACTTCTGGTTGTTCTTGCCGGTGCGAACTTCGGCATCGCTGCCGAGGAAGCCGATGAGGATAGCTTTGTTCTGATACATTTTCGTGTCTCCGTTTTTGAATTCCCGATCTGCTCGGGTCACACCTTGCGAAGCTATGCGAGTGGGCGCGACTCCCAAGTGCCGAAGCTCTGCATTTACGGTGGGTCCATCGCAGATGGAAACCGTAACCCGCAGGGATGCGCAGCAGAAGCAGAAGAGCGAGCCTGCCGCAGAGCGTCGCAAAAGCCCCGAAGCAGTGACCGAGCTAGTGAGGAATGGGACTGGGAGACACGCTGAAGAACAATGCTTCTCCCGCTTCCTGGCGATGCCATTCCCCGGCAAACCAGATCAACCTTCTCGCCGTTATACCTCTCGTCAAAGAGCCGCATCTCGCACCCGGCATCGTATGTCTTCCACTCGGCGTGGTCACGTTCAAGGGCGCACAACGAGGGCTTGATTCTGTCTGCTTCACCGTGCCCAAGAAGGCTTTGCATCGCCGCTCCTCCGATTTGCGTTTCCATCCGTGCAATCCGCGCACGAATTCATGCCGCTGCGGTGGAGGAAGCTCGGTAGATTTCCTCCGTTACGAAGCACTGGTCCGCGTGGCTGTATCCACTCACGGTGATCAGCTCGCGTACCCGGCGTCGGCCCGTGGAATCGCGTTCGCAGTAGAGAACAAAATCCACTGCCTTTCCGGTCTGTGACCGGATGAACTGTTGATCGAGATTGGTCCGGGCGCTGAGCGCCATATCCGCAAGCCGTTCTAGGGCGTCCAGCGCGGAATCCGCGTGCAAAGTCGAGAGAGTTCCGCCGTGGCCAGTGTTCATGGCTTGCAGCAGGTCATAGCCGCATTCGTCGCGGATTTCGCCCATGATGATGCGGTCGGGCCGATGCCTGAGAGCGGCGGCTACAAGCTGGCTCGGCGTTACGGCAACCTGGCCTGGAATCTCGGCGACAGCTTCCCAGCGAACGGCATTGGGATGGGCAACCTTCAATTCGGCTGGCTGCTCGATTACGATCAGCCGCTCTCGGAGCGGAACATGGTCGAGCAGCGCCTTCATCAGCGTGGTCTTTCCCGAGCCGGTTCCACCGGCGATAATGCCGTTCTTCCGTCCTTCGATCAGTCGTACAACAGTGTCACGTACATTGACCGAAAGACTGCCCGATGCGACCAGTTCATCCGAGGTAAACCAGCGGTTGAATTTGCGCACCGTGAACGTTGGTCCGTTGATAGAGGAAGGCGAGCCGACAACAGCCACGCGCGAGCCATCGGGCAAGCGCGTATTGAGAATCGGATTCTGTGTCGTCAAGTCTTGCCCAAGGACGCGCGCGACGCGCTCGATCGCTGCCTGCAAGCGTTCGTTCGTGTATGGCTGCGTAAGTTTGATTTGCTCGACTACACCATTGCGGTCGGCAAAGACGCCACACGTCCCATTGATCATCAGATCGGAGATCGACGGGTCGAGCAGAAGCTCGCGCAACTCCTCAGGAAAGAACGGCAGGATCAGGTCGAAGCTCACTTCGTTCCTCCCGTGCTTGCGTCCGGCTTGATGAGATCGACTGAGACGCGGTTTTCGTGGAACTCTGTGATGGTCAATCCCAGCGGATTGATGAACTCGTACTGCGGATAGACGCGGGCCTGATCGCTGACCTGTTTCGGATTCAGGTAGTAGGTGATGCTGAGTAGCCAATGCTCTGTGCGCGGCTCATGTGAACTTTGTGCGGAGTAGAACCGATCAACGGACATCAGCGCCGTTCCACGGGCGATGCGCGTGCCCTGTACCATCTCCTCAGACATCGTTGTAATGGTCACGTTCTGCACCTGCACGTCGCTCGCTTCGATCTGCCCTGCTGTGACCTGTGAAACCAGGTGGTTCGCGTTGTCTTCGGCCATCAGGCGTGAGGCCAACGCCTGCGAGAGAAAGTAGTAGTTGAGCGGATATTTCTTCACGATCACATCCCGATTGACGGTGTAGCGGTAGTTTGCCCAATCGGTCAGATAGGTGCGGACTTCGCCTTCTCGGGGCGAGTAGTTGAGGTCGCTGTATTGAATCGCCTGGGCACGGCCCATCTCGTCGATGCGGATATAGCGATTGGCTACCGGGCGGCGCGCCAGCATCAGGTTCATGCCAAGCGAAGCGAGCAGCATGACCGTGCAACAAGCAAGAATGAACCGGTAGGCTTTCCGTTCGGAATAGTGCGACGCATAGACTTCGTTACCGATGTGGTCAACGAGCAGCGATTCGGCAGGCGTGAGCGATGACTGTGACGGTTGCGGCATGGGATACACCAATCCTTTCTTCAAGCGTGAGAAACAGGCCCACGGTGTAGATCAGGACCAAGATGAAAAGACCGATCAAAAACACCGCGAGTACATACCGAATGGGTTTCGACAAACCCATCCGGCGCAAGAGCAAAAAGCTGAAGAGATAGGTCCACATCGTGCCCTCCTCAACCAGCCATCATGGCAATGGAAGCAACCGCGCCGCCAACCTTCGAGACGCTGTCGGCCAAGCCAGCCGTGCCACCGAAGATCGCCTGCGTCATGCTCGGAATGAAGAGCATGTTGATGATGAAGGCGATGAAGACCATCGTGCAGGGGATGAGATTGGCCAGCCACATCTCCATCGAGTAGGTTCCATTGAAGGTTTGCTGAATGAAGGTATTCAGAAAACCGGACCACACAAAGATGAACGCAGCGGCCACGGCGCGGATCATGGCGAAGCTCAACAGCACGTCGAGGAAGTGGAAGAACTTCCCGCGAAATGTCCTGGTCATCAGCAGCGGAATGAAGACCGGACCGAAGAGCGCCGTCACGCCGTAGAGGATGAACGATGAGCAGTTGATGAGAAACAGAATCACCGACGCGACGCCCATCAAAGCCTGAACGTAGAAGTAGCAGAGAATCTGTACCGGAGCGGTCAGCGACGGCATCGGCGTATTGTCGCCGGCCGTCTTCATAAGCTGGAGCAGATTGTCGAGCGAACTCTGATCGAATGCCGCCACCATTGCCTGCGCGATGTAGCTGAAGAAATGATTCAGCCCGAAGCTCGCGCCGGGGAGCGGATTGACCCAGTAATTGATGAGCAGGCAGCAGACGATGAGCCGCATTAGAAAATGCGTCAGATCTCCGGCGCGAACCGGGTGCGCATGGAAGCGCCACACGGTCATCCCGGAGGTGTTCCAATTGATGACCATGTTGATGAGCGAGAAAAGGGCGATGCAACTCAACTCGGTCAATCCAAGCTGTGTCAATACGCCGCCGTTTTGCGCAGTCAGATTCGTCAAATTATTGGTGAACTGGTAGAGCCAATCCACACCGGAACTCGTGCTCGGCAGCGCCTGAGCCAATAGCGTCGGTGAAATCATAATCGTCACCTCATAGTGGGAAGGGCGGCGCGGGCTGAAGCAGCCTGCGCCGCCTGGATTCAACTTACGGAAGGTAGGTCCGCCAGGTATTGCTTTCGCTGGCAGCACTGACATTGTTCGTTGAGTGTCGCTGCTGCACGAAGGCCGCCGTATTGATGTCTTCGACGGCGGCGTTACGCCGTTCCATGTTCGCGACGGTCACCTGCCCGGCAAGGCAGGACTGAAGCGTTCCCTGCGACTGCATCTCGCTGAGCTTTTGCGCTTCGGATGCGTTCAAAAGGTTGAGCTGCTGCACTTCGCTGTTGGTGCCGTCACCGCTGTCGAATTGATCCGAGAGCAGCGAGGAATTCGCTGTTGAGTTTTCCGACCTGTTGGTGCGGTATTGCCCGACAGCGGTGAGGCAGTCGGGAGAGATGGCGTCCGACGTTTCGACCATCGCGAGCTGTGACATACGCGAGCTGCCGAGCGTCTGCCCGGCGAGGTAGCTGCTCGCGCCGGTATTCATTGACATCGTGGCCGTCTTCCACGCCGTGGCCGAAGTGGAAGGGGCGTTCGAGTTGAGCGCGATCTTGATACCGGCCGTCTCGCCAAACATATTGGCGACGTTTGCGTTTTCAAGTTTGTGTAGCGTCGTTTGCCACTGCTGCTTGAGCGAGAAATGTGTGATGTTATTTTTGACCATGTTGTACTGCATCTGGAGCGTGGTCAGTTGTTGAATCAGGCTGGCGTAGCTAGTGGGATCAAACACGACATCGCCAATCCCAAAGAGCGCGAAGCTGGGTGTTGCGGTCAGCAGAACTGCTGCCGCAATGACCAGCCACTTCTTTTGTTTGCTGCGTTGCGTTGGCATATTACCTCCTGTTGTTGGTTGAATTGGCTGCCGCGCCGCGTCACAGCCCTTCGTCGAGTAGCTCGCGCGCGATCCGAGGAATGACGACGATCCATTCCTCGCCCGCCTCTTCGATGGCCTCGGCCAGGGTGCAGCCAAACTCTTCGAGCCAGTCGGCACGATTGAGCACAAGCGCCACAGCTACCTTGTCGCTCAAGTTGAACGCTGCCCACGCATCATGACCGCGATGCATGGCGCGGCGCGAAACCTCAATCAGATGCCGCGATCGTTCGCTCTGCTCCATCATGGCCAGTCTCCGGCTCTACAGGGTTGGGTCCATGCGATGCTCTGCATAGGACGGAATCAGAATGTCGCGGCCCACATAAACGCGGGCGCGCGAACCTTCCTTGAGAGTGATAACCGGCAGACGATTGAGAAAGTGATTCAATATCTGCTCACCTTCGCTTGCCATCTGCTCCGAGATGCCGTTGCGAATCTCGGTAGAGGGGTCGAGAACGCTGCCGTTGTTGCCGATCTGTGCAAGGCCGCCGATACCGCCGATGGCGGCGGCGGCGGCGAAGGCCTGGAAGTATCCGTGATCGACCTTGGTGGCAAGTCCCGTCGTGCCCAAAGGATCGAGGCCGATGTACTTGTCGAAGTCGAGCGAAAACCCATCCGGGCAGACGGCCCGGTGGAAGGTGACAAACATCTTGCGCTGCTGGGCATTGCCCACACTCTGCACTGTGCCGATCAGGCGCGTGCCTTGGGGCATAAGCAACTGTTGATGGTCGTGCGAGTAGTAGTCGGTGGTCAGCATGACCAGAATCGGCCCGTTGAATCCGCCGTCGATGTGGTTGGTGACGACGCCTTCGAGGACTGTACCCTCGAAGATTCGATAGAGTCGTCCCTGATACTGGTCAAACGGATACGGCCCCATCGGATCGGTTTTGGTGTTCGTCACCGGTGATTGTTCCGATGCCGCATTGGAACTCTTCTGCGACGGCGCGCCGCCGACGGTCTGGGCGGGCGCTACTTCTTCCGATTTCGCTGCAGACGGCGCTTCTGCACGTTCCGCAAGCGCGGTGGCCGACGGAGCATTCGGTGATGGGCCGGTTGTCCCTTCTCCTGAGCGCGCAAAGTCAATCGCCATCGTGTCACTGTTGATGGCCTCCTGCTTCTGCCTTTCACGCGCCAGTGCCCGTTGCTTTGCCTCGGCCTGCGCCTCCGAAACATTCGAGGTGTGTTGCGGCGCATTGGAACTTCCGCCGTAGATCGCATCGCGTTGCGCCGCCGTCATCGGCGCGGCGTTGGTTGACTCGGGACCGGGCGCGCCCTCGGTGTTTTGAAGTTGCTGCATCGCGGCCAACAACTCTTGCTGACGCTGCCTTTCTTCGGCGTCATGCTGCGCCTGCAACTGCTGCTGTGTCTCGAAGCTCGAAACTTGCTGCGCGCTGGGCGATGCCGGGCGCATCGGCAATGCGCTCGACGGCGCCGTCTTCTTGTTGCCGCGCAGCAGGCTGGTTACGTTCGCGATGCCGAGCATTGCAAGAATCGCTACCAGTGCGATGACCACCGGCATACTCTTCTTGAGCGGCGGCTTTGCATCCGGCTGCTCTGGAATGGTTGCGGGAGTGTTTGGTGTCTGTTCTGTCATGGCTACTTCGCGCCTCCCTCACGATGGAATTCGACCTTTTGCTTACCGATAGCCAGATACCCGTGCTCCAACTGCTTCGGCACGGTATAAAGCCCCGCGTTGAAATCGAAGTTGATGAGCGAGCCTTTGCCGTCCTTCAGCTCGTAGAGCGCGGGCGTCTCCTGGAACTGACCGCGCAGATAGGTGAATTTGTCGTCATGCCAGATTTGCTGGAGTCCAAGTTCTTTGCCCTTGCGCTCGTCCCACACGAAATCGAAGTGCAGGGAGCCGGGGTATTCGCTGCGGTACTGCTCAGCCTTCGTCGTCTCGGCCTTGAGTTCCGCCTCCTGAGCGGCCTTCGCGGCAGCAGCTTCCTGTTTTGCCTTATCCAGTTCGGCAACCGGAACAAACACAGGAAGCTGTGCCAGCCGTTCCTTGGCGGCCTGATCGCCGGGAGCGATAAAGACTTTGGAATCGAAGTGGGGATCGGAATCATCGGAAACCTCGCGCAGTGCAAGGGTGTATTCGTTGCCGTGGTCGGAGACGATATGAATGTCCGTGGCAGCGTTCGCCGTTTTGGGCTTGACGCTGATGAAGCGCGAAGCTATGTGGCCGCCGTCAAAGATCCAGTTCACCGTGTCGCCGGCGAAGACATTGGCGACTTTCTCCTCGTTGGGCAGCACGATGAGCGTCGATTGCAAAAGCCCGGCGCGAATTTGCGGCGGCGTCTCCGCTTCCGATACCGTGACCGTGCGCGGCGCGCTCGGTTGCAGAGGATGTGTTTCGGTTAAGGCATGAAGTTGGCTCGCGGCCAGCATCATGCACACGGAAAAAGAGACAAAAATGGTGTGGCGCATAGTGTGTGAGTCCTTTCTGCGGGTTGCTGTTGGGGTTATTCGGACTCGCCCTGGGCGAATCGTGTGATTCCCTCCGTGAGTCCGTACTTGGCGATGAGCCTGGACCGGCGCACACGGTCTTTCGGCTTGGTCGAGAAGACTGCGTAGCTGCGACTATCGAGATTGAGCTTGATGACCTTGGTTAATCCGCCGCGGCGCATATACAAACCTTCGCGGTCTTGCAGGCTTTCAAACAGCGTGAGCTGCTGCTCGTTCATCTTGAAGAGTTCTGCGTACCGCTTCCGGTTGAAGGTCGCGTCTTTTAAGAACAGGAACGACGTGCAGGAGTTCACGATGGAATCGGCGTTCGCGCCGAGGTCTTCGGCGGACTGGCCGATCATGGTGACGCCGCCAAGATTCTTGCGCACGGTCTTGATGGATGCGAGTGCGCCTTCGAGCAATTGCCGGTTCTTCATCGAAGAGAAGATCTCTTCGATGAGGATGTGCTTGGGAACGCCAAGATTGGCAGGGTTGTAGAGCACATCATTGATGCGCCGTAGCAGCCACACCATCAACGGCTCGATCAGGTCGGCGTACTGTTCGTTGTTGACGCCCTGGAAATCGAAGCATTGCAGGCGCGAAAGCGATAAGCTGTCTTCGACGTTGTCGAAGATAGCGGCGTAGACGCCTTTGCCAACCCACTTCGAGAGGAACCGGTCGAGCTTCTTTGGCAGGAAGAGATTCGAGAGGCGGCGGTTCTCCGCGTCGAGCAGATACATATCGCGCACGGCTTTGTGGATAACGTCATCGTCTTCCGGCTCCAGCTCCGCGCCACCATTGGTCAAAAGCAGCTTCACAAACGAATAGAGGAATGTGATGTTGCTCTCGGTCGGCTCCAGCCGAAAGGGATTCACGCGCGGCCCATCTTTGCCGATGCGGTCCACGCGGCCACCATACAGCTCGACGACACTTTCATAGCTTCCGCCAATGTCGAAGATGTAGGTGAATCCGCCATACTTCTGCTCATGGGCGATGGCCATATTGCCGTGAACGCTTTTGCCGGTGCCAGTCGGTCCGAGGATCAGCATGACGCGAACTCCGTTCACGTACACGTCCTGAAAGAACGGTGTCCGTGTGCGCGTCTCGAAGATGTTCAGATATTCGTTGTCGAGGTCTTCGGAGTTGGGATGGCCAAGATTGGGAGCGAACACCGAGGACAGCCGTGCATGATGGTCTTCCGCCAGCCACATCGGAAAGACGTTGAACTTTCCATTGCCAGGAAACATGGCGTAGAAGGCCGAAAGATTGCCCAACGTCTCTTCCATCACCTGTGCGCGCGCATCGACGAAGACACGATGCACGGCGGGCGCAATGCCGCGCAGTTCGTCCACGCTGCGCGCGGCCACAAGGAAGCGGAGCGAGAACTCGCCCTGCGCCTTTTTGTCGAGTGAGCGGATGACTTCGCCCAGATCATCGACCTGCGTGTTGGCAGCGCGTGCTCCGGCCCCGGTTTCAAGCGACGCGGTGTCCCGCCCGCTCATCACGCGCGCCAGAACGCCGACTTTGAAAAACGAGATGAACTTCTCTTGGGCGTCGATCTCGCTGCGCGCTGCGGTGGTGGACTTCGGACGCCAGGTCGTCAGCAGGATGCTGTCGCAGTCGAGCGCCATCAACCCAGCGAACAGGCAGGGGCGCGACGCCTCGGCTGTCGTCTTCAGGGAGAACATCTGGACGTAACGGCGGCCAATGGTGAGATGGTCGCTATGCCATGAAACCGGGCTATTCACGATCTGGCGGTCCACGCCGTCGTCGGCGTTCAGCCTATATCCAGCGGCCCACTCTTCAAGGTTGAACAGATAGCTGAAAAACTGGAAGATAGCGTTCTTGTCGAGCAACTTCAAGCCGAGAGAACCGCTGAGGTGCCCTTCGAGCAACGTGGCCGTCTTTTCAAGATCGGCCAATATCCGCGTCGTGTCGGTGTCGTGCTCCTTCGGCTTGCGAGCGAAGGCCGCGGCCTTCGGCGGCTCCAGCGTCAAGCACCAATGCAAATCGATGCGGCGGAAGCCCGCCGATTTGTCGAGAAAGCCCAGCCGGTCATCGACGAAAACCTGTGTGACCAGATTGCCGTATTGCGCTTTCCTGGGCAGATTGAAGCCGGACATGACGCGCGTGTACTGGTAAAGACACGCCCCTTCCGGCAACCCCCGCAACGCGCCTTCAATCGAGCGCACCTGCGCTTCAAGCCCTTGATCGGTCACGCCTTCTTCGTCGATACCGGCGAGCGAGAAGAGGCAGCCATAGCCGCCGCCCTTCAGCGCAAAGATCCGGTCGTTGACGAAGCGTGCAATCGGAACGATGCTGCACGCGGCACCGGCCTTGGCGAACCACGGCGTGTATCTCTGTTGCTCAGTGTTTACGAGGGTCATAGTAGGACCTCTGGCTCAAACTCAAGCCCCAAAGTTCGAACATCTTCGGATGTTTGCGGACGACGAGCCACGCGCCGATGGCGAGCGACGGGAAGGCGATCAGCGCCACGACGCGGAACCCAACGAGGAAAACCGTTACGCAGACGAAGACAATCGCCATCCATGCGCTGAGGTCCAATCCGAGCTTGGCTCGTGGCCTATTGAGCGCCTGATTGATTGGTAACGGTTCTCCTCGCTTGGTCATGGTCGCCTCCTACTGCATCGTCTGCCCGGTGAGCGAGCCAATCCAGCCAGCACCCCAGCCAAGGACTCCAGCGCCGAAGAGCGCGCCAAAGAGTCCGGGAATGGCGTCCTGGAACCTGCCCGACATCATGCGGATTCCGGCGAAGATCAGTCCGCCGAAGC
>Ga0181536_10006220_pt1 | contig 12041 bp, 6 predicted proteins | sample PEATcosm2014_Bin_41_FD_121105 | JGI IMG/M metagenome (GOLD analysis project Ga0181536, IMG submission 121105) | Peatland microbial communities from MTU Mesocosm Facility, Houghton, MI, USA - PEATcosm2014_Bin17_60_metaG | ecosystem: Environmental > Terrestrial > Soil > Wetlands > Peat | place...
ACGGTAGGCCCGCAGGCTCGACAGTTCGACGCCCTGCGGCAACAAGCCACCGAGGGGCGTCGAGAGGATCCGTTCGCTCAGCACCCGGGGCGGGACTGAGCCGGGCGGTGGCGGCGGCGCGCCCGTGGGGGCGGCACCTGCCACCGCTGAGAGGTGCCCGATCGCGTCTTGCGTCAACGCCACGGCCAGGTTGTCGTCTGTGACCGTGCTGTTGGTCCCACTCGTGATCTCCACGAAGCTGACGACGTTCGCGCTGAGCGCCGCACAGCTCGACTCCCGACTCGCGTCCTGGGTTGCGGTCGCCTCCGCATGACCCGTGTCACACCTGGTCGGGTCGGTGATTCCCGTGGCACGGAAGCTCCCTGTGAACGCGTAGCCGTCGGGAAGCGGGACCGTGTTCGCGTAGAAGGAGCCCGCGACACCCGGGCTGTCGAACACGAGGTACCGGATGGCGAGATACGTGGCTGGGCCGAGGAACGGGACGAGGACGTTGTCGAGCAGGCCCGGCGTGAGGACCGGGCTGAGGACCGGGCTGAGTGCGGACATGTTGGTAGGTACGTCTTTGGAGCCGAACCGGCTTTCGAGCACCAGGCCTGCCAATCGATCCGGGGAAACAGCGGCAACGGCATGGGCTGCCGAAACGGACCCGGGACCTGGGGGACGCAGCAGGAACACGACGAGCGCGATCACGATGACAAGCGCGCCCAGTCCCACCGCGAACACCTTGCGCGAGCGCCGGGGTGCCCTGACTGGCTTGATCTGCGGACTCGGAGTGGGATCGACGAGCTGCTCGACGGCTCGCACGAGGCGCCCTGCGTCGTACTCCCAGCGTGCGTTCTCCAACTCCAAGGCGTTCCGCCTCGTCAGAGGCCGCAACGACTCTGGAAGTTCCTCGGCTGAGGGCATCTGGGCACGCTCGACGAGGATGGGGATGACCGGGACTCCGAGGCGCAAGGCCGTGTCCGTCTCGAGCCGGATGAAATCCGAGGGATCGTCCAACAGGTGCTGATTCGTGCCGCGGCTAAGCCAATCCCGTCCGATGAGGACGAGGGCGACACCGCTCGACTGGATCGCCTCCTCGATCTTCTCGACGAAGTCCGCACCCGGGGCTATGGAGTCCACGTCCATAAAGACCCGGCGGGCGCCGAACCGCTGCGACAAGAGCTCATGCAGCGCGCGTGCCTGGCCGCTCGTCTCGCCGCGCCGGTAACTGATGAACACACCCCTCGAACGAAGGCCGGCGTCGGTGCCCTCGGTCACTTCGGCCCCCGTACGGCGCGCGCGTAGCGGACAGCGAGATGGGGTCGGTCAGTCACAGCCCGCGAAGACAGGACACGCCAGCCCCCCGGCCCCGCCGTCGCGGAGGAGTCGGAGCAGTTGCCCGGCAAACCGCTGGGAAAGTCTGCCATCGCCACCCCCCAGTTGGCACCCCCCGATTACCAGTGACGCGACACTATATGAGGCGCGCGCCGTCTGCTAGAGGGCAATGTGCGTTGTCGACGACGGGTCTTGGTCCCCCCTTGGCGGCGGCGAGACCTCCCGAGTACTGTCTCGGCCATGCCACAAGGGGGGCAGGGCTTTTCAGTCGCTCGAGGTGAGCGCCGGCCCGATCGACGAGGTCCCGGTCGTACGGCGTTGAGGCGGGTGGGCCTTGCTGGCGCCGGGGCGATAGAGAACGTCTTGCGGACACGCGTCCTGCCCTTAGCCGGGCCGGCTTGCGTGCTACTCGTCTTCGTGGCGCTCTTGTCACCGTTCGCAGACACAGGATCGAATATGACCGTCGCTCTGGTTCGCCAACACGGCACCGTGCCGCGGACAACCCGGCTCGTCGGGGGTGGCGGCAAGGCCTTCACGTCGGGACGGGCACCGGCGGTGTCGTTCCTTGCCCAGCTGCGCTCCGATGCCAACCCAAAGTGCCTCGAATCATGGGCGCGGTCGGCGGGTCTCGTCGTGCAGTGGTCCCCCGGCGACAGCTGGGTGTCGCTGGGCGGCCTACCCGCGGACGTCGACCGCGGCTTCGACGTCTCCATCGATACCCGTGCCGGATCGGGTGGCCGACTGGTCTGGGCGGCGAACCGTCCGGCGAAGATACCCACAGGCGTCTGTGGCGAGCTGGCGGGGATAGGGGTGCTGCACTCGTTCGTCCGCCCGACGGCACTCGGTGACGTCCCCCTTGGCGCGTCGTCTCCGGGCCTGAGCCCCTCGCAGCTGCTCAACGCCTACGACGCCGAGCCCTTGATATCGCGCGGGCTCGCCGGGCAAGGACAGACAGTCGTCTTCTTCGAGACCGACGCGTTCAGCTCCTCGGACATAGACGCGTTCGCGCGTGCCATCTCCCGTCCGCTGAGCCTCAGGTACCCGCTCGGCAACCTGGGAGACACCGAGGGCGAGACCACGATGGACATCGAGACGGTGCACGAGATAGCCCCGCTCGCGAAGCTCGTCGACATAAACCTCCTCTCGTCGCGGTTCCAGAACATGTCGACGGCTGCGACCTACGAGGCGGCCTTCACATTCGCCGCTCATCGCTTCCCGGGCGCGATCTGGAACATCAGCCTGGGCAGCTGCGAGGACGACACGAACATCTTCGACCCGGCTGACCTGATCGCCATGAACGGCGCAGTCGCCGCGGCGGAGAGGAGTGGCGCGACTGTGTTCGCGTCGAGCGGTGACAGCGGTGGGCTCGATTGCATGCCCCCTGATGACGCCGGCCAGTCACCCTTGGGTTCATGGGAGGGGGTATCGGTCCCCGCGAGCCTGCCAAACGTCACCTCTGTGGGCGGTACGACGCTATCGACCACGGCGACCGGTGGCTACGTCGGCGAGACAACGTGGACCGAACCACTGCTCCTGCAGGGATCAGGCGGAGGTCTCTCGAAGGTCTTCTCCCGACCCACTTGGCAGGTGGGCCCCGGGACCGGTGGTTTCACAGACCCGGCTGGGGCGCGCCAGGTGCCCGACGTCTCCGCGGATGCGAATCCCGCCACCGGCAACGACATCGTCGAGCACGGGCGCGTAACCACCGGGGGGGGAACCTCACTGTCCGCACCGACCTGGGCGGGGTTCACGGTGCTCATCGACGAGTACCTGCGCACTGAAGGTGATCACACGGTGGGCTTCTTCAACCCCGAGCTGTACAAACTCGCCCAGACGCAGGCCCCGTACAAAGCACTGCACGACGTCACGACGGGCGGGAACGACTTCTACCTGGCAACCCCCGGCTACGACATGGTGACAGGGCTCGGCTCGCCGGACGTGTGGAATCTCGCCCGCGACCTCGCGGCGGTGGGGGGCTGACATGACCGACGTCGAACCGCCGCCGACGCCGCTGCCGATCCTGGCCACGATTTACTGTCCGTTCTGCCGTGTGGTCGTGCCCGACTCCCGCTATTGCGGAGCATGTGGCGCCCACCTGGTACACGAGTCGTTCCGCGGCTCACAGCGATTGCACTCCTACGCGGCCTTTCCGGACGAGCCGGTGGTGCGCCTCTCGATCGTGACATCGTTGTTCCCGCACCTCTCCTACCGGGCGAGGGTCCCGTTTCGCTATGCACTGGGCATCATCGTTACCCTGATGATCGCCTTGGCCCTGGCCGGCACCGCCGCGCCTTTGATGGCGGTGTGCGCACTCGGCGTGCCGCTGTTGTTCCTGCTCTACATCGTCGAGGTTGATCCCTACGAGGGGACCTTTGTGATCTCGACCGGCGTCGCTCTCCTGCTCGGTGCGGGCCTCGGGGCAGGCTGGGCACTCATCGCGAGTCCCTATGTCGACCGGGCCCTTCAACCGACACCGCTCTCCAGCCTGACGAGCGGCCAGGCGCTTGTGGCGGCCATCGTCGTTCCGACCGTCGCGCAGGTGCTCATGTGCATCCCCATCCTTGCCGTCCGGAGGCTGCAGCGCGGCCGACTCGAATCTCTCGACGGCTTCGTCGCCGGGGCGACCGGGGCGCTCGGGTTCGCTCTCGCCGCCACCATCGTGCTCCTGTCGCCTTCGCTCACCAACGGGCAGTTCACACACCAGTCTTTCCTCGTCAACCTGGCGCAGGCCGTCGAACGCGGGTTGGGGCTGCCGCTCGTGAGCTCGATGAGCACCGGGCTCATCGGGGCGGCGCTCTGGGTCAAGAGGGGAGACGCGAAAGCGGCGCGCGGCCGTTGGGTCACCTCTCCGGTACTCGCCTTCGTGATCGCCGAGGCCGTCCAGGTCGGGTGGGCGTTCGGGAACCTCGCCGCCTTGCCGGACGCCGAGGTCATTGTCGTGCAACTTGGTGTGATTGGCGTGCTGACCGTCTTGATGCGCCTCGGCATTCACCACGTCCTTATCCACGAGGCCCTGGAAACCAGCATCGGGGCACCGCGCGTGTGCGCCCACTGCAACCACCTCGTGCCGACGATGTCGTTCTGCCCCCAGTGTGGTGTGGCCGACCGCGCCGTCGCCCGGCCGAGACGTGCGCAGACTCGTCAAGATCCTTCGGCCCTCGCCGCGGCGCATGCTCCGGAGGCCCGCAAATGAGCACCCCGCCTGCTGCCCAGCCCGGATCCCCGTGGCCCACCGCCCCGCCTGGCGAAGCGGGCATGCGGGTCGGGTTCCCCGAAGTGCGCGAGCTGCCGCCACATGGCCACCGGTTCAGCCATCTCGCGATGGTGGCCCTGTTGCTCGCCGGACTTGCGCTGTTAACCGCCATCCTCGTCGTCGTCGCGGTCCTCGCTCCTCCCCCACCGCCGGCACCTTGTCCGCCGCTTCGATGCCAAGCACCTCCGATCGGAGACATCGGCACGGAATCGGTCCGGGGCTCCCAGGCGACCGCGCAAGGGCGGCTCTACAAGAACCACCAGGGTTTCACCGTTCGTTACTACCCCTTTCCGGGCACCACGATCTACCCGGGAGTCGCGACCAGCGCGAACAGCATCACCTTGAGCTTCCCTTTCAAAGCCAGCTATGGCGGCACCTCCTATCTGACCGTGATCGGCCAGCCCGATGGCGGCGCCACGCCGCAACAGATCGTCGACGACGCAGTGAGTCAGATCGCGCCGAACGCCCAGCTGGAGTTCCTGATGCCGCAGGCCTATGTGGGGTACTGGCCCGGCTACGGCGAGGCATTCGTGACGCAGGTGCCCAGTGCCGACGGCGACAGCGCCACCTACGAGCTCATCGTGATGGCCGCGGTCCACAACGGCTTCGGAATTGCCGTGGTCGCGTCGGGTCAGCTTCTCGACCGAGTGACGCCCGGCTCATCGTGGTGGGACGGCCACCCCTCTTCCGCGGCGATCAACGTCGCTTACGTTGCCGATAGCGCGGTCAACAGCATCGTGTTCCCCGGTGCGCCGTCACCTTGACGCGCCCGCTTCCCCGCCGGGTACAGCACGGCGGTAGGCCGTTCCCGTCCCGATCGCTTCCGCGCGGCGGGCGCTTGACGTCCCCGGAAACCCAAGCCTGCTTTCCGGGAACTCGCGTGGCGCGGTTGCTCCGGACCTTGCGCTCTACCGACCTGTCTGTTAGAGCCTTTGCGTGACTTCGGTGTCCGCCGACCGCCAGCAGAGACTGCTCGCGGTCGGGCCCGGCCCCCGCTCGCATCCCCCGTTCCAGGTTGTGGAGGCGGCCTCAGGTCTCTGCCGACTCCTTTGGCTGATAGACGAGAGCCTTCCGGGCAACGCCGTCACGACCAGGTTGCTCAGGAGGTTCGGCACCGTGGTCGACGTCGCCGGCATGTCGCCGGAGGAGATTGCCTCGTTGCTGCGAGCGCATCGTCCCGACGGGGTCTTGGCCTTCCGCGACGAGGACATCGTGCTCCTCGCTTTGGTCGCGGCAGACTTGGGACTCGACTATCACCCGCCCGAGGTTGGCCGTCGCCTCGTGGACAAGCTCTTGCGGCGCGAGGCGCTCCGCGACGCCGAGCTGCCGTCGCCGCTCTTCTGGAAGGTCCCGGCCGAGCGTGACCCGGCCGCTGACGCGGCCTTCGCTGCGACGGTCACGAACCCGGCGGTTCTGAAACCACGCCGAGCCAGCGGAAGCCGGTACGCGATGCCGGTCGCGGACGCCGGCGATCTCGTCGGTTCGCTCGCCCTGCTGCCGCCCGAGGCCGGCGGCGAGACCGGGATGCCGGTCGGGCAGCACCTTCCGGGCCTCCTGACGGGACCGACCGACCGTTTCGCCGACTTCTTGTCGGTGGAGAGCCTCGTCGTGGCGGGCGAGATCAGGCACGTGGCGCTGAATGGGCGGTTCCCACTGGCGGAGCCCTTCCGGGAAACGGGGACCTTCATCCCGGCCGAGCCGGCGCCAGCCCAGCAGACCGCCGTGCGCGAGGTCGGCCCGGCCGCGCTGGGCGCCATCGGAGTGAGGACGGGCACCTTCCACACCGAGATCAAGCTGACCGCTAATGCCCCGCGGGTGATCGAGGTGAACGGCAGGATTGGGGGCGCGGTACCCGAGGTGCTGTTCAGGGCAAGCGGCGTCTCGCTGTTCGAGCTTGCGGTGCACGTCGCCCTCGGTGAGCCCGTGCTAGTCGATGGCCTGATCCCCTGCGCGAAGGTCGGCTGGCGCCTGATGTTCCAGCTTCCGACGTCTGCCCGCCGCGTCGTCAGTGTCGAGGGTCTCGACCGGTTGGCCGGGCTCGCCGGGGTCAGCTCGGTCTTCTTGAACCGGTTGCCGGGAGACGCGGTCGACTGGGAACCGGCCACTACGTCTGCGAGGTCACCGGGGTCTCCGCGAGCCACGATCTTCTCGAGGTCAATCGTTTCCTCCACGAGCAAGTGTCGGTCGTCTGCGAATGAGCACCGGCACGGAGGTGGCGTTGGTGGGCGGGCGTGCCCGACCGGAGGAGGCCAAGCGGGGGAAAGCGACCGTAAAGGCGTACTGTCGCGGGGGCGGGCGACCGCGGGGCCTCAAGCTGCTCGTCTCACGGCGGGCGTGCCAAGCTTCAGGCCGCCTGCGCGCCCCCTGCTTCGCTCCTCCGATCTGACCGTGACGTTCGTGACGGATCGGATCTCGATTCCCTCAACGCGCGTCGGGGGTGCCGCCCGGTGATCAAGGCGACCGCTCCAGTGCGGATCTGTGACAACGGTGGGTGGACCGATACGTGGTTCGGCGGGCCGGGGCGCGTCCTGAACATCGCGGTAAAACCGGGAGTGGACGTCTCGATCCGCGAGACGTCCGGTCCGGACCAGGTACTGCTGGTTGCCGAGAGCTTCGGCGACAGCTACCCCATCGTGCCGGGAGCGGCCCGGGCGGCCCGCCACCGCCTGCTGGAGGCCGCCGTCGACGCGTTCCCACCCCCCGGGGGCATGGCCGTGGAGATCAGCGTCTGCTCCGCGGTCCCAGCTGGTTGCAGCACGGGCACGTCTGCTTCGGTGGCGGTTGCCTTATTGGGCGGATTGGCGGCAGTGCGCGGCGAGGACCTGTCGCCACGCGAAGCCGCGTACGCGGCCCATCGGCTCGAAGTCGAGTTCCTCGGCGTCGAGAGCGGGATCCAAGACCAGCTGTGCGCGGCGTTCGGCGGGATCAACTACCTGGAGATCGAACCGTACCCGGAGGCAAGGCGGCACGCGCTGCCGCCCTGGGACGAGCTCAACCCCCTTCTCACGCTCGTGTTCCTTGGCCGCGCGCATGACTCCTGGGCTGTGCATCGCCAGGTGATCGAGGGAGCCGGCCGTCACGGACCGGGGGTCTTCTCGAGGCTACGGGAGGCAGCCGGGGCCGCTCGCGACGCCGTCGCGGCCCAGGATCTCGACGCTTTCGGTCGGGCGATGATCGCCAATACGGAGGCTCAGAAGTCCCTGCACCCTGATCTCGTCGGTGTCGACGCACAACGGGTGATCGAGATAGCCGCCACGCAAACAGCGCTCGGGTGGAAGATCAACGGGGCGGGGGGCGACGGGGGCTCGATCACGATCCTGAGCCCGACCCGGGAGGCGAAAAGGGCGTTCGAGGAACGCGTCGCCGAGCTGCACGCGCCCTACCAGGTGCTCCCGATCGAGGTAAGCAAAGTCGGGCTCGAAGTCCGGGGAGTCCTCTAGCCGCCTTCGCCTAAGACTGCTCCCGCACCAGGCCAGGGCGGCTGCCGCGGCGGTTCCGTTCGCGCCTGACCGGGACAGGCACTCAATTACTCCTGCTATCTGCCGATAGATCTTCGGTAGGCAAGTTGCGCCTGTTGTTACTGGGGACTTTGTGGGAGGCGTGAGCGAGAATGATCAATGCCGACAAACTTGGCAAGCTCGACGCGAGGTACCGGCCCGGGACCCGTCGCGACAACGAGTTCGCCGCCGAGGAGGCGAAGCTCCTTGACGAGCTTCTCGCGGCCGCCGACCTCGGCTCGCCGACCACGCCGAATGTTCGATCCGATGATCAGACAAGCGATGCCGAGACTGCCGAAGGCGAAGTGACGTGGCAAGCGCCGGTCCCCGCTCCGGACCAGCCAGAAGAGCAGGCAGTGGCGGTGTGGCCGTCCGCGTACGCCGCGGAGGCGTCTGTGGCCCCGACGATCGCCGACACGACAACGACCATCGACCCAGAGCCTGGCCAGCCCAGTGAACTGCGCCGAGCAAGGACTATTGGTGGTACCAGGCTCGGCGACGAGCCAGGGTCCCCGCAGGATCTCGCCGCTTCTGCTGACCTCGGCGCGCCTTCCTCGCCAGAGGGGCCCGTGAGCCATCACACCGATGTCGCTGACCCACCTCACTTCCAAGTCGCTTGGCAGGTGCCGGCGCCGGCTCCCGCGCTGCCCGAGGAGCAGGCGGTGGAGGTGTGGCCGTCCCAATACGACGCGCAGGCGCCTTCGACCCCCACGGTCGCCGACACGACAACGAAGATCGATGTCGACCAAACCGGGAAGAACGACAAACCACGACAAGCGTGGAGTCTCGACGCCGACCTTCCGACAGACGAACCGACGCCGGTCGACGAGCTGACGGCCTCCGTTGGCGTCAGCTCGGCTGCTGCGCCTGACCTTCGAGCAAGTGACGAGGAAACTGAAGCCGACATAGCGCAGGTGGCGCCGACGTGGCAGTCTGCGACTCCCGGGGCACCCCAGGACCATTCGGTGCCCGTGTGGCCGTCTGCCTACGGCACAACGACGCCTGCGGCTCCCCCGGTTCCGGACACCACGACGCTGGAGGAACCGAGCCAAGTCGTCCAACCGCATCAGGCCTGGAGCCTCGACGACGCTGAGCCTTCCGCCGTCGAACCGGAAACCGTCGCCGCGCTCGCTGCCTTCGTGGACCTGGGTGTCCCCACGACACCTGAACCTCTGGCCGGCGATGAGAGCGGTGATGACGAGTCACCGCGGCTTACAGCGACGTCGCAGGTGACTGTGGCCGCTCCCGACCAGGAAGACAAGCAGGCCGGTCCTGCAGACCAGGCGGTGGAGGTGTGGCCGTCCGCGTTCGTTGCGGAGGGGGCGGTCCGCCCGCCCGCCGATCCGACCGCGGCGACCGATGCCGACGAGCCCGTCCAGGTCGAAGAACTGCATCAGACCCAGAGCTCTGAAGACACGGGCCTCGCCGCCAGGGAGCCGGCAGACGTGCCCGCGCCCTCGGCTGACCTCGTTTCTGCTGGAGCGCCTGAGGCTTCGTCACCTGAAAGCACGAGCGCTGCCGAAGCACTGAGCGTCGCGGTGACCTCGCAGGAAGCGGTAGCTCCATCCGAGCAGCCAAAAGAGCGGGCGGTGACGGCGCCGCTCGCCGCCGACAGCGCAGAGATAGCCGTGACGCCCGCTGTCTCCGATGCGACGACCCCCGTCGCCGACAAACCACGCGAGTTCGAGGCACGGCATCGGCCCTGGACGCTCCGCTCCGCCAAGCCCGCGGTCGAGGAACCGAAGCTGTTCGACAAGCCCGCGGCCTCCGCCGACCTCGCTTCGCCCTTCGCGCCCGAAGTTTCGTCACCTGAGACGGCAAGCGATGCCGAGACCCAGCCCGTCGAAGTGACCTCGCCGGAAGCGGAGGCATCGCCCGAGGAGCGAAAGAAGGAGGCTGAGACGGCGCCGCCCGCCGCCCGCAGCGCAGCGATGGCCGTGACGCCCGCTGCCTCCGACAAGGCACGCGAGTTCGTGGCCCGCCATCGGCCCTGGGCCCTCCGCTCCGCCAAGCCGGCCATCGAGGAGCCGAAGCTGTTCGACGAGCCTGCGGCCTCCGCCGAGCTCGCTGCGCCGGTTGGGCCCGAGGGCCCGTCCCACGTCGAGACGAAGACTGCCGCGGCATCTCAGGCCGAGCTGACCTCGCAGGCGCCGGTGTCTGCTCCGCAACCGCCCGAACAACCACCGGCAACCTCGTGGCCGTCCGCGTTCGCCAACCGGACGTCTCCGAGCCCCACGGTGCCGGTTGCGGCGCCGAGTGCCGAAGAGCCTCACGACCTGGACGCGCGTTATCGGGCTTGGGTCCTCCGGGCCGCCGGGGAACCGAAACCGGTAGACCGGCCCGCCGCGTCAGGCAGCCTCCCTTTGGCAGCTGTGCCCGAAGTCCCGTCCCAAGTCGAGGCGAATGCGGCCGAGACGTCTCCGCCCGAGGTGTCTGCTCCCGAACAATCACGAGAGCGGGCGACGGAGGTGTCGCCCTCCGCGAGCGCCGCACCGAAGCCTGTCGGCCCCACATTCGCGGGGACGACGGTCAACAGGGCGAACAAGCCAACCAAGCCCGATGCGCCGATTCGAGCCTGGAATTTCCGTGACATCGCGAGCGCAGTCGCAGAACCGAGCCCGATCGACAAGCCGCACGAGTCAGAGGACTCCGAAGTGACCGTCATAGCGGGTGACGACGCGAGTGATACCGATGCACCTCCCCTCGAGGTGACCTTGCACACGTCGACTTCAGCTCCCGAGCAGCCAGACGAAGACACGGCCGCATCGCCCTCCGCGGACAGTGCACCAGAGCCTCCGGCAAGGACAGTCCCGGAAACGGCCACGATCCTCCCCCACAAGCCCGGCAAGCTCGATGCACGGTACCGGCCCTGGACGATGAGTGCTGGCGAGCTCGCGGCGGAGAAGGAGGAAGCGGAGGTGGTGGCGGGCCAGGCGACTGCTGCCGACGCTCACCTGAGCCCAAGCTCATCGCCTCTGGACGGAATGCCTAGGTTCCAAGCCGGCGCGCTCTCGAGCGCGACGACGATTCCGGGCGGCAAGAAGGCGCTTCGAGGGCGCGTGTCTCCGACCGTCGTTACCATCCTCGCTTTGGTGTTTCTCCTCACAACACTGGGTACGGGCTTCGTCGCCATAAGGCAGAACTCAGCCGCGCGTCAGTGGCGTCAATACGATCACAGTGCAGTGGCCTTCGCTCTCTCGCTATCGACGCGTAATGCCGTGCTCACGAGAGAGCTGGCATCTGTTCGTGCGACCATCGCGATCCTCGGTTCCCAGAACGTGGAGTTGTCCGGACAAGTCAAGAATCTGCAGGAGAAGCTCTCTTCGGGAGCGAGTGCAACACAGAAGGCGTTCGAACACAGTCCCCTGTTCACCCAGATCACGACTGAGGCGGTCACGGCCGCGAACGAGGCGTCTGCCTGTGCCGGCGAGATGGGCCCGTTGCAGACCGAGATCAACGACGACCTCGCGAACCCGACCCACAAGGACCCTCTCCTGCAGGGAAACACGCGCACTGCGAACCTTGTCTGCACCGTCGCTAGACAGGACAACCAGCAGCTCCAGGCGACCCTCCGTAGCGCCCACTGAGCGATCGCGGATCGACCTGGATTCCGCCACAGTCGCTCGACGGTCGCACCAGACTGGGTACCTGGGAGGAGAAACCGCTGCGCCACCTCGTTGGTTCACGACGAGCTAGTGGCGGCCATGGGAATCAGGGCCTCGAACCTCCAGTCAGGGATGCCCGGCAGAGCCGGAGCGATCTCGACCGGCTCGAGATGCACGGCATCACCGTGAGCTCGGATGGGGGAACGGGCGAGATCGCGCGCAAGGGCCGGCCGAATACCGTGGACGAGCTCGGGAACACGGTGAGGGTGACCGACCTCGGGCCCGGCGTCTTCAACAGTCCCCACAGGCTCGCCGCCGACGCGAGCGGGACACTGTACGTGCCCGAGTGGCTGATCGGCGGACGCCTCG
>Ga0181536_10006221_pt1 | contig 12040 bp, 3 predicted proteins | sample PEATcosm2014_Bin_41_FD_121105 | JGI IMG/M metagenome (GOLD analysis project Ga0181536, IMG submission 121105) | Peatland microbial communities from MTU Mesocosm Facility, Houghton, MI, USA - PEATcosm2014_Bin17_60_metaG | ecosystem: Environmental > Terrestrial > Soil > Wetlands > Peat | place...
CGGGGCCGTGTTGGGCCGATAGACCACCACCGTAAAGCTCTGGCTGTCGGACAGGGGCGGCACTCCGTTGTCGGTCACCGTCACCGTGATGAGATTTGTGCTGGGGGCTTGGGCTGCCGCAGGGGTCCAGGCAAAGACGCCGTTGGCGGTGATGGCCGCTCCCGCCGGCGCTCCCGTGCCCAGGGTGAAGGTGAGCGTCTGCGGCGGTTGATCGGCATCCGTGGCGCTGGCCGTGAAGCTGAGCGGCGTGTTGGCATACACCGCCTGATTGGGAATCGCCGCCAAGACCGGGGCAGTATTCATGGAATCGGACCAGGCCGAAAAGCTCAAGTTATCGATTGCCAGGCCCTGGGCCTTACCCGAGGAATCGGCCATCTCCCAGACCAACCAAAGGGCGGCGCCGGGCGGCCAGTTCGTGATCCCTTGGTTGAGAACACTTAGATTGGTCTGATTGAGGGGCGAGGTGCCGTCCACCGCCAGGCCGCCCGAGGCAGTCGGGTCCGTAGGGAAGACCACGTTCAAGCCGGGCAGTACTGCGGTGGCATTAGTGGACAAGGTGTTGGTTCCGGTCGGGTCCACCACGTAGAAAAACTCGAGAGTTTTGGGCTTGTCAGACTGGCGCCAAAGTTCTCCGGTAAACTGGAGGCTGATGTGATCGAGGTTGGCGCCGGTGCCATTGATGAACCGGGCGGCCAAGGCGGTAGGGCCCGTGCTGCTGGTGGCCAGCAGGCCCAGAGCTCGGTTGGCGCTGCCCGCCAAGCCGAAGCTGATCATCCCGCCCGTGGTTTGGTCGCCGTCGGTGGCGCCAAACTTGGCCTCGATGGCAGCCCAGCCGAACCAGCCGGACAGGGCAGGAATCCCGAGTCCTCCGCTGCCAGTGGCCACGACGGGGCAGGCCGCATCCACAGGATCAGCCAGCGAATAGGTAACGCCATCAATGGTCACTGGGTTTTCGGCGTCGACGGAAGTGGGGCCGGGATCGGGCAGGGAATCAAAGGTCTGGGTATAGACAGTTGCCGGCGCAGCGTAGAGGATGGATGAGGCGGTCAGGCTCACCGTGTTGGAAGCCCCGGGGGTCGCCACGATGAATTCCTGGCGGTCAAACGACTGCCCATCGGGAAAGGAACCATAGGAATGGTTGGCGCCGACGTTGGCGTAATCGACATAATCGAGCACTTGGAGTTGGCCATTGGAAAACCGAGTCAAGGCCAGCGAGCCGGAGCCACTGCCGAGGGTGAAGCCGGCGTGCAATTCGTTGGTGGTCGAGAGATTGATCTCGCCGTCGGCGAAGATGACTTTGAACTGGCCGGGGTTGATGACGGCGCCGCTTGGGAAAGCCCACTGTGTGAGGTTGGTATAGTTGTTGGCCAGATAGAGGCCGCTGAGGGGAACGACATTGGCGGTGGGATTGAACAGTTCGATCCAGCCGACATGTTGGCCGGCGCGGTTGGTGATGCCGGTAATGTTATCGGCCTGCAGCTCGTTGATCCACAATGGCGGGAAGGGAACCAGGGCGCCCAGGACGCTGTTGGCGGCGCCGGGTGTGCTCTGGGCCAGGGCCGGGAGGGGCGGCGGGGCGGGGTTGACGGTGGCGGGGTTTACGGAGGAGGACAAACGGAGTGTCAAGGGACCCCCATTGGTGCTTTGGAGGTACCAAAAGCTTAGCGTGTAGGTGGCATTGAGAGTGAGCGCCGGACTGATATTCTGGTAGATGGCATTGCCGTTGCCGGTGCCGGCGGCCGTAGCTACCACGTGAAGACTGGAACTGCCGGAGTGGCTCGCAGCCGAGCTGACCACCGAGGAAGCGAAGTTTGCGGTCAGGTTCCAATTGGTGCCCATAGGCGACTCGAAGCCACCATCGGCAACCAGGTTCGTCCCGGCGCTTCCAACCAGGCTTACGTCGTCAACATAGATATCACCGGCGGAGCCGAGGTAAATGTAGAGTTTGGAGGACGTGGCGGGGATGTTGGTCGTCACGAACACCCATTGAGGCGGAGGCTCACTCTGCGCTGTCGTGTTCGGCACTGCCGCCCAATTGCCCGGTCGCCAATTGTCCTGGTTTGGGTCTATCAATTGGAGCGAGCTGCCGTTAGTGCCGGCGGCCGCCGGCCAGGGGGCCGTGCTGCCATATCGCACCTCGGCCACGACGAGGTCCTTCGTGCCGTTCTGCCCGGGCTGAACCAGGGAGAGAATCTCGCCCTCGGTTTGCAGGGTCCCCGTGAAGCTATCGAAAGGCGGGAAATCGCCTCCGTAGGCGGCGGCGTAAGCCGACGGGTTGGCCGCCAGGACCAGGAAACCGTGGGGAGCGATAGCCGAGCCGGACGGGAAGGTGTAGGAGAGGCCGTTGAATTGCCATCCGGACAGGTCGAAGGTGACAGTGCTCGATTTGTTGTAGAGTTCGACAAATTCTGCCCCGGCCACTGCGGGTTGGTACATGATCTCATTGATCACAATCTGGCCAACCGGCGCAGGGGTCACGCCGCTGACAGCCGCCACGGCGCCGCTGGCGCCCGCTACCGGCTGGCCGTTCAGGTCCACACCGACCACGCTGAGTTGGTTGGCGCCGGGCTGCAATGGGATGGCGACGGTCCAGCCAGTGACGCTGGTCCAGGTTAGCGGCCACTCGACGCCGTTGAACAGGAGGGTCTTCACGGCCAGGGGCGCCGTTCCGCTCACCAGGACCACATCGTTGCTGACGACCGTAGAATTGACCGCGAAAGGGACGCTGCTCACGCCTTGGTTGGTCAAGGTCGTTAAGAGCGAGTTGTGCATGGTGGCGATCCAATCTTCGAGTCCGCCGGGTTTGGCGGGGTCCTGGACCACCAGGCCGTAGGCGGCGTTAGTTAACCCGTTGGCCACGAACGCGGCGTATTTGGCATCCAGCATGGCATTCACCGCGGTGTTGTTCATCGCCAGGTTTGCGATGTCCTGGAACGCCCGCAGATAGGCGCGGCGGTATGGCGTATAGTTTTGAAAGTCCCCCATGATGGGGTCATTGGACCCGACATCGAAGAGTTCGCTGGCGTCCGGTCCCCAGGTCTGAGTGCCGCCGCCCAGGGTGATATTCCAGTCCCACTTCAAGGCGGTCCATTTGCCCATCGTGGGTTTGTAACAGTACATGTTCCACTGGTTTTGAGTGAAGAAGGAATCCCAGTCCCCGGTGGCGTGTTCCATGGCCGACAAGCGCATCCATTCCTCCGTGTCCACCTGGGCTTCCATGTCGGCGTAGTATGAAGGGCTGGTTGTGGGGATGTTGGCGGCGTCAATCAGCGCGAACACATCGCCGTAGTCGTTGGCGGAAACTGGGTATTGCTTGATCAGCCACATCCAGCGGTAACGCGCCAACTTGTATTGGTTGGGCACGCCGTTGATCGTGGTTGTGTAAGCGCCCAAGGTGCACCACGAGGGCTGGCTGAAGTTCATATAGCCGCCGGATTGCTCCGCAATGTCGCCTTCGAACCAGCCATGGTTCTTGTAGAGCAAGCCGTTGCTGTCGTTGGGCCAGTACTCCTTGATCATGTCGGTGCCCGGCACCTGGGCGTCTTCCATGACCGGCGCGTGCCGGACCCCGTTGACGTAATAGACATAGTAGCGCCGGTTTTGCCGGGTCAGCCCAATCTTGTGCGCCATCCAATAGGAGGCCTGTTCGCGTTGAAGGGTGTCGTCATCCAGGGCTCCGTTGCCCGGCACATGCTGTTTGTCGAAGGAGGCGGTGCCGAAGACCTGGTCGTCCTCGGGCATGTTCCAGTGCATCCCGCCGACCGTGGTTACCGGCGATCCGGTGTATTGGTGGTAGGGACTTCCGGCGTAGCGGCCTCTCCAGTCATAGACAATCCGCCCGCCCCCATCCACCCAGGTGCCGTCATAGTCTTCGTGGGAAACCCCACCCCATTGGGCCCACTGCTGCGCCCAGTTCTGGGTAATAAAGACATGATGATGGCTGAAACTGACCGTCGGGATTGGGTCCCCAAAGACTACCACGCACTCCCGCGGGATTCCGGCGTTGTCCTTCAGATCGGCTGGGAAGATGTTGGTCGCGCCTAAGGCGTCGCTCGCCTGGACGAGGAAGGCGACGACCGTGCCCGCCGACTGCGCCGGGATGGTGGCGCTGTAAATCCCGTCCCCAGCCATGGCATCTCCCCCGGTCCCGTTGTCGTTCATCGGCACCGAGGTATAAGTCGGAGTCGGGTTCGCTGCGGTATCGATTCGATAAAGCAATGTCGGTTGCAAAGGGTTGAGGTCGTGAAAGCGGGCCGTGACCACCACCGGCAGATTGGCGGCTGGGAGGCTGGGGGTGTGTTTGACTTCGTAAATGGCCGGCCCCGGCCTGGCCGTGTAGCGGCTGTTGGGCAGGCCCGGTGTCCCCAGGTTTGCCGGCAATGGCGCCGCCCCGGTGACTTCCAGGTAGTTTCCATTGATACGCATCAGGACTTCCGGCCAGCCATGCAGCCAGCGGGCCTTGAGCCGCAGGGTGGCCGTTTGACCCGAGGCCAGGGTGGTCTGAGTGAGCGAACCCTGGACGTAGTCGCCCAGGGTCCACATAGCGTCGCTGGCGCGCAGGTGCAGGGATTGGCTGCTCTGGTAACCGCCCAAGCCGCTTGCCGTCTCGAGGCTCGAACGCAGGTGATCGCCTTGCGCGCTCCAACCGGTGAAGCCCGATTCGAAGGTGCCGTTGGACACGATGTTGGACCCGGCGATGCCGCCGGGCCGCACCTCGAGGTCATCCACCAGGCATTCGCCGGCATCGAGCAAGCCAACCTGGACCAGGCTGATCGGGTTGCCATTGTAAGTCGATCCGTTGTCCAGGATTCCTGTGAATTCGAGGTTGGTCCATACCGACTTCGAGGTCTCGTCGCTGTCAGTCCAGTTATAGGCCAGGCGGTGGTTGGTGTTGGGGTTGATCAACTCGAGGCTGCTGCCGCCGCCCTTGGCCCATTGGCCCCATCGCCCGCCGGCGCCGTAGGTCACCTCATCCTGGACGACATAAATCGTGTTGGTCACCGAGCTTCCGTTGTCGGTCCCGGTCAACAACTGAGGCATCGCCAGGGCCAACCGCTCGCCTTTGTGGGAGAGTTTGCCGGTGTAATTGCCCACGGTGTTGGCCGCGTTCAGGTTGGGGTATTTCGCGAAGAGGTTGGTTTGGTTCCGGGCAACCACAAGATAGCCGCCGGGTCCGAGGTTGATGTTGATTGGGAACGTGAACGAGATGCCGGCCGTGAACTGCCAGTTGGCCAGGCTCACGGTGTTGGAGCCCTTGTTGAAGAGTTCAACGTATTGGTCATCGTCATTGCCGCTGATGGGGTCGTACATCAACTCATTGATGACGATGTCCCCTATCCAGATCGGGCTGTTGTTCGTGCCGGGGGTGCGGGCGGCCAGCGGGTAGAAGTCGGCAGCCCCATCCGGCCAACGGCCCCAGGATATGCCATCGGCCTGCGCTTCGAATTGGACCGCGTCGAGCACCCGGCTGCCGTCAGGCTTGATGAAATAGAGCTTCTCGCCCGACCCGTCCAGGGTAAAGCCCAGTTGCGCCTGGTTGAAAGAGAGGAAGCCGCCCGGCCCAATCAGGGCGCCCGCCGGGATGACGAACTTGTTGGTGCTCGGATCGTCGGTCAGGATGCAGCCGGACAAGTCGGTCGTCTGGCTGCTGTGGTTGTAAAGTTCGACAAACTGCAACAGGCCGGGGTTTTCCGAGTGGGCCAGCAGTTCGTTGATGACCACGTTGCGCAGAGGGCTGGGGCGATACGCCTCGGGTCCCCCAGGGGAGCCGCCGACGATATCACTGATGTCCCAGGCTTGGGGATTGCCTTCACCGTATGTGGGGTTGGCCAGAACGATCGAGTGGCCCGTGGCGTGCGCGGCGACCGGCCACGGATAGTCGTCGGAGTACGGCACGGTCAGCAACACCGCCCCTCTGTCATCCAGCAGGGTGAGGGTGTCCGCCTTTTTAAGGCTGCCGCTGTAAGGGCCGGCCACGTTTGTAATCCCGTACACGTTCCAGATGCTCCCCGGCGATGCCGCCACCACCAGGAAGGCGCCCCCGCCCAGAATCGTCCCGGGCGGGAAAGTGTAACTCATGCTGCTGCCCACGAGCTGGAAACCGCTGATGTCCTCAAAATAGGGATTCGAGTTGTAGAGCTCGAGAAACTCGATGTTGTTGGTGTCCGCGCGCGGGGCGGGTGTGTACATGATCTCCGAAATCACCACGGGAGTCAGCCGGCTGCACGGGCCCAGCGGCTCGTGCGGGTTGGGGACCTGGCCAACCACGGCGCTGGTTGTATTGCCAAAGTCAACGAATTGAGCGGTGGTGGCTTCGTTGGGGTTGTGGCTGGCGACGACCAGGCCGACGTAAAGTTGGCTCGACAACGCCATGACGGCGCTCCCAAGCGGCGCCCAGACCAGTCCATCATAACTGGCATAACCGGTGAAGGTGTTGCCGACCCGTGTCAGGCGCAGCCAGGTGTTGGGGAGATTCGGCGGAAAATTCCCGGTCATGTTCGCCGCGCTGTCGGCCGGGTCACGCCATTCAAAGAAGGAGCCGGCCATGGTTGGAGTGGCCAGGGCGGCCGCGAAGCGGCTGTCTGCGTCCAAGGTTTCGCGCGCCATGAGCCCTGCTTTGGCCCAAACGTCTGATCCGCTCAGCCCCGCCAGGCATACTTGGATGTCGAAGTTGCCGCTCCGGAGTTGGTAATCGAGGCTGCATTGGTCGCGGGCCCCCCCGATATCGCTGCCGGAAGCGGTGACCGTAATGCTGTTGGTCCCCACCGTGATGACCGCGGGGATCGGCGGGCCGCCAATGTCCTGGCTGGCATAGGGCAGGGCTGTAAAAGTGACGGTTGTGTTGGTGGCAATGGTGTTTGGGATCGAGGCGCGGTCGCGGACTCCGTTGATGACCACCGTGTAGTTGCTGCCATAGACCAGCGGGGCGGTTGCGAGGGTCACGGTGACGTTGTCAGCCGCCAGGGAGGCGACGGAGATGCTCAGCCCGTTGGTGAAGACGTAATTCGCCCTGTTGGTGGCGCTGGCCGGGTCCACGATTTTTGAGTAAACCACTTCCACGCTTGTGGTGCCTATATTCAGTATCCTCACTACCGCCGGCGGCACCGTGTCGCGGAGGACCGTGAGCGTCATCGGCGTGCTGGTGAGCAGGCCGATCGAGTTGGAGACCGTGCAACGGTACACCTGTCCGCTGGCCGTTAGGCTCACGTTGGTTATCGGGCAGGCCCCCCCGGTTGCCCCGGCCAGGGGTGTCCCGTTGACCGACCACTGGTAGTTCAGCGTGGATTGGTTGGTGCAGAGCACCGAGAAGACCGCGTTTAGCCCTTCGAGGATGGTTATGTTGGTGGTTTGTTGGTAGATGCCTGGCGTGCTGTTGGTCCCGGTGAACGGGATCATCAGCGTGCCCGCCGGGCTTTGCGCGGACATGGGTTCTTCGAACGTTCCGTCCGGCAGTTGCCACTGCACCGTCAGGTTGTCTCCTCCGCCGCCTTGCTGCATGATCGCTTCCACGTAGTAGCGTTGTCCTGCGGTCAGGTATAATGGCGGGCCTTGCTGGCTCGGTTCGTCGGTCCACACCTCCGCCGGCGTCCAGCTACTAACCCAGCAGTTTGGCAGTTTGTTGGCCGGGTTTTCGTCCTTGCTCACGAACAGTTCGGACGTGTCGTCGCTCGAGATCCAGAATACGTAATCCCCGTTGGTGGGTGGGACTACAAAGGCCCGCAAGCGTTGCCCGTAGTAGTCAACGCCGGTATTCACCGGTGTCATGAAATTCGTCAGGACTTCCCAGGAGACCGGGTTGTTGGGCCAGTTCGGGTTGTATGTCGTGTTGGTCAGGGCGGCGAGCGTATTTCCTACGCTCTGGTTCAGGCCGGTCCACAGTTGTTGGTAGATGCCAAAAGTCGGCGGGGGCGGCGGGGCTTGATAGGAAAGGCTGACGTTGGTGAAAGTGGAGGTGCACAGGCTCGCGTTGTTGTGGGCCGTCACACACAAACCCAGCAGGGGTGATGAGCTGGTCATCGTGAACGCCTGGGGCGTGCCAATGAGCGTCCATGATACCCCATCACCGCTGTAATAGGCGATAAACTCGCCATCCGTCTGCACGAGCTTGACCCAGATGGGGGCGGAGACGCCGGTGACCCCCGAGTAAGCGCACTCCCCGTCCGTGCTGTTCCGCCACTGGAAGTTGACCCCGTTTCCAGGCGTGATGACCACGTTGGCAAACATCGCGCCGGCCGCCGTGCCGTCCCGGGCCATCACGCCCGCCTTGGCCCAGGAGTCGGTGTCTTCGACGGCAGTCACCTCTGCCACGATCACATTATTGGTCGTGTTTTGGTACAGGAAATTGAACTGGTCGCCCGTGCCCCAGATATCGGCGCCGCCGCCGGATACCGTCCAAGTGCCGTTGGCATAAGAAGCCGAGCCTGCGTCCCCGGGGGAGCCGATGTCCAGGTCGGTCCAGTTGGGCGGAAGGGCGCCCCAAGCAGGGGTGATGCCGGCGAGAAAGCCCAGGGCCAGCAGAGTCGCGGCCAGGGTGGATGCGGTTCTCGACTTCATTCTGACTTTGTCCATAGCACCAAAAACGCCCGGGCGGTTGTCTCGATGCCTGCCGGGCAGTTGAGCATTCGGAGGGTACCGGACAGCAAATCCTGGGCCAATTCTAGGGCTATTCGACATTCCGGAGGGCGGCCTCGGCCGCCCAGCGGACGCGGGGTATCTTGGCCATCTCTTTCAAGAACGGCGCCGCCGGGGCCGCCGCTGGCCGGCCAATCGCGCCCAGCGCCGACACAAAGGAGCGCAAGACCTGTATCTGTTCGCCCTTGGCCGAACCGGCGGCGATGAGCGCCCGGACAGCCGGCGCGGCGTCCGCGCCCAACCCCGCCAAGGCGTTGGCCGACATCAAACGGACGTTCGGGTCGCTGTCCTTCAAGGCGGCCGTAAGGGCCGCCAGGGCAGGGCGCGCGGCCTTGCCCCGGTCGCGCAGGGCGATCGCCGCCAGTCCGCGGATAACCGGGTCCGGATCGGACAGGACCAGGCCGAGCTGGGCTGCGGTCCCTGCGGGGACATGCGGTTCCTGTAGGCGCGCGGCGGCGGCCCAGGCGGCGGGACCAGTCCGGGCCAGCACGATGTTGTCCACGCCGAGGTTGTAACCGGAGGAGGAGGGGTTTTTGCCGAGGCAGACATAGGCTAGCCAGTGCCGCCCGGAGGTGAGGTGCGGCCAGCCGACCTGGAAGGCGGCGCCGACATAGGTTTCGGGGGCATAGCCGTCGAACTGGGTCCGGGGCAGGATATCGGCGCCGGGTTCGTGCTCGAGTTGGCTGGCGGTGGGCGTTTTGCCGTCGAGCAGCACCCCATAAATGCCGTAGTCGGAGGCCTGCGCCAGTTCGGTGTAGAGCTCGTAGTCGCCCTCCTCGGGCACTTGGAAGGGCACTTCCAGTTTCGCCCCTTTGCCTTGCGCCTCAAAGAGTATTACGTCCTTGGACCAGAACAGGTCCGGGATTACGGAGGTCTTGCCCTGCTCGGCTTTGACCTGGTCCAACGAATTCTCGACCTCGATTTGCAGGGCGTTGCCCTGCGGCAGGCGCGCCGAGCCGTAGGGCACGAGCGGTTGGTCCAGCGCGATGCCCTGCTGGTACCAAAAGGCGACGCTGGACATGAGGTCCGTGCGCTCGCCAAAGGCGGACTTGACGGTGCCGTCGGCATTATAGGTCCAGCCCTTGTGCTCGATGTCGAACTTGAGCGACTTGGTGAACGGCACCGGGTCGAGCAGGTGCCAGCGGTAGGCCGTCATCCGGGAACCCAGGTCCGTGCCTTCCGCCACCGTCACGCCGTAATAAGGGCCGTCGTCCACGTGCAGGCCCCAGGCGTCATTGAAGTAATCTTCCGTGCCGGTCCCCTCGATGGCAGGGTAGGACTCACCGTCCACCCAGAAGTGATCGTCGCCCTCGCCAAACCAGCCCGCCTCGGCCTGCACCACCGACAAGACGGTGCCGACGTAGTGGCCCCGGCCCCGGACGTTGAGGAATTCGTAAGGCGCCCCGTCGGCGGCCGCCGGCAGCGCTTGGCGGTAACGGGCGTGAAAATAGAGGGTGCTCTTGGGCAGGGACCGGACCTTTTCCCAGTCCACGTGGTAATAGAGATTGGAGGCGCGGCGGCGGCCTTCGTTGGTGACCGTGACCTTGCAGGACTTGCGGAACGGCATAGGCCAATAGCAGTTGCGGGCGCGGCCTTCCGAGCTGTCGCGGACCATCAGCGAGCGGACGCCGCGTTCCAGGCCAAGGCCGACCGCGAAGAAATCGCCAATGGGAGAATCCACGCTCGGGGTGGGGCTGCCATCGTAATAGATGCGCAGCCGCAAGAGCCGCGGCCAGCCGTACTCATTGTCGGCTATCGTCACCCACAGGTGGGTCACGACGCCCGGTCCAGCCAGGTCGGCGAGCACTATCGTTTCACCCGGGATGGGCCGCTTGCTGTCGTCGTTCGAGCTCCAGTCCGGGTTGTTGGACGAAGACCGGCGCGCCTTGAATGCCTTGGGCTCGCTCAGGCGGAAGGGGTCCGCAAGCCCCGGCGCGGCTTGCTCTGCCCGTGCGGACAAGGCGCCGGAAACCAGGGCCAGCCCGGCCAGGACACTGGGTGAGGAGAACAGGCTCCCGATGAGGTTCATGGAGGGCATTATGGCCGGTAGAGCCAACAAACTCAAGCGGAGACCAATTCAGCAGCCGCCGATTAGTTCCCACAAACATGGGAGAATTTTCCCAAAGCACCGGGTTGGCCAGCCCGGAATCCGGCCTGGAAGGGCAAATCGAAGGCCATTGCGCGCCAGGTCCCGCATCCGGCTTCATTCATGGATGCCGGTGGGTTACCGGGTCAATGGGAGCAGGGCGCCGTGGAAATCGGCAGCGGGTTCGACCGCTTCAGGCTCGACGCGAAACCGTTCAGGGCCGAGGTGGAACCCACCTTCATCCTCATAACCTATCGGCGCGCGTGCCGCGGCAAAAAAGATGAACGCCACTGCGCCAGCCACCAGAGCTACCAGACCTAAAGTCACGCCCAACATGCCGTGCTTTATAGCACTATTCGTGCCAGCACGCATGTAATCCCTTAGCAGCCCCTGAGCGAGCACAGACCTCTGTTTACTTGGGTTGGTGACCAGAACCTATGATCGAGTGGCCCGTGTCCGCCATCACCGGGCGGCCCGGGTTCGCCATCACCGGGCGGCCTAGCGGAGGCTGCGCGCCATCGCGCCCCGGAACAAACTCCCTCCCATGTGACGCACGCCCCCACCAGAAGTAGGGACTTGGGAAATAACCATACCCCGGGAGCCAGTTGTTGCCGTAGTAGGGAGCCCCCGCCTCAGCGTAGGGAGCCTCATACTCGGGGCCCACAGGCGCAGGCGGAACGCCGGCTGCGCCGGCATAGGCTTCGTAGGGTGCTCCCTGGTAGAGCTGTGGCGCGTAGCCCACTGGCCCGTAGGGCAGGAGCGGAGCGGCTTGCGGCGCGAGCAGCGGAGACCTGATTGAGACCGTCGCCAGGGCAAAGGTGTATTCTTCTGTCCTGGTCTCGACCGTCACGTCCTTGTCCGTGATTGCGGTGATGCGGGCGTTTCCCAGCCAGATCATTGGCTGCGCGGATTTGATCGATACCATGTCCCCCGCCTTGAACGCGATGTTCTTTGCCGGAGCCGGACCGGCGTGGGCAAGGACTGCGCATTGGCAAAGCATGGTGGATGAAAGCAGGATGTGTTTCATATATTCATCAGTTGTGCTTGCGAAGCAAGATTTGTCGGCCCTGCGCTTCCTCGGCGCGCCCTGCTATAATGTGAATTGCAGGCCCTGCCTCGACAATGGGGTGATGACCTACCCCTGAGTTTGCAAGGCCTCAGCGGAGCCGGGCAGGGGGTGCCCTGCCCCTGGAGTTTGGGCCTCTTGCGGCACCGCGAAGCGGTGATTTGAAGGTAGCCGTGGGGCTTCAGCCCACGGAATCAGCGGCCCGTAGCCGTCGCGTCGCGCCAGCGACGCTTGCACCCCCCGGCTTGCCTTGTCAA
>Ga0181536_10006222_pt1 | contig 12039 bp, 11 predicted proteins | sample PEATcosm2014_Bin_41_FD_121105 | JGI IMG/M metagenome (GOLD analysis project Ga0181536, IMG submission 121105) | Peatland microbial communities from MTU Mesocosm Facility, Houghton, MI, USA - PEATcosm2014_Bin17_60_metaG | ecosystem: Environmental > Terrestrial > Soil > Wetlands > Peat | place...
TGGAACCGCAATTATGTGGCCAGCGTCCAGATAACCCTGTCCGAGGATTTCGGCGTCCAGGACCGCGGAGCATTTTATGAAACCGCAGGCTGTCTGCGCGACGTGATCGAGAATCACCTCTTCCAGGTCGTTGCGCTGCTTGCCATGGAGCCGCCGTCCGATAGGGACTTTGGAGCCGTGCATACCGAGAAAGCCAAGGTCTTTCAAGCCATGCGCCCTGTAAAGCGCGACGACTTGGTGCGCGGCCAGTACGCCGGCTATCGGAACGAGCCGGGCGTGGCGAAGAACTCCGACGTCGAGACCTTCTGCGCGATGCGGCTTTTCATCGACTCCTGGCGCTGGGCCGGGGTGCCGTGGTACCTGCGCTCCGGCAAATACTTGGCCGAAACCGCGACCGAGGTCCTGGTGGAGCTGAAGCCGCCGCCGCAGAGGCTTTTCGCCGACTCAGCGCCACCAACCGGCGAGTCCAATTACCTGCGCTTCCGGCTCGCCCCCAACTCGGCCGTCGCACTCGCAGCTCGCGTTAAGCTTGCAGGGAAGGAGTTCGTCGGCGAGCAGCGAGAGCTCTACTTGTTCGAAGAACGGCCGGGAGAGGAAGCGCCCTACGAGCGGCTCTTGGGCGACGCCATGATCGGCGATGGAGCGCTCTTCACCCGCGAGGACGCGGTCGAGGCCGCCTGGGCGATGGTCGATCCCGTCCTTAAGAAGCACCACCGAGCTCGCCCCTACCGGCGCCGTAGCTGGGGGCCTAAAGAGGCTGACATGATTATCGCTTCAGACGGCGGTTGGCACAACCCCATGCCCAAGAAAACAGCCGAATGATACGTCCGAAATAGCGTGCCTGGCAAAAGGACCGACCGTGGTTGATAAAAGCTTGATGAAGACGACGATCCTGCTTCTGGTCTCCGATCCCATTGTGCGTTCCGTTCTCAAGGAGACGTTGGAGCACGAAGGTTATACGGTCGTGGCTACCGGCGACCTGGGGGAGGCTGTAGACCGTTTGAAGGAGTGCATGCCTGATCTGTTGATAACCCGTACGTATGTAAAAGGCTTGACGGGTCACGATGCAGCTGTCTATCTGCGCACGAAATGCACGAGAATGAGGATTCTGATTCTCGGGGGTCTTCTTGATGACGAGCGGCTTCACAATCGAGAAGCGCTGGAAGGATTTCGAGTCTTCCCGAAACCGTATACCGCAGCCGTGCTGCTCCAAGAAGTGAAGGACGTCCTGAGTGAGCCGCGCGACTGAATAATGCTCAGCTCGACCATCCGACGAACAGCGACCAGAGGGTCGTGTGCCTTTGGAGTTTCGAGACTCCCATGAAACCTGAGGGTTAACTGGTCCTCCTCAAATCAGGGTCCATTCCACTCTGCGTCTCTGGCGATGGTTCTACAGCGGTCGCCTCTCTGTCGTGTTGAAATGAAATGTCAAGCCACCGCGCTTTCGGTTCTCAGCCTATATCCCACTCCCGGTTCGGTCACAATGTAACGAGGCTTCATGGGATTGGGCCGCAATTTGCGCCGCAAATGGCTCAGGGTGACGCGTAGAAGGTGCACTGCATCCTGATATTGGGTCCTACCCCAAAGCTCGTGGATCAGTTGATGATGCGCCCTAACATTGCCGGCATGGTGGATTAGCACCTTCAGAAGCTCATATTCGGTCGCTGTCAACTTCACCGGAGTGCCTCCAACAGACACCTCTCTTCGGCCCAAATCGACTCTGAGATCATCCACCACAAAGACGTCACCTTGGGTTGCGTTTACGCTGCGCAAGGCTGCGCGCATGCGCGCCAGCAATTCTGGGATGGAAAATGGCTCGGTGAGATAGTCATGAGCACCATGATCAAGGGCGCTGACTTTCTCGGATTCTTCGTGACGAGCCGAGATGACGATAATGGGCGCGATTGGCCGCTCGCGCAGATTCCGTATGACTTCCTTGCCGTCCGTGTCGAGCAAACCGATATGGACCACAATCAAATCAGGCCGGACCGACAGACCGCCACTCAGAGCCTCTTTGCGGATTTGATAAATGGTGTAGCTGGGCAATGCGGTGCCTATTGTCCGGCAGAGGGACTTTTGGTTGTCTACAAGAAGTAGTCGTGCGCCTGTGGGCCGGGACTTCAGAGCTCCGTCTTCCACTCTCTGAACTGCGACGCTAGGCATTGCTGTAACTCCCGGGAATCGTTGGTGTTTCACATTCCGACTGTTCGTGCGAACGCCATTGGCACCCATCGACCGTTGCCGTAAACCAATTCGTCATTGTTCTGCGGACCTCAGAGTCGTCTCCGCAGGTAATAGGCCATTTGGTATTACCGCGGCAAACCATGACTATAGAGCAATTTGATTGATTCCATCAAGACAATTTTGACAAAGGGTCTGGGCTCAGTTTTTGACCGCCTCACGTCGAGCGACCAAATACGGTCATTTGTCCATGCTAGAGTTGAGCGGGAAGCCCCCAGTTCGTAAGGCGACGTCCGGTCTCTCAACGACAGAGCAGCCACTAGCCGCTAGGCAGCGGCCCGAAGCAGCTTGACCCACTGCTGCGAGCAATTGGCTGACAACGTGCCAAATCCATTCTCATCGAGGACGATGACCGCAAGTATCGTGACGGCGAGGGAAAGGCCAGGCACCAATCACACCGCCGGTACAAAGCAACCAGGCGGGCGTGTCAACCGGGTATCCCTGCCCTTCCTCGCGTTTCAGCTTTTCGATCATGGCGTCAAGGAACCAGTCGTGCCGCGACGGCGCGGTCATTCCTTTCGGGCGCACGGCGTCAATGCGCGTGAGGCGGGAGCATTTTGCCGCGCCTCGCGCACATAGCGGGTCTTCAGGTACCAGGCTCGAACAGCGCACCGGTCGTGTGGATCGTATCGGCCCGAAGGTCGAGACCTGCCGCCAACCCATTCGCATCTACTGCCCTTCATCGCCGAGACGCAGGACGAGAATATGCATCGCGTCGTCATGGGATCGGGAGCGGTGGTTCAGGGTGGTCACGGGCGAATGCCTTCTGACTTGAGGTGCGAGTAGGAACTTAGATTCCGCCTATGTTTCGCAGTTGCGTGTGTGGACGCGAGACCGCAGTCAGAACTGAAGATGCCTATCAACCTGCAAGCGTCTGAATCTGTTGAATAACCATGGTCGCCGGTAGCGGGCACGCCGCCAAAGTTCGAAACGTGTCCACGACGGGGAGCCAGACATTCTAGTTCGGAATCTCCGTACCCGTTAGTCCACGGCAAATTGGGCTGGGTTCGTTGAAATGCCCGCCAATTCGGGCATTCGTGCCGGACTGTTGCGTCTCCGCTCCGTCGTGTCTGGCCTAAGCCAGGGTAGATTCGGCTTAGAAATGAGCCTATTCTCCGGTCCCGCGATTTGGGCACCTGTTATTTAATGGCCGCGGTTGCTGACACAGCAGTGTCGCGTCCTCTTGCTGTCGATCCTCGCGATCGGCAGGGCGAGGTCTACCGCGCACGTGACACGACGCTCAAGCGCTATGTAGCATTGAAAGTCCTGCTCACGGCGTTCGTGCGCGATCGGGACCGCGTGGCGCGCTAGCTGGCACTCAATCAGAAACTGCGAGCATTGGCCGTGCCCTCCGTAATCATTGCGGAGGGAACATCGCTCCCGCGCGTGTTTGCCTTGTCACTGGCGCGTCGAATACGAACCACATAACCATGATCCCCAGTAAAATGCCTGTCAGACGGTCGCGGCTCGCCACCAGCGTGGTGCTGACCCCGAAGCCCTGGAAGATGGTGATGTAATAGGCGAGCGCCATCTGTCGCCCGAAATAGTTGAGGCGAGGGCTTGAAGTCACAAACCACGCGGCGATCGCGGAAATAGCCGCCATGGGCAGGATATACCCGACGATAGAATCTGCCTGCGGAAGAATGAAAACCTCCGAGCCGATACCGCAGATCACACCGCCGAAGAATAACCCTGAGAGACGCGTCGTCAGCCGCTGGCGTGAAGATCCCAGAATTCCAACAGGCGCGGCGAGGACGCAGGTTACGGTGCTCACGCCGAGACCAGGCCATGCAACCGCCGACCAAAACACGTAACAGATGGTTGCCGCCAGGCATCCCTTGAGCGCGAATTTCACGTATTCGGGATTCGAGAAGGCATCCGGAACAAACAGCGGCTGAGAATTCGATGGCTTTTCCGTCCCTGCTATGTACGGCTTGAAAATCCATTCGGTCAGCACCGTCGCAAATGTCCCCAGCATGATTCCGAATGCGGTCCAGAAGGTGGTCTCGATGTCCGGTTGGAAGGAACTGGGGCGCGCCCAGATGATGGGCACAGAGGCGGTGGCAACCAAAATGAGAGTGAAGCCGAATGCGACGGCCTGACTCGTCAGCGCGCGTGTGAGGAAAAAGGCCAGAAAAAAGACGATCACGATAAATAGAAGGCGGGGCAGCGGGTAGTCGACGAAAAGCGCGATTCCGGTCGCCGCTACGATGAGGGCTGCGATATTCGCCAGCAGTATGTATAAGCCGCTCCGAACGGTCGCGTGCGAGTCTGCACGTGAGATCGCCAAGGCGTAAAAGACACCCAGAAATCCGTTGGGAAGCTTGAACATCATCACCAGGACAGCAGTGAGCGTACAGGCGGTCACGATACGGGCGACCGTGGCTCCTCGCCCAGGATACGGCGCAAGCTCATCCATCAGAAACCCCGCTAGCCTATCGAGGGGATTAGTGTGACGTGGGATGGGATATGGGGAGGCCGCCATACGAATTTGCGCCTTTGCGCCAGGTCTAGTGGGACGCCTCGGCTGAATTTCCGCGCATGACTACCATGGCGGATGCGCCAATGCGGAAATCATCGGGAGACTGAGACTCAACGCGAACGCGAACGGGGAAACGGGTCGCCAGGTGGACCCAGTTCAAGGAGCGCTGCACGTCGGGCAGGCCTTTGGATAGACTGCCGACGAGACTCACATCGGGCGTCACCCCGAACCCTACGCTCTCGATCGTTCCGGCAAATTTTTGATCTGGCCGGGACATCACATACACATCCGCCTTCATGCCTGGCCCGATCCGGTGCAACTCGGTCTCCCGGAAATTGGCGATCACCCACCAAGTGCGCGCATCTATCAGAGTGAACGCCTGCTGGCCAACGTGAGCGTAGGCGCCTTCGGAAATGGTGAGATTCGTGACCCGCGCGTCGAACGGCGCGTAGATTTTGCAGCGCTCCACATCGTAAGCCGCGTTCTTTACGGCGGCTTGCCGCGCCGCCCGTTGGGCGATCAGGGGATCGAGAATGCTGACGCTCTTGGTGGATTGGTTGAGTTGCGCATTGCTCTGGGCGAAAGCTGCCTGAGCTTCCTTCTGTTGAGCGATGGCCGCGCCCCATTGCGCCTCGGCAACAGCTAAGCGAGCGCGGGTTTGGCGGACGACTTCTCCCTTCACCGACCGCGACGTCCGCGCCTGATCGACCAGGTCTACTGTCACGAACTGCTTATTCAATAAAGGTTCCAAGCGGAGAACGTTATTCTCCGCATAGGTGTAGTCGGCCTCTGTGCGCGCCAGCTCTGACTTGGCGGCATCCACGCTGGCTCGCGCTGCCTGGATCGCAGCTTCGGTGCTGGCGATTTTCGCTTCAACGGTCTTGGTGTTCGCTTCCGCGGAGAGGATCGCGCTGTTTTGCGCGCCAATCGTACGCTCCAGATCCTTGATTTGGCCCTCTAGCGCCGCCTGCTGCGAGCGAGCGGCTTCGAGCGAATATTGGTAGGGTACAGGATCGACTTCGAAGAGTAAATCTCCTTTATGAACGAATTGGTTGTCTTTCACCCGGATCGCGATAATGCGGCCGTCCACCTCAGGCGCGATCCCAATGAGATTGGCGAACACTTCCGCATCGTCCGTCTGCGGATTCTTGTGGATTTCCCGCCATACCGCCAAGCCAACCGCCATGGCACCTACGACGACCAGCAGACCGAGTATGCGGCCCAGGATTTTTCGGGTGGTTATGCCAGCCGACGTGTCCGATGGAGCGCTCATCATTCCTCCTTAACGAAAGCAGACCAGCCAGAACGTACACGCGAACAACGCGACCATACTGGGATAGACGATCACTCGGGGCCCAATCTCCGCATCAAGTCTGGCCCGGACGAGCAGCAGCCGGATCACCAGGGTGAGCAAAAGTCCGGCCACCAGACAAAATATCCAAATGGGAAAGAACGATCCCAAAATATCTACGGATGGGGGTAATCGATAGGAAGTCATGTTCGCGAGCTCCCTTTCAATGTTGCGCGGCCTGCATTGGATCGCCGGCCCGATACGCCAAGTCCGCCATGCTGGTTAACAGTAGCACCCGCGCCGCCACGCGGGCCGTGCGGGCGCGCGCCAAATCGCGTTGCGCCGTGGTGACGTCGATGAAGGTTCGGACACCGGCCTGAAAGGACTCCATCGCGGCAGCATAGGATTGATCGGCCGCTTCCAGCAGCGCATCGGCCGCTTCCTGCTGCCTCCGGGCAATCTTCAGATGGGAGTAAGAAGTCCAGATTTCGTTTTCGATTCGATCGCGTGAAGCGGCCACTTGCGCTTGCGCCTCGTTTTTTTCGGCCGCGGCCCGGGCCGTTTCGTAATGGCGGGCGCCCCCATCGAAAATGTTCCACTTCGCGGTCAATTGCAGCTGATAGGGATATATCGACGAGTGGACTAGCGGATCGAGCCTCTGCTCTCCGAAAGCGTTGGTATGACCCCAACTACTAGAGAAGCTGAGAACCGGAAGATAGGCCGAACGCGTTTGCTTGATCTCCGCATCCGTCTCCCGGACACGAGCTACTTGAACGAGCAAATCGGGCCTTTGCGCCAACCCACGGGCCATGATGGTCTGTACCGGCTCCTCGATCGCTTCCGGGCTCGGAACCTGGGAGACGTCCTGAATGCGGAACTCGACGGCGGGCGAGGCCCCCAACACGGTTGCGAGCGTGCCACGTTCGATCTCCACGAGGCCCTGAATCGAGGCCAATTCATAACGCGCCTGGGCGGCTGCGGATCTTGCTTCGAGGACATCGGGCAATGTCGCCAAACCGTTCGCGAGCCTCGCCTCCACCGCCTGCCGCACTGTCTCGGCATCGGCGAGCGTCGCTTCGACCGCGCTTGCCTGACTGGTTGCATCCAGCAAGTGGTAATAGGCTTCGGCCACCTGGAAAGCTAAATTGCGGTGGGTGTTATTGAACGTGAAGTCGGCGGCAAGCAGGTTCGCTTTCGCCAAATCGACCGCGGCGTTCCGGGCGCCAAAGTCGAGCACCGTGTAATTCAGGCTGAGCATGGCCGGAAAGACTCCGGTGTCTTCGTGATAGAACTTACCCAGAAACTGGGAGTATTGGTTGATGGAAGCCGACGCCACGGCCGCCAGCGTCGGGAAAAGAGCGCTGCGCGCAACTCCCACCGCCGCGGCTTTTTGTTTTGCCTGCTCCCACAGAATTCGTGTTTCCGGATTGGTCCGTTCCGCGAGATCGATCAGTTCAGGCAGAGTGTAAACCCTGTTCGGGTCAAGCGCCGCTTGCTTCAACGGCGTTTGCGCGGACTCCGCGCGAAAGCGAGCGTCACCGGATACCGGATACGCTTTGTCCAGAGCTGGTGGAGCTTTCTGCCCGTAAAAAGGAACCGCGCACGCCAGTATAAGGAACAAAATGCGAAGGTGTATCACTTGGAATCCCATCATCAAGCCTCTTGTGCCGCTTCCAACTCGCGCAGGTCACGGCCCCTCGTTTCACGACCAAAGGCCGTAATGAGCAGCAACGACGCGACCATCGGGATAACGATGCCTCCGGCCGCCAATCCAAATGCCGGCACCAGGGCCAATGCGGCCAATCCCTGTGCGATTACCCCACCCACCTTACTGCAGCCCGCCACCCATCCGGTCGCGCGGCCTCTCTGTCGAACGGGAAAACTCTCCGCCGCGTAGGGCATGAGAATCGAAATCACTGCGCTGGTGCCGACGATCAAGAGGGAGACGGAAATCAGCGGGTTTGAAAGGAATGGCAATGCGCTGTTGTTCCGAAAAAGGGTTGCCAGCAACCCCAGGATCGTAACGCCAATGGCCAGGATGAGCACTCGCTTGGTGCTCCAAAGACTATACAGGTACGTCGCCACGGCAATGGTGGGAACCGCAATCAGCGCTGACCGCGCAATGAGGGCGCTGGTGAGGCCTACACTGCGGCCCTCGGCGATCAGGCTAGCCGGCAACCACAGCAGCACACCAAAATTCACGAAGCCCCAGGCCAGCGCCGCGAGCGTAAGTGCGACGCTCAAGCCGAGCGCGGAGCGAGATGTCAGCTGTGCACCAGGTTTCCGGTTGTCGGGGTTGTCCGTCACCGTAGCATCGTATGCCCGCTCGCTTTGGTCCGCATAAATCACGGCGCCGTAACGTGCGAGCATCTGGCGTGCTTCCTCGACGCGACCTGTTTCAAGCAGGAAGCGAGCGGATTCGGGAAGGAGTGGACTGAGGGCGATTAGAACGAGCCCGCTGGGGAAACCGATCAACCACATGATCCTCCACCCGAAAAACGGCTGTAACAGTGCCGATAGCGCGCTGGTGGCGAAATACCCGCCGATGGTGCCGATACCGCCGATGAGTACCAAGCACCAGCCCCGGTGTTTGGTCGGCACGATTTCGGCTAGCAAAGCGTTGGCAACAGGCAGCATACCGCCGGCCGCAAGCCCCATCAGGAAGCACATGAAGACATTCCAGGAAAAGGACGGCATGGCTCCGCAGATGGAGGTGCCCACGAACATGACCGCCGCGAGCAGAATCGAGGCGCGCCGGCCGTAAAGATCAGCCAGCCCGCCCCATATGAATGACCCGACGGTGGTGCCAATCAGGGCACAGACCGGCAGCACAGCTACGGCGGCGGCCCCGAGGCCGTACTCGGCGCGCATGCCCGGCATAACGAACCCGAGGGTAGCCGCCTTCATGACGTCGATGACCAGCGCAACGGCGAGCAGCGTGATCTGTATCCAATGAGCTTTGGTGAGCGGTGAATCCTCCGGTGGGATGATCGATCCGTAGCTAAAGGGTAGAGGCTGGCGGCTCGGCAGCAGCCCATACGCTGCGGCACCGATGCCAACAATGATAAGCGCCATCCCAACAAGCATGCCTGTGTCCATCGGCATACCGACGAGCCGAAAGCCCATTTTCCGCCCCATCCAGAACATAGGCAGGTGAAGGGCGACACCGATGGCTACCATGGCCGAACCAGACCAGAACGCGAGCATGTGGTGCCATTCAGAAAATAGAGACGTCTTTCGATTCATTCCGGACTCATCCTCACACTATGGCCTTCGTCGCGGGAGTAACCAAAGTTACGCTCGCCCGAAAAAAAGTTGGAGCGGTCGGAGCCATCGCGAGCGCATAACTTTCTGGGGGTTTCGAGCGAAGAACTGGTTATGAAACGTTATTTCGCCGCTCAGGCCGAGCGCCGCATCCTGTCATCTCAGGAACGGGGGGCCCGGTAATGCAATTCAGCTACTGGTTGCAATTTTGGTGGATGTCCCCGATTGCGCTTTCGATCTGTGTCATAGCGAATACGCTCGGGGTGTCGGGCGCGGCACTGTTTTTGCCCTTCTATACGCTGGTCTTCCCTCTCCTGGGGCACCACTTGGAACCGGTTCAGGCAGTCGAGGTCGGGATCATGACTGAGATATTCGGCTTCATGAGTTCGACTTCTGCTTTCTGGCGCGCCGGCCTGATCGATTTCCGGATCGCTGGATATGCGGTCTTGTTCGCCGCACCGATGGCAGTGCTGGGCGGATATGCCTCGCATTTCCTGCCCGCGCAGTGGATGCTCGCCATCATTGGCGTCGGCCTATTGGGTCTTTCGGGTCTGCTGTTCAACAAGTCTTCGGGCGCGGCCGCCACGCCACTAAAAAGTTCACTTGGAGGCGAGTTGAAACGCCATGTGGACCGTCAGGGGCGAATCTATCGCTATCGGGTGCTGAACGATATCTGGCGCGGAGCCGTGGCGTCGATCGGCGGCATCTTCCACGGGCTGGTCGGGTTCTCCGCGGGAGAATTGAGCACCGTGGAACAAGTCTTTCGGGGAATGCCTATCCGCGTGGCTTCCGGGAATTCGCACCTCATCATCGCCGCTGCTTCCATCGCGGCCGCCTTCACGCACCTGGGCTTGAGTGCGGTGCAAGGGACGAAAGTCCCCTGGAATATCCTGGCAATAACGATTCCGACCGTTCTGGTCGGCGGTCAGCTTGCCGCCCTCGTGGCGGGCCGGATACCCCAACACAAGCTCCGGATCGTTTTGTCAGGCGTTTTATTGTTCCTGGGCGCAATCAGTCTGTATCGGGCATCCGCCTCTTCGCACATGCCTCTCGGGGTCTGGACAGCTTTCGCGCTATCCCTCGGAGCGACTCTGTTATGGTTTCTAGTCCGCCGGCGCAGCGGAACTCCCACCACGCAGGTAAGCTGCCCGGAACTTGCCTAGAATGAGCTAGGACCTCCAGTCCAAGTGGAGATGATTTGGAAGATAAGCTGAGCGGCTGGCGACAATGGCTGAAACAGCCCCAGAGTTTGTGGCTGCACAACGTATTGTTCCAAATCCACTTTTGGATCGGGGCGGTGGCCGGCCTATACCTTGCGCTCATAAGCGTTACTGGGAGCATTATTGTTTACCGAGACGAGCTATCGCGGTGGCCCTCCGTCGAGTGGGTCGTTAAGCTCCATACGAACCTTCTGCTCGGATCGACCGGTCGTTCTGTAAACGGCATCGGCGGAGTCTGTTTGACGTTGCTTTGTCTGACAGGAGCCATCATATGGTGGCCAGGAGTGAAGAATTGGCGTCGCAGTCTTACCGTGAGCTGGGGGGCGCAGTTCCCGCGCATCAATTGGGACCTGCACAGCGCGCTTGGATTCTGGTGTTTCGTCTTTGTCCTGTTATGGGGAATCTCTGGGATCTATTTTTCTTTCCCGCAACTGTTTGACGCCCTGCGCCTCCTAGACCCCGCTGACCGGGTAACTGACCAAGGCTTGTTTTGGCTCTCGGCGTTGCATTTTGGAAGATTCCGCTGGTTTACCAAAGCGGTCTGGGGCGTTTTGGGTTTGGTGCCTGCCGTTCTAGCATTTACGGGTACTTTCATTTGCTGCCGTCGGGTGATTTACAAAAAGCCTTCTAATCCGAACCGCTGAGGTGTGCTCGGACCACAGCCGCCCGCACGCACCGCCCGCCGTAGTTCGTTCTCGGCGCGGACCCAAGTTACGCCATGATTGAGAAGGCAGCGTAACTAAAATCGCCGGACGTTCGAACTAAATGGGTGAGACACAGATTGACGACCGCGAGCTAAGAGACCTCATGACGCGTTACCAGCAGGCCGATCCGGACGCTCTCGATGAGCTGGTGCGGCGCATTTCGCCTCCACTTCTCCGCTACTTCGGCGGTTCGCGGACGGGCCGGAATGACGCAGAGGATATGCTGCAAGACTGCTGGATCAAGATTCACCGCTCACGCCATACCTATCGCGTCTCTGAGCCGTTGATGCCATGGATCTATGCAATCGCGCGGCACACCCGCCTGGACGCCTACCGGAAGCAGAGGCGGCTGGAATCGCGAGAGCTGCTGGTCGCGAGGGTCCCTGAAGGTCTACATCAGATGCTGTCCGAAGCACCTCGCGAGCAGGACGACTTCGATCGCCTGATCTCCAGCCTGCCCGAGACTCAGCGTGAAGTCTTAGTGATGTTAAAGGTCTCAGGGATGAGCCTGGAGGAGGTGGCAAAGGCGACCTCGGCAACCATCGGAGCAGTGAAGCAGAAGGCACACCGTGCGTACGAGACGCTTCGCCGTGCGTTGGGGAAGGATCAAGAAAATGCAAGATAATCCGCGTGACGCCGACCTCGAACATAAGTTGGAGACGTGGGCAGCTTCACAGTCTGACGCGGAGCTTCGCCCGGAGATCCAACGGAAAGTTCAGGATCTGCTGAGGTCGTCGCTTACCCCAGTGAAGCCTCTTCCATCCCAGAGCAGGCTGGTCCTGGCCTTTCTCGCCGTTTTCGCCACCTGCGCTGCGGGGCTGATCGCGGTCATGGACA
>Ga0181536_10006223_pt1 | contig 12039 bp, 13 predicted proteins | sample PEATcosm2014_Bin_41_FD_121105 | JGI IMG/M metagenome (GOLD analysis project Ga0181536, IMG submission 121105) | Peatland microbial communities from MTU Mesocosm Facility, Houghton, MI, USA - PEATcosm2014_Bin17_60_metaG | ecosystem: Environmental > Terrestrial > Soil > Wetlands > Peat | place...
CTGGTGCAACTCGCCAAGGCGTGCGGCGCGACGGTGCTGGCGACGGTCGGCAACGCGGAAAAAGCCGCGTTCGTGCGAGGCCTCGGCGCCGACCGCGTGATCCAGTATCGCGACGAGGATTTCGTTGCCGCGGTGAAATCCTGGGGCAACGGCGAGGGCGTCGATGTCGCCTATGACGCGGTGGGACCGGCGACATTGGACAAGACCATCCAATGCGTGCGGCCGCGTGGGCTGGTGGTGCTGTACGGCAATACCTCCGGCCTGGTCGAGTCGATCTCGCCAATGGCTCTGGGCAATGCCGGATCGCTGTTCTTCACGCGTCCGCGGCTGGCCAATCACATGCGTGACGCGGCGGAGGCGGGCAAGCGCATGGACGATCTGCTCGGCGCCATTCAGGGTGGCCGGCTGCGTCTGGCGTTGGCGAAGGTGCTGCCGCTGGAACAAGCGGCGGAGGCGCATCGGCTGCTCGAGTCGCGCGCCACGATCGGGCGGGTGCTGTTGTCGATGGGGTGATACCGCGTTGGTACCGTTCACGAGGTAGATTCCCATCATGCTTCCACTTCCGCAACTTCAACGTCACCTCGCCTGGTGTTCCGTTGGGCCAACGACCTTGCGACGCATGGTGCGGGTGGGCGGCCGATGGGGTCCGGCGAGAAAGTCACTGAATCTCTTTCTTCGCGATGTGACTTACAATTATTTGCTACGAGACGCCCACGGCTTAGCCAGGCGAGAGGCGGAACTGGAAGTACCTTTGGCCGGTATCGTGATGTCCAAAATACGCGGATGCGGTCATGCCAATCTGCCGGAAATCAGTGTCGTTTCCCTGACCTCAGCTGTAAGTGCCGGATATCAACAAGCGGCTAGTACCCTAGCACAGGGATTCCGACCGATTGAGCATGCTCCGGCCGTGACTCGGAGGGACTGCGATCACGTACGGTCTCGACCCGCCTTGCGAGCCTTGCCGCGGGACAAGAAAGGTTTAAACGCGGATGAAAGCAGATGCACGCTGAACACGCAGATGGTTCGGCGTGGTTCACAGGCCGTGGACCACGCGTTTGATCTCCAGACGCGGCTTGCCGAAATTAAGTAGCAGGCAGAGCCGGAGGCCGGTCGCTTTGAGATAATTGGTGCATTGCATCCGATGCGCGTCGTCCAGTGCTTTGACGGTCTTCAACTCGACCAGCCGCACGTCCTCGACCAACAAGTCCGCGAAGTACTCGCCGACCACCACGTCATTGTAGTGCACTCTGACGCCATATTGCCGCGCAACCGCGAGTCCGGCAGCGCGTATTTCATTTGCCAGCGCATTCTCATAGACTTTTTCCAGGAATCCGGCCCCAGGCGTGTTGAGCACGATGAACGCGCAGCCGATCACGCGTCCCGAGAGATCATTCAACCTGGCGCTATCTGCGTGCATTGGCGTGAATCTTCTTGCATCCGCGTTTAAAACCTTGCTTCGCGATGCTGCCGACGAAATGTTGACGCGTCTGCGATGCACCAGTTGCGCGAAGCGTTCCCAGTCCCGGACTCAAGCCAGGAGCAAGCGGTCAGAACCTCTGTGCAAAGGTACCAGGCTCATTGCCGCGGATCCGGGAATTGCTCGCGTGCACCTGGACGTGTTGTGGTGGAGCCAGACACCTGCGCCGGCGTGAACCGCTTCACGTCGATCTCGTCCGCGCGTTGCCTCGTGATGTAACTGTCGTGCCAGGCTTGCATGCGCAGCAGCGTATCCATGCTGACGCCAAACGCTTTCTCAATTCGCAGCGCCATCTCCGGCGACAACGCGGCCTTGCCATTCACCAGGTCGGACAGGGTCGCACGGCGCACGCCCAGTACCTCGGCGGCACGGGCAACGGTCAGTCCCAGAGGGACAAGGATTTCCTCGCGGATGAATTCGCCGGGCGGCGATGGCCTCATGCCGATTTTCACCGGTGCATCGTCCATCAATGATAATCCTCCAGGTTCAGATCGCGGATTGCTCCGTTTTCCAGAGTAAACGTGATCCGCCAGTGCCGGACGCCGACACGCTCCAGGTCCCGGCACGGTCTCCGGTGCGAATGTGGATGCGCCAACCTGGTGGACCTTGCACATCGTCCATGTCAGCCGCGGAGATCAAGGCGGTCAGAATTCGCCGGACCCGGTTCACGAGATTTCGCGGGCGTCGTCGTTTTCGAGGAAGCGTTTCAGGCCTCGATGCCGGACGCTCCGAATTCTCCTGGGTCCGCACGTACGGCTAAACCGTACGAATGTCAAGCCTCTTGATCGGACGAGGAACCGATCAAGCGATATCGGACCCAGCCAAACTCACACCCGCATCGGCATCAGCACGTACAAGCCGCTCGCGTCGGCCGCGTCCTGCACCACCGTGGGTGCGGCGCCATCGGCGAAGCGGAACTCCACCTGCTCGCCGATCTGGTCGGTGATGTCATTCAGGTAGCGCGCCTGGAACCCGATCTCCAACGGCCCCGAGTCGTAGGTCACCCGGCCACCGTCGAGTTCCTCGCTGGCGGTACCCTGCTCGGGGCTGGAGGCGGACAGCACCAGCAGATCGCGCGACAGCGTCAGCTTCACCGGACGCGACCGCTCGGCCGAGATCGCCGCGACGCGGGCCACCGCATCGGCGAAATCCTTCTTGCCGACCCGCAGCACCTTGTCGTTGCCGCGCGGAATGACCCGCTCGTATTCCGGGAAGGTGCCGTCGATCAGCTTGCTGGTCAGCAGCACCTGATCGGCGCGGAACTGGATGCGCGTGTCGGACAGCGCCACTTCGACGTTGCCGGTCACCTCGTCCAGCAGCTTGCGCAGTTCGTTCACGGTCTTGCGCGGGATGATCACGCCGGGCATCGAGGCGGCGCCTTCGGGCAGCGGCTCCTCGACCCGGGCGAGGCGATGCCCGTCGGTGGCGACCGCGCGCAGCACCTTGGTGCCCTCGCTCTCGGCGGCGTGCAGGTAAATGCCGTTGAGGTAGTAACGGGTCTCCTCGGTGCTGATGGCGAACCGCGTGCGGTCGATCAGCGAGCGCAAGGTCTGCGCCGAGAGGCTGAACCGGTGCGGCAGCGTGCCCGCCGTCATGGCCGGGAAATCCTCCACCGGCAGCACCACGAGGCTGGTCGCGTACCGCCCGGCGCGCAGTGCCAACTGGGCGTCGCCGCCGGGGTGATCCAGTTCCACCTCGGCGCCGTCGGGCAGCCGGCGGACGATTTCATACAGCGTCGCGGCCGGCGCGGTGCAGGCGCCGTTGCGGGTGGTGCTGGCGTTCACGTCCTCCACGATCGCGATTTCCATGTCGGTGGCGGTGAGCGACAGCTTGCCCTCGCGCACCGCGATCATGACGTTGGCGAGGATGGGGATGGTGTTGCGCCGCTCCACCACGCTCTGGACATGGGCCAGGGCCTTCATCAGCGTGGCACGGTCCGCCTGCAGTTTCATCGGTTGCTGTCCTTCAAGCCGAGCGCCCCCAAAGGGATTCGGTCGCGCACTGTAGCAATGCGCGACGCGGCGCGCCAAGCGGGGAGTGACGGCCGGGGCGGGGTTTCACCCCGGACCCCACCAGGAGGCGCTGCCTCCCCCGCCTTCGCAGGGGCAAGCCTGGACCTCCGCCAAGGGCAGTGGCCCTTGGAACCACTCAGTTTGGGTGGGTCTCTGAGGCGGGCCGACCGAGACCTTTCACGGTCCCGGTTGGCCCGCCTCAGAGACCCTACCAATGAGCAGATTGCAAAGGGCCTCGCCCCCGGCGCCTGCCCTCGGGCTTGACCCGTGGGCTGGGGGTCCAGGCTTGCCCCTGCGAAGGCGGGGGGGCAAAGCCCCTGGCGGGTTTCAGGGCGGAGTCCTGATCTTCCGGCCGAGCGCCAAACCAGGTAGCATCCCGTCCCAACGACCCGCGGCGGGCCCAACTGCCGCGGCACAGGAGGAACCCGCATGAAGCCGATCGCCGTGGCTGCTCTTCTCATCGCGCTCGCCTTCCCCACCGCCCGTCCCTGGGCCGCCGAGCCCCAGCGCGGCGTGACCGATAGCGAAATCATCATCGGCACCGCCACCGACCTGTCCGGCGTGACGGCGGTGCAGGGGGTGAACAGCGCCGACGCGATCCGCCTCGCGTTCGACGAACTGAACGCCGCCGGTGGCGTGAACGGCCGGAAAATTCATTACATCGTCGAGGACACCCAGTACCAGGTCCCGCGCGCGGTGCAGGCGATCAACAAACTCATCAACAACGACGGGGTGTTCTTCACCATCGAGGACGGCGGCACGCCGATGAACAACGCCACCTTCCCGATGGCGCTCGAGAAGAACGTGCCGGAGCTGCTGCCGTTGTCCGCCGCCCGTTCGATGTATGAGCCGTTCAACCGGCTGAAATTCAGCCAATATTCGTCCTATGTCGACGAGGTTCGCGCCGGCGTGAAGTATTTCGTCGAGCAGCGCGGCAAGAAAGCCATCTGCGCGATGTATCAGGACACCGATTTCGGCAAGGACGTGCTGGCCGGCGCGGTCATGCAGACCGAGGCGATGAACATCAAACTCGTGGGTACCACGGCGCATAAACCGACCGACACCGAGTTCAGCGCCGCGATCGCCAAATTGCGCGACGCCAATTGCGACCTGATCGTGCTTGGGACCATCGTGCGCGATACGACACTGATCATTTCGACGGCGCGCAAGGCGGGATGGACCGTGGATTTTCTGGGGCAGATCGCCAGCTACGACACCGCCATCGCGACGGCGCCGGGCGACGTGGCCGAGGGGTTCTATTCGATGTCGCCGTCGCTCTATGCCTATCCGGACGATCCGCGGCCCGCGGTGCAGGCGCTGATGAAACGGTTCAAGGACAAATACGGGTTCGACATCAACTACCTGGGCGAGACCGGCTATGTCTCGGCGCAGATCGCGACCGAGGCGTTGCGCCGCGCGGGCCGCGACCTGACGTTGGACAGCCTGATCGCGGCGATGGAGAGCCTGAAGGACTTCAAGGATATCTTCGGCGCCAGCTATACGTTCACCCCGACCGATCATCACGGGACGACCAAGGCGTTCCTGTCGGTGGTGCATGGCGGGCGTTGGGTGCCGGTGATGCCCGACGCGTTGGCGTACTGAACGGGGCGGCGCTGGCCAGGTTATGTCGGCCAGCGTGAGGAAACGGAAGGGTCGTACGAATCGCCGCTTCCGTCCTCCTTCCGCCGTTCGGGGTTCGGCACGGCCATTCACCCTGGGGTGGTGCCGGTTGCATCCGGCATATCGCAGGCATAAATGTATGTCCTGGAGGACATGAATTTATGCCGACGCCTGGCTACACCCCGCGAGAAGTCGCCGCCGTGTCAGGCGTTAAGTTGTCGGCCGTGCAGAAGGCCATCACCGCGCGGAAAATTCCGGCGCGTAAGGATCGCCGGACTCACCGGCGACGTTTGGATGCGACCGCGCTCCTCGCGCTGGCGCTGGTGCGCTCGCTTCCCGCGGAATTGCATCTCACGGCACACGATGCCTACCGTCTGCTCAAACGGGCGCAGGAGGCTGGCGAACCGTCGATGATATCGATTGGCGAACTGGTGCGGATCGACACCGGGAAGGCGCTCGCCGACGTGCGCCGGCGGATGGCGCTTTACGAACGCGCGCGTGAACGGATCGTCAGCGACCCCGAGATCATGGGCGGCACGCCGACGATCCGCGGCACCCGGATCACCGCGCAGTCGGTGCTCGGGCGTATCGCGGCGGGCGACACGATCGAGAGTATCCTTGAGGACTATCCCTATCTCGACCGCGAGACGGTGGAGGCCGCGGCGGTCTATGCCTCGGCCAATCCGCCGCGCGGACGCCCGGCCGGCAAGCCGTGGCGCCACGTTTCCTGATCGATGAAAATCTGTCGCCGATGTTGGCGTCGCACCGGAGCACGACGCACGGCTTTGACGCGGTTCATGTCAGTGCGGTGGGGCCGTGGGATCAAGTGACCATAAACGCGGATTTGGAAGCATATCAAATCGTCATCGGTCAGTTTGCGCTCTCAGCCAGTCCAAAGCACGATGCAGAAATTCAAACTCCTTACGCTCACCGGCCAGCCGCCGAAGGATCGGCTCATTTGCTTCCACGAATACCCTTTGGCGACGGAGGCCGGACCGGAGTCTCTCAGCAGCCTCAACAGATGACCTGTCTAGTGCATTGTCTACGTTCGTCGCCATAGACTGGGTAATCGACTTGAACCAATGAGTTTTCTTAATCGTCTCACTGATGGTCAGCATTCCAAGGTAGGTAGTGACGACGGCTGCCCCCGCCGCGGCGGCCGGGCTAGCGTAAATCAGTGCCGCACTCCCGATCGCGCCACCCGCCATCATAATCACCACATTCCTCACAATCGCACGCCCTGCCACGGTGCTGCGTTCCGGATTCCCCCCGTGTCCAATCTCCTGAGCCATACCCAGCATCTGTTCCGCAACATCGGGAGCGACGAGGTCAGGACGGCCCTTTAGAGCCGCAGCAACAGCAATTGAATCGGCGCGGTAGCGCCGCTCCTCGTCGGGGCGGCGCTGATATCGCTCTTCGTCCAACATTGCCTCGACGCCAGCCTTGGTTGCCAAAATGAAGGGGCCATGCAGCGCTAGAAGTGAGTCTAGCTTTTCGCGTTCAGGGAGTTCCAGGGGGGAAGTTCTTTTATTAAGATTGCGCGTTCTGTAGCGAAGGCAGCGTTTGCCAAGCGTATACCAGCAGCGTAAAGTCGGCGAAAATCGATCGTCTGCAGGTCGCGATCGATCAAGGCAAAGTAGGCGGCTGTGCGGTCACGAAGCGTTGCGTGAGGGGTATTGCCCTTGCCTAAAGCATCAAGAAGTCCCGCCGCCAACTCCTTTAGATCCGGATGTAACGCGCCAAGCCGATCCAAGTGATTACCATCTTGATCCACTGACTCCGCTGGCGGAAATCCGATAATGCCTTCTGCACTTAGTTCGACGTGCGGACCGATCCCTTGAGGAGGTAGCTCGGGCGGCGGTTCAGGCCGACCAGCAACGGGCACTTTGGAAACGCCGTGAGCAATGAAATTCACAATATCGAGACGTGTTATATCCTGAGCGTGCAAAATATTGACTGCGTGCGTTTGCCGTTCACTACACATGGCGACCAATACGTTCGCACCAGTTACCTCGTCACGTCCGGATGACTGCACGTGGATTGCAGCACGTTGCACAGATCGTTGAAATGATCGTGTAGGTTCAGGTGCTGAAAGCTCCTCGGTTTTAATCATCTCGGCAATCCTCGCTGTCACAACTCGGTGCGGCGTGCTGGCAGCCCAGTTTCCACGAAGGCCACGGGTCAACCTATCCCAAAACCCTCTCGGCGGGCTTGGGATCGGTTGGGCGGTGTCTTGCAGCATTTCCCCCAGTTCGGCTGTGCCCACTTTATCAAGCCTAGCCAAGACAAAGAGAACATCATTAGTCGCCTTGTCAAAATCCATGCCGCAAGCTCGGAGGACTAACGCGGCGTCGGGGTCGGTCAGAAGAGCCAGAAATAGATGCTCCGTTGTCGCATACTTGTGGCGCCTCTCACTTGCAAGTGAGAGCGCACGGTGGAGCGTCTGCTCAAGGTTACTGCTCAACATGGCATCACTTCCGCAGGAGGGGCCAAGCTACCATAGATGTGTGGAACCGGCGACCAAGATCAAGGGAACGCAACAGAACCGCTGATGCTCCCTTTGGCAGTCATTGCGACGGCCTCAGCACGGACGTCGGCGGCGCCCTTCGGGAGATCGATCCCGAACGGACCTTGTGGCGAGGTTCGCCAGTCTCGGCACCCTCAACTAGGGCCTGTCGTCAAATCCGGGAGGGGGGCTTCCGGCGCGGTGAATTCTTCGATTCTTAGGGTGTCAGCTTCATCAAAGGCTGACCAATGCGCCACCATCGACTCCGCGATGACCAATGGGACCGGATCAAGGACGAACTGCCTGGACGGGCGGGTTCGGTCGGCGTAACGGCGGCGGATAACCGCCTTTTCATCGATGCCGTGCTCTACCGCTATCGAACCGGCATTCCCTGGCGCGATCTTCCGGAATGCCTCGGCGCTTGGAACAACACGCACCGGCGACACAGTCGCTGGGCCAAACGCGGCGTGTGGAACAGCATTCTTGCCCTGTTGGTGGTTGATGCCGACAACGAATACGCGATGCTCGACAGCACCATCGTGCGGGCGCATCAGCACAGCGCGGGCGCCAAAAAAACAGGTGAAAACCAGGCGATCGGCAAGAGCAAAGGTGGCCTGAGCAGCAAGTTTCACGTGTTGGCGGACGCGTTAGGCAACCCGTTGAAGATCCTGCTGACCGTGGGCCGGGTCCATGATCTGGCCGGGGCGGACGCGCTCGTTCCCGGGATGGAGGCAAAGGCGTTGCTGGCGGACAAGGCGTTTGACGCGGATGAGCGCGTGATCAAGCCGCTGCAGGCGGCGGGCAAGATCGCCGTGATCCCGCCGAAAAGCCATCGCAAGAACCCGAGAGCGTTTGACAAAACGCTCTACGAGGGGCCCCGCACCTGATCGAGAATTTCTGCCTCCTCGCTGTTTGGTGTGGGCAGTAACAACCCTTTCTACTCCTCCACCGGCGTTTCCTGGTTCGGTTGAGCGCCGTTTCCTCGTCCCGGCCTGACATCGCACGGACGCCCGGGCTGGCGGCTGTCAAGGATGGCCCGTAGGCCACCGCGCGCTCGCGCGGCGCGAAGCGTCCTTGATAGCCGCCAGCCCGGGCGTCACGCTCGGTCCAGGCATGGGTGAGAGGCCGGAGGACACAATGCGCGACACGAACCTGTTGGGACTGGCCCTTGGGCTGATCACACCCTGGACGGTGACAAGCTGTGACTTCGATGCCCCCGCTCACCGGCTGGACATCCACATCGACTTCGCCCCCGGCAGCCGCTTCGCCTGCCCGGAATGCGGCGCCGAGGGTTGTCCGGCATACGACAGCGAGACAAAAGCCTGGCGCCACCTGAACTTCTTCCAGCATCAGGCCTGGCTGCACGCCCGTGTGCCGCGTGTCCGCTGCCCGAAGTGCGGCATTAAAACCGTCACCAGCCTCCCCCGGGCGCGGAAAGACAGCGGCTTCACGCTGTTGTTCGAAGCCCTGATCATGGCCCTGGTCACCGCCATGCCGGTCGGAGCGGCGGCGCGGCTGGTTGGCGAGCACGATACCAGGCTGTGGCGGGTCATCCACCATTATGTGGAGGAGGCCCGCGCCCGTGCCGACGCGTCGGCCGTCACCCGTGTCGCGATCGACGAAACCGCCGCTCGCCGCGGTCACGATTACATCACGTTGTTCGTCGATATCGACGAAGCCCGGGTCGTCCATGTCACCAACGGCAAGGACGCCGCGACCGTCGCGGCGTTCGCCGATGACCTGACCGAGCATGGCGGCGATCCGGATCAGATCACTGAGGTCTGCATCGACATGAGCCCCGCCTTCATCAAGGGTACGGCGGAGCATTTGCCCAACGCCGAGGTCACCTTCGACAAATTCCATGCGGTGAAAATCATCAATGACGCAGTCGATCAGGTACGCCGCGCCGAGCAGAAGGGACAGGTGGCGCTGAAAGGCATCCGTTATATCTGGTTGCGCAACCCCGATACGCTTTCGCACCGCCAGCGCGCGACATTGGACGCCCTGCCCACACGAACCCTGAAGACCGCGCGCGCCTATCAGATCCGGCTCGCCTTCCAGGATCTTTACGCGGAGGATAGTCCACAAAGCGCGGAGGTTATCTGAAACAATGGTATTTCTGGGCCACTCACAGCCGCCTGCCACCCATGATCGAAGCCGCCCGCACGGTCAAACGGCCCCCGCCTTCGCAGGGGCAGGCTATTGGGACGGCATACTCCGCTGGTTCGCCAGCAAGATCGCCAATGGATTGATCGAAGGCATCAACAGCCTCATCCAGGCCGCGAAAGCAAAGGCGAGGGGCTACCGATCAGCCCGCAATCTCAAAGCCATCGTCTACCTCATCGCCGGAAAACTCGACCTCAGGCTGCCCGCATGAAATCGTTTCTACCCACCCCAAACAGCGGGGAACCGAATTTCTTCTGTTGGGTTAAGCAGTTCAGGGCGATCGCGACACGTTATGACAAGACTGCCAGGAACTTCCTCGCGGCATTTCAGATGGTCGCCGTGATGTGTTGGCTCAATTGACGACAGGCCCTAGTAATACGCGCAGTGGATCGATGGGTCGGCCACACTCCACCCCCGCCGTGCGCCACGGGCTGAAAAAGCCTTCACCGCATCCGGAAAGTGTTCGTGATGATTCCAATCATCGAAGGCAGCGCGGTCGGCTTGATCCGCCACGACCGCGCGCACAACGGGCCATACACCTGCCACCGTCAGCCGTTCTTCGCGTATTTCCCAGAAACCTGCGGAGTCGGCCCTTCAAGTCCCTTCTGCTGACGATCAAGGCGAGTCTCACGTAGCCAGATTCGCTTCAGCTCATCCCTGATATTGAAACGAAGCTTGCCGAGCCCGTGTGTTTCCAATTCGACAATATCACCATCCATGAAGCTGGACAAGCCACGATGATTGGTACCAGTTGCCAGAATGTCGCCCGGCTCAAGCGTGTGGATCGAACTCACCCACTCGATGCACCGTGCGATGCTATGGGCCATATCATCAGTATTGAAGTCCTGTTTCAATTCACCATTGACCCATAACTTGATCGGTAACTTTTGCGGGTCCGCGACCTCGTCCTTGGTAACAAGGTACGGCCCGATCGGGGCAAACGTATCACGTGACTTCATTTGAAAAAACACGTTCCCCGGCGGGGGCAGGCCGCGTGCCGATCCGTCAACGAAGTTGATATACCCGAAAATATGATCCATCGCTCGCGACGCCGAGACATTGCATGCCCGCTTGCCGATTACTACCGCCATTTCCGCCTCGCCTTCGAAAATCGTGGCGGGAACGTCAGGCAGCACCATGGTATCCTCCGGGCCAATGATCGCCGTCGGCGCCTTGTGGAACGCGTTGATCGGCGCTGGCTTCGCCAATGTCCCGTTCTCCAAGTAGTTCACCGCCATACAGACGATGTTCCCCGGTTTTGGCAGCGGTGGGCGAATACGCACACCCGAAATCGCGACGCCCGCACTGGTCGACGCGGTCTCAAGCTTGCCACGGTATGCGTCAAATCGGGCGATCAGCCCATTGATCAGGTCTCCGGGTCCCGTGTGCGGAATATCGTGCACGACCGCCGACACGTCGACGATCGAATCCCCTTTGACGACACCAAGTTTGAAATCGTCGAAAAACGCCAGTTTCATCGGTTTCCTCCCACCAAGGGTTCTATGGGTCCTACCCTAACCCGCTCTCAGGTCTCGCAGCAACGGGAGTATGTCCGTCGCGAACCTCTCGATCTGCCGCCGCCTCTCCTCATAAGGGCCGAGCAGGTCGAGCACCACATGCCGCACGCCGGCGGCATGAAATTCGCGGATACGCTCCGCCACCTGTTCCGGCGTTCCCAATGCACAATACCTTGCCGCCGCCTTGCGAAAATCCATCGCGTAGCGGACGCTCAGCGTTTCAGTCGCTCGATCGAGTGCTGTTTCATACGTGTTATCAAGGCGTGTGAACAACAAATGTCCGGTACCGAATGGTCCCGGGCTCCTACCGGTAGCGTTTGCCGCGACCGCGATCGTCTCCAGGGCGGTGCGATACCTGTCCGGTGTGATCACGTACGCCAGATACCCGTCGCCCAGCCGCCCAATCCGCCGAAGAGCCGCTTCCGTGCGACCAGCAAACCAGATTGGCGGCCCGCCGGCCTGACGTGGTGGCGGACGCATCGGCACATCTTCGAATGGTCCGTAAAACCGCCCTTGGTGACTGACAGGCTCCCCACTGAAGAATTTTCTCAGGACCTGAACACCCTCGGTGAGGCGAGCACCACGCTCGTGGTGCGGCACATCGCACGCGGCATATTCCTTCCTGATTACACACCTTGCTCAGCCACCCATCTCTTGATACAAACCATGAACATTGGCCGATTCCCGGGAGGTTCGAACATGGCTCGTAACATGGTGCAGTTCCAGAAAGGGCTCAGCGAA
>Ga0181536_10006225_pt1 | contig 12034 bp, 13 predicted proteins | sample PEATcosm2014_Bin_41_FD_121105 | JGI IMG/M metagenome (GOLD analysis project Ga0181536, IMG submission 121105) | Peatland microbial communities from MTU Mesocosm Facility, Houghton, MI, USA - PEATcosm2014_Bin17_60_metaG | ecosystem: Environmental > Terrestrial > Soil > Wetlands > Peat | place...
ATGCAGCTTCCGGCCTGACCACCATCGAGGCTGAGAACGCCTTTGCTCTATCCGTGGCTGAATCTAAAGCCGTAGGCCACGAGATCGTAGCCAGGGAGAAAGCCCAGGCGGTGAAGAAAAACGGCATCCTTGAGATCGTCGAAACCAAAGAATCCCTGGAATCCATTGGCGGCCTGGACGTGTTGAAGGAGTGGCTGCTGAAACGGCGCCACGCATTCAGCCAGAGAGCCAAGGAATACGGCCTCCCCCCTGTCAAAGGTCTCCTGATAATCGGAATTCCCGGGACCGGCAAAAGTCTCAGTGCCAAAGCCACAGCCAAGGTATTCGGCGTCCCCCTCCTGAAACTGGACGCCGGCAGAATCTTAGCTGGTTTAGTGGGGCAGTCAGAGTCCAACCTCCGCGCCGTCATTCAAACTGCCGAAGCGGTTGCCCCGTGTTGCCTCTGGATTGACGAAGTGGAGAAGGGGTTCAGCGGCACCAAAAGCTCCAATGCAACTGACGGCGGCACTTCAAGCAGGGTCTTCGGCAGTTTCATTTCGTGGATGCTGGAGAAAAAGGCGCCTGTATTCGTCGTCGCCACCGCCAATGACGTGTCCCGGTTGCCGCCCGAGATGTTGAGGAAGGGAAGGCTCGATTGGCGACATCCTTTGAACAGGAGAAGAGGGGATTGAGGAAGATTGGAGTTTAGGGGTTGGAGACAGGCTTTTGGGGTGGGGAGCTGGAAAGGGGAATTTGGCCTTGGGCTGGATTCCTCTTTTTTAGCTAATGTCTCTCATTTCCTCTCTGTCCCTTGTTTGACTCAGTGGGGCGAGGTCTGGCAAATGCTTGCGACAGCGTCCGATGCCCCAGAGAATCATCAAGCCCAAACACGCGCCCCCAGTGTCGAGCAATACATCCCAAACAGAACCCTGACGGGAAGGGACAAAGGTCTGGTGGAATTCATCAGTGGCGGCATAGAGCGCCGCCAGACCCAGGGCTGAACCTGCCCGAGGCCATGACCATGAAACAGGGTCGCGCTGCCGGATCGAGCGCAAGGCCCGCCAAAGCAGTGCTGCCAGGACCGCATACTCACTCAGGTGCGCGCCTTTGCGGATCGTCACCACAATCGCATGGACCGCCTCCTCGGACAGATGGGGAAACAGCCAGCGGACCAGCGGGACAAGAATGCGCGAGGTGTGCTGGAAAGATCCAGCATCGCTAGAGGCTGCGAAGATGATGCTGATCCAGACCAGCACCGGCCCCCATAACTTGGTGAACTGCCACAGTTTCCGCACACCCCATGATAGCGGGCTGAGCGCACGGCGGCAATCTGGATCACGTGGTTGTTGGGCTCCCAGGCGTACTCTGCCTGGACAGCAAAGACTGGCGCGGGGTGGTGTCCGCTGATGGTCAAGGGGAACTGCTCTGCAAGGGAAAACCCCTTGAGAAGCCCTACGTGCGCCAGCTCGTCGGCCGGGTGATGGGGATAAAGGGCAGAGTGAAAGCCCTTGCGCCTGGCCTCGACCTGTATTTCCACGCCGTCTTCGTCTTCACTTCGGCCCGTGTTGAGGCCAATTGGGGGACCACCAAGAGCGTCCACTGCATCCGGGACGAGCAGCTTTTCAAGTACATCGTGGAGGGCAAGAAGGGCGAGAGGCTGACAAAGGAGGAGGTGAACACGATCGCCCACGCATTCGTCGGTCTTGCGCACATGGACACGCACTTCACCGACAAGGCTGAGGGAAACGGCAGACCACGGCCTTCGGCTATCCATATCATCGAATTCCCGGCGATAGTGAAACAGACCAGGAGAATGCGCAAAGCGAATCGCGCTGAGCGTGGATGGCGCCTTTTGCACCCATGTCCTGCGGTGGGAAAACAGACGCCACTGCCACAATCCGGCCGCCGCCAATTTCGGTGGTGCCGGGCCTGGCACGTGCGGTGGGAAAACAGACGCCACTGCCACAATCCGGGTCTCGATTCCCGCCTCAATTCACCCCTCGAAAGAAGACTATGGCCTGTCCCTGAACTGAAAAATGACCGAACGGAGTTGACTGCACCGAAGGGAGGACATAGTATCGCGACGCATGTTAAGCCGAGTTATCGCCGTGAGTATGGCCCTGTTCATCCAGGTGGCGGTCCTCCGAGGACAATCTCAGGCCCAACCCGCTCTCACCAACTGGAATCCGGGACTGGGGGTTGGAGCCAAGGCTCCGGCGTTCAAACTTGTTGGGCAGGACGGCAAGGAGCATGACCTTTCCGAACTGCTGGTTAAGGGCAAGCTGGCATTGGTGTTTCAACGCTCGGCCGATTGGTGACCCTATTGCCAAGCGCAGTTAAGGGAACTGCAATCCAACCTGAAAGAAATCGAAGCAGCCGGCGGCAAGTTGGCGGTGATTTCCTACGATTCGGCCGATGTTCTCAAGCGTGTGGCGGCGAAACGTGAGGTCTCTTTTCTGCTTTTGTCGGACCCCGGCAGCAAGACCATTGACGCATTCGGCATCCTGAACAAAGAGGCAACCGGGAGAGCCAAAGGCGTCCCGTACCCAGGCGTTTTTATTCTCGACGGGAGGGGAATCATCCGGGCCAAGCTCTTCAACGAAGGTTACAAGGAGCGGGCCAAGAGTGCCGACGTGATTCGGGCCTTGAAGGAAGTCGAGTAGGCCGTCGCAGAAGTGGGCAACGGATGGGTCCGGTCAGGAGCGTGGAGGCCAAGGCGCCCGTACCGTAGCGCCATCAGAGCGAGCGGGTTCATGGCGACAACGCAGACGGCCAGAATCCCGCGCGTCAAGATAAAACCAACCTCACTTCCTCTGGTTCTGGCAGGCGGATTGTGGCTGGCCCAAACGATGATGGCCTGAGCACAAACCGACAAGTTTCCGCCATTCCTGGTGGCGCGGAGCATCGAACCGGGGCAGATTGGCCTCCACAACGGGAATGACAGCAACCAAGATTCAAGTCAATCGTGCGCCGGTCCTGACGCTTTGGGCGGCAGTCGTGGCGGAGCGGCTGGGGTTCAATCACGACGAAGCGTTGTCTCTTGGAAAGGCCGTGGCAGGGTTGACGGCGCAGAGCAAGGGCAGGCGGTTGGGCATCTTCAAGCCGACCCTGAAGGAACTCAAAAAGGCCCGTGAACGCGAGCGTGGCGAGGAGTTCAGCGTGGATCTTCTGGGACGAGCCTTGCCGGCCGTGAACACGGACGAAGGGGTGCGCGCGGCGACAAAGTCGGGGCCCATTGCCCCTGAGACTGTCGAGCGTTATCTGGAGAGCAAGTTTGGGGAGGCTCTGCCGGAGGCGCGAAAGGCCATGATGGAGTTGGCCAGTGCGCTTGACCCGGACGAACTGGCACAGCAGGGGTTCAGCCTTTACGAGCAGTTCCGACCCCAGATCCCGGAAGGCGTGAGTGGGTGGGGCGCGAAGGGAGAACTGGATCTGGGGCGAATCCGGAAGTTGGCGGTCGAAAAATGAGCCCGAAGAAGCGCAAGCCATTGATTCTTCTTCCTCCAGCATCGGTCTTTTCGATTACCTGTTGCCCCCCTCCTGCGTTATGCTCGAGCGTATGAGCAGTTGCTCCTCGCGGTCGCCGGAGTGGGAAATCTCTATGGCGGACATGCCGCGGCTGACTTGCCGCAACAAGGCTTCAAAAGAGGCAGTATTAGGCCTCTGGGCCTAGACGGAGTTCGGTGCGCCGCTCGAATGTGCGCTCTAGCTAGCTATAGCTAGCCAGCCAGCGGATCTGTCTGCAGAGCGATAAGCACATGCTCTGCATCTCGTCCAGATGCTAGTTCAGCCCATCGCTGGACATTCCCTTGGGACCGATTTTGCCCCAGCGCACACTCATCCGGCCATCGTTGCCATCCCGGAGGTTCAGGAACCGATTTGTGTAATCCGCATCCAGTGCCTCGAGCCTGGCTGGCTTCACATCGGGAGCTCTTGCCGGGGCGAACGCCGTTGAGGGCAGTGGGCGGTTGAGCGGTTCATAAACGAATCGCGTGCGCATACCTGCGGCTTCCGACTCGGCGACCAGATAGGTCTCGGCGTTTATCCACCACCACTGGCTTGGGGATACCCCCGGCCCGCCGGCCCTGGATTCGACCAGGTAGCAATCAGCGCCGGAGATGTTGGTCATGCCGGCGTACACCAAACCCATGCACTGCGCCGCCTTGGCGGGTGGGTCGGCGGCAAGCCCAAACGGATCGGCAATCGAAATATCCGGAAACCGCATCGCATTGGTCGGGCAGAGGACCAAATCCGGGATTTGGGCCGAGCCAGTTTCCCACCACCAATTCTGGCCATCGCAGCCGATGCGGAACAGGCCGCCCATGATTTGGGACACATCGCCATAATACTGGCCCGGGTGCTGCCACTTGAAAGTCGCGCTCGCGAAGCAGAGGCTCCGGTGAGACGGCATCGTCGTCTGCACATGCTCGACGAGCGACGTCATCTGGGCGCGCCGCCGCTGCATGGTCTTTAGCAAGGTTATAAGCGTCATGTCGTTAGACCCGGGTGCCGCCCGGCTCGCGCTGCCGTCTAGCACGGGAGAGGCCGGGGCTCTAGCTGCGGCGGCCGGTGCCGCAGGCGGCTTTCCCGTTGCGAAGCGCCAGACGTGCAGGGCCGGCGTATTGCCCTGCGTCGACACGAAGCCCTGCCCGAAGCCCGGCTCCCGGATACCGACGACGATCTGGTGGAGGACGCCCGGCGCCAGGCGCACGGAGATGGCAAACTCGAACGTATTCGAATCGTAGCGAGGGTATTCGGTGGAAAGATATTCGCCTGATTCCCAATCGAGCTTGACGGCGAAGGGATCCATCGGCCGGTCGAACCGGACGCGCAACTCAGTCATCGGCGGGACTGCCAGGGCCCCCGGCGGTGGGTGTACTGACACTACCCTGGGCCGGGACTTGTCGCCTGTCTCTTTCGCGATCTCTTGCCGGTGGTCGGGCGGCGGTTGGGCCATGAGTTCGATGGCCTCCGCCGAGAGGTTGAGTGCCCGCCCCTCGAACTCGGCCGCATAGCGCGCCGTACCGGCCCGGGTATCCACGGCAAAAAAGCGCCGCGGCCCCTCCTTCGTATCCACGTCGACCGTCATCTGGCCAGGGCCGGGAATTGTTGCCCCGCCCTCGGCGCTCCAGCTCGACAGCATCTTCATGTTGGCAATCGCGCACATCTCGTCCTTCAACTTCTCCGCGCCATCCGCCGAAATTGTGGCTTGCGGGAACAGCCGGGCGATTTCCCTTGGGTGAAAACGGAGCCAGACATGATCGGGTCGCTCCGCTTGGCCTGCAACCCGGGTGTTCAAGCTCGCGTCGTCCCGCGGGATGAGCACGGCCCAGACTGCGCCCTCGGCGCAGTGCCCTATTCCCAGATCGGCAGGTCCGGACTCGATCCGCAGCTCCCGGCCAATGGCGAGGTCGAACCGCGAGACTCGGAAAACATCTTCCCGCCCGAAGCTCCAGGCTCGAGTGTGGCCGGGCGACGGGTCGCCGCCCGTGAGAGCGGTTGGGTACTCCTGCAACAGGTCTCCCGGGCGAACGGGTTCCGCGCGCAGGCCGGTCATCTCGATCCGATGGTCTAAAAAAGACCAGCGGTCTATCTTGATGAGGGCCTTGCCCCGCTTGAACAGCCAAAAGGAGTTAGTGACTTGGAACTCGTACCAACTGCGCCAGGACTGACCGGGCATTCGCCATTCGACGAACCGAGGGGCACGGCCGCCAGGCATTTCGAAGAAGTCCGGGTCGAAGGTGAATGTGCTGTTGAACCGCGGGTTGAGCCCAATGGCAGAGGAGTCCGAGGTTCCAATGAACAGTGGCAGCGCCTTGAGCGGTTCGATGAGGATTCGCGCCGAGCCGGCCCGAAAGCCGGCGCTCGAGTAATGTGTGTCGCCCGCGCCCATCCCGACGTGGACCGTCACCGGGGTTTGGAACATAACATCCACGGCCACAACCGTTTTGCCGCTCCACCTGGCCGTGCCAACGGAATGGACCGTGTAGTTACTGGGGGCACTCAACATGGCCGCGAGCGGTGTTCGGAAACTGGCGCCGACCCGCAAATCAGCCGGAGACTTCCACCGCGCGGTCACTGGCTCGGTCAACTTGTTCTCGAAGGTGCGCAGTTGGCTGAGGGAATGTTCGCGGAAAACGCTGCTCAACGACCAGTGGATGGCCTTCCGTTTGAATGAGTATGTGGCTCGGACGGCCTGGGGCTCGAGCCATGGCCGGTTAGTGGCCAGCACCCGGAGCGCCAGGACCTGGGCCTCCGCCTGGCCGCCCGCCGGTGTGTACTCGAGCGCCTCGGGCCGGGCCGAGCGCTGCACTAGCCAGGTGACTCCAGCCGCAAGGCCGGCGCAGACCGCGCCGGCGCCAACCCACCCTGCCAATCGCCAGAGCCTGAATCTTCGTTTTTGTGGGTTGCCGTCCTGCCCCGGATCGGTTGCGCCCTGCGTGTTCATGCTTTCAGGTGTTAGCCGACGTCACCTTGTTTATTCCGGCAACGGTGCCAGGCGCAAACGCTCCAAGGCGGCGGTGAGCAGGTCGTCCCGCTCCCCTTCGAACGCCCCCGGGACCGGTTGGAAAGGAACTTCCGGCGGGAGCACGAACATGGCGTAGTCGCGGTCGAAGGCCTCCCAAAGCTGGTCGAAGGCCGCGGGGGCCGTATCCGCGGTCAAAGGTGGCGGTTGGCGCACCGCCCTGCCTTCGACCGCGGCAACGTATTTCGCAGTCCCAGCCTCGGTGTCCACCACGAAGAAACGCCGGGGGCCGCCTTTCGTGTCCACGTCCACAGTGAGACCTTTGGGCGCCGGGATCATTGCCTTGCCGCCCGATTGCCAGCTTGAATTCATCTTCTGTCCAGCGATGGCCCGCATCTGGCCTTTTGGGCCACCGCCGGTTCCGGCTGCCGAAATGGTCTCCGGCGGGAAAAGGCGATTGATCTCCCTGGGGTGGAACCGCAACCAGATACTGGCGATGGATTCTTCCTGGGTCGCCGCCTGGCGGGTGAGGCTTCCGGTCTCCTTGGGTATGACCACGGCCCATACAGCCCCGTCCGAACAATGCCCGATGCCGAGATCAGCGGGCCCGGTTTCAATGCCAAGGCCCTTGCCGGCCTGGAAGCTGAACCGCGTGGCCTGGTAGAGGTCGGCGGCCGTGAATTCCCAAGGCCGGGCGTGGTCGGCCGAGGTATCGCCGGCCGTCAGCCTGGTGGGATAGCGTTGCAACAAGTCAATCCCTCGACTGGACATGGAGAGAGCCATCAGGAACACACCCACACCGACGAAATTCATCTTGCAAAGTCGCTTGGTTTTCATAAAGCCTTTCCCGAGTTGCCTTCAATGGTTTAGACCGAACAGGCGTGCGGGAATCACGTTACAAATCGCAAGCGTTCTTGAATTTTGATGAGGGGCACAGCTATCACGAATAGGCTCACCGTCCGGACGATTCCTCGATGAGACGGGTATGGGCGATGCTCCCCTGCCAGCCTCGGCGGGCCCAGCCGGCGGCCAGCCCCAGGCCGAACTGGGGCCAGTCCGGCGGGGTTGGGAGCTCGGCCAGCTCGACCAGGGCGAACCCGGCCCTGCGCATGTCCTCCTGGCGGCTCCGGGCGAACCAGGCGAAAAGCGGCCCCGGGGTTCACGTTTGGGTTCGCGCTTTGGCGTTGGCGCTGATAGGTCGATCATCAAAAACCTATAGCGACGAGGGGCGGGAAAAGGTCCACCGCTTGGCAGGAATTGGAACGGTGAACAGTGTTGCGGCGGAACTGACAGCGGACAGTGTGTCTCAACTGCGACCGACGCCCCAGATCTGTGTAACCCTCCATGTCTGAGGGTTGATCGGGCACCCTGTCACTTCGATTTCAGCCTCGTGCTGTCCCCTCCAGCATCAGGGAGACCAGATTTGCCGGGGTTGGGCTGGATTGTCCGCAGAAATGCACATGTTATGGGTTGACCCTCTTTTTTAACATAAATTTGTTTGGCGGCAGACTGGGACGTGGTTGTAGAATCCTGGTTGGCTAGGGCGCGGATGGCGGTGCGCCCGTGGTCAAGAACCCCGATTGGGCGCTTGAACGGCATATACTGAAGATATAAAAATGGTGTGGATCTCGATATACGAACCGGTGGTTCATTTAGTCAACAGTTTGGCAATGGTATGACGCGCACGACTAGAATCATGCTCGCCATCGCAGCGACCGCCATATCGGCTGTCGCTGTCTGCTTCTGGGCGTTGCGGCCGCTTGGCTTCGCGTCATATATGAGTTCCTCGATGGCCAGCGACGCAGAAATCATCCGGCAGTACTGGCCATACCGCCTGATGCAGCCGGAGTGGGTTAGCACCGTCCCCAGCAGGCTGGTGAACTGGCACCTTACAGAGGCCACCGCTCGTTTAGCGCTGGTCGGCGGCCTGTGGCTTCTGTTCGTTAGCATCGTGGGCCGTGGCGTGGCTTTCACACCACCATGGCGACGTGGGGGGAAGCCGAACCCGCCGCTTCAGGCAACGGGGCCATGACATCGGGGTTTCGTATGCTACGCCTTGATGGCGCCGTGCCTGAGCGGCATCGTTCGGCAGACTCAGCATGACAGCAACCTTACCAAAACTACTGGGGATTTCCGGTATCGCGACTGCTGGCTTGGCGCTTGGTTTCTACGGCTACGAGGTGGCGCTGCCCTACCGATTGTCGCTAGAGCAGGAGGAGATGCTAAGTCGCCTAGCGCCAATGCAGTTCTGCGCCTCGTTGCTTGCGTTTTTGCTTGGACTGGTAGCCCTTGTTGCCGGCCGGCGTCTCACCTCGTCAGGGCCGCTATACGCCAAGATAGCGCTCGTAGCGGGAGCCTCCGCCCTGCTACTGGGGATACTCACACCTCACGTTCATTCCGTTTCTCGCGGGCCTACGGTTAGCGCCTCGCCGAACCTCTCGTTGCAGGCGACGCCGGATTGCGTCTCGCTGTTGATTGTTGCTCAGGTGCGCGGGGCGCCTGACGGCTGTAACCCGCCCGCTTAGGGCTGTTGGTCGAACCTTGTCTGCGCGATGCCGCCCTGCCAGCCCCGGCGGAGCCAGCCGGCGGTCAGCTCGATGCCGAACTGAGGCCATTCCGGCGGGACCGGGAGCTCGCAGAGCTCGACCAGGGCGAACCCGGCCTGGCGCATGTCCTTGCGGCGGGCGCGGACGAACCAGGCCGGCGCCAGCGCGACGAAGACCACGTTGTCGGCCAGGTCCATGGCCTTGCGGCAGAAGTCGCGGAACCGGGAGAACGGCGGGTTGGAGACGATCCAGTCCCAGTGACCGCCCTTGACCGCCAGGAAGTCCCGGCCGGCGGCGAGGTCGCACCAGTCGCAACCGGGCATGGCCTTGGCGAACGCGCCGCCACCCCTGCACGGCTCCAGTACCCTCCTGGAGGGCATGAAGTGCGCCACGATGGCCTTGGCCAGCTCGGGGGGGCGTCTGGACGTCGTCGTTGCCGCCGTTGGGCAGCAGTCACAGCCGTTTCTTTGCGAAGGCACGTCCTGAAGCGGTTTTCAGATAGCGTTCAAAGGCCGCGGCGCGGGCGGGGTCGGCTCGTTGGCGATTATAGGTGTCGATGGAGGAAGGCCCGGCCCGAGCCTGATTTGAGGTAGCGCTCGAATGCGAGGGCGCGCTCTCTGCTTCTGAAGGCCGTGGCGGATCTGACAACCCAAGGCCTGAATTTCGAGGTGTGAAGGACCTTGCCGGCATTGTGTTCGGCCAGGCGTTTTTGGAGGTTCCCGGTTTGCCCTGTGTAATGCTCGTCAGGGGAAGAGACGGATTGCAGGGTATAGACGTAATGGTAACCGTTCATGTCCGGGGGTCCGCCGCCGCGCTCCGCGCTATGGCGGGCAGCCTTCGCTGGCCCGCCAGCCTTCGCTCGTTCCTACGAGCGAGCATTGCCCGCCGCCGCGCTCCGCGCTATGGCGGGCAGCCTTCGCTGGCCCGCCAGCCGTAGCTGGTTTCCGAGCGACCGAAGGCTGGCCTGCCAGCCGTAGCTCGTTCCTACGAGCGAAGGCTGGAGGCGAGGGTCGGAATCGAACCGACGCATAAGGCTTTTGCAGAGCCCTGCCTTACCACTTGGCTACCCCGCCACCGGCTTTGTTGTGAAAACTAAGGCACTTTTTCCGGGGCGCAAGTCCATAATTGGCTCAGATAGCCCAACTGCCGCCGGTTCGCCCACAAATCACCAGGCCGGAAAATACCCGCCGGCGTGATAATGCCGGTAATCAACTCCGGGGGTGTCACGTCGAAACCGGGGTTCAAAGCGCCACTGCCCGGATTGCCTACGCGCACATACACCCGCAGGCCAGCCTTCGCCCTCAAGCCTTCGCCGGCCAGGGGCCGGCTACGGCTGGCAGGCCGGCCTCCGCCCTCGGCCCTCGGTCCCTCCACCACTCCCCATGCCCCCAGGACCTCGCTTTCATCCCGCTGCTCGATCGGGATGTCAAAGCCGGATTTCAGGTTCCAGTCGATGGTTGACAGCGGGATGGCGACATAGAAGGGCAGGCCGTGGAGCCGGGCCAGGACTGCTTTTGAGTAGGTGCCAATCTTGTTGGCGACCTCGCCGGTGCGGCCCAGGGTGCGGTCGCTGCCGACGATAACCAGGTCAATCCGCCCGCGCTGCATGAGGTGGCCGGCGGCGTTGTCGGCAATGATCTGATGGGAGATGTGCTGCTGGTCGAGCTCCCAGGCTGTGAGAGTTGACCCTTGGGAGCGGGGCCGGGTTTCGTCGCAATAGACGTGAAAGGCCCTGCCTTGGGCCTGGGCCGCATACATCGGGGCAGTCGCGCTGCCCACGTCCACGAAGGCCAGCCACCCGGCATTGCAGTGGGTGAGGATGTTCATGCCCTGGCGGATCAGCTTGGCCCCGTGGCGTCCGATCTCCTGGCAATGGCGGACATCTTCATTGGCGAACTCTTCGGCCGCCGCAATCGCCAGGGCCTGCTGTTCCTGGACTGTCTTGCCCGCCCGCATGGCGGCGCGGACTCGGTCCATGGCGCTGACGGGGTCCACGGCCGTGGGGCGCGCCGCTTTGATGGTCTGATAGACGGTCTGGGCGTGGCGCCAGAACCGGGCGAGGCCGCGCCCGCGAAAGGCGCGCGCGCCCTGGGCCAGGCCATAGGCCGCGGTAGCGCCGATGGCGCCCGCGCCGCGCACGACCATGTCGCGAATGGCTTGGGCGGTCTGGCCGAAGTCGCCGAGGGAGACGATGCGGAAGGTGTGCGGCAGCAGGCGCTGATCGATCAGCCGCACGGCATTGCGCGCCTGGTCAAAGGTGACGGTGCGGAATGGCTTGGAGCGGCCGCCAACCGTGACGTTCATCAGGCAATCCTGACCTTCATTTTCCGGATCTTGTCCTCGATGCCGCGGTAGAGCGGGTGCTTGCGAAGCGGGCGAAGGTCCGGGTCCCTGGCCAGCCATTTGAAATCGCGGTAGCCCAGGGCCAGGGCCTTGTCCAGGGCGGCGGCGGCGGCATCGATCTCGCTGTTTAACGAGTAGCTGCAGGCCAGATTGTAAAAGACCAGCGGATTGGCCGGCTCGAGTCGGGACAACTGTTGGTCCACCTTCAGGCTGTGCCCGAATCTGCCCCGCTGGGTATAGCTGTCCCCCAGGATCTGCAACGCCTCGATATATCGGGGATCGCGCCGAACCAGCCCCTCAAGAAAGGAGATTCTGATGTCCAACTCGCGCACGTCTTTGCGCGCCAGCTTCTTATTCTTGGCACTTCTCGTGTCTGGCATACAACGCCATGGATTGTTTCGAAATGCGGCCCGCAAGTCAAGCAGGAGAACGAGGGGCAGGAGGCGAGGGGCGAGTGACGAGTGACGAGTGACGAGTGACGAGTGACGGCTGACACGGGGCGGGGGCGGCAGTTGGTTCCCTCGGCCCTCGGCGCTCGACCCTCGCGCCTCGCCCCCGGGGCTACCTGAGCTTGCGCTCCAGTATCTCTCCCACCAGTGCGGGATTGGCTTTGCCTTTGGTGAGTTTCATGACCTGGCCCTTGAGGAAATTCAAGGCCGCGGTCTTGCCGGCCTTGAAGTCGGCTGCCGGGCCGGGATTG
>Ga0181536_10006227_pt1 | contig 12031 bp, 8 predicted proteins | sample PEATcosm2014_Bin_41_FD_121105 | JGI IMG/M metagenome (GOLD analysis project Ga0181536, IMG submission 121105) | Peatland microbial communities from MTU Mesocosm Facility, Houghton, MI, USA - PEATcosm2014_Bin17_60_metaG | ecosystem: Environmental > Terrestrial > Soil > Wetlands > Peat | place...
AACCATCAGGGCCAGTTTCCGGTGATCACGCTCTCGTTTAATCTGGCCCCCAACGCTTCTCTGGGCGATGCTATCGATGCCGTAAACAAGGTCAAGGACAACCTGGCAATGCCGGTGAGCGTGCAGGGCGCGTTCCAGGGGACTGCGGCGGCTTTCACGAATTCGCTGGCGGGTGAGCCCGTATTGATTCTGGCCGCTCTGGTAACGGTCTATCTAGTGCTGGGCGTGCTTTATGAAAGTTACATTCATCCGGTCACGATTCTTTCGAGCCTGCCTTCGGCGGGAGTGGGCGCGCTGTTGGCTCTCTACATCACGGGGAACGATTTCAGCGTGATTGCGCTGATCGGCATCGTACTGCTCATTGGAATTGTGAAGAAGAACGCGATCATGATGATCGATTTCGCCCTGGAAGCGGAGCGGGTGGAACATATGTCGCCGCTGGATTCGATTTATCAGGCATCGCTGCTTCGCTTTCGCCCGATCATGATGACGACCATGGCCGCGCTGCTGGGCGGGCTGCCACTGGCGCTGGGCTCGGGCACCGGGTCGGAGTTGCGCCGTCCGCTGGGAATTTCGATAGTGGGTGGTTTGATTTTGAGCCAGTTGCTGACGCTTTATACGACGCCGGTGATCTATTTGTTTTTCGATCGATTGGCGAGACGTTTCTCGCATGAGCCGGAAAAGGCGAAGGAGACAGCGCCGGATAGTGGCCCGGAATTGAGCCATGCCTAGGGTGAGGTCAGGCCTTCCGGCCTGCCGCCGGGCTTCCGCCCGGCGTCGCGCTGGAGAACGCAAATTCTTCGGGCAACGCGGCGAGTCCTGCTTTGACCGGATTCCATTCGATGTAGCGCTTGACTCGGAGCCATTCCTCATCGTTGCGGATCAGGTGGTCGTAGCTTTCGTCCTGCCAGAAGGGGCGCGTCCGAAGATTGGGAATTCGGATGGCTTCGTGGCCCGTGAAACCTTTCAGGGGGCCAAGCCATTCTTTGGAAGGCACGTTCGGCGTAACCAACAAATGAACATGATTTGGCATCACGACGAACGCGTGCAGTTCGTAGCGGTGGAATCGGCGTTCTCCGTCATAGAGAGATGCGATAACGATCTCCGCGATCTCCGGCTGCCGGAGAAACAAAGGGCCACTTTTCGGGTGGTCGAGCAGGCGATCCATGGCTACGAACGCTTGCCCGGCTGTGAGGCGGGCATTCGGGAAGACACGGCTCACCGGAAGGCTTCCGTGCAGACGGAAAGTGACGAACATTCGTTTGCCAACAACGTCCCAATGCGGGAGGCGCCGGTCGTGCCCGCTCACGTTGGTTGTAGTGGCCGAAGGGGATGGATCGTCTCAGGAAGGTTTGTGACTGGTTGCGCCGGGCGGAAGCCCGGCGGCAGGGCCGAAGCCCTGACCCCACAGGGCAGGTGGTGTGGATGGGGTGGGGTGGATGAATGAACGTTTCCGAAGTCTTCATTCGCAAACCGACTGCGACTACGCTGCTTACGGTCGCCATCGCCCTCGCCGGGGGGGTAGCGTTCCAGTTGCTTCCGGTGTCGCCTCTTCCGCAAGTGGATTTTCCGACCATATCCGTGTCGGCCGCACTGCCGGGCGCAAGCCCCGAAACCATGGCATCCTCCGTGGCGACGCCTCTCGAAAGGCAGTTCGGCCACATCGCTTCGGTCAGCGAGATGACCTCGTCCAGCAGTCTGGGCTCGACCAGTATCACGATCCAGTTCAATCTGAACCGCGATATCGATGCGGCCGCGCGCGATGTGGAATCGGCCATAAATGCGGCGCGCGGCTACCTGCCAACTAATTTGCCCGCCAACCCCAGCTACAAGAAAGTCAACCCGGCCGATTCGCCCATTTTCATCGTCGGGCTGACTTCGAAAGTGCTCACCAAAGGCCAGATGTATGACGCCGCCTCGACCATCATGGCCCAGAAACTATCGCAGATCGCGGGCGTTGGGCAGGTTACGGTGGGCGGCAGCGCGCTTCCGGGCGTCAGAATCGAGCTGAATCCGAGTGTGCTGTATAAGTACGGCATCAGCTTCGAGTCGGTGCGAAGCGTACTCGGCGGCGCCAACGCGAATGTGCCGAAAGGGCATTTCACCGACGGCCCCCACATGTGGGAAGTGGGCGCCAACGACCAGATCATGACGGCGATCGACTACGAGCCTCTGGTGATCGCCTACCGCAACGGCGTGGCCGTGCGCGTCAGCGATGTGGGCCAGGCAGTCGATTCGGTGGAGGATCTTCGCCAGGCGGGATATATGGACAGCCAGCCCGCCGTGCTGGTGGTCATATTCCGGCAACCCGGCGCCAACATTATTCAGACGGTCGACCGCATCCGCGCGGCTCTGCCGCAGCTGGAAGCGGCGATCCCGCGCGCGATCAGTCTGACGGTGGCGATGGACCAAACGGTTACCATTCGCGCGTCGGTAAGCGATGTCGAGCGGACACTCGTCATCTCGGTGTTGCTGGTCATTCTGGTGGTGTTTTTCTTTCTGCGGAACTGGCGAACGACCTTCATTCCGAGCGTCGCCGTGCCCGTTTCCCTGATCGGCACCTTTGGCGTGATGTATCTGCTGGGCTACAGCATCGACAACCTCTCGCTGATGGCTCTGACGATCTCGACCGGCTTCGTCGTCGACGATGCGATCGTGGTTATCGAAAATATCACTCGTTATCTGGAAAAAGGCATGAAACCCTTCCAGGCCGCGCTGAAAGGGGCCCGTGAAATCGGGTTCACCGTCCTGACAATCAGTTTTTCGCTGATCGCCGTTTTCATTCCGCTGCTGTTGATGGGCGGGATCGTGGGCCGCCTGTTCCGCGAATTCGCGGTGACGCTTTCAGTGGCAATCCTGCTCTCCATGGTCATTTCGCTGACCGCGACGCCCATGATGTGCGCTCATCTGCTGAAAGAGCAAAAGACCCACGGGTGGTTCTACCGCACCAGCGAACGATTCTTCAATTGGGTCATCGCCGCCTATGGCCGTACGCTGAACACCGTCCTGAACTACGCCCCTATCACGCTGACGATCCTGCTGGCAACGATCGCGCTGACGGTGTATTTGTTCATCAAGGTCCCGAAGGGGTTCTTTCCGGAACAGGACAACGGCCGCATCAATGGATCTATAGTCGCCGATCAGGATACTTCGTTCCAAGCCCTGGACAAGGTCCTGCTGCGCACCATCGATATCATCAAAACGGACGCCGGAGTGGCGGACGCGCTGGGTTTCACGGGCGGCGCCAATAACGCCCGGATGTTCATTTCGCTCAAGCCGCTGCCCGACAGGAAAGGCGCGACGGCCCAGCAGATCATTACGCGCCTGCGTCCCAAGCTCACGAAAGTGCCGGGCGCCACCATTATTCTGCAGGCTGCGCAGGATGTCCGCATCGGCGGCAGGTCGAGCAACGCCGAGTATCAGTTCACCATGCAGGGCGATAATCTGCCGGACCTCGTCAACTATTCTCCGAAGATGATGGCGAAGATGAAGTCGATCCGCAGCATCACCGACGTGAACACCGATCTGCAGAACCAGGGTCTGCAGGCGATGGTGACGTACGACAGAGCGACGGCCGCCCGGTTCAATATCGCGCCGCAACTGATCGACGATACGCTTTACGACGCGTTCGGCCAGCGGCAGGTATCGACCATGTATACCGCGCTGAACCAGTACCACGTGGTAATGGAGGCGGCGCCGCAGTTCTGGCAGGACCCTCAGTTCCTGCGCGAGGTCTTTGTGAGCGCGCCGGGCGGTCACCAGGTCCCGCTGAGCGCTCTGGCGGCCTATGAATCGGAGACGGCCCCGCTGACCGTCAGTCACCAGGGTCTTTTCCCCGCCGTTACCGTCTCTTTCAACCTTGCGCCCAACGCCGCGCTGGGCGATGCCGTGAACCAAATCAATGCGGCGGCGCTCACGATCGGTCTTCCCAAGACGATCCACACGCTGTTCGCGGGAACGGCGCAGGCTTATCAGGATTCGCTGAGCACCGAGCCGTTGTTGATTGCCGCCGCGCTGATCACGGTTTATCTGGTGCTTGGAATTCTGTATGAGAGTCTGGTTCACCCGATTACGATCATTTCAACCATACCTTCGGCCGGCGTGGGCGGGCTGCTGGCGCTCCTGATTACGCACACGGATCTGACGATCATCGGGATCATTGGCGTTATTCTGCTGATTGGGATCGTCAAGAAGAACGCCATCATGATGATCGATTTTGCGCTGGCCGCCGAGCGGGACGAAGGCAGGAATTCGCGGGATTCGATCTACGAGGCCTGCATGTTGCGGCTGCGTCCGATCCTGATGACCACGATGGCGGCGATGCTGGGCGCCTTACCGCTGGCGCTGGGCACGGGTACCGGGTCCGAGCTGCGGCGGCCACTGGGGATCACGATCATCGGCGGGCTCATCGTGAGCCAGATGCTGACGTTATATACGACGCCGGTTGTTTACCTGTACTTCGACCGGCTGCATCACTGGTGGGAGGGCGTGAAAAAGGGCGGGGAAAACAGAACGAGCCCCGCAGGTCTCTAAATCCTGAGAACCTAAAGGGCTCGTGATGGAATCGTGAGATTGCAGTTAAAGGTTTCTACGCGCGGATAACATTCTCCGCTTGCAGCCCCTTGGGGCCCTGCTTGACCTCAAACTCCACTTGGGAACCCTCATCGAGGGAACGATATCCCTCCGACTGGATCGCTGAAAAATGGACGAACACGTCGTCTCCGGTCGAACGCTGGATAAAGCCGTAGCCTTTCGCGGCGTTGAACCACTTCACTGTACCTTTTTCTTTCACAGACCTTCTCCTCAAAAGGTAGCCGAAGCCGGGCAGGGCCCCCAAAAAAGAAAAAGCTGCGGCGACCGCAGCTTTCGTTTGTTTCCTCTTGTTGACTGCCGAATCCGGACACCATGGTGTACTGCGTCCGCAGTATCGCACAGGAAAATATGCGATTTCAAGCGCCGGTTCGAAACCGGCTCCGACGGCCGAGGCTCGGCAACATGCCGATATTGCAGAGGGGAGGTGGTGATCACAGGCTGGTAGACTTCGACTTGCGGGATGAGAGGGCGATCACGGAACGCCTCCGAAAGGCGGTGGCGGCAACATCGGCAACTCAGCCTGGATCTCCCGTGATCCTGGGCATCGGCGACGACTGCGCAATTTACCGCCCGCGCGGGTCGGCCGACGATCTTTTGTTCACCGCGGACATGTTTATCGAGGGTGTGCATTTTCTTCGGGAAACGCACAAACCGGCGGTGGCGGGGAGGAAAGCCCTGGTTCGCAGCCTGAGCGATGTCGCGGCGATGGGAGGCAGGCCACGATTCTGTCTGGTGTCGCTCTGCATCCCGGGATGGGCCAATAGGAACAATGCCGGGTGGGTGGATCGATTCTTCGACGGGGTGCTGACCCTTGCGGCAACGACCGGTACGGTTCTGGCGGGAGGAGATCTTTCGCACGGGGAGACGCTCGCCTGCGATGTCACCGTGTGCGGGGCCGTCCCCCGCGGGACGGCGCTGCGGCGCGATGGCGCGCGGCCGGGTGACGAAATATATGTGTCGGGCGCTCTCGGCGGCCCGGCGCTGGGGCTTGAGACGAAAAAAGGAAAGGCGCACCTCGATTTGAAGCAGCGCCAGGCGCTTCGGCGTCACCTGTTCCCGGAGCCGCGTCTGGCGCTCGGCGCGTATCTGCGCGAGAAACTGCACGCAACTTCCACAATCGATTTGAGCGACGGCCTTTCGCTCGACTTACGGCGGGTTTGTCTGGCGTCCGGCGTTGACGCGGAGATTGCCGCGCCGCCGCGGTTCCCGGGAGCCAGCCTCGAGCAGGCGCTCCATGGGGGAGAGGAATACGAACTCTTGTTCACCGTTCCCGGCGGGACTAAAGTTCCGGACCGTTTTGAAGGCCTGCCGCTGACGCGATTGGGTTCGATTGTGCGAGGCACCGGCGGCGTGGTTCGCCTGGACGGAAAGCCACTGGCGGCGCTGGGTTACGACCATTTCGCGTCGGTCACGCCGGGCGGAAGCCCGGCGGCAGGGCCGAAGCCCCGCCCCACGAAGTAAACTGGACCTATAGACAATATGAGAGTCACAGTTATTGGAACGGGGTACGTGGGCACGGTCACAGGTGCGTGCCTGGCTTATTTGGGGCATCGCGTCACCTGCGTGGATACCGATTTGTCGAAAATCGAGAAGCTTCGGCTCGGCCAGCCGCCCATCTATGAACCGGGGCTGGAAGAGCTGCTGGTCCTGGCCAAGGAGCGCGGCGGGATCGATTTCGAAACGGATCTCGAATCCCCGGTCCGTGAGAGCGACGTAATTTTCATTGCGGTCGGGACCCCTCCGCTGCCTTCGGGAGAGTCAAATCTGGCATACCTCGAAAGCGCGGCTCGCGGCATCGGCGCCGCGATGGACCCATCCCGGTTCCGTGTGGTTGTGAATAAGTCCACTGTACCGGTGGGATCCGGGAATTTGGTGGAGGCGCTGGTGCGGGAAGGCATTATCGAATCGCATCCCGAGTTGTCGGACGCCATCGTATTCGGCGTGGCGAGCAACCCGGAGTTTCTGCGCGAAGGCTCGGCGATCCACGATTCCCTCTATCCGGATCGTATCGTAGTCGGCGCGGACGATCCGACCACTCTGCATATGATGCGGCAACTCTATGGGGCGTTGATCGAGCAGCAGTTCGTCGAGCCGTCGTTTGCGCCGCGCCCGCCGGAATCGCAGTCCGAAAGCCGCGAGATTCCGCTGGTGGCGACGACCATCACCAGCGCCGAAATGATCAAGTACTCGGCCAACGCTTTCCTGGCGCTGAAAATCGGATTCTCCAACGAAATGGCGAACATCTGCGAGCGTGTCGGCGCGGAGGTTACGGAGGTCATGACGGGCATCGGGCTGGACTGGCGCATTGGGCGCGGGTTCCTGAATGCCGGCATCGGCTGGGGCGGAAGCTGCTTTGGCAAGGACATCAGTTCGCTGCTCCACACCGCCGCGGAGTACGGGTATCAGGCCCGCATTCTGGAAGCGTCGCTGGCGGTGAATCGAATGCAGCGGAGCGTGGTAATTCAGAAGCTGCAGGAGAAACTTTACATTCTGAAGGGCCGGACGATCGGTTTGCTGGGGCTGGCGTTCAAGCCGAATACGGACGATCTGCGGGATGCGCCCAGCCTGCAAATCGCCGAGAAGCTGATCCAGATGGGCGCGCGCGTGCGTGCCTACGATCCCGTCGCAATGAACGTCTGCCGCGAACAGTATCCCGATTTGCGAATCACGTATTGCAACGACGCGTTATCGGTGGCGGAACATGCCGATGCACTTGTGCTGGTTACGGAATGGCCGGAGTTCTCCGGTCTGAGCCTGCAACAACTGGCAAAGCGGATGAATAAAGCGGTGCTGATAGACGGCCGCAATGTGTTCCAACCGGACAAGGCCCGTGCGGCGGGTTTCGAGTACGCGGGGATAGGCCGTGCCGTGCCCCGGCCGGCGGTTAACGGGCCGCAAACCGCAAAACCGGCCGCGGCTGTAGTGACCGATTGAGCCATCCGAAGCCGGGCCGACCGTGCAGTCGCGCCGGTCAGAAGACCGGCGGCAGGGCCGAAGCCCCGCCCCACGCTGGAATTCTGAAATGGGTCATGTAATAGCGATCGACGGCCCCGCGGGCGCGGGAAAGAGCACGATTGCGCGAAGGCTGGCCGAAAAGCTGAGCTACGTGTACATCGACAGCGGAGCGATGTATCGCGCGGTGGCTTTGTGGGCGATCCGGGAAAACATCGACCCGGACGACGCTCACCGGGTCGAACAACTGGCGCGGGCGGCCGATATCGAGCTCGTGCCCCTTGGCATTGTGCGTCTGAACAGCGAGGACGTGAGCGAGGCCATCCGCGTCCCGGAGGTTTCGGCGGCGGCGTCAAGGGTGGCCGCGATCGGCGCCGTGCGGGCGGCTTTAGTAGCCAAGCAGAAGCGTATGGCGGATCGGGCCAACGTGGTTATGGAAGGTCGCGATATCGGTACGGTGGTCTTCCCGGACGCGCGCGTCAAGATTTTTCTGGACGCCAATCCGCGGGAACGTGTGCGGCGACGCGCGGGGGAGCAGCCCGATGTTCCGCAGGAGGAACTCGCGGAGCAGATTGCGCGGCGCGACGAACGCGACCGGCAGCGCGCGGAATCGCCTCTGGTGCAGGCCCCGGATGCGGTATATCTCGATTCCACCGGCCTGACTCCGGAGCAGGTGGAAGAGGAAATCCTGAAGCTTGTGCGGGCGCGAATCTCCAATGGAAAAGAACATGATTAGCGGCCTGCTGGTGATGAAATTCGGCGGCACCAGCGTAGGATCGGCCGAGCGCATGAAAGCCGCATGCGATCTGATCGCCGCGGAAGCCGCCCGGCGGCCAGTGCTGGCGGTAGTCTCCGCCATGTCGAAGATTACCGACCTTCTGCTCGACACTACCCGGCACGCCGAGGGCGGCGACCAGGCCGGCCTGGATAACAATCTGCGGCAGTTGGAAGCGCGGCATTTGGAAGCCGCCGCCGGTTTGGTCCCGGCGTCCGAACAGGCGCGCGTTCGCGGGAAGATCGATGAAATCGTTGCCGACTTCCGGCGCATTGTGGGCGGAATCCAAATGCTGGGCCATCGCCCTCCCCGCACGGTGGACGAGGCGGTTGCAGTGGGCGAGCGGCTTTCCGCGCTGCTGATAACGGAACATTTGAAGTCGCGTGGCGTGCCCGCCGAAGCGGTGAATGCGGCGGAGGCGATCGTGACCGACGCGGTGTTCAACAACGCTTCGCCGCTGATGGACGCGACGGAAAAGAAGGCGAACGAACGGCTGATGCCTCTGCTGCGCCGCGGGGAAATTCCGATCGTGACCGGTTTCAACGGGGCGACCGCCGATGGGCGCCCCACCACGCTCGGACGGGGCGGCTCGGACTTTTCAGCCTCGATTCTCGCCGCCGCTTTGAACGCAAGCGAACTGTGGATCTGGACCGATGTCGACGGAATCATGACGGCCGACCCGCGTTTGGTGCCAGACGCAAAGATCCTGACCGAGATCACCTACAGTGAAGCGGCGGAACTGGCGTACGCAGGCGCGAAGGTGCTGCATCCGCGAACGCTCGCGCCTCTTGTCGAACGCAAGATCCCGGTGTGGAGCAAGAACAGTTTCGCGCCGGAGAAGCCGGGTACGCGGATCGTACCGGCCCTGGCCGCGGGGAACCCGGGGGCGCGGGCGGTGACCTCGATGGCCAACGTTGCGCTGGTCTCACTGGAGCCGGCAAGCTCCGGAGTGGGCGGGGTCCACATCATGGCTCGATCACTCGATGCGCTCGACCGGGCGAATGTCGAGGTGCTGGCAATCTCGAGCTCAAGTTACCGGCAGAGTTTCTGTTTCCTGGTCCGCGACGCGGAACTGGAGACCGCGACGCAGGCGATAGAAGCGGCACTGGCGCTGGAACTGGCGCACGGCTACGTTCGCGGGATTGATGTGGATCGGGACGTCGGACTTCTCGCCGTGGTCGGCGAAGGAATGCGCGGATTCTCCGGCGTCGCAGGCCGAATCTTCACCGCGATTTCGCGCGAGCACGTCAACATCATCGCCATCGCGCAGGGGTCGAGCGAATTGACGATTTCGATCGTGGTGCGGCGGGACGGTCTGGAGAAGGCAGTGCGCGCGGTGCATGCCGAGTGCCATCTGTAGTCCGGTTTCATTCGTCCGTTACACAACCGTCGCTTGCGCTTTTTACCAGCCTGATGTATTTGGCCAGCGTACCTCGATTCGCCTTAAGAGGCGGCGCCTTCCACTCCTTCCGGCGCGAGGCAAGCTCGCTTGCCGCTACATCGACGGAGATCTCATTCTTTGTGGCGTCAATCGTGATCCGGTCGCCACTGCGCACCAGCGCTATCGGCCCGCCGTCCTGCGCCTCGGGTGTAATGTGCCCCACCAGGAAACCATGCGACCCGCCGGAGAATCGGCCGTCGGTAATCAGGGCGACGTCTTTACCGAGACCGGCGCCCATAATGGCTGAGGTCGGCGTCAACATTTCCGGCATGCCTGGACCTCCCTTGGGCCCTTCATAACGGATCACAATGACGTCGCCCTTTCCGATGGTTTTCTGTTCGAGGGCGCTGAGTATTTCCTCTTCGGAATCGAAGACCTTCGCGGGACCGGAAAACCGCTCACCCTCCTTACCCGTGATCTTGGCGACAGCGCCTTCGGGAGCGAGATTCCCTTTGAGAATCTGAATATGGCCGGTTGCCTTGAGAGGGTTCGACAACGGCCGCACGATCTCCTGCCCTGCCTTGAGCCCCGGCGCGTCCTTCAGGTTTTCGCGGACTGTTTTGCCGGTAACTGTAAGGCAGTCGCCATTCAACAGGCGCTCTTCCAGCAGCATCTTCATTACGGCTGGAATGCCGCCGGCCGCCTGCAGATCCTCCATGACATATTTGCCGCTGGGTTTGAAATCGGAAAGCAGCGGAATGCGATTACTGACGGCCTGGAAATCGTCGATGGTCAGCGGAACCTCCACCGCGCGCGCCATGGCAATCAGGTGCAGGACGGCGTTGGTAGAACCGCCGAGCACCGAAACCAGCACCATCGCGTTCTCAAAGGCCTCGCGAGTCATGATGTCGCGCGGCTTAAGGTCGAGTTCCAGCAGGTTCCGGATGGCGTGGCCGGCGCGAAGGCACTCATCCAGCTTCAAGGGGTCTTCGGCCGGCGTAGATGAACTGTAGGGGAGCGACATGCCGAGCGCTTCAATGGCGGAGGCCATCGTGTTTGCCGTGTACATGCCGCCGCAAGCCCCGGCCCCTGGGCAGGAATAGCGCACAATTTCCTGCCGCTCGCGCTCGTCGATGTTGCCGGAAAGAAATTCACCATAGCTTTGGAACGCGGATATAACGTCGAGCTTTTTGCCGGCCGAATGGCCCGCACGAATGGTTCCGCCGTAAATCATCAGCGCCGGACGGTTGAGCCGTCCCATGGCGATGATGCAGCCGGGCATGTTCTTGTCGCACCCGGGGATCGAGACGTTCGCGTCGTACCATTGGGCGGACATGACTGTCTCGATCGAATCGGCGATCAGGTCGCGCGATTGAAGCGAAAAACTCATACCACTCGTGCCCATCGAGATTCCGTCACTGACGCCAATGGTGTTGAAGCGCAGGCCGACAAGACCCGCCGCATGGGCGCCATCCTTCACTTTTTCGGCCAGGGAGAGCAGATGCATGTTGCACGGGTTGCCCTCGAACCAGACACTGGCGATACCCACCTGCGGTTTGGCCATGTCGCCGGGTTCGAGGCCGGTCGCGTAAAGCATGGCCTGGGATGCGCCCTGAGATTTTCGTTGGGTGATCTGCGAACTGAATTTGTTTAAAGGCATAATTAGATGCGCGCTCATCGGGCGACGCTGAGATTCCGGATTGCGCCTGCTCCGGCGAATCGAGCCGCGCCGCCAAGATCCTCTTCGATCCGGAGCAATTGATTATACTTGGCGATGCGATCCGTGCGGCTCGCCGACCCCGTTTTGATCTGCCCGGCTTTGGTGGCTACCGTGAAATCGGCGATGAAGGCGTCCTCCGTCTCACCCGACCGGTGCGACACCACCGAAGTGTACCCCGCGTTCGAAGCCATCTCCATGGCGCGCAGCGTCTCGGTAACGGTGCCGATCTGGTTCAGCTTGATCAGGATCGAATTGGCAATACCCTCGGCAATGCCCCTGGCGAATATCGCTGTATTAGTGACGAAGATGTCGTCGCCAATGAGTTGTATTTTGCCGCCCAGCCTGCGGGTCAGTTCTTTCCATCCGGCCCAATCGTTCTCGGCCATGCCGTCCTCGATGGAAATGAGCGGAAACTGACGAACCCAGCCTTCCCAATACTCCACCATCTGGGCCGGTGTGCGCGAACTCCCGTCCGACTTTTTGAAGACATATTTCTGTTGTTTGGCGTCGTAGAATTCACTGGCCGCCGGATCGATCGCCAAGCCGATTTGCCGTTGAGTCGAGAATCCGGCCTTTTCTATGGCCTGGAGGATTCGTTCGATCGCCTCCT
>Ga0181536_10006229_pt1 | contig 12030 bp, 10 predicted proteins | sample PEATcosm2014_Bin_41_FD_121105 | JGI IMG/M metagenome (GOLD analysis project Ga0181536, IMG submission 121105) | Peatland microbial communities from MTU Mesocosm Facility, Houghton, MI, USA - PEATcosm2014_Bin17_60_metaG | ecosystem: Environmental > Terrestrial > Soil > Wetlands > Peat | place...
ACCGTGTCGTGAGCCACTCCGCCGTCCACTTCAATCTTAAATTGCAGGCCCAGCTCCCGGCGCATGGCGGCCAGTTGGCGGATCTTGTCGACCGAAAAGGGGATAAACTCCTGGCCGCCGAAGCCCGGATTGACGCTCATGATCAGAACGTGGTGCACCATGGGCAGGATCTCGACGATCAGATCGACCCGGGTGGCGGGGTTCACCACCACCCCCGGCCTCATGCCGTGGTGCAGAATCAGCTCCAGAGTACGGTGCAGGTGGGGGCAGGCCTCGTAGTGGACGCTCACCCAATCGGCCCCGGCATCGGCAAATGCGGCGATGAAATCATTGGGGTTATCGATCATCAGGTGGCAGTCGAGCGGCAGCTTGGTGACCTTGCTCAGGCTGGCTACGACCGGCGGTCCGATGGTGATATTGGGCACAAAATGGCCGTCCATCACGTCCACGTGGATGGTCGTGCCGCCGCCGCGCTCGGCCGCCGCAATCTCGTCGGCCAGGCGGGCAAAATCCGCGGAAAGGATGGAGGGCAGCAGCTCAACCATGACAGCGAACGGGACTCCTCTTGTCAGGCCAGTTTAACAGCCGCGTGGCATTTCTGGCCTGTAGCTTTGCACGCACCCAGGTTAGATCTGTCCCCTTCTCCAGCTGCTCGATCAGGATGCGCCCGCGAGCCCGCATCGCGGGAGTCCCGCTGCGGCCGAGCGCCCGCAACAGGTCGAGCGCCTCATCCTTGAGCGACGGGTCCTGACGGGTCAGTTCCGCGATGCCCTGCATGGCGCAGGTTTTGACGATAGAGCTCTTGTGATCGAGCCAGCCCTGCAACACCCCATAGACGCGCCGGCATTCAGGCCGGGTGAGCTTCATCCCGGTCACGACGAGCCCCAGATGCCAGCGCAGTTTAATAGGGCCGGCCTCGACGAGCCGACCCAGGAGCGCGTCCTTCCACCGTGCCACGATTCGCGGCGACTCAGTGACTACGGTCTCCAGAGCATCTGCCGCGCGGCCAGCCACTCCTTCGTCCTCGTCCCAAAGGCACTCGATAAGTTGCCGCACCAGCCGGGGACTCTCAAGCACGCACATCGCCGCATCGAAGGCATGCCCTGGACCGATCCGGTTTTGCGCATCAGCCAGAATTGCACGGATCTCGCTTCGCTTTGCCATACGTGCACTTCGCTATTTGCTTGCCGCTGATTCAGGCGCCCAGGCCGCTATCGACATCACGACCTGCGCGATCGGGATCAGAACAAGAACAACCGCGCGGTTCGGTGTTTCTTAAACATTCTTGTACGGAGCCGAGCCCATGCTTGGCAAGTTCGGCCGGTTCAAAACTCGAGTGCGATCGGAACCGGCGCGACGGAGTTGGCAAAGTGCAGCAGAATCGTGCCGTCTTGCACTTGATAAGAGCCGGGCGGCAGGGTTTGGCCGGCGATGGTGACCCGCGTAGGCTTGAGGCGAGACTGAATGCGGACCGCGGCCGTGGTGTCGGCGATGCCGGTTGCAGTAAAGCTGAACTGGTGCGGGGTGGCATGAATGTTGCGTACTGCGCAGGCCGCGGCGGCGACGCGCGGCGCGGCTCCGGCGGCGTAGTTCAGGTCGAAGAGCAGATCGCGGGTTCCGGGAGCAAGCGTCACGCTGGTGCGGACGGGCAGGTTCGCGTCGAAGAGATCGACGAAGCGGCCGTGCAGAGTGGCAGGCTGGGCGTTGGGAATCGAATCGTCGAGGCCGGCGGCGATGACGTAGGGTCCGCGGCGCAGAACCAGCGCGTTGGTCTCGCTCCAATTGAGATGGATGGCCGCGGTAGCCTGGCGGGCGTAGCCGCACACGGTATCCCCGCCGGCCGATTCGTAACTCAAAGCCGCGGGCGAGACGCGCTCGGACAGAACGACGCCGCGGCCCACGTGAAATAGGCCGGATGCATTGGTGGGGATGCCGAGTTGCGCGAACAGATGTTGGCGCGGTGTGGCGAAGGCGTTGGGCGCCGTGTTCCACCACTCGCGGACGGAGTTGTAGGGGTCATCGTCGTTGTCGACCACGACGAGCGCTCCGCCGGCGCGCACCCACGCGGCCAAAGCGGCGTGAAATGGGGGGGTGGGCGGCTTTTGGCCCTCGTAGGTGAGGAACAACAGCCGGTACCGGCTCAGAAATTCGGGTGCGGTGGAGCTTTCGATCTGCACCGGCTCCACGGGAATGCCGCGCGTGACGAGCGGCAGCGCCAGCCCGTAAAACGAGCCGAGGTACTGATCGGAAGGCTGCGGATCGGCGCGCTCGAACATCATGGTGTCTGAAACAAAAATGCCCACAGCCCGGGTGCCCGCAACTTCCCAGCGCACGTCGGATTGCTTCATGTTGCCGAGGGCCGCGATGACGGTCTGCAGTTCGGTCTCGTACTCCTTGGGAATCGCCTTCATCGGCACGGTGATCCTGGGCGCCGGCATGCTCGGGCTCGCGCCCGTTGGATTGACGCTCGTTCCGCGCCGGAGTTTCTCTGCATCCTGTTCCGTAGCCGGATGCACTCCGGTGAAGACGCGTTGCGGCCAGGGCATGATCTCGTAGCTTGAGACCTCGGGCTGCAGCAGCGATGCGGTGAGCGTGCTCTGCCAGTTGCTACGATAGTCATCCCAGGTATTGTTCGGACTGTCCGCGACGGGATCGTTCAAATACCAGATGCGCCGGCCAGATGCCCGCACCAGGTTCTGCATGGAGCCGTACTCCAGGAACGCCGTCTCGAAGGTGCGTTCTTTGCGCTCGCCGTCGTAAACATTCGGCACGCGCGCCGTCCCCGTCCATATCTGCGCGATGTAGCCGTCTGCGCCCACGCCGATTAGCGACGATTCCGGGCTCACAATGCGCCAATTTGCATAGTTGATGAGCGAGTGCGTGGCCACGTAGCAGGGAATCGTGCGCCCATGCTCTTTTCCGTATGCGCTCACGTAGTCGAAGACCTGCGCCAGGGCGCGGCGATAGAGAAAGTACTTGAGCTTCGAGGCGCGATACTGCGCGTCCGGCGAGGCGTTCGGCGCCTGCCAGTCTTCGTGGTAATAGGCCTTCCACTCGCGCTTGAAGTTGTCTTCCCATCCGCTGCGCGCCCAGAACTCGGGCTCCTCCAGGTAGACGGCCTGTACGCCGTCGTCGAGCGCGCGCTTCACGCCCGTGCTCAGGTAGCGTCCGTAATCCTCGCCCGGCGACATATAAGGGACCATGGGGTTGCCGCCGTGGATGATGTGTTTGCCGTCCACGTCGGTCTGCGCCTGGTCCCAATGATCGGTGCCGTCGAATTTGCCGTCGAGGTAGTCCTGGTAGCCGCCCCAGGCCACGCCGGTCATGAGATCGACGATGTAGCCGTGGTCGCGCCAGGAAGTCACAAGTCCCGGTAGTTTGGGACCGATGCCGTACACCATGGCCGCATCGGCATTGAGGTTGATGCGCGGCGTCCACGGATCGCCGCTCTGGAAAGTCAGGCGTTCCTCGGCGCGGCGCTTGGCGAGTTCGGCGTCGCTTTGCGACTGGGCAACAACGAGCGAGGGGGCGAGAGTGGCGGCGAACAGCAGGCAGGCGAGAGGAAGGGCGAGTTTCACCGTATTTTTTCTCCGAGGCGGTGCGACTCACCAGTGTACGAGATACCGGTCTCCGGCGAATAGGAAGCTATGAAGCGGGCAGGATCGACTTTGCGGCCACGCGGCCGATGCCGCGCAGGATGGCCTTGATCGGCCAGCGGTCCTCGGCGTCGGGAAAGAAAATTTCGCCCGCGCGGCGGGCCTCGGGACGATAGTACCAGCGCTTCAGGAGCGCAAGATGGCCCTGGCGGATGGTGGCGGAGGGCGGCGCGGCGGGCGCGGAGAGCGCAGCCAGTGCGGTTTCGAGGCGCGATTCGAGAAGGCCGCGGGGAAGTTTGGCCGGGGCGATCGGCGTTGCAGGGGCTAAAGCTCCTTCACTTATAGGGCCGCCTTCGGCACGACTGAAGTCGTGCTCTTTCACTTCTTGCTCCTCCGGGCTTTGTTCGATCTCCGATCTCTGATCTCTGGTCTCTTGCGCCTCCGGCACGGGTTCGATCGCCACGGGCTGCGCGAAGAGCGAGGTCGAGCCGGATTGCTCATTCTGAATTCTCATGCCGAGGGTCGAGAACGCGGCGGGACCGCGCATGCGGCCATTCTCGTAGAGGAAGACGGCCACTTCGTCCGGATTCGCCGAAGCCTGCAGGATCACCGCGCGCAGGCGGCTGAGTGGGCGCACGAGTTCGGCGGCCAGGGCGTGCACGGCCTCCACGCGTTGCACCTGTGCATGCAGCGCAGCGGCAGATTCGAAGGCCAGCTCCGCCGAAGCCTGTTCGCGCTGTGTGCGGAGAGTGACAAGACGGCTCTCGCCGCGCGTCGCGAGAAAGCTTTCGACGGCCGCGGCCTCTTCCGCGTAACGCTCGTCGCTGCAGCCCTTGTAGCAGGGCGCAAGGCACATCTTCATCTCGGAGTAGACGCAGCCCGGGTGCCTCGGATCGGGCGCAAGATCGTCCGTGCAACGGCGCAACAGAAAGAGCTTGAGCGCCTCTTCGGAAAATCGTTCGGCAGCGGCGCGCGAAGGGAACGGCCCGTAGGCCCAATCGGCCTCGCGCAGGCTGGGCCGATGCGTGACCGTGATGCGCGGGTAGGGATTGCTGCCGAGAAAACGCACAAAGGCGGGCGCGCGCAGGTGCATCCGCTCTAAGCACTTCGTGCCGTACTCGTTTTGGAGCAAATCGAACTGGACGAGCAGCGATTCGAACTCCGAGCCGGTGAGCTGCCACTCGATGCGGCGTACCAGGCCGGCGAGATGCAGGCGGCGCGGATGTTTTGCCGACGGCTGCAGCAGCCGTTCCAGCCGCGCGCGCAGGTTGGGCGTGCGGCCGATGTAGGGTTCGGCACGCGCCTCGGCGCCATAGAGCGCAAACACCGCCTGCGCCTGCGGCAGTTGACCGAGCGCGGCCCTGGGATCGGCCGGGTCGAATTTGAGAGCAAGCGGCACAGATGGGTGTCACCTCGTGTTGCACGTCACAGGTACACGTGTTCAGAGTGATTGTACGGCGCGGCGTGCACAGCGAGAGTCATATGATCAGACTCCAGGGACAACCATTTGCACGGGTCCGCATCTGAGCCAAGTGATACCGCAGTACGGGGGAGGTGGTATCGTGAGACGCTTCGGCTCCATTCTCTTTTCTGCTCTTCTCTTCATTGTTCCAGGATGCAGTTCGGCAAGAGCCATGCAGGCAGAGGCGGCACAGCCCTCGGCCACGGACGCCTCTCTGTCGGTCACTCTTTCTGCGGGAACCAAAGTGGAATTGCTCGTCACACGGCCCGTGAGGACGCTGACAGCAAAAGCCGGCGACGTGATCTACGCGCAGACTTCGTTTCCCGTCGTTTTGGGAACGGGGATCGCAATTCCCGCGGGAACGTATGTGGAAGGAACCATCGAGAGCGTGACGCGGCCCACGCGGCGTACGAATCGCGCCGAGATCGAAGTGCTGTTCACGAAGATCATCTTCGCCAATGGATATGTGGTGCCACTGCCGGGTGATCCGGATATTACGGGCACAACGCCGGGAGCAGGCCCACAAAGCGAAGACGCAGAAACGCTGATTGCGATCACGATTCAGGCGACCACGGCGAACGATCTGCTGCTCGACAACGGCGCCGACGTGGAGATGACGCTGGCAGCGCCGCTCGCGCTGGACGCAGAACAAATTGCAGAAGCCATTCCGCTTTCGCGCACGCCGCAGCCGGGACAGTTCAAATCAGCCACTCAATGCCGGAATATTCCCGGCAGCCCGGGCATGCCGGGAACCCCCGATACAGTGATTCCCGGGTCGCCCGGCACGCCGGACATAACGATTCCAGGAGGGCCCGGAATGCCGGACACTACCATTCCGGGAACCCCAGCCACCCCGCCCACAGTCATCCCCGGATCACCGGGAACGCCCGGAACCCCTGATACTATTTGTCCGGCCGCGCCGATGGTGATTTCCTGCGCACCGGTCGTCAAGCACAAACAACCGCTCACATCACAGCCCGTGGCGGCACGTTGAAACTCCGCATTCCGCTCGAAGAAGGCCTTGGAAGGAAGACGATCCCATGTTCGTACATTCGATTACCGCAATCATGATTGCATCTCTCTCGATCGCGCAAACACCGGTTCCTAATCCGTCTCCGGCCGCGCAGCAAATCCCGCCGTCATCCACGCAGCAAAACCCAGCGCCGCCCGCCGCGTCCACCATCACCGTGCCGGCGGGAACGGCGGTCCCGCTTACGCTGATGAACCCCGTCAAGAGCAAGTCGACGAAGCCGGGGGACCAGGTGCGCGCGGTGGTGGCGTTTCCGGTCACGGTGGGATCGCGGCTGGCCATTCCCACGGGAACTTTCGTGGAAGGTACCGTAACCCAGGTGAGCGCGCAGCCGCTGAAGAATCAGGCGCCAACGCTCCGCATTCATTTCACGCGGCTGCTGTTTCCCAATGGGTATTCGGTGGCGCTGAATGGCGAGAATACGCAGTCGTTTCTGCTGCCAGACGAAGACCGGGCGTCGACCGTGGAAGTGGCGGAGCTGACGCCGATGCCCTTCCCGGGTGCGCATTTTGCCATGGGCGCGGGACAGACAACCATGCCGACGCTGCCCCAGGTTGGCCCCTCGAAGGCAGTGGTTATCGGAGCTACGACCGGGGGCTTTGCCGCCTTCGTGATCGGGATGTTTGTCTGGGCGCACCACCGCGCGAACAGCTACGACTTCATCGTCTTCGATGTGGGATGGCAGTTCCAGATGGTGCTCGACAGCCCTGTGGTGCTGGATGCGGCGCAGGTTGCTGCCGCTGCGTCCGCTCCGACCGTGAATTGACGCAGCCGCGATCCGGGCACTGGGCGCGCAATCAATCCGCGGCGCTCACCACGACCACCAGTCGCTGCGTCCCATCGAGCGAAAACTGGATGGGCGCCGCGCGCTCGGTCGCAGCTCCTCCGCCCACGTCGCGCTCGATCTTGCCCCCCGCCGCGCCGGAAATGACCACATGCAGCTTTAATGCGGGTTGCGGCATGGTTTTGGCGGTGGGAGCCGGCACGCTGCTGTTGCTCGCGGCGGGGCTAAACTCCAGCGTGTAATTGCCCTTGGGCCAGACACCGAAATCGGCCTTGCCGCCCGCATCGGTAGTGCGCGCGGCACAGCCGCCGCCGGGATTCTTGCCCAGCTTGACGTCGATTCCTTTGAGAGGCGCGCCGGCGAAGACGCTCTGCGCCAGGAAAAGGCAAGCTGCCGCGGCCGCAAACCTACGCGTTTTGATTCCAAATCGCGTCGAATCGTTCATTGAACCTCCAGGGATTCTTGAGCGCCCCGCCACGCTCGGGATCGAGCGGTGAGGATCCGAAAAGATGAAGTCATGAATGGGGCGCGCGCCTCAATCCGCGGCGCTCACCACGACGATCAGCCGCTGCGACCCATCGAGCGAAAACTGGATGGGCGCGGCGCGCTCGGTCGAAGCTCCTCCGCCCACGTCCCGCTCGATCTTGCCCCCAGCCGCGCCGGAGATGACCACATGCAGCTTCCATGCGGCTTGCGGGGCACCAGGGGCCGGCGCGCGGTCCGTGGCCATCCCGTTGCTCACAGCGGGGGCAAATTCCAGCGTGTAATTGCCCTTGGGCCAGACGCCAAAATCAGCCTTGCCGCCCGCATCGGTAGTGCGCGCGGCGCAGCCGCCGCCGGGATTCTTGCCCAGCTTGACGTCGACGCCTTTCAACGGAACACCGGCGAAGACGGTCTGCGCCAGGAAAAGACAGGCTGCCGCGGCCGCGACAAAACGCGTTCTGCTTCCAAATCGGGTCGAATCGTTCATTCCGCCTCCGGGGATGTTTGAGCATCCAACGTTGCTTCAGATGGAGCCGCCAGGCTCCAAAAAGATGAAGTCTTGAAACCGGTGTGTCCCTCAATCCGCGGCGCTCACCACGACGATCAGCTGCTGCGACCCATCGAGCGAAAACTGGATGGACGCGGCGCGCTCGGTCGAAGCGCCTGCCTCCACGTCCCGCTCCATCTTGCCCCCCGCCGCGCCGGAGATGACCACATGCAGTTTCAATGTGGCCTGCTGTGCCGTTTTGGCGGTGGAAACCGGCGCGCCGCCGCTGCTCGCGGCAGGGGTAAACTCCAGCGTGTAATTGCCCTTGGGCCAGACGCCAAAATCAGCTTTGCCGCCGGCATCGGTGGTGCGCGCCGCGCAGCCGCCGCCGGGATTCTTGCCCAGCTTGACGTCGACGCCCTTGATTGGAACACCGGCGAAGACGGTCTGCGCCAGGAAAAGGCAGACGGCTGCGGCCGCGACAAAACGCCTTCTGTTTCCAAATCGGGTCGAATGGTTCATTGCGCCTCCGGGGATGTTTGAACATGCTACTACGCTCCGGATAGGGTTGTCAGACCCCGAAAAGGAGCACGGCTTCGGTGAGACGGAGCCTTCCGGAAAGGCGCCAAAGCTGCTATGCTGCGGGCGCGAGAAAAACCGATTTAGGCAAGGGGGGTTGTGCATATGTGGTTCCTGGGCATGGATGTGGGCACGGGCGGAACGCGGGCGGTGGTGGTGAATGGCGCGGGCAAGCTGATGGGCGCGGCGTCGAGCGAACACGCGCCGTTTCGCGCGGAGCACCCGGGATGGGCGGAGCAGGATCCAGAGGATTGGTGGCGCGCCGCACAGGAGGCAATTCGCGGAGCTCTGGCGGCAACGCCGGAGCCGCGCCAGCCCATCGCGGCCATCGCGCTGACCGGCCAGATGCACGGCGCGGTGATGCTGGATGAGAAGGGCGCGGTGCTGCGGCCGGCGCTCATCTGGTGCGACACGCGCACCCAGCCTGAGTGCGACTGGCTCACCGAGAAGATCGGCTACGAGCGGCTGATCGAGCTCACCTGCAATCCCGCGCTGCCCAATTTCACGCTGACCAAGTTGCTCTGGGTCAAGACGCATCAGCCGGAGATTTTCGCGAAGATCCGCCACGTGATGTGTCCCAAGGATTATGTGCGCTACCGGCTCACCGGCGAGTTTGCCATCGACGTGCAGGAGGCGAGCGGAACGCTGCTGCTGGACGTGACGCATCGCCGCTGGTCGCGCGAAGTGGCCGAGGTGGCGGGCATCGAAATGAGCTGGCTGCCCGAGGTCTACGAATCGCCGGAGATTTGCGCGCGCATCAGCGAGACGGCGGCGGGACTGACGGGGCTGAAGGCGGGAACGCCGGTTGCGGCGGGCGCGGGCGACCAGGGCGCGGGCGCCGTGGGCATGGGCATTCTGCAGCCGGGGAGCGTGTCGGCGACCATCGGGACCTCGGGCGTGGTGTTTGCGGCCACGGCCGAGCCGACGAAAGATCCCAAGGGCCGTCTGCACACGTTTTGCCACGCCGTGCCGGGCCTGTGGCACGTGATGGGCGTGACGCAAAGCGCGGGGCTGAGCCTGAACTGGCTGCGCGGCACGTTTTTCCCGGGGCAAAGTTACGATGCGCTGAGCGAGGGCGCGGCCAAAATTCCCGCAGGCAGCGAGGGCCTGGAGTGGGCGCCGTATCTGCTGGGCGAGCGCACCCCGCATCTCGATCCTGAGGTGCGCGCAGCGTTTGTACGCATCGGTGTGCAGCATACAGGGGCGCATTTTGTGCGCGCCGTGCTGGAGGGCGTGGCCTATTCGCTCCAGGACACCTTTACTCTCTTCCACGAGCTGGGCATTCCCGTGACCGCGATCCGGCTTGGTGGCGGTGGAGCGCGCGGCGCCTTGTGGCGCAGGATTCAGGCAGGCATCTACGGCAAGACCGTGGAAGTGCTGGTGGCCGAGGAAGGCGGCGCGTTCGGTTGCGCGCTGATGGCCGGAGTGGGCGCGGGACACTGGAAGAATCTCGACGAGGCCTGCGGTCAGGCCATCGAAGTGGCCGAGCGCATCGAGCCCGATGCGGCCGACGTGGCGGCGTACAAGGCCGGCTACGCGCGCTGGAGGAAGTTGTATCCGGCGCTGCGGGGATTGCGATAAGGCAGGGACCAAGGGAACAAGGGGCCGTAAACACAGCCGCACGTCCATGCGGGGCTGAGTTTTCCGTGCAAAGTGCATTGCGTCCTTTTGCAGGCGATCCTAGTCTATTCAAATGTCCGGGGCGTAGGTTCCCCAGCGCACGGTGAGCGATCATGCACTTCCCCAGCAGGCTCTCGATTCCCCTCGTAGCGGTGTTGCTCCTCGGCGTGCCGGCGATGCGCGCGGGCGCCCCGCCGGCTGCTGCCGGACCGGCGCAAAGACTTACGCCGTATATCTTTCCCGATGGCTCCGGCTCCATCGGCTTGCCGCCGGGATGGACGGTGATCAACGCGCAACTCGGCGACGTGACCGCACGGGGCCCCAACGGCGAGATGCTGCGCTTCGGTCTCGTGATTCCGGTGATCGATCCTACCAGCCCGCAAGCCAGCGTGCTGATGACGCGCGGCGGCGCACCCGGGAGTTTTATCGCCGTTCCCTATAGCGCAGATGCCGCGACGTTATTCACCCAGGGCAGCGAACAGATTGCGCACAAGCAAGGTAGGCAGGCCCCAGCCATCACTATCAAGAGCACGCAGAACCTGCCGCTCCAGTTCGGCAAGAACTTTGCGGTCTACGGTCTGGTCGATGCGCACGACGGCCGCGGCGCGCAAGCCATGGTGGCGCAAATGATCGTGACGCCGCCGCAGGCGCTAGGCGCTTACCAGGTGACGGTCTTTGAGATCACGGCGCCGCCGCAGGTGATGGCGAACGATACCGCCACGATTACCGAGATCTATAAGAATCACAACCGCAACACGCAGTTCGTGATGGCGGCGGTGAACGCCCAGATTCAGCAGAGCCAGATGCAGCGGCAGGAAATCCTCGACGACATGGCGCAGCGCGTGGATTCGTCAGACAATTTGGCGGCGGGCTTCTCGAACATCCTTCGCGATCAGACGGTCATCCGCAACACGCAGACCGGCGAGCACTTCACCGTATCCAATCAGCGTGCCGACTGGCTCACGCGACACAACCCGTATCTCTTTGAAGAGGTTCCCGAGAGCGAGTACATCAGGGGCATCGATTACTGACGTGTGAGTATTGATGCGCGGGTATTGACGCGCGGGCGTCTTCACGCAAGGCCCGCATTGCAACGCGCGTCGATTTCCCACTAGACTTGAAGGAGTAAGGCCTCCACCTCCGTGCGGAAGTGGTGAAATGGCAAACACACTAGCCTTAGGAGCTAGCGCCCAAAAGGCTTGCGGGTTCAAGTCCCGCCTTCCGCACCAACTCCCCACAGACACTTGCGCTCGCTGGCCCTATTTCAGCCGCGAGCCCAGCGGGACCTCTTCCAGAAATCCGGCCAGCACTGGCGCGCCGTCCTCGAGCGAGGCCGCCAGCAGCATGCCGTTCGATTCCAGGCCGCGCATTTTGCGCGGCGCAAGATTCGCCACAATCACGATCTTGCGGCCGATGAGCTTTTCCGGTTCGTAATACTGCGCGATCCCAGCCAGGATCTGCCGCTTTTCGTAGCCGAGGTCGACTTCGAGCCGCAGCAGCTTGTCAGCCTTGGGCACGCGCTCGGCCACCAGGATCTGCGCCACGCGCAAATCCACTTTGACAAAATCGTCGATAGTGATGTGCTGTGGCACCTGCGCCATCTGCGGTGGGGCAGCCGCTTGGACAGGCGCCGTGGAATCAACCGCCGGCACGCTCGCTGGCACCTGAGCAGCCGGAGGTTCCGTCTCAGTCTTCGCGGCCACCGGAGCGACGGGTTTCGGTGCGGGCGCCTGGGGCGCGGTAGCCTTTGCTTGCGCGGCAGCGGGAGCGGGTGCAGGCGGCGCCGTCTTGGCCGCGTTCACCTGGCCGTTGCTCGCGGCTTCCACAACCGTGCGATTGTTCTCGTCCTCAAGGTTCTGCATACGTCCGATTGCGTCCTTCTCCGCGCGAGGAAAGAGCGGCGCAGGCTCGCCAAACTTCGTGCCCGCCTTCAACCCTCCCCACGCGAGATCGTTCAAAAATCCATTCTTTGCCGCGTCGGCCAACTCG
>Ga0181536_10006230_pt1 | contig 12030 bp, 12 predicted proteins | sample PEATcosm2014_Bin_41_FD_121105 | JGI IMG/M metagenome (GOLD analysis project Ga0181536, IMG submission 121105) | Peatland microbial communities from MTU Mesocosm Facility, Houghton, MI, USA - PEATcosm2014_Bin17_60_metaG | ecosystem: Environmental > Terrestrial > Soil > Wetlands > Peat | place...
ATCATGCCGCGGAACGTGGTATCTCAAAAACTACGACGTAAACGAGGCGGGCCAAGTCCACACCTATCTCGCCTATTTGCGGCATCTACCATTTGAAGAGCAACTGCATTGGAAGGCCCACAACGAGGCGCCAAAAGGTGCGATTTCTCATCGAGCCTTCATGACCGATTTCGAGGGGTGTTGGAGCAGGCTTTACGATCCGCTTGAGAGCTTGAAGGAGCATGTGCGAAAGCTCAAGGAGCAGCCGGTGTCGTGGTGGACCCTCCGCTCTGAGGATGCGATTGGCCTGTCGCACTACCCGATTACCGCGTCTCCCGACGAATGGGCGAATGAAATCCTGCATCTCGATCAGCTCATAGTCGAGTCATTCGAGAAAGCATGGTTCAAGAGCGAACTATTGCAACTCGGCAAGACACCGGACCCGATGCGTGGTCCCTTACCCTTAACGGAAGAATGCCTCGCCGGGTGGGGCCAAGCCTCCGACGAGGCCAGAAAGATTGTCTCGCCTCTGAAAACTCTGCATGATCTTCGATCAAAACTAAAGGGCCATGCAGTTGGAAAATCTACGCTAACGCAACTCAGACAGCAGGCACTCAATGAGCATGGCAGCTACAAAGAGCACTTTCGGGTTCTCTGTCGAGCGTGCGATGAATCGCTGAGGAAGATTACCGAGATAATTGCAGCACGACTGGCAAGTCCAAGTTCACAGGATAAGCAGTGAATCTCGATATGTCCCTGGGAAACACCCATGTCGCCCGAAATGGTGATCTGTTGATGAATAATCTCCTTCCCGCCAACCGGAAATATAGGTGCCGCAACCCGGAGCAACTCACATTTCGGGCTTCGGAGGCCGCCCGACTGATGCGGAACCCTGCCCGTTGCAGGCGATCCTCCCGGCTGGCAGTCACGGTTGCCGCTATGTCATGCTGAGAGGGTCATGGTGATCGGTCCAAGCTCTCTGCAAGAACTCTCGAACTCCCCGTGCCTGCTTCTCGCTGTGGATACCTGCGGCCCCGCCGGCTCTGTGGCATTGGGTAGGCTGGCGGCGGGCACCGTGGAGATTCTAGGCCAGATCGAACTGGAAGGTCGGAGCTACTCGTCGACGCTGGTGGCGGCCGTCGGCGAGCTTCTCACTCAAGCCGGAATCCAACTGAATCGGCTCCATGCAATGGTCGCTGTCAACGGTCCCGGCAGCTTTACCGGCGTGCGCGTGGGACTCAGCGCGGTCAAAGGGCTGGCCGAGGCCGCCGGGATTCCGGTGGTTGCGGTTTCGCGGCTGGAGGTGCTGGCCGCGAAAGCAGGGGTTCAATCGGCGGCTCTCGATGCGCATCGCCATGAGGTCTTTTTGCGGATCGGCGGGGCCGGTCTGGACGCAAGAGAACTGCTGGCTGGAGCCGAGGAACTTCCGGCGGTCGATCCAGCACCCATGCGAATCGCCCTCTGCGACGAAGCCGCCGCCGAGTTGCTGCGGACCGCGTGGCCGACTACAGAGTTGGTCCGGGTTGCGGCGCCCACCGCAGCCGATGCCCTCGAACTCTGCGCGGCCCGGGTTGCGGCTGGAGAGTATGTCGACGTAGCTTTGCTCGACGGCCACTACTTGCGCCGCTCCGACGCCGAAATATTCGGCTCACCGGCGGAGCCGCAGCGGGCATGAACTCCCTTTCCGCCGAGGTATGCGTTCGCCGCATGGCTGCGGAGGACCTGGCGCGCATGATCGCAATCGAGCAAAGCCTGAAAGATGCGCCTCACTGGGGGCTGTCCGCTTACCTTTCCGCGCTGGACCCCAAAGCCTCGCCAAGGCGCATTGTACTCGTAGCCGAAGTCTCCCAAACCGGTGCCGTCGTGGGTTTCGCGGTGGCCAGCCTGCTGCCGCCTCAGGCCGAATTGGAGACTATTGCCGTGGCTGCCGAGGCCCAGCGCTGTGGCGTAGCCCGGCAGCTCTTTGCCAAGCTGGCCGAGGAACTCAGAAAGGCGCAGGCTATGGAACTCCTGCTGGAGGTACGCGCTTCCAACTACCCAGTGATCGCGTTTTACCGCGCTCTCGGCTTCGCGCAGACTGGCAGCAGGCCGCGCTACTACGCCGATCCTATTGAAGATGCGGTTCTTATGCGCCTTCCTCTGGAGTGACCTGAGCCGCCGGTTCCGAGGGCCGTCGGTGCGCGGCTTCGGTTACAGTCACCGAAGCAAACCGTGATTTCCATCACGCAAAGCGGTTTTTCTCACTGAATTCCACAGCCTCAAGGTACTTTCAGTTCTTTTTTTACTTGCCCATTGTATTCTCGTGGCGATATATGTAAGTGTTCCTTAATATACGGAGGTGCCTGAATGGACGAAGTACAGAATCCAACGCTGAGCGAAGAAATAGATCGCCTACATGCCGAACATCGCCACTACGCTCAGCGGTTGGAAGAATTGCTTCAAAAACCCTATCTTTCCGAGGACGAACATCTCGAGGAAGTGCGCCTGAAAAAGCTGAAACTGCACGCCAAGGACCTGATCTTCGCTTTGGAGCGCCGTCAGTTGGCCGTCGCATAGGGCCTTCAGGCCAGTCTGGCCAGTTTGGATTGTACGGGCGAAACGCCTGAGCGCCTGCCGAGCGCGGCCTCATCGTTGGGGGTGTGCGCAGTGATTGTTGCGGCGAGTCGCCGCAAGAGCGGGATGGCCGTATAATCGTTGTGGACTATGGTTCGTGACGGTTACATCTACGGTTTGAGCTTGCTGGCGGTGGCGGGGTTGCTGGCATGGGCTACGGGCAACTGGGCGTGGAGTATTGCGCCCGTGCTCTTGGCGGTATTTTTTCTGTGGTTCTTCCGTGACCCTCAGCGGACGATTCCCACCGCGCCGGGATTGATTGTCTCGCCCGGCGACGGTGTGGTGACTGAGACCGTCGTGATCGAGACCCCGGAAGGCGCGCGGCAGCGGATCAGCATCTTCCTCAGCGTCTTCAATGTGCATGTGAACCGTTCGCCCATCGGCGGCGTTCTCGCCAGTGTCCGCTACCGGAAGGGCCAGTACCTGAACGCCATGAATCCAGCCTCGGCGGATCGCAACGAGCAGAACGCGGCGACCGTGCGCGGCGAAGGCGGCGGAGCAGGTGAGATCATTGAAGTCACCTTCAAGCAGATTGCCGGCCTGCTGGCGCGGCGCATCGTCTTCAATCTCAGAGAGGGCGACAAGGTCGAGCGCGGTCAGCGCGTGGGCCTCATCAAGTTCGGCTCCAGGGTGGATGTGCTGCTGCCCGCCGAAGCGATACTGCGCGTGAAAGTGGGCCAGCGGGTCAAGGGCGGCTCCAGCGTTCTGGCCGCCATGCCCGGTGGAGACGCCCTGTGAACGGCCATCGCGATCCCGCTCTGGCCAAGGCCCGCGCGAGGGCGCGGCTGCGGCGCGGCATGTTCCTGCTGCCCTCGTTGTTTACCGTGGGCAACATCGCCGCCGGCTACTTCTCCATCACCGAGACCATCAAGGCGATCATCGACATTGGCAACGCGCAAACCCATCTGGATTGGGCGGCCATCGCCATCATCTTTGCCATTCCCTTCGACGCGCTGGACGGGCGCATCGCCCGCATGACCAATACCTGCAGCGACTTCGGCAAGGAGCTGGATTCGCTGGCCGACGCCATCACCTTCGGCGTGGCGCCCAGCCTGCTGGCCCTCATCTGGGGATTCCATTTCCTGCCCGACTCCATGAACCCCCAGTTGCGCCAGCACCTGCAACAGGCCGGGGCTTTCATCTGCTTTCTCTATCTCATCGGCGGAGTCTCGCGTCTGGCCCGCTTCAATATCAGCCACGATGCCCAACCGCGCAATCCAGGGCGGCCCGGACGCAAGTATTTCGTGGGAATGCCGATTCCGGCTGCGGCCGGTCTGTTGGCTGCTACCGTGCATTTCTGCTACGGCATTCCCGTTGAGGAGTGGTGGTGGTGGGCCGCCATTCCCTGGCTCATTCTCGTCGGTCTGAGCAGCTTCCTGATGGTCAGCACCTGGCGCTTCTGGTCGGGCAAGGAGATCAACTTCTCCCGCCGTCATCCGTTCCAGATTCTGCTGCTGCTGTCCATTGCGCTCTATATCATCTTCCGCTTCTCCCAGGTGGTGCTCTTCCTGTGGGCGCTGACCTATATGTTCTCCGGCATCTGGGCGCGAACGGCGTACTCGTGGTCGCGCCGCCGGCGCAGAAGGCCGGACGCGATTGCCGCTTCCGCCGCGGAAGCAGACCCGGCAGTGCCGGACTCGCTGAATCGCTCATAATCCCTCCAACCGGGAAGAAGGACGCCTGTGTACAAGATCGCTATTGCTGGGGCATCTACGCTGTTAGGCAGGGAGTTGAAGGAAGCTCTGGAAGAGTCGCCCCTGGCGGCGGCTAATTTTGTCCTGCTGGACGAGGAAATGGCGCAGGGCCAGTTGGACCGGGTGGGCGACGAGGTTACCTTCGTCCAGGCCATCGGCGCGGATGCCTTTGACCGCATGGACTTCACGTTTTTCTGCGGCACAGAATACCTGACCCGCAAGCACTGGCGGGATGCGCTCCGCTCCGGTTCTACAGTGCTCGATCTCTCCGGCGCGCTGGACCAGGAAACCAGTGTGCTGGTACGCGCTCCGTGGCTGGGTTCCGAGACGGCTGCCGTCGATCTCTTTACCCCCGCCGTGGTTCCGGCTCATCCTGCGGCCCTGGCTCTGGCGCTGGTTCTTGAGCGGCTGCAACTGGCCGTGCCGGTGCGGTTTGCCGCCGTTACCTTGCTCCAGCCGGCCAGTGAGTCGGGCCGCGCCGCCATGGACGAGCTGCACCAGCAAACCGTGAGCCTGCTCAGCTTTCAGGGCCTGCCCCGCGACCTCTACGACACTCAAGTGGCCTATAACCTGGTTGCAGGCTTGGGCGAAAACGCCAAGGTCAGCCTCGACGCGGTCGAGGCGCGGGTTCGCCGCCACTATAACGCGCTGGCCGTCGGACGCTGGCCCGCGCTAGCCTTGCAGGTGATCCAGGCGCCGGTCTTCCACGGCCACACCTTCTCGATTGCCGTCGAATTGGAGCAGCCTGTTGAGATCTCCGCGCTGGAAGAAGCTCTGAGCGGCGAGCACGTTGACCTGGTGCTGGAAGACACGGATTCGCCCTCAAACCTAGCCGCCACTGGCCAGAACGATGTGCTGGTTCGCTTGCGCCAGGAATTGAGCGGCGGGCGCAATACCGGCGAAACTTCGCGGCTGTGGCTGTGGGCGGCCTCCGACAATCTCCGCCTGAACGCGCGCAATGCAGTCGAGTGCGCGCTCGACCTGCGCCGCTTGCGACCGCAGGGAACCGTGCAGTAATGCGAGGGCCATTTATGCAGCCTCATGAGACTGCAAGAATGCCGGTTTGCATAACGCAAAAAGGTTGTCCCACAGGTCGCCGAAAGGGTGGAATCCGGGCCGGATACTGATCGAGAAACGCGAAAACTTAGCGTCAAGAGCGAGCTTGTTGTGCAATGTAAAACGCCCGCATTGATGTTATCTGACGGGAATTCGCGTCCGCCGGCGCGAAGGAATAGAGAATAGCGAGTCAGCGGCGAGCGACGGGTCAGCTTCAAATGCGAGGGCATCTCTAATTGCCGGTGATGCCCGCAAGCTCTTGAAGGCAGTGGAAGAACTGGCTCTGCTGCCCACCGGCGGAGAGAGTCTGCCCGAAAAGATCCGGTGACCCATGTGGCTTACGGAGCGCCGCTGGTCACGCCAACCTCAGGTCGGGCGTCGGCTTCGCGAGCAGGACGCCGAGGGCGCAACTCGCCATTCGAGCCAGCTCTCCGTCGGCACGGCTGGTGAGAACGATCGGAACCTTAGCCCCTACTACAACTCCCGCTGCCAATGCTCCGGCCAGGTATTGAAGCTCCTTGAAGAGGATGTTGCCAGCTTCCAGATTGGGAACCATCATAAGATCCGGGTCTCCCGCGACAGGCGATGTTATCTTCTTGATACGCGCGGCATCGCTTGAAATGGCATTGTCGAACGCGAGCGGACCGTCGACTATGGCTCCGGTAATCTGTCCGCGATCCACCATCTTGCAAAGCGCGGCAGCATCGAGCGTAGAGGGTATGGCCTGGTTAACCGACTCAACCGCCGACAGGATTGCCACCTTGGGACTCACGACCTCGAGCATGAGCATCATGTCGATGGCATTCTGCAGAATGTCGATCTTGGTCTCCAGATCCGGCTGGATGTTGATGGCCGCATCGGTAACATAGAGAGTCTTGTGATAGGACGGCACATCCAGAGCGAATACGTGGCTGATGCGCCGCCCGGTGCGCATTCCTCCTTCGCGCGAGACAACGGCGCCCATGAGTTCGTCGGTGTGCAAGGAGCCCTTCATGAGCATCTGGACCTCGTTTTTGCGAGCCATCTCGACTGCGCGCACGGCGGCCGCGCGACTCTCGGCAATGTCAACGATCTGGATTGTCCCGAGTTCGAGTTGCATGGTTTCTGCGAGACAGCGAATCTTGGCCTCGGAACCCACAAGAACCGGAACGATCAACTTATCCATGAATGCCTGGATGGCGCCCCCGAGAGAAACTTCGTCGCACGGCCAGACAATAGCAGTCCTGACAGCCGGTTTGGAAGTCGCGCGCGCTATCAGGCCATGGTAGCGGCGATACGGCTCATTCACAATGAGCTTGGGCACGGGCAGCGTAGACCAGCGCAGTTTTACCGCGGGCGCGAGAACCGTTGCCGTTCCGGAAAAAATCGGTGTGCCAGCGCCATTGACGGCCTCGCAATCGAATGTAACGATCTTTGTGGAATCGTCCTTGGCCGTAACCTGCACCTTGACAAGAATGCGATCTCCGACACGGATGCGATGATGGAACGAGAGCGATATATTAGTCAGTGTGCATCCAGGCCCAGGAATATTCATGCTGAAAAGCCCGGAGACAAGAGAGGCGCACCACATATTTGGTCCCGTCGGAGGTATACCCCCGCCACGATCGACCAATTCATCCGAGTTTAGAACGGAGTGGAATCCGGAAATCGAGGCAAAAGCCATCGCATCATCCGTGGTCAGGACGTGATCTGTCGAGGCTGTATCGCCAACCGAAATCTCGTCGTATGTTTTGCTCTCAATGAAACCCAGGTTCATGCTGATTCCCTCCCTTTCAAGCACTCAGCCGGCATACAGCCTGAGTGCCATCGTATTGTCCTGGAGTGCAGTCCGAAGTGACTGCTATCACCGATGCCGGCCGGATGTGGATTAGAAGGTTCTCATTGGACCGAGGCGATTTGACGATCGTTGCTGCCGGTACGCCGGAGGTTCTTGGCTAAAGACACGACCCGCAGTGCGACAATCTCTGGAAGGTTTTTAGCCTACTATTGCTCTCGATCCTGTATGGAAGCGGAAAGACAATCTGGGTGCGGCAAGTTACTCCTCTCGTCCAGAGCGGTCTCCAATTCGGAATGCGGCTGGGAACTACTTCAGCAGGCGGCCTTGGTACTCGGCAATCTGCCGCAGGGTAAAGGCCCGCATATCCTCGCCCTGTCGCCATGCAAGGAACCACTCCCCGACCCAACGCAGCGCGTCTTCGAGGGGCAGCACCGGGCGCCAGCCGAGAAGCGCGCGCGCCTTGCTGGCATCCAGTTTGAGATACCCTGCTTCATGGGGATTCTCTGCCGTATCGCTTACCCAGTTGCCGCCGGCGCCCCACACCGCGGTCATCGCATCGGCAATGCGGCCCACCGGCCAAGCGTCTTCTTCGGCCGGACCGAAGTTCCATGCGCTTGCAAATCCTGCGCCATCCCGCAGCAAATGCTCGGCCAGCGCCATGTACCCGGCCAAAGGCTCCAACACGTGCTGCCAAGGGCGAATTGCCTGTGGATAGCGAATATGCACCGGCTTGCCGGATATAAATCCGCGCACCAGGTCCGGTATGAGCCGGTCTTCCGACCAGTCTCCGCCGCCGATGACGTTTCCGGCGCGCGCCGACGCCAGCGCAACCTTATGATCCGCAATGCGCGCCAAAGGAAAGTATGAATTGCGATACGCCGCTGTCACCAGTTCCGCACAGGCTTTGCTGTTGCTGTAAGGATCGAATCCACCGAGCCGGTCCTGTTCGCGATATCCCCACAGCCACTCGCGGTTCTCATAACACTTGTCCGTGGTGATGACGACCACGGCGCGGACCGAAGGCGCGCGGCGAATGGCATCCAGCAGATGGGCTGTGCCCATCACATTGGTCGAATAGGTCTCGATGGGATTCGCATAGGAGCGGCGCACCAGAGGCTGCGCTGCCATGTGGAAGACAACCTCGGGTTTGAACGCGGCGATGGAGCGTTCAAGCTGCGCCAGATCGCGGATGTCGCCTACTTCGTGCTCGACGCGGTCCGCGACGCGCGCGTTCGTAAAGAGATTCGGATCGCACTCCGGCGCGAGCGCATACCCGTGAACCGTGGCGCCCAAACTCGACAGCCACAACGACATCCAGCTGCCTTTGAACCCGGTATGTCCGGTCAAGTAGACGCGGCGGTTCTCCCACACGGTTTTCACCATGTTTTCCAGGGCGCCTTGCCGCCGGCCCAAAGGGCCTCCAACTGCTGCTTATCGCGCAAAGTATCCATCGGCTGCCAGAATCCGGTATGCTCGAATGCCCGCAGATTGCCTTCCGCGGCGAGTTCTTCCATAGGCTCGCGTTCCCAGGTGGTTGCGTCGCCCTCGATGCGGTCAAGCACGCTGGGCGAAAGAACAAAAAAGCCGCTGTTGATCCAAGCTCCGTCAGCCTGCGCTTTTTCGCGGAATGCCGTAACCGCATCGCCCTTCCGCTCCAGCACGCCAAATCGCTGCTTGGGCTGCACCGCGGTTAACGTGGCCAGCTTGCCATGCCTTTTATGGAAGGCGATCAGCGCCGTAATATCCACATCGCCGACGCCGTCGCCATAAGTCATGCAAAAACTTTCATCCTCCGCCACATACGGGGCGATGCGCTTGAGACGGCCGCCCGTCATCGTATTCTCGCCCGTATCCACCAGCGTGACGTGCCAAGGCTCGGTAGTGTGCTCATGCACCTGCATGCGATTGTCTTGTATGTGGAATGTAATGTCTGCCGTGTGCAGGAAGTAATTGGCAAAAAACTCTTTGATCATGTATCCCTTGTATCCGAGACAGATCACAAAGTCGTTGATGCCATGCTGACTGTATATTTTGAGAATGTGCCATAGTATAGGCCGTCCTCCGATTTCCACCATGGGCTTGGGGCGCAAGGCAGTCTCTTCATTGATGCGCGTACCCAGCCCGCCTGCTAGGATGACAGCTTTCATAGGGTGTAGTCTACTAGCAAGACGGGGGATTTTGCAAGGTAGACCGGCGATCGAGTCGACCCTGTTCCCCAGACCCATAAGGAGTACCAGGAATGAGTACAAGAGCAGCGGAACTGCGCCGGCGCATTCTCGATCTGACCGCGGAATACTTCGCCGAAGCCTTTCCCGCGCGCGCCTTTGTTGCCGGCGAGAGCGCAGTGCCTGTCTCCGGCAAGGTAATCGACGCGTCCGACATACAGGCCGTGGTCGATTCCGCCCTCGATAGCTGGTTCACTACCGGCCGTTTTGCCAAGGACTTCGAGCGCAAGCTGGCCCGATTTGTCGGCCTGCGCAGCGCCTCGCTGGTCAACTCCGGCTCATCGGCAAACCTGCTCGCCGTCTCCGCTCTTACCTCGCCGAAACTGGGCAGCCGCCGGTTGAAGCCCGGCGATGAAGTCGTCACTGTCGCCGCCGGATTTCCGACCACGGTGAACCCCATCATCCAGAACCGTTTGGTGCCTGTGTTTCTGGATGTGACACTGCCTACCTTTGAGGTGGATGTCGCGCAGCTCGAAGCGGCGCTCAGCCCGAAAACGCGAGCCATCGTCGTCGCGCACACGCTCGGCAATGTCTTCGATGCGGAGACCGTTGCCGCCTTCGCGCAAAAGCACGATCTCTGGCTGATTGAAGACTGCTGCGATGCTCTCGGTTCCACGTTGAAGGGCAAAAAGGTCGGCACGTTCGGCGACATCGCCACCTTTTCCTTCTATCCGGCGCACCACATCACCATGGGCGAAGGGGGAGCCGTGCTCACCGACAAGCCCGCGTTGCAGGTGCTGATCGAATCCTTCCGGGACTGGGGCCGCGACTGCTGGTGCGAGCCCGGCAAAGACAACACCTGCGGCAAACGATTCGACTGGCAGTTGGGCGAGTTACCCTGCGGTTATGACCACAAGTACACCTATTCGCAGATCGGCTATAACTTGAAGGCGACCGATATGCAGGCCGCGCTGGGCGCTTCGCAGATCGAGAAACTGCCGTGCTTCATCGAACGCCGCAAGGAAAACTTCCGCATTCTGCGCGCCGCTCTCGAGCCTTATGCCGATGTGCTCCTGCTGCCCGAGGCTACCCCCGGCTCCGATCCAAGCTGGTTCGGTTTTCCCTTCGGCGTGCGCGAGGATGCGCCCTTCACGCGCGACGATCTGGTTCGGCGGCTGGAGGAGCGCAAGATTGGCACGCGCCTGCTCTTCGCCGGCAACCTGGCGCGGCAACCCGCGTACGAGGGGGTAGATTACCGCGTGATCGGTGATCTGAAGAACACGGACTTCGTGATGCGCAACGTGCTTTGGGTGGGCGTCTATCCTGGGCTGACAAAGCCCATGCTCGACCATATAGCCGAGGTGATTGGCGAGGTCGCCGCGGGGAAGACTTCAGCGCTCCCAGTTATGAGGCCGTAGAATGGATTAACGATGGCCTCCCGTCCTGTTGCTCAACGCGACCTCGAAGCGATTCTCACTCTGACCGCGCCGTTGTGGGAGCAGTTGCGCGGCCGGCAACTCTTCCTGACAGGCGGCACGGGATTCTTCGGCTGCTGGCTGCTGGAGAGCTTTCTCTACGCGAATCGCGCTCTCTCGCTGGGCGCGTCGGTGGCCGCGCTTACGCGTTCGCCGGAGCGCTTCCGCGAAAAGGCGCCGCATCTCGCCAACGATCCCGCCGTGCATCTGCTGCCTGGAGACATTCGTAGCTTCACCTTTCCAGACGGCGATTTTGAATATCTCATCCATGCCGCAACAGACACCGGCGCGCAGGCCGCCGAACAGCCCGCCATCCTGCTATCGTCCATCCTCGACGGCACGCGCCGGGTGCTCGACTTCGCGGCGGCGCACGGCACGCGCCGAGTGCTGTTAGTCAGCTCCGGCGCGGTATATGGCGCGCAGCCTGCCGAGATCGCGCGCCTTCCGGAAACATATCTTGGCGGACCCGATTGGCTGAAGCCGCAAGCCGCCTACGGAGAAGGAAAGCGCGCCGCCGAATCGATGACCGTGCTGTATGCGCATCAGGCGGGGATGGAGTGCGTTATCGCCAGATGCTTTGCCTTCGTCGGTCCGCATCTGCCGCTCGACCGGCACTTCGCCATCGGCAACTTCATTCGCGACGCCATGCGGGGATCGCCTATCCGCATCGGCGGCGACGGCACGCCCATGCGCTCGTATCTCTACGCCTCCGATCTGGCAGCCTGGCTGTGGACGCTGCTCTTCCGCGCGCCCTCCGGCGAAGCCTACAACGTCGGCTCGGATGAAGCGGTCAGCATCGCGGACCTCGCGCGCGCGGTAGTCGAGGCTCTCGGTGTCTCTTCAGAGGTTCAATTAGGGCGTGAAGTAATTCCAGGAATGCCCCGCGCGCAATACGTGCCCGACACCGCGAAGGCACGGGAGCAGCTTGGCCTGTGCGTGAGTGTCGATCTGCGCGATGCCATCCGCTACACCGCCGAATGGCATCGAGGCGCATAGCATCCCGTGTTGAAAGTCTTGATTCCCACACGGCCTAACAGCCCGTGGTGAAAGTAAGGTTTTGAAAGGGCACGGCTTCAGCCGTGCCGAAAACGGTTGAAAAGAAACAATGGGCTTTAGCCCCTGAGGGAAGGTTTGCTCTGCGGCAGGACTTATTACAAACTGGAAAACCCCCGGCTCTGCCGGGGCGACAGTCGATGTTTGACAGTTCCGGGCGTCCATCCAAGAAACTCCAAACGTGAGCCGGCAAAGCACACGGAAGGAGTTTAAGGATG
>Ga0181536_10006231_pt1 | contig 12027 bp, 10 predicted proteins | sample PEATcosm2014_Bin_41_FD_121105 | JGI IMG/M metagenome (GOLD analysis project Ga0181536, IMG submission 121105) | Peatland microbial communities from MTU Mesocosm Facility, Houghton, MI, USA - PEATcosm2014_Bin17_60_metaG | ecosystem: Environmental > Terrestrial > Soil > Wetlands > Peat | place...
CTCCTGGCTGGTCAGTTCGCGGCACTGCGTGTTCCACACGATCGCCGCGTTCAGCATGACGCTGGCCGTGCCGACGAAGAGCACGATGACCGGCCAGGGCGAGGGCGCGTGCGTCGGGCACGGAATGATCAACCCGTCCGCATAAGCCGTATCGATCGTGCGATACTGTATGGTTCTTACGCCGCAACCGACCACGGATGTAACCGCCTTGACCGGAACGATCGACGGCGTCCAGAACGCCACACCGGCGGTCGCCAGGACCGCAACGAGTTTGCGAATGCGCATGTTTGCCCCCATTTATCTCAGCGAACCCGGTCTAGACCCCATTCTCGGGTGGCGGCCCGCGGCGCAATGTCCGGCTCGACGACGCGGGCGCCGAAACGCCCGCGAACCTGCCGGTCAGCGATGGCACTTGTTCGCTTGCGCGTCGAGCGCGATGCCGACGAGCGGCAGGAAGGCCGAGGTCATCGCCTCCTGGCTGGTCAGCTCGCGGCACTGCGTGTTCCACACGATCGCCGCGTTCAGCATGACGCTGGCCGTGCCGACGAACAGCACGATGACCGGCCAGGGCGTCGGCGCGTGCGTCGGCGGGCACGGAGCGGGCAAGACGGACGCGTAGGCGGTGTCCATGGTCTGATATTGGTTGGTCGTGTAGCCGCAACCCACGCTGATCAAGGTCGCCTTGACCGGAACGATCGACGGCGTCCAGAACGCCACGCCGGCGGTCGCCAGGACCGCAACGAGTTTGCGAATGCGCATGTTTGCCCCCCTCAACCCTAAGCGCTTCGCCGAGGGCCCCTCTCGGCGACGCACGCACTATTCGGACGGAAATTCCGACATTGTCAATGCGTTAAATCAATTTCCAGGTGTGCAATTCCGCGCCCCGCGCCCGAACGGGCCGCCGCTGCGCGCGGCGGCCGGCGCGTTCGGTTGCGCCAAGCTCCTCGGAGCGCCGCCGGCTCAGCGCGCCGGCGCGCTCTTGGCCTGATACGCCGGGCGCGCGCGACGACCTTGGCGCGCGCGGTGCGGCTGCTGGTTCGCCGAGCGCGGATCGCGATGCGGCGAATGATGCGGCCGATCCGGCGCGGGCGCCGTCTCGGCCTTGCGCACCACCGGCGCCGGCTTGGGGCCCTTGTCGCCGCGACGATCGAGCGAGAAGATGCGCAGCCGCGTCAGCCGCTCGATGGCGCGCAAAGAATCGCGCTCCGTCGCGTCGCACAGCGAGATCGCCTGGCCCGCCTTGCCGGCGCGGGCGGTGCGGCCGATGCGATGGACGTAGGCCTCGGCGACCTCGGGCAGCTCGAAATTGACGACATGGCTGACGTCGTCGATATCGATGCCGCGCGCGGCGATGTCGGTGGCCACCAGCGCGCGCGCCGCGCCTGAGCGGAACGCCGCCAGGGCGCGCTCGCGCTGGCCCTGGCTCTTGTTGCCGTGAATGGCGAGCGCGCTGATGCCCGCTTCGTCGAGCGTGCGCGCGACGCGATCGGCGCCGTGCTTGGTGCGCGTGAACACGATCGTGCGCGTCAGCTCAGGGTCGGCGAACAGCTCGACCAGCATGTCGCGCTTGCGCGGCGCGTCGACGTAGACGACGGTCTGCTCGACGCGCTCGACGGTCGTGGCGGCGGCCGCCACCGAGACTTCCGCGGGATCGTGCAGCAGTTCGCCGGCGAGCTGGCGGATGTCGGCCGGCATGGTGGCGGAGAAGAACAGGTTCTGCCGCTTCCTCGGCAAATCGCGCACGATGCGGCGGATCGGCTTGATGAAGCCGAGATCGAGCATCCGATCGACTTCGTCGAGGACGAGGAATTCGACGGCGCTGAGGTTGGCGACGTGCGCGTCGAGATGATCGAGCAGACGTCCCGGCGTCGCCACCAGCACGTCGAGCCCCTTCGCCAGCGCGCGGATCTGCGCGCCGTGCGGCACGCCGCCGAAGACGACGGCGATGTCGAGGGAGAGGCCGGCGGAGAGATCGCGAAAGCTCTGCGCGATCTGGCTGGCGAGTTCGCGCGTCGGGCTGAGCACCAGCACGCGCGCCCCGCCGCGCGGCGCGGGGCGCCTGTCGGCGATGAGGCGGTCGAGGATCGGCAGCGCGAAGGCCGCCGTCTTGCCGGTGCCGGTCTGGGCGATGCCGATGAGATCGCGCCCTTTCATCAGAACGGGAATGGCCTGCGCCTGAATCGGCGTCGGCTTGGCGTAGCCCATTTTGGTCAAAGCGTTGACGAGCGGCGCGGCGAGGCCGAAGCCGTTGAAGTTTTCCAATGGTTTGTCTTTCAAACAGCCGCAAAGGCGCGGAAGATTCCGCGTCGCGGCGCATATTCGTTGAGGGGGGACGCCCCGCGTGTCCGGGCGATCGAGCGGCTTACAAACAGGCGCTCGGTAGGAGGACACATCAGCCCTTCACGCAACCGGCGCGCATCGACCGCTCATCGAGCGGTGACCGGCTTATCGATGATGCGCTGCACAAAGTCAAGGATTTCCGCTGCGGCGGCAAGACAGGCGAACGGGCGGGCGAGACAAACCTCGCCCGCCCGCCTCCGCGCTCAGGCCGTGATCAGGTCGCCGAACAGCACCCAGCTCTGACCGTCGAAACGCGCTAGCTGCATCTGGCGAATCGGATTGTAGTTGGTCGGCGAGGTGTTGATCTTCATGCCGGGCAGTAGGGTCGGCAGCTCCAGATCCTTCAAGTTCGCCGCCTCTTTCATGATACGCTCGCGCGACAGGTCGGCGCCGCACTGCTTGAGGACCTGCGTCATCGTTGCGGCGGCGCCGTAGCCGTAGCTGAACAAGTTGTCGGTCTGACTTTCGCCCGGCATGTATTTGTTCATGAAGTCGCGCCAGACGTTCATGCCCGCATCGTCCTTCCATTTCGGGTCGGTCGGCTCTTTGCCATAGGCGCCGGTCAGCACGCCGACGCATTTCTCGAGCCCGGCCGGTTTCAGCACGGCGCCGACGGAATAGGAAACGTTGGTGAGATATTCGAGCGGCTTCCAGCCGACGTCATAGGCCTTGCGCAGCGCCTGGGCGGCGAATTTCGGCGTCGCGGCGATGACGAAGGTGTCGGCGCCGGAGCTCTGCAGGTCGATGATCTGCGAATCGACCGTCGGCTCGGACGTCTCGTAGGACGCCTCCTTCACCACCATCGCGGCGTATTGCGCGCCGAACACGTCCTTCAAGCCGATGAGGTAGTCCTTGCCGAAATCGTCGTTCTGATAGAGCACGCCGATCTTCGCGTCCGGCTTGTTGGCCTGGATATGCTTGGCGTAGATGCGCGCCTCGGTCTGGTAGGTCGGTTGCCACCCCATCGTCCACGGGAAATGCTCGGGGTCGCCGAACTTGCTCGCGCCGGTGGCGACGAAGAGCTGCGGCACCTTGTTCTCGTTGAGATAGTCGCGGACCGCGGAGTCGGGCGCGGTTCCCAGACTGTTGAAAATAAACGCGACCTGCTCCTGCTCGACGAGGCGGCGAGTCTGCTCGACCGTTTTGGGCGGGCTGTAGCCGTCGTCGAGGCTGAGAAAATTGATCTTCCGCCCGTTCACGCCGCCCTGGTCGTTGACCATCTTGAAATAGGCCGCCTCGGCGCGGCCGATGACGCCGTAGGCCGACGCCGGTCCGCTGTAGGGCATCGTCTGGCCGATCTTGATTTCCGTGTCGGTGACCCCTGGCGCGTTCGCCGCGAGCGACGGCCGGGGCCGCACCGCCAGCGCCAGCGCGCCGGCGCCGCCCGCTTTCAGGATTGCGCGTCGTGAGAACATGGCTTCCTCCCTCGTGTTGCGCGCGCGTCGCGACGCGTCGCGAATGAACGTGCTACCCCCCGCGCCGCCGCCGTCCGGCCGCCTGCGCCAGCTTCTTGGCGGCGCCCGCCGCGCCCGACGGCGCGGCGTACATGATCAATATAAGCAGAAGTCCGTAGATCGCCCAGGGCATCGCCTTGGCGCTCTCGCCCAGCACATCCGAAAGCCGGTCGGCGAAATTGGGGATGAACTCGATGAACAGCGCGCCGACGAGGACGCCCGGGATCGAGGCCAGTCCGCCGACGACGACGCCGACCACCAGCGAGAGCGACAGGAACAGGCCGAAACTGTCGGGTGAGACGAACCCGACGATCAGGCTCATCAACGCGCCGGCGACGCCGGTGTAGGCGGCGCTGAGGCCGAACGTCGTGGTCTTGTAGAGCGCGGCGTCGACGCCCATCGTTTCGGCCGCGATCGGATGATCGCGGATCGCGACGAGCGCCCGGCCGATGCGGCTGTTCACCAGGTTGGCGGCGGCCCAGAACAACGGCGCCGCGCAGCCGAGGCACAAAAAGTAGAGCCACTGGTCGCGAGTCAGCGGCAACCCCAGCGGCGCTTTCGGCTTGGCCAGCAGCAAGCCCTGCACGCCGCCGGTGTAGGCGTCGAACGCCTTGAACTTGAGAAGCTGCGGCGTCGCCATGGCCAGGGCGAAGGTCGCCAGCGCGAGATAGAGCCCGCCCAGGCGCAACGCCGGCAGGCCGAACAGGAAACCTGCGGCGAAGCAGACCAGCCCGGCGATCGGAATCGCCGCGCCGTAGGGGACGCCGAACTTGACGATCAGGATCGCCGCGGCGTAGCCGCCGATGGCGAAGAAGGCGCCGTGACCGAGCGAAATCTGACCATTGTAGCCGGTCAGCAGATTGAGGCCGAGCAGCGCGATCGCGTAAATGACGACCTGCGAAAACTGAAACGTCTGATAGCCGCTCGCCGCGAAAGGCAGAGCGAGGACGCCGACCAGCGCGAGCCCGATCGCCGCGGCCCGGACGCGTCGAGCCGCGATCCGTTCGAGCATCCCGCCGTATCGGGCGTCGGACATGCGAGAGCTCCTTTCAGACACGCGTTACGATAACCCGGCCGAACAGGCCGGAGGGCCTGGCCACGAGCACGCCGACGATGATCGCCAGCGCCACGGAAAGCTTGATTTCGGCGCCGACGAGATAGGCGCCGGCGATGTTCTCCAGGACGCCGACCATGAATCCGCCGATCACGGCCCCCCAGGGATTGTCGATTCCGCCGAGCAACGCGGCGGCGAATCCGTAAAGCAGGATGCCGCTCATCATGTTGGGATCGAGATAGACGATCGGCGCGGCCATCATCCCCGCGACCGCTCCTACGGCCGCGGCGAGCCCCCAGCCGATCGCCAACATCCGGCCGACGCCGATGCCGACGAGCCGCGCCGAAATCGGGTTTTGCGCCGCCGCGCGCATCGCCAGCCCGAGCGGGGTGAAACGGAAGAAGACCCAGATCAGCGCCAGCATCGCCAGCGTCACGCCGATGGCGCCCATCTCGTGGGGCGAGATGTAGCCGGCGCCGAACCGCGCCGTTTCCGGGAACGGGCTGTCGAAACTCTTGATGGAATAGGTGAAGAGCCAGCCGGCCAGGCTGTTGATGATGACCAGGAGGCCGATGAAGACGATGACCACGGTCAGCACCGGCGCGCCGTCGAAACGACGGATGACGAGCCGCTCGATCGCCGCGCCGAGGACGAACGAAATGACGATCGTAAGGAAGAACGCCACCCAGTAGGGGAGCCCGGCGTCGATCATCGCCCAGGCGAGGTAGGTCGAGAACATCGCCATCTCGCCCTGGGCGAAATTCACCAGGCGCGTCGCCTGATAGATCATGACGATCGCCAGCGCGACGCTGGCGTAGACGCTGCCCATCGCCAGGCCGGAGAGGACTTGATGCGTGAACGCGAACATCTCCCCTCCCTTTAGTAGCCGAGATAGACGCGGCGCACCGCTTCGTCGGCGCGCACCACGCTCGAGGGGCCGTGAAAGGCGACGCGGCCCGTCTCCAGGAGATAGGCGCGATCGGCCAGATCGAGCGCGAGATTGGCGTTCTGCTCGACGATGAGCATGGCGACGCGGTTCTCCGTGTTGATCGCGGCGAGGATGCGGAAGATGTCCTTCACCACCAGCGGCGCGAGGCCAAACGAGGGCTCGTCCAGCAGCAGCAGCCGCGGGCGCAGCATCAGCGCGCGCGCGATCGCCAGCATCTGCTGCTCGCCGCCCGACAAGGTTCCCGCCTGCTGATGGCGTCGCTCCTGAAGCCGCGGAAAATAGTCGAACGCGCGCCGGAGATCGGCGGCGACGCCGGCGCGATCCTTTCGCGTATAGGCGCCCAAACGCAGGTTTTCGTCGACCGTCAGGTCGAGGAACGTGCCGCGCCCGTCGGGCGCATGGGCGATTCCCTTGCGCGCGGCGTCCTCGGCCTCTCTTGGGTTGAAGGCCTCGCCGTCGAAAAAGAGCTCGCCTTCGCGCCGCGTCATCGCGCAGAGCGCGCGCAGCAGCGTCGTCTTGCCGGCGCCGTTGGCGCCGAGCACGGCGGTGACGCCGCCTTGCTCGACCGCGAGGTCGATGCCGTAGAGCGCTTGCGTCTGGCCGTAGAAGGCCCGTAGGCCGCGCGTCTCGAGCAGCGCCGCCATCAGGCCGCATCCCCCAGATAGGCGCGCACCACGTCGGGATGGCGGCGGACCTCGGCGGGCGCGCCGTCCGCGATGACGCGGCCGAAATCGAGCGCGACGACTTGGTCGGAAACGCGCATCACCAGGTTCATGTGATGCTCGACCAAGAGCACGCTCACGCCGCGACGATCGCGAATGGCCTGAATCTCGGCCCTGAGCGCGTCGACCTCCTCGTGGTTGAGCCCGGCGGCCGGCTCGTCGAGGAGCAGCAGCTTGGGCTCGAGCGCCAGCGCGCGCGCGAGCTCCACCCGTTTGCGTATGGCGAAGGGAAGCTCGTTGACCAGGGCGCCGGCGACCGCGCCGAGGCCGAATTCCTCGATCAGAGCGAGCGCGCGCTCGCGGATGCGCCGCTCCTCGCGCCTGGCGCCCGGCAGGGCGAGCGCATTGACGAGAAATCCGCCGCGCGCGATCGCGTGCGTCCCGATCATGACGTTCTCGAGCGCCGTCATCGTGCCGAACAGCGCGAGGTTCTGGAACGTCCGGGCGATGCCCAGGCGCGCGATCTCGTGCTTGCCCAGCCGCTCGATGGCGCGGCCCTCGAAACGAATCGCGCCGCTCTGCGGCCGATAGAGCCGCGACAGGCAGTTGAAGAGCGTGGTCTTGCCGGCGCCGTTCGGGCCGATCAGACCGCAGATTTCACCGCGCGCGACGTCGAAATGGACGTCGTCGAGCGCGACGATGCCGCCGAATCGGACCGTCAGGCCTCGGATCGAAAGCAGGGCCGGCGCGCCCGAAGGCGTGCGGGCGCGCGCTCCGGCAATGTCCAGTTTGGCAGGCCCCGTCGGTGGCGTCATCGACCCTGGAATTCATTTTGGCGTTTGTTGTCCGCAGCTTCACCGCTTTTGCCTGATTTGTCATCACCTTTTCGACGCCGGCCACCTGCGCGGAGGGGAACGCTGCTCCCGGGCGCCGCCGCTCACGGCATCCTCTTCAGGACGGCGGCGGCGGCCTCGGAGCCTTGGGCGGCCGCCTTGGAATACCACAGACGGGCCTGCGCATCGTCCTTCGGCGCCGCCCAGCCGTTGAAATAGAACGAACCGAGGTTGAACTGCTCGCCGGCGTCGCCCTGATCGGCGGCCTTGCGCACCCAAACCAGCGCGTCGGCGAAGTCCTTGCGCGCGATATAGATGTCAGCGAGCTTCTCTTCGGCGGGCAGATAGTTCTGATCGCTGGCCTTCGTGTACCACGCGATCGCCGCAGCGGCGTCGGCGGGCACGCCCTCGCCGTCTTCGAACATGAGACCGACATCGAATTGCGACGGAGCGAACCCCTGATCGGCCGACTTTCGGTACCAGAACATCGCCTGAGCGTCGTCGCGGGCGACGCCTTTGCCCTCGAGGTAAAGCAATCCGAGATTGTGCTGGGCTTGCGGATCGCCGCCCTCGGCCAATTGCGTGAACACGGCCGCCGCGGTGGCGAAATCGTTCCTGTTGTATGCGGCGACCCCGTCGTCGAACGAGGCCGCGAGCGCCGAGCCCAGCGGCGCCGCGAAAATGGCGACGAGAGCGAAGATCGACCGGCGTAACGAAGAGCGCATCGCGAACCTCCCCAAATTCGTATCCGCCGTCTCCGGGCCGGAAGATCGACTGTTGCGCGGTCGTCGTCCAGCGCGCGCGGGCCCGCGCGCGACGGTGAGGATCAGGCGGCCGGCGCAGCGACCGGCGTCGAGGAGACGCCCGGCTTCCTCATGCCGGCGCGCGGGCGCGCCTCGATCGTCAGCGCGTCGAGCGGCCAGGAGTGCAGCGCGCCGAGGAGCGCGGTTTTCTTGGTTTGGTGGCGGCTCATCTTGCCGGTGATGTCCGAGAGAAAGCGGATCGCTTCGACCACGTGCGGGCCCTTGTTGAGCATGACGCACTCGGCCCGCTGGGCCATCGCGGCGTCGGTCGTCTCCGCGCGGCTCGGCAGCCCCTCTTTCACGAGATCGTCGAGCACCTGCGTCGCCCACACCACCGGAATGCGCGCCGCTTCGCACAGCCAGAGGATTTCCTCCTGGATCTCGGCCATCCGGATGTGGCCGAGCTCCACCGCGAGGTCGCCGCGCGCGATCATGACGGCGGCCGGGCGCGACCCGGCGGCCTGAACGATCAGAGCCGGCAGATTGCGCACCGCCTCGGGCGTCTCGATCTTGAGGACCAGCGGCATCGCCGGCCGACCGGGCCTGATCGACTCGATCGCCCGGTCGAGATCGGCGATGTCCCGAGGCCGCTGGACGAAGGAGAAGCCGATCATGTCCGCATGCTTGGCGATGGCCGGAAGCGCCGCCAAGTCGTCGGCGGAAAGGGCGGGCAAGTCGAGCGGCGTGCCGGGAAAATTGACGCCCTTCTCCAGTCGAAGCTTTTCGCCCTTGGCGCGGGCGCCGACGACTTCGACGATGCGGTCCGCGCCTTCGACGCCGACGACGCGCGCGCGGATCTTGCCGTCGTCGATCCAGACCTGCGCCTGCATCGGCAGCCGCGCGACCACCTCGGAAAAACTGACGGTGATGACCGGCATGGCGCCGGAGTCCGCCGTCCCGGGAGAGGCCGACAGGCGAAAGCACTCGCCCAAATGCAGCCGCTCGGGCTTCTTCGGCCAAAGCGTCTCGACGCGGCATTTCGGTCCGGGCAGATCCATCAGGATCCTGCAATCGCGATCGAATTTCTCGGCCGCCTGCCTGACGTTCTCCACCATGGCGGCCCACGCCCGCTCGTCGTCATGCGCGCAGTTGATGCGGGCGCAATGCATGCCCGCGGCGACGTAGGTCTCGACCAGCGCGGCGTCGCTCGCCGCTTCGGTGGGCAGAGTGACCATGATCGCGGTCGCGTTGTTTTCGCGCCCGAACAGCGCGCGGCGCTGGGCGGCGAGGCGCCGCTCGCCCTCCGACCAGAGCTCGGCGGCGGGAAAGGGTTCGCCCTCGACGCCGCAGATGCGCGACAGCGCCGCCATGAGCGCGTCGAGATTGGCCATCACATGGCCCTCGCAACGTCCCAGCGAGGAAAGGCCGAGCGCCGAGAGCGTCGGCTGCAGATCGGAGAGATCGTGGCGCCGCAGGGCGAGATAGCGCGCCAGGTTCATGGCGGAAGGCCGGTAGGCGGCAAGCTCGATCGCGGCGCGCCAACTCTGCAACAGACGCTCGGATTCGCGCCGGACGTCCTCGCGCACGCGCAAGATCGCCTCGAGCGATTCGCGGGCGGACGCCGGCGCGGATCGAATCGCGGCGGGCGCGGCGGAAGATTGCGCAAGCGGGTCCGATGGGGTCGCAGAACTGTTCGTCATGGGCGGTCGCCTCGCCATTCGATCCTCGCCCTGTCGCGCCTCGACGTCGCCCCGATCGCCGCGATGGCGACAAGACACGTCGGCGGCCAGTCGCGCCGTCCCGAGCGAGACGACCCGTTTCACCTCAGGCGCGACGAAGCGTCGTTGACCTCGGTCAAAAAGGCCAACGCGCGCGCCTTAAACAGCTTGTCCCCGACGGTCAGGTTATGGTCGCGCCCGGGTATCTCCAGCGCTTGCCCGTGCGGCAGCATCGCCGCGAGGCGAACGGGATCGCCCGCGACCTCGTCGCGCGTTCCCACCGCTACGAGAGTCGGGCAAGCGATGCGCGCGACGTCCGCCTCGTCAAGGGTCTGGCGCGAGCCGCGAATGCAGGCGGCGAGCGCCGCGAGGTCGCTCTTGGTCTGCTCGGCGAAGGCGCGGAACAAGCGCTGCATCGGGTCGCTCAAGGCGTCCAGCGACGGCGCCTCCATCGCCTCGGCGATGCCGGGCGGCAGGCGGGGGTCTTTGACGAGACAGTCGCCGAGGCCGCCGAGGATCAGCGAGCGCACGCGCCGGGGCTCGGCGAGCGCGAGGAAACTGGCGATGCGCGCGCCCATGGAATAACCCATCACGTCGGCCCGCTCGATTTGCAGGCGATCGAGAAGGTTCGCCGCGTCGCGCGCCATGATCGCCGAGTGGTAGGCGGCGGGATCGTAGAGCTTCTCGCTTGCGCCATGGCCGCGATTGTCGAAGGCGACGACGCGCCGGCCGGCCTTGGACAGCGTCTCGACCCAGCGCGGATTGATCCAATTGATGCGATGATTGGAGGCGAAGCCGTGGATCAGCAGGATCGGCTCGCCGCGATCGGGCGCGACGTCGATGAAGGCGACGCGCACGCCGTCGGACGAGAAATGCTGTATCATGCGAGCGCCGCTCCGGTTGAGCCCCTGGCCACGCAATAGGCGCGCCGCGCGCGGCTGAAAAGGGGGCGAGCGACGGACGACGCCAAGCGCAGCACGTCCGGCGAAGGAGGACAAAGTCCATGAAAGCCACGGACCAAATTTCGATTGCCTGCGTCGCCGTGGAGCCGTTCGACTTTGTGAATCTCGAATCGTTTCTGTGAGAGAAGCCATTCGACTAGGAGACGTTCGGCCACGCGTCGAACACCGCGCAAGCCGCCGCAAGTCCTCGGCATCCTCGGCCGCCGTTCCCTCGCCCTCCCGGAGCCTGTGACGATTGATCCCGCCGCCCGAACTTGCCAGCCCCGCCGAAGGCGGCCAATGTCGACTCAGCCTTCACGATGCGAGCCGCCCGAATGATCCCCAACATCGCCCGTCCGTTCAATTTCGACCTCGGCGAAAGCGCCGACATGATCCGCGAATCGACGCGAGAATTCGCCGAGGGAGAAATCGCGCCGCGCGCCGCGGCGATCGATCGCGACAACCTCTTTCCACGCGACCTCTGGCCCAAGATGGGCGCGCTCGGCCTGCACGGGATCACCGCGCCGGAGGAATACGGCGGCCTCGGCCTCGGCTATCTCGAGCATTGCGTCGCCGTCGAGGAAGTCTCGCGCGCTTCGGCCTCGGTCGGCCTCTCCTACGGCGCGCATTCCAATCTCTGCGTCAATCAGATCGTGCGCAACGGCAATGAGGCGCAGAAGCGGCGCTATCTGCCCAAGCTGATCTCTGGCGAACATGTCGGCGCGCTGGCGATGTCCGAGCCCGGCGCCGGCTCCGACGTCGTCTCGATGACCACGCGCGCCGAAAAGAAGGGCGACCGCTTCGTCGTCAACGGCGCGAAGATGTGGATCACCAACGGCCCCGTCGCCGACGCGCTGGTCGTCTACGCCAAGACCGACCCGGCCGCCGGCGCGCGCGGCATCAGCGCGTTCCTCGTCGAGCGCGGCATGAAGGGGTTTTCGCACGGGACTAAGCTCGACAAGCTCGGCATGCGCGGCTCCGACACGTCGGAACTGATCTTCGAGGATTGCGAAATTCCCGAGGGGAACCTGCTCGGTCAGCTCGGGCGCGGCGTCAATGTGCTGATGAGCGGGCTCGACTACGAGCGCGTCGTGCTGGCGGCCGGGCCGCTCGGCATCATGCAGGCGGCGATGGACGCGGTCTTGCCCTACGCGCATCAGCGCAAGCAGTTCGGCCAGCCGATCGGCGCCTTCCAGCTCGTCCAGGGCAAGCTCGCCGACATGTACGTCGCGATGAACGCCGCGCGCGCCTACGTCTACGCCGTCGCGAAAGCCTGCGATCGCGGCGAGACGACGCGCGAGGACGCCGCCGGCGCCATCCTCTACGCCGCCGA
>Ga0181536_10006235_pt1 | contig 12022 bp, 8 predicted proteins | sample PEATcosm2014_Bin_41_FD_121105 | JGI IMG/M metagenome (GOLD analysis project Ga0181536, IMG submission 121105) | Peatland microbial communities from MTU Mesocosm Facility, Houghton, MI, USA - PEATcosm2014_Bin17_60_metaG | ecosystem: Environmental > Terrestrial > Soil > Wetlands > Peat | place...
AGCGGAACGATGACGCGGCGAAACGTCGCCATCCGCGAGACTCCCAGGCACCAGGAAGCTTCCACCAGTTTGCGGTCCACCGCCGCGAATGCCGCGGCCACGGGCTGCACCGTGAACGGCAGGCTGTAGAGCACCGAGGCTACCAGCAGGCCCTGAAACGAAAACGGCAACATGCCGCCGGTGAGCCTGGCATAGAGCGCGCCCACCGGACTGCGCGGGCCAATGGCCAGCAGCACGTAGAACCCCAGGACCGTCGGCGGCAAGACGAGCGGCAGCGCCACCACGGCTTCCACCAGGAACTTCCAGCGATGCGGCGAAAACGCCAGCCAGTAGGCCAGCGGCATTCCCACCGCCAGCAGAATCAGGGTGGTCGAAACCGCCAGCCGCACGCTCAGCCAGATAGCTTGCCAGTCCATATCACTTTTCCGGCACGGAGAATCCGTACTCCTTCAAGATGCGCCGCGCGCCCGCCGCCAGAATAAACGACCGGAACTCCCGGGCCGCCTTCGAGTCTTTCAAGATGAGGCCGCCCTGCTCGATCTTCGGGTAAGCCTCCGCAGGCACTTCCCAGTAGCGTCCCTGGCCGCGGACCGGCGGCGCCAGCGCCAGCGAGAGAGCGACGATTCCCACATCCGCCGCGCCGCTTTGGACGAACTCGAGCGTCTGCGCCACGTTTTCACCGAGCACCAGTTTCCCCACGACGCTATCATAGACGCCCAGCGAGTGCAGGGCCGCTTCCGCCGCCCGGCCGTACGGAGCGTGTTGCGGGTTGGCAATGGCGACGTGCCGCACCGAAGCGGCGCGCAGCGCGGTGGCAGGGTCGAGCGGCGATGAGGCGGGCACCCATACCACTATCCGGCCCACCGCGTACACGAATAGCGAATCGCGCGCGCCGATCCCCTCCTGCGCCAGCTTGCGCGGATACTCCACGTCCGCCGAAAGGAAAACATCGAAGGGCGCCTGGTTGCGGATCTGCGCGTAGAAATTGCCCGACGAGCCGTACGCCACCTGCACGTCCACATCGGGATGCGCCGCCCGGAATGCTCCCGAAATCCCCTCCAGCGCGAACTGCAAATCCGCCGCCGCGGCGACCGAGACCTTGTGCGGCTCCGCCCGCCGCCCGCACGCAGCCGAAAGCAGGCACAATAGTAGGCAGCCACAACGCATGGACGACAGTGACACTACTAAAGGACAATACCACAGCCCCCGAGCCGCGCGTGCATAACCGGCTCGCGGAGTTCCGGCAACGGCGCGGAGTTGCCGCCGCCGCCCTGGCCAAGCTGGCGGGCGTCAGCCGCCAGACCATCTACGCCATGGAAGCGGGCAACTATGTGCCCAATACCGCCGTCGCGCTGCGGCTGGCCCGCGCTCTGGAAACCCCCGTCGAAGACCTTTTCCGGCTAGATGCGGCCCCGCCGCGCCCGCCCCGCTCGGTGCGCGCCGCGATCATCGGCGCGGGCGATCTGTTCGCCGGCGCTCCCCTCGAGTTGTGCCGCGTCAACGGCCGGCTGGTGGGTGTGCCCGCCGTGTCCGCTCCCATGCAACTGCCGCCCACCGACGCGCTGCTGGCGATCCCCGCGCGGTCCACGGTCCAACTGCTGCGCGACGAGGATTCCGAAAGCCGCTTGCTGGTGGCCGGCTGCGACCCCGCCACCTCGGTGCTGGCGCGTCATCTGCAGCGCGCCAATGTGCGGCTGGTGACGGCGCCCGTCAATAGCACCGTGGCGCTGCATCTTCTCCAGCGGCGCATGGTCCACGTCGCCGGCACGCACTTGAAAGACGAGGTCTCCGCCATCCACACGGAATTCCCCAGAAAGAGCGTCGCGGTTTTCGCCTTCGCCGTGTGGGAAGAGGGGATGGTTCTGGCGCGCGGCAATCCGAAGAAGATCCGCCGCGTGGAAGACTTGGCGCGCGCCGAGGTAAAAATGGTCAACCGCGAGAAAGGCTCGGGCAGCCGTCAATTGCTGGACCGCCGTCTCAAGGCCGCGGGCATTTCGCCCCGCTCCGTCGGCGGCTACTCCGAGTGTGCCGCCGGACACCTGGCGGCGGCGTGGCGCGTCTACGCCGGCCTGGCCGATTGCTGCGTGGCCACCCGTTCCGCCGCGCGCGCGTTTGGCCTCGACTTTGTGCCCCTCACCAGCGAACGGTACGACATGGTCCTTCGCCAGGAGCACCTGGTACTCGGCGCCGTCGAGCGGCTGCTCGACATTCTGACGCAAGCCGCCTTCCGCCACGAACTGGAAGCGCTTTGCGGCTACGATACCCGTGAGACCGGCCGCCGTATGGCATGAGTGGCAAGCCGGTCCCGGATCACTCTTTCAAACCCAGTTCGGCACGGAGGCGGGCTACATCGCAATACGGTTCGCCGGTCTGGCGTTTGTGCCCCTCAAGGTTCTCAAAGTCCCGCAGAAGGGCCGCGACCTTGAGCCTGCCGGCGGCGCTCTTCACAGCTTGGCGCGGAGTGTTCCCGTCGAGCGCGGGAAGCGCCATATCGGGCCACTTGGCGGTATGCTGCTCCATGTACTCCGTAATCAGTTTGTGGCGCACCTCGGGGGGGATTTCGTCGCTCACTGGTTCGGCGGCGCGAGGCTCATTAGCAGCCCGCCGCTTCATCTCCCGCTGCGTGGTGAACTCATCGCGCAGGTGGCGCAATGCCGGGCCGGCAAGTTCGGCGAGCATCCGCTTCGCTCGCTCGTGGCGCTGTTTCGAGTTGGATTCGAACGTCATCTCCGCGCCCTCGACCCGTATGCTGCCCAGCACCGTGCGTCCTTCCTCCTCGGCCGGACCCCGCAACCAGGTGTAGTGCTTCCCCTCGTCGTCTTTGCTAATCTCCGGGTGGCTTCGAAGAACCGCGATGAGCGCCGCGTGGTCCACCACCCGGTACACGGCTTTGGAGAACAGCAGTTCCTCGCCGTCGGTATTGGACAACTGAAGCGATTCGATCCATTCCGCGTGGAGTTCCTCCGGCCGGCGGCGGATGCGCGGCAAGTTGCGCTTCAGGTACTCGGGCCAGGGCATCCCGGTCCGGAGCCGGTCCTCCTCCATCCAAGCGCGCAGTGGCTCAAGGTGGTTGCGTGGAACGGTGATGCCCACACCGCTGAACTCGTGGCCGCGTTCGCCTGGGACCACGCGCGCCAGCAAGCCGTCCCAGCGCACCAGCTTTTTCGACATGTTCACGTCGTGCACGAACAAGACATCGCCGGTGACCAGGTCCTTCACTTCGATGCCGCTTCCGGCTTTGACCTCCCGCACCTCGTACAGTCCGACGTAGCTGTGCGACCAGGCTTCGACCAACTCGCGCTCTCGCGGCCGAAGACCGGCGCCGTGCTTGAGCAAGTACTCCCGCATGATGGTGCGGCCGAGACGCGGCGGAACCCAGTCATGCATCATCCAGTCGATGAAGGGCATTTGGTCGTGCTCGACCGGGCCGCCGCCGAAAAACTCCTCCTGGGCCTGACGGGTGTCGCGTTTGGAGATTGTGCCCATGAGGAATTTGCCCAGCCGGTTGCGCAACCCCTGGTACTCTCCGCTTATGGCCGGCGCCGCACTCTGGGGCTTCTCATCGGCATCGAGATGACATTTCTTGTACTTCTTGCCGCTACCGCACCAGCATGGGTCGTTCCGGCCGGGCGTGTGCCTTCGTTGGACCGGCTCTGGTGGTGGCGCGAATTCCTCCTCTTCTTCTTCCTCGTCTGCCCAGACAGCCTTGCCGGCGCAGATGTCGTACACCGTCCATGGGGAGGGTTTCGCGGGCAGTGGAGGAGGGGGCCCACTAGCGCCAATCTCAATCAGGTCCTCGCACTCCCGGCGACTCTTGCGCGGCAGCCGGGCGGAGTGTCGCCGCAGCACCGCACGGGCAGGCTCGACGCCCGCACGGCCGCGCGCCGCGATCATGGCGCCCACCAGCGTGGGGAGAAAGACGCCGAAATCCGGGGTCGGAATGTGGTCGAGATCCTCGCTCAGCCGCGCCAGCAATTCTCCCGAGGCGTCCAGCCCAGGATGGAGAAGCACTCTCTCCAGCACCGCCATCCGCTCGTTGGCGCCCAGGCCGGGAGCGATTTCGCCGAACGCGCGCGCAGCCTGTTGGCGATTGCGGTCAATGATGCGATCAAGCGCCCAACCCGCGGCGCCGGACAAATCCACATTGTCCAGGACGGCGTACTCCAGCAGATGCCGGATCGCGCCGGCGTGACCGATCTCACCCAGCAGGGCCAGCGTGTTCTCCACGACGTGTTCCTCGTCCTCGGGCAGGAAACTCTGCGCCCAACCGCGCAGCACTCCAACCAGGACAGGGACGATGGACTCTCCTTCCTGGACCAAAGCGTCGACGAGCTGCGCATCCAGGTCTTCGGCTACCTGCAATTGATGGATGAGCCGGTACGGCCGCAGGCGGGCGGTCACCGGTACCGGTTCGAGGTCCCGCCGCCGCCGCAATGCTTCGACCACCAGTTCGATCTGCTCTTCCTTGCTCAGGTCCGCATATCCCTCGATGTCGTCCAAGCCGAATGGAATTGGGCCCGGCAGGGTCTTGAGAGCTTCCTCGTCGAGCAACAGTTTGCTTAAAGCCAGTTCGGCCAGCCCCTGGGAAAAAGCCTCCTGTTCGGAAAGCAGTTCGGACAGCTCCAGGTACGGAGGCCAGGTGCAGGGTTGGGCTTGGGCGGCGCGCCACAAGTAGTCCTCGGCGCCGGCCAGGTCGCCCGCCTCCCGTCGCATTCGGCTCATTCCCAGCAACGCGGTGTGGTCATCGGGCTCCAGGTCCAGCAGTCGCCGATAGGCCTGCTCCGAAGCGATTTTGCCACGGTCGAGATCGCGCAGCAGACGATCCCGTGAGTCTATGATCGATTCAGATAGAAAAAGCATGGGAGAGCTTCTCATTCTAACGCGCCCCACAACTGCCTTGTAACCCATTTGCAACCTTGCTATATTTTGTTCAGGTTCTGTGGGAGCATTGTCTCCGGAGGGAAGGATGTTCGATACAGTCGAAGCTTTCTATCGGCCTGGCACCGTTCGCGAAGCGCTTCGTCTGCTTCAAAACGGGAAGAACCGGGCGCGGTTTGTGGCGGGGGGCACGGACCTGGTGGTGGAAGCGGACCGGTCCACTCGCATCTTGATCGACATCACGCGCGCCGGCTTGAGCTATATCCGCCGCAAAGGCCAAGCCTGCGTCATCGGTGCCACCACCACCATGGCGACGATCGAGAATTCGCCCGCTATCCGCGCGCTTGCCGGCGGCATCCTGGCGCGGGCCGCGGCTACCTGCGGTTCGGTGCAGATCCGCAATATGGCCACGCTGGGAGGCAACCTGGCGAACGGCTCGCCGGCGGCGGATACCGCTACGCCGCTGCTGGCGCTGGACGCCGAGGTGGTGCTGGCGGATGCGCGCGGCCGGCGTAGAATTCCGCTGACCGAGTTCTACTCCGGCCCGCGAAAGACCAAGACGCTGCTCGTCGAAGTGGCTATCCCAGTGCCGCCGCGCGGCGCGCGCTGGTCTTTCCAGAAGCTGGGACGCACCGAAGACGATATCTCTCTGGTGAATGCGGCGGCCGGCCTTCAGTTGGATTCCAAGGGCCGCGCGAAATGGGTGCGCATCGCGCTGGGCGCGGTGGCGCCAACGCCCATCCGCGCCGTCAACGCGGAGAAACTCCTGCTGGGACGCAAGGTGGATCGAAGCACCCTGGCCGAAGTGTGCGACGAAGTGGAGCGCGAGGTGCGGCCCATCACCGACGTGCGCGCTTCGGCGGAATACCGCCGCGAGATGTGCCGTGTGCTGGTCGGGCGGGCGCTCCAAGAGTGCGCCGCCGGAACGGGGTGCTCGCTATGAAAACCATGGAAGTCCGTCTCCACGTGAACGGGGAACCGAAGCAGTGGACCATAGCCCCCGGCGATCTTCTCCTGGATGTGCTGCGCCGCGAGGGCTACTTCGGCGTGAAGCGCGGCTGCGAGGCGGGCGAATGCGGCGCCTGCACGGTGCTGCTCAACGGCCAGCCCATCAATTCGTGCCTCAAGTTCGCCGCGCAGGCGGAAGGGGCGGACGTGCTGACCATCGAGGGTCTGGCCCATGGCGATACGCTCGATCCGCTCCAGGAGGCGTTTCTGGATCATGGCGCGGTGCAGTGTGGATTCTGCACTCCCGCGATGATTCTGAACGCCAAGGCGCTGCTGGATCGCAAGCCCCATCCCAGCGAGGAAGAAGTGCGCGAGGCGCTGGCGGGGACCTTTTGCCGCTGCACCGGCTTCCGCAAGCCGGTTGAGGCGGTGCTGGCGGCGGCCAGGGGGTCGGCGCGATGAATTCCCCGCGCACCATAGTCGGCCAGAACGTCCGCAAAGTGGAGGGCGTCAAACTGGTCACGGGCGGTCCGGCCTTTACCGACGATATTCAGCTCCCCGGTTTGCTGTGCGGCAAGATCTTGCCCAGCCCGTACGCGCACGCCCGCATCAAACGCATCGACACCACGAAAGCCAGGGCGTTGCCCGGTGTGCACGCGGTGCTGACCTACAAGGACGTTCCGCGCGTGCCCCACACCACCGCGGGGCAGGCCTGGCCCGAGCCTTCGCCCTACGACACCTACCTGCTCGACAGCAAGGTGCGGTTTGTGGGCGACCGCGTGGCGGCGGTGGCGGCCGAGAGCCGCGCCATCGCCGAAAAGGCGCTGCGGCTCATCGAAGTGGAGTACGACGTGCTCCCCGCCGTGCTAGAGATCGAACAGGCCATGGCGCCAGGCGTCGCCATCATCCACGATGAGCCGGATTCCACAGGGATACACGACGCCTCGCGCAACATCGCCGGTTACATCCTGCGGGAGATCGGCAACGTGGACGAGGGTTTCCGCGAGTCCGACCGCATTTTCGAGCGGGAATACCGCACCCAGCGGCAGCAGCACTGCTCGCTTGAGCCGCACATCGCCATCAGTTGGCTGGACGGCGACGGCCGCCTGGTGATTCGCACCAGCACGCAGGTGCCGTTTCACTCGCGGCGCCAGGTCGCCATGATACTCCAGATTCCGGTGAGCCGCATTCACGTCATCAAGCCGCGCATGGGCGGAGGATTCGGCGGCAAGCAGGAGATGCTGCTCGAGGATATCTGCGGGGCGCTGGCTCTGGCCGCGCGCCGGCCGGTCAAGATCGAATACACGCGCGAGGAAGAGTTCTACATGGCGCGCACGCGCCATCCGCAGATCCTGCGCATGAAAATGGGGGTCAAGCGCGACGGCACCATTCTGGCCAGCCAGTTGACGGTGTTGGCCACCACGGGCGCTTATGGCAGCCACTCCACCACCGTTCAGGGGAACACGGGCAGCAAGGTTTTGCCGCTGTACCGCGCCGAGCACATGCGATTCGAGTGCCACGTGGTCTACACCAATACGCCGGTGGCCGGCGCGTTCCGCGGCTACGGCTGCCCGCAGGGATTCTTCGCGCAGGAATGCCTGGTGGACGAAATCGCGCATGAGTTGGGCGTGGACCCCGTCGAGTTTCACCGCCGGAATGTCATACGGCTGGGCGACATCGACCGGCTCTCCGCGCAGCTCGGGGAAGGGAAGGCGGGGCTGCCGCGCGTCATCCGCAGTTGCAGCCTGCCGGAATGCCTCGATCGCGGCGCCGCCGCCATTGGCTGGACGAGCAAGCGCAAAGCGTTGCCCGCCGCCGGCCACTTGAAGCGCGGCGTCGGCATGGCCTGCACCATGCAAGGCAGTGGGATCGCGGGCATCGACTGGGCCTCGGCCTTCCTGAAGATGAATGAGGACGGCGCGTTCTTTCTTCAAGTAGGTGCTGCCGACGTGGGCGGCGGGGCCGACACCGTGCTCGCGCAGATCGCCGCCGAAACCCTCGGCGTGAGCCTCGACAAAATCGTCATCACCTCCGGCGACACCGACACGACGCCGTTCGACGTGGGGGCCTACGCCTCCAGCACCACCATCATTTCCGGCGGCGCGGTGAAGAAGGCCGCGGAGAAAGTGCGCGAGCAGGTGCTGCGCATGGCCGCGAAAATGCTCGACACGCCGGTCGAAAACCTGACCTGTGGCGACAACCGGGTGTCCACGGTTGGGAAATCCGCGACCATGACCCAGATCGCCCTCCACGCCATGTACAAGGAGAAGACCCAGATCATGGATGGCGCCTCGCACTTCAACACCGACAGCCCGCCGCCCTTCTGCGCCACCTTCGCCGAGGTGGAAGTGGATACCCAGACCGGCAAGGTCCGCGTGTTGCACATGGCCACCGCGGTGGACCCCGGCGTGGCCATCAACCCCGCGCAGGCGGAAGGACAAGTGGAAGGCGCGGTGGCCCAGGGCCTCGGGTACGCGCTCACCGAAGAGCTGCTGCTCGATGACGCCGGCCGCCCGTTGAATGCGAATTTCCTCGACTACAAGATTTTCGGCGCGAAGGACATGCCGAAGCTCACTACCATCCTGGTGGAGACCGATGAGCCGCTGGGTCCCTACGGCGCCAAGTCGATTTCCGAAGTGCCCATCAACGGGCCGGCCCCGGCCATCGCCAACGCCATATTCCACGCTATTGGAGTGCGTTTCCGCAAACTGCCGATCCGCCCCGAAGACGTGCTGCGCGCCCTGCGCGAGAAAGAAACTGCTGCCGATGATCAAAGCCTCTGAAATTGCCGCCGCCGCCCAATCTTACGAGGCGGACATCGTTCGTTTTCTCCGCGACCTGATCGCCATCCCCGGCGAAAGCTCCCACGAGGGCCCCGTCATTCAACGCATCCGCCAGGAGATGCAGAAGGCCGGCTTCGATGAAATCCGCATCGACGCCATGGGCAACATCCTGGGCCGCATCGGGTCCGGGAAAACCCTCGTCATGATGGATGCCCATATCGACACCGTGGGCATCGGCGACCCCAAGGAATGGGCCTGGGACCCTTACAAGGGCAAGGTCGAGGACGGCTACGTGTATGGCCGCGGCGCTGGCGACCAGCGCGCCGGCATGGCCTGCATGATCTACGCGGCCCAGATCATCAAGGATCTCGGCCTGCTCGGCGACTACACGCTCTGGGTGGTCGGCTCGGTGCAGGAAGAGGACTGCGACGGCCTGTCGTGGGTGTACATCCTCAAAGAAGACGGCATTCGCCCGGATTGCGTGCTCATCACCGAGCCCACCGGTCTGCGCATTTATCGCGGGCAGCGCGGGCGCATGGAAATCGAAGTGCACCTGCGCGGCCGTTCTTGCCACGCCAGCGCTCCGGAGCGCGGCGATAACCCCATCTACAAGATGAGCCGCCTGGTGGAAGAGGTCGAAAAGCTGAACACGCGTCTGCGCCACGATCCGTTTCTGGGGAAGGGAACCATTGCGGTCACCGAGATCCGCTCGATTTCGCCTTCGCTGTGCGCGGTGCCCGGCGCTTGCTCCATCCATTTGGACCGCCGCCTGACCGCCGGCGAGACCAAGGAAAGCGCGGTGGCCGAAGTGAAGGCGCTCGCCGGCGCCGCAGACGCCGAGGTGGAGATCCTCAACTACGATACGCCCAGCTACACCGGCCTGCGCTACCCGATGGAGAAGTATTATCCCACCTGGGTGCTCGACGAAGCGCATCCGCTGGCGCGGGCGGCCATCGCCACTTATGAGATGCTGTGGAAGAAAGCGCCCATCGTGGACAAGTGGACGTTCAGCACCAATGGCGTGGGCTCCATGGGGCTGATGGGCGTGCCGACCATCGGCTTCGGTCCCGGCGAAGAGGATGTGGCGCACAGTGTGGTCGACCGCGTGCCCATCCGCCACCTGGTGGATGCGGCCCAGTTCTACGCGGCCTTTCCACTGATCTTCTCGGGGCGGCATGGCTGAGCTGGTTCCGCTTCCGCTGCCCCTGCTGCTGCGGCGCGCTTTTCTCGAATACCAGCGGGAAGGCAAGATCTTCGACCTTCCCAAGAGCAAGTTCTTCCGCGGCATCCCGGGCATCGATTTCTCCGTCGATTTTCACGGCCATCGCGCCTCGACTCCGCTGGGGCCGGCCGCCGGACCGCATGGCCAACTGGCGCAGAACATCGTGCTCTCGTGGCTGGGCGGCTCGCGCATCATCGAATTGAAGACCGTCCAGATCCTGGATGAGCTCAAAATTCCGCGCCCGTGCATAGACATCGCCAACGTGGGCTACAACGTGGAATGGTCGCAGGAACTCAAGCTCGATCAATCGCTGCGCGAGTACGTGGGCGCGGCCATGTTCCTGGAAATCCTGAAGGCGTCGAAGCTTCTCGGCGAGGATTTTTCGCCGGGCGACACCGTCTTCGACATGAGCGTCGGCTACAACCTGGAGGGCATCCGCTCGCCGCGCGTGCGCCGCTGGATCGAATCGATGAAGGACGCCGGCGCGGTCATCGACGAATTGCGCGCCGGGCTGAACGGCTACCGCGATCTGCCGTTCCCCACGCGCATCAGCGACACCGTAAGCCTGTCGACGTTTCACGGCTGTCCCGCGCGCGAGATCGAGGGCATAGTCACCTTCCTGTTGACCGAATTGGGTTGCAACGTCTGCATCAAGATGAACCCCACCCTGCTGGGCCAGGCCGAAGTCGAACACCTGTTGCACGATGTGATGGGCTATCGCGAGATCCAGATCAGCGCCGAGGCCTTCGAAAAAGATCTGCAATTCGACGAAGCGCTGGACCTGGTCCCCCGGCTTCAGCGCGTGGCGCAAGCCCATGGCAAGCACCTGGCGGTCAAGTTCAGCAACACGCTGGTGGTGAAGAATCACAAGTCGTTTTTTACCGACGAGACCATGTACATGTCCGGTCCGCCATTGCACGTGATCGCCATGAACCTGGTGAAGAAGTTTCGGGAGCACATGAAGACCAGCATCCCGATTTCTTTCTCGGCGGGCCTGGATGCGCACAACATCTCGGCCGCGGTGGCCATGAACATGGTTCCGGTGACCACCTGCACGGACCTGCTGCGGCCGGGCGGCTACGCGCGCCTGATTCGTTACCTGGAGAACCTGGGCGCGAAGATGCGCGAGGTGGGCGCGAGCACCATCTCCGACTACGTGAAGCACTACGCGGGCCAGGAGGCGGCGCTGGTGGCCGAGACCACGGCCAACCCGCGTTACCGCTGGGAGCGGAACAAGGGTGTGCCGCGCAAAATCGGTTCCAAGCTCTGGCTTTACGACTGCATCAACTGCGATAAGTGCGTTCCGGTTTGTCCCAACGACGCTAACTTCGTGTACGAAGCGCCGGCGGCGGCCATTCCGTACGACAATTTCGAGCTGCTGCCCGAAGGCGTCAGGCGGGTGCCGGGCGGCGTATTCCAGTTGGCCAAGGCGCGCCAGTTCGCCAACTATGCCGACGCGTGCAACGATTGCGGCAACTGCGATGTCTTCTGTCCCGAAGACGGCGGTCCCTACGTGGAAAAGCCGCGCTTCTTCGGCAGCCTCGAAACCTACCAAAAGTACGCCGGGGCGAACGGCTTCTACATCGATTTTGCGCCGCCAGTCAGAATCTACGGCACCATCGCCGGAGAGTCCTACATCCTCGCGCTCGACCCGCCCGCGGACCGCGCCCGCTTCGAGACCGCCGCTGCCGCCATCGAAATCCGTCTGTGCAACAACCAGGCTCTGAGCTGGAAACCGAAGCCGGGCGCGGCGCCTTCCCGCACGCTCGACATGCTTCCCTATCTCAAGCTCAAATTACTGCTCGAATCGGTCGGCGACCCGCGGCGCGTTCACTTCGCCAATGTCGCGGGCATGGAGGAGGTCACCCGTGAAAGCGCTCTTTAAAGGCAGAGACTGGATCACCACCCAGGAATGGACCGGCGCCGAGCTAGACGTCATGCTGGACGTTTCCTCGGACCTCAAGCGGAAATTCAAGGGACATATTCCCCACCGCTACCTTCCCGACAAGACCATCTTCCTGATGTTCTTCGACAAGTCCACGCGCACGCGGAACTCGTTCGAGGCCGGAATGACGCAGCTCGGCGGCCACGCCCACTTTCTCACCGCCGACGTGATGCAGGTGTCGCACGGCGAGAGCCCCAAGGACACCGGCATCATTCTCTCCAGCTACGGGCACGCCATCGCCATCCG
>Ga0181536_10006236_pt1 | contig 12020 bp, 12 predicted proteins | sample PEATcosm2014_Bin_41_FD_121105 | JGI IMG/M metagenome (GOLD analysis project Ga0181536, IMG submission 121105) | Peatland microbial communities from MTU Mesocosm Facility, Houghton, MI, USA - PEATcosm2014_Bin17_60_metaG | ecosystem: Environmental > Terrestrial > Soil > Wetlands > Peat | place...
GTACCATAATGTTGAGAATGGCTTCTGCGGTCTGCGGGCCAAGGCGCGCGGGCATCGTGATGTCGTGACCGTTGTCGGCCATGCCGCAACCATTGCAGCCGGTGAGTGGATCACGGCGTCAGGCGAATGGGTCAACGATCGGACACACGGCCAGCAGTTCAAGGCACGGTTCCTGCGCACGTCGCCCCCGACGTCCGCCGAAGGCATCGAGAAATACCTCTCGTCGGGCATGATCCGGGGCATCGGCCCGGCCTACGCCAAGAAGCTCCTGCGCGCCTTCGGCGAGAAGGTGTTCGACGTGATCGAGGCGACGCCGGATCGTCTGAGGGAAGTCACGGGTATCGGTCCGGTACGAGCCAGCCGCATCACCGCTGCCTGGGCAGAGCAGAAGGCGGTGCGGGAAATTATGGTCTTCCTGCACAGCCACGGCGTCGGCACCGCGCGGGCGGTTCGGATTTTCAAGACCTATGGTGGCGACGCCATCCAGGTCATGACCGAAAACCCGTATCGCCTGGCGCGCGACATCCGCGGCATCGGTTTCATGACGGCCGACGCCATCGCGATGAAGCTCGGCATCGAGAAGACCGCCATAGTGCGGGTCCGCGCTGGCATTTCCTATGCGCTGACCGAGGCCATGGATGAGGGACATTGCGGCTTGCCGACGGAAGAGCTGATACCGCTTGCCGAAAAGCTGCTCGAGGTCCCGCAGGAGCTCATCCGCACTGCGCTCGATCTCGAGCTGCAGGAGGGCACGGTGGTCGCCGACCGGGTTGGCGAAACGCCGTGTGTCTTTCTGGCCGGCCTGCATCGGGCGGGTAACGGCAATGAGTCTGGTTAATCGGGCCCCTATCCCTCTGATCTGTCAGTGTTGCGCGAGCGAAGCCAAGCGCCCCATGTCAGTGCTGCGCAATTCGGCGATCGTTGTCGATGACCCCGTACCTGAAACTCGCTGCTGCGCTCGCCCGGCGCCGCCCGACCTCGCCACCGGCGAGCGGGTCGCTCTGTTGCATGTCGGCGCGGCGCGCGGCAGCCCCGCGCCAAGGGATAAAGAGCACCATCCCGCCAGCCCGAAATGTCAGAGAGAAAGCACGGCGGAGCCCTTGCCGTGCTGCGGATTTGGCGATCGTGTTGTCGACGACCCCGTACCTCGCCTCAGCTCGACCGGCGCGCCATCACCATCGCCGCCGATCTCACCAGCGGCGGCTCCAGCGTTCGCCCCGATCCGGAATTCGTAAAAAGAAATCGGCGACACCGGTCGACGCCGCAGCGGCGGCGGGTGCGGCTCGAGCGGGTCGGTCTGCTGGCGGCGCGTGCCTCGCGCACGGGAATCGGAGAGAGAGTGGTTAATCCGGAGCCGAAGGACATTACAGTCAAGAGATATGGATCAGGCCCCGTATCTGCCACACTGACCGAACGCTACTCGATCACCCCGTCAGCGCGCGCGAGGAGCTCAGCGGGCAGGCCCAAGGTCTCTATCGGTCCAAGTCAATCTCGCGACTGTGACCCACGGAAAAGCCCGTCGACACCGCAAGAGTGGTTAACGCGGTGGGTCGGATTATCCGCTGGCGTATCCGAACTGGCGGGGCGGGATCGGGCTCTGCTGGTACTGAGCCAGACACTTTCATTTTTACACACAATCCCTCAAAATAACCGCAGCAAATGAACCTTACATTGCACCCGCCATGCTGGCGTGAGGAATTGTGCAAATGATGCGACGGACCATCCTTCCCCATTTAGCCGCTATTCGCCGATGGTGCGAACGACACTGTTCTCAGGTCGGGTGTTGGTGACCGACAGCTTGTCCTGCTGCTTGACGATATCGTCGTACATCGCCAGCGTCGTCACCGGCGCCTTCCCGCGCAGCGTTTGAATTCCTGTGGGCTGTGTACGCGGCACGCTCCTTTTGGCTTTTCGACCTCACCGTCCGCGACCCGCAAGGGTCGGGACCTGCGGAGAATTGAAAGTGTCAACGCCGATGTGTTCTAGATTAATATGCAATGTGCCAATGAGCATCGGCACGTGTGCGCTGACCGGCACGAACATGTGTGCTTCAGGTAGCGGCGCAAACCAGATTTCGATGTCCTTACTCTTGATCAGGTAATCAAGGGCTGATGACTTCACCTGGTGGCCGGCAATTGGCGTTAATTCTAGCGTGCACACCATGACCCTGCCATGAATGCCGTCCGGTATCGACGCTTCCTCAGTCCTTTTGAAAGACATCTCCACGTCATAGCGGCGGCGGCCATCAAAGATGGGTAACTGCCGCTTGCATGCATCGGGAGCATTCTCGATGGGGCCGTCCCCGATAAGAACCGCGCTAAGCGGGTCGAGCACGCCCTGAAGTAGCCCCGCGGTCACGGGAACGCGCGCCGGCAGCGGCGGAAAGGGTGGCAGCGCGACGAGTTCTCTTACCGTGCCAGTCTGCAATACCATTTTAATGGTATCGATTTCCTCAGGGCTGACGACATTGGCCTCAAAGTGGTCCGGGAAAGGATGTCCTTTAGAGAAAACACCGCGCGCTCGACCGGATCCTTCGCCGTTGATTAACACACTCGTCATACCCTTGATGCGGGCAGACGCGTTTATCTCGTATTGATTGCCGCTGAGTACAAGTTGCCAACTAGCCGAGCCGACCGTCACCCCCAGGTACGTCACGTCGTATTTGATCTCGATCTTGCTGTCCGCGAGAGCCAGAGTTGATCCCGTAGCAATGAATTGACACAGGGCACAGAAGGCTCCGATCAAGGTTCTATTTTGGAGCACATTATCCAACAAGTTCGAGTTTGTGATCAATCTCAAGACGGCTAAGGCGCTCGGCATCACCGTACCGCAGACCCTGCTCGCCAACACCGACGAGGTGATCGAATGAACCATTCGCAATACATCAATTGACAGTGGCAAAGTGATGCTTTGGTTCATGCGCATCGGTTTGAGCGCGCTCCAACGAGTTCCGCTTTGCCCCCGATACCGACCGCAGCGCTGCGTTGCGGCACCGACGGCGTACTGCGATGCGCGCCATCTGTTCCCTTCCGAAAAATGGCGAGGACACCCGTGACTTGAAAAGGGAGCACGACCGAACAAACGGAGACTTCATCGTTTGCAGCCCCTCCATTCAAAATCAGCGCCCGGAGATCATCTCGATCAAATATATGATGCGTTTCAGGGTTCGAAAATTTCCAGCGTCCCATCGCCGACTTATCAGTCGCATAGATCGCCATCATCCCGCCTGGACGCAGAACGCGACGGGCTTCGCGGATCTCGGCAGCGTCTGCGCGAAAGAAATAGACGACGTTAACAGCCAAAATCTTGTCGACCGAATCTGGTCCCCAGGGAAGGGCGTCAAAGTGGCCCTGTTGAAGCTTGACACGCCCAATTCGAATAGCGTGCCTATTGTATCGAGAGGCTTGAGCAAGCATCGCGACCGAGTGGTCAATTCCAAGGACTAGTCCACGCGGAACCATCGCATTCAAAGTTCTGATGGCTCTCCCTGGACCGAAGCCGAGCTCAAGCACCGTGTCGCTGGAAGCGATCTTGAGGGCGTCGATTGCAATCCGGTTCGGTCGGCGATTAGCCAATGCCATTGCATGCCCGACAAGTCTGCCGGCAACCCCACATGGGTGATGCAGCTGCCGCCCAATTGTCTTCCAAAGTCTGGAGTCGGTGCTCATAAAGCCGAGACCCGCTCTTGATCTATCCTGCTGTCGTTCTCCCTCAGGGGCGACCATTGCTCTCCATCTTCGCAAGAAGCTCTTTAATCACTAAGCGCCGCGATCGGTCCCAAATCGGCCGTTCGGGATGAGCTGGCAGTGTGAGTGCATGCTCAAGCACCTTCACGGCCTCCGGGTATTCGTGCTGCTCAAAGAGAAAGTCGCCATAGAAGTAATTCGCGTCCAAACCATTCGGGGCATTCGTGATTGCTTCCCCAAGGTAATGCCGAGCTTTGGACTTGTCGCCAAAGCCGATAGGAAACCCGGGAACTCGATAATAAAGCACGCCAAGACTGGCCGGCGCTCCTGCATCCACCGCCCTGGGGTCAATCTTTTCAACATTTTCGAGAATATTGCGTGCGCGTTTCGCAAACCCGAGAGCCTTGAAAGGGCTGCTATTCTCGCTCGCCATGGAGGCCTGCTCGCTCGTGATAATTCCAACCCAAATTATCGCCTCGGGACGGCCCTGGTATCGTTGTGCGATATCAGCCGCATGCTCCGCAATGACGGCCATCTGCTTTTCCTGTTCATCGCGATTGTCGACCTCAAACTTGACGTGTTCCCATTCGAGTGAGAGACGCAAAATCTCGGCATTGAGCGTCGGATTTTCCGCAGCTTGAACTCCGGCAGATTTTCCGACGAGCAACAGCGCGGCAATTGCGGCAACTGCGGTCGTCATTCTTATCGACATGATGTGCTCCCTTCTGCTGCTCCAAAACGATTCAAGATGCGAACAAGCCCTTTGCCCTGCGATCGTTGTGCGCTAAAGCGCTATCGACGACTCGCGGTAAGAGTGCATTGAGCCGGACATAGAGACACTCCGGAATGCCGATACAGACATCTTTTCTGCGCTGTCTAATTGCGGCAATTATTTTTGTCGCGACAGTGATCGGGTCATCGATGTGCATTCCCGTGATCTTCGCAAATTCCTGAATTTTCGGAGTGACGAGGCCGGTTCGCACGGCGCGAGGTGCGATGTAGGTAACCGACACATCGGTATCGACCAGTTCGCGGCGAAGCGCTTCGCTAAATGCGCGGAGCCCGGCCTTTGCGCTTGAATAGGCGGCGAAGTGGGCGAAAGGAAGCGAGCCAAACACCGAGCCGACATTGACGATCTGACCAGAGTTGCGGCGTTTCATGCCCGGCAGCGCCGCGTTGCACAGCGCAGTGGGCGCAACGAGATTGATCATGTAACTCGCCGACATGTCGTAGAGTGATTGCTTCTCGGCCGGACCGAAGTACTGAACGCCGGCCAGATTGACGAGTATGTCGGGCTCCTCGCGAGAAACGCTCAGGCAGGCCGCGGCAATGCCATCAAGTGTTGAAAGATCGGCTTTCACATGTGGGGTCTGGGATGTCTTCGGGGCAGTCCGTGACATCACGGCGAGTTCGGCCCCCTCGCGAAGGAATTCAGCGGCGATGAGTTGGCCGATCGCACCCGAGCCGCCTGTCAGAAGGACCCTCTTTTGCCTAAGCGGCATTACGATCTTCCTGCAAAACCGAATTGCTGCGTTGGAGGTGGTGTGCAGCCCAACCGATGATGAATGCAGCGCCGGTGACTGCAAAGAGATTGGCGTTATGACGCATGGCATGCTGCCCGGCGTCGGATATCGAGCTCTCTAAAGATGTCGCCGTAGAGCCTGTAGAAGTCGCACGCCGCTTCAATCACCACAGCTTGATGCCGGGAATCGATTTCATCGATCAATTTCTCGAAAAATTTGGTGTGCTCGACATCGAGTTCGCTATGGGTCATCAGATATTTAAAGCCGGCATCTGATGCGGTTGGGATGGCTTTGCGAATCGTATGGACCACATTCGCGGCCAGAGCGACAGCCATTCCCTCCAAAACGTGGATCATACCCAGCAACGCATACGGAGATACGCGATCGACGAGGTAATAGGCGTGTCCGACCATGACTTTGCACGGAAAGCGCGGAAAGCTTTGACGCACGGATTTTGGATCGCCACCGAGAGCCCCGATGTCTTCCAGTATCCATTCTTCGTGGCCGCGCTCTTCGTTGAGATATTCGAATAACGCCGCTTGGTATTTCTGATCATCTGAGCCGCAACGCGATCCGGCCAGCCCCAACAACGGGGCGGTGCACTTGACGTGGTGGTAGGCTTGGCTGAGGAAATCTAGATAAAGCTCCTTGGAAGCGCCCTCCCGGAGCACTTCTTGAATTAACGGCATTTCGATAAATCCCTGCCGAGCAGATGCTGACTGCTGAACCAATCGGTGAAAAACGGACACAGGCCCCTCCTCACGTGAATTGCGAAGACAGAAAGTGACTTCGCTCCGACACGAGACGACGAATAGCGGTTCGCCGTGGCCTGAAATTCGCGGTCACCAAATCAAGGCAATGGAAATCTCGATCCGAGAGTGGCAGGTAACGTCGCGGCTTGGCATAGTCCGGCAGATCACGGATGGCATGTTTGATGAGATCATGCATTGCCGGCCAGTCCGAGCAAAACGAGGCATCATCGGGAATTATCAAAGCGACCAATTCACTCTCATGTTCGACAACCACGCACCGCCTGATACGGCCATGCTCCATGATCGTCTCCTCGATCCACTCGGGCTGAATGTTTCTTCCGGCGCCGGTAACGATGACGTTGTCCCTGCGCCCGGTCACAACGAGAAAACCATCGGGATCGAAATAACCGACGTCACCCGTGGGCCAATAATCACAAGAATCGATGATTTCGGGTTCGGTCAGGTAACCGTTCATCACGGTTGGCCCTGCGACGAAAATCTCCCCTTGCTCAATCGTCACTTGAATTCCAGGGAGCGGCCGGCCCACCGTGCCGGCTCGCCGATCGCCGGGACGATTCACCGCGACCACCGAACAGCATTCCGAAAGGCCGTATCCCTCATGGACGGGTATGCCTCGCTCCCACGCCGCTGCTGCCGATGATCTGGACACAGGTGCGCCACCGACCGCAACGTATCTGAGGGATTTCGGAGCAGGGCGGCCGAGCGCCTCCAGCTCACGCAACCATGTCGCGAGCAGCTCCGGGACTAATACTGTTGCTGTGGTGTCCGCCCGCTCCGCCGCGATTGCGATTGAAACGGCGCATGAGTTGTCTACTGACCCGCCTGGCAGATATATCTCGGCGCCAACTGATAACGGCACATAAATGCCGGCAATCTGTTCCAGCAACAGCGCATTCGGCAGTAGCGAAAGATAACGGTCCGCGGCGCTCGCACCAGATGCTTCGGCAAGGGCGGCCACGCTGGCCTGTATCTGTCGTCCCGACAAACGTACGCCTTTCGGTTGGCCCGTCGTCCCTGAAGTGTAAATAATTCGCCCTGCATCGGCCGCCGGTTCTGTGCTGGGCGTACTCTCCGAGCCCAGGCTGAATACAACGAGTCCGAGCCTTCTGGCTCGCTCGGCCAAACCTGGCTCGCTGACGACATGTGAAATCTGTGCCGTCTGAATAATGTGTGTGAGCTGCGCGTCGGAAAAGAAGGTGGGCAGCGGGATCAATTCCTTTCCCGCAAAGCTCAATGCCAGATCGCTCACGATGCCATCGGGCGTATTTCCAAACAGGAGCCCGATTCTGTGAGGAAGGCGGCTCGCCCAATGCGCGACACTTCGAACTCGATCGAAGAGTTCTCCGTAAGACATCGAGCATCCCGGTGCAATTATTGCCTGCTGTCCGCCAGCGCTAGCGGCGTGGCAGCGAAGGCCGTCAAAGAATTCACGCATTGGCAACAAGGCCGAGGGATTCTGACGCAATACCGTGCCGCTTGTGCACCAATGCCATGTCATGGCTCACCGCCATGACCCAAGGGTCATGTTTGTAATAGTTTCCCCAGGCGTTGGGATTATCGACCCGACTTCGTTCCGCGCGGGTCAGTTCTGTCATATTGAGTCCGCTGCGTTGAAGCAGCGCCCTCAGCATTCTCGTTGCGGTAAAAATGGCCCACTCGGCATCGGCCATCGCAACGTATTCGATGAGGTGTCGGATAAACGGAAGTGAACGTCCTGACTTTGTCGCGACCAGATTGCACACCTCTACAACACGATCGCGATCGACTTGGCGTCGGAACCGGTGGCTTAAGATATGCTCCACGGGCAGATCGAGATAACATTCCGAGAAAAGCCCCTGAAAGCCAAACCGAATGCCGGCCGCGCACTCGATAATGCCGGAAGGACTCATCTCCGCCACAAGTTCATTTGGAAATGAAGAAAGCCGCGCCCCGTACCGGTCCCAATAAATCTTTCGTATTTCGTTTTCCACCGCCAGGCGTATGCCGGCAGACCGCGTGACCACCATGAATGCCATCGGCTGTCCCCACCCATCCCACGTCGACGATTCAACTTAATGCGCGCGTTTGCTGACTGTGACCTGACGAGTAGGGGGCGATAAAAAGGCAAATAGCTGAGATTGCTGGCTTTTGTGGGCGCCGGTGGGGCAAATCCTGGATGATTGTCTTTGATCGAGATTGAAGCGGACAGCGCGGCGCCCGCCGCAACTCGTGCGGCAACGGGTGTTGTTGGACTCGTCAAGCCTGTGGCGGATGGGCCGAGGCACCGAATGCGGGGAAAACCAGAGAAAATTGGGCTCCGCCTTCGGGCGCGTCGGCAACAGATACAGACCCATTAAGGGCATGCATAATTCGGCGAACAATCGACAGGCCTAATCCGGCGCCTTCTTTGCTGTTTTCTCCTCGCCAAAATCTTTCGAAGATTTTTTCCCGCAATTCCAGCGGTATGCCGGGGCCGGAATCGTGCACCTCAATGGAAGGGGTCGATGTTATTTGGATTCGAACCGTCCCACCGGTGGGCGTGTGATTGAGGGCATTCTCAATCAAATTGCTAACGGCGGCGGTTACAATGGGTCCATTGCCATGGATGAAGACCGGTCCTGCCGGTTCATCAACTTCCAAGGTCTTGCCCGTCACAATTGCGATCGGTCCGAGGTTTTCAGCAGCTTCGCGAGCCGCCGAACACAGCTCTACCGGTTCGTCGAGACGAATATTCAATGTCTCGAGCCTGGCAACGAGCAGCAATTGGCTCACGATCCGGCTCATCAATTCGACGTCGTGCCGCAGTTTTGCCGCAACGATTTGGTCATCCATCACGTCAATGTTCGCCGACAGGACCGCCAAAGGCGTGCGCAATTGGTGCGCGGCATTCGCACCGAACTCCCGCTGCCGCCGAAGGCCGTCATCCAGCCGGTCGAGAGCGCTGTTGATCGAACTGACGAGCGGCAGAATCTCACGCGGGATCCCGACATGCGGCAAACGCACCTCTGAATTCCCAGGGTTGATCTCCGCCGCTGCCGCCGACAGATCGTCGAGCGGCGAGAGTGATCTCTTTACGGTGAACGCACTAATTCCGAGTAAGGCGATGAGGAACGGGATTCCGAGCCAGCCGCCATCGGTAATGAACTCATTGAAGACGGCTGCATTGAGTGATTGCAGCTTGGGCACGGTCTGCTCGACCTGGGTTATGAACGTCCTCTGGCCGATTGTGGTCTGAAACGCAGCGCCAAGCATGCGAGTCCCGACGCCATCATTGTTGTATTCGTACGCGTGATGCTGGCGTGGCGTGAACTGGGGCAGTGGTCCAATTTGGCGACCCGACGTCGCTATGATCAGGCCAGATTCATCCCGGATCGCATACTGATATCTGCTTCCGGGACTGTTGTAGGATTCCAGGAGCCGCGGAGGCAATTGCAGATCAATCGACCCGTCGTCATTGAGCGAGATAAAATTCGAAATCTCCTGAGCTTGCCGCACAAGAGCCTGTTGGCGGAGATAATCTTCGACGCGGCTTTGCTTCAGGTAGAGCCACCCATACGCTACCCCGGTAGCCACCAATGTCGTGATCGTGAGCCGAACAACAATGCGAGATGAAAGCGACATCAGTTCATTCCGTGAGCAAATAGCCGATTCCACGTAGCGTGTGGATGGACACATGCGCCTCTATTGCTTCCAATCTCCGCCTAAGGCGTGAAACCAACGCCTCGATCGTGTTCGGAGTGACTTCATCGCTGAACCCATACACCGAATCCTCGAACAGCCGCTTCGGCACTACTTGATCGGCACGGCGCATCAGCAATTCGAGCGCATCGAGTTCCCGGCGCGAAATCGCAACAACCCGCCCGTTCACCTTGATTTGCCTCGTGGTCGTATCCAGCGAGACATTGCCAATATCGATCGTATCGCCGAGCGGACCACCAGGACGGCGCAGCAGGGCTCGCAGCCGAGCCGCAAGCTCCTTCATCGCGAAGGGCTTCAGCAAATAATCGTCCGCGCCACAGTCAAGCCCTTTCACGCGGTCATCGATACCGTCTCGCGCCGTCAATATCAGGATCGGAATCCGCATTGCGTCTGCCCGAAGATCATGGATGACTTCAAGCCCGTCGCGATCCGGCAGACCGAGATCCAAAACTATAGCGTCGTATGAAATACTCTTCGCGGCGGCCAGACCGTCGTTGGCCGTCGCAAACAGGTCGACGCGAAGCCCAAATCCGGCGAGACCCTCGACGATCGATTGGGCGAGCCGTTGATGATCTTCGACTAGCAGGATACGCATAGAAAGCGGCCATTGCTGGTGGGCTACTTTGAATTTGGCGAGTTAGACTCGGACACAATAACCATCCGTAATTTTAGCGCCCTAATGATGTTTTTAGTTGGCGGCTGTACACCGTTAAGAACGTTGCAGATCGTAGCCCGATTATTGCCGGTCTTTTTAGCCCATGCGGTCTGGCCGCCTGCTCGCTTTACCTCGGAGCGGAGCAGGGAAACAACATCTTCGAAGTCTAAGACGTGCATCTACAACTCCCTCCCAGGACTCCAGCCCACGACCCGGCCACCGGTCTCGGTCCATTGCCATCAAATGCTTCGGCGCAACTGCGCCATACCATCGGCCTTGTTCCTGACGAGATCCTGACGGCGATAGTTTTGTCAGGGTCACAAGCCTCTCGCCACGGTCAATGGACTGGTCGCGCAGTCGCGGTGACCGGCTGCGGATCTCTAAATCACCATCTTGAAATTTCTCGGCTCGATGTGCACCGTTCCGATCAGCGTAGAGATTGTTGCGCGAATCGGCACCAAAATCCAGGCTAGACCTGGATTTCGTCGGCGGCCTACGCCTGCGCCGACGCGCTAAGCGAAAGCAGCACGACGAGCCAAAGCGCTGTTCGAACCGCATCCAAACCCCATCCTGTTTCGGCCCTGTGGTGGTGGAGATTATTGGGCGCCCTGGGAACACCAATTGCAACCTGCAAAATAAATGCTGGCGACCCTCAAGCCTATCTAGCCGCGCTCAATCGGTCGATGCGTACCGGAAAGTCCGTCCCAACTGCAACTTGGCAAAGCCTAACGCCGCCCCCGCCACCTCCGAAGGACCATAGCGGCCGCGGAGGTTGCATCCATCGCAGATGGCGCTGTCGGGACCGGCATCCTCGCGCATCACAAGGGCCTCGCGAAGACTCGTGTCGACCACGTTACCGAGCGCGTGACCGTGGTTGATATCATTGAAGCAATACATGTAATCACCGTGGGACGAGATCAAAACATCGGTGTTCCGTGGAATGCAGTTAAAGCGATTTGCGCGCCACTGTGCGAAGATCTCGCCCACGCTGGGGATGAAATCCAAGTCCTGCCGGTGAAGGCCATGGCGGCGAATGGCGGCTTTCAGGTCGGCGCTGGCCACGCAAATCGTGCTGAGTTTGCCGGCACGATCGTAGAGCGTCGGCGACATTGTTAGAGCATCGATCCCGCGCGACCGGAACCATTCCACCGTGCGGTCCAGGGTGCGCAAGCAATCAGGCAGTGGGGAGAGGCTGATAGCGAGCTGGGTTTGCCGCAACACTTTCTGAGCAAGCTCGATGTTGGCCATTACCTGCTGCTGATTCAGATTTGCGTGGACGCGTCGGTAAACCTCGGGATCGACGCTGGAGAAGGAAATCATCAGGGTGCCAAAGACACCATCCAGGCGCTCGAGACGGGTCCTGTCCAGCAGTTGACCATTACTGACAAGGTCGAATATCACCGGATGGCCGCGCACAAGATCCGCGAAGACTTCGAACTGGGGATGGGTGGTGGGCTCGCCATAGCCGGCCACTACGACGCGGAAAGCATCGGTCGGGTTGATGCGAGCAAGGACGCGCTCGAACGTCGCGCGCGACATGTGGCGAGGATTTGGGATGGCATCGCGCGGGCACATAATGCAGCGGGCATTGCACTTGCTCGTCCACTCGATATTCACAGCGACGCGGTAGCGGGACATGAAGTCTCTCCTGACAATTCAAGTCGCGGTGGCGGCGAGACGCGGAACATAGTTGGCACAATTGGGA
>Ga0181536_10006238_pt1 | contig 12018 bp, 13 predicted proteins | sample PEATcosm2014_Bin_41_FD_121105 | JGI IMG/M metagenome (GOLD analysis project Ga0181536, IMG submission 121105) | Peatland microbial communities from MTU Mesocosm Facility, Houghton, MI, USA - PEATcosm2014_Bin17_60_metaG | ecosystem: Environmental > Terrestrial > Soil > Wetlands > Peat | place...
GTCAGAAGCAATGATTACAGGGGCCAGGATGCTTTCGAAGACCGCCCACGCGAGACGGTCCGAGCCTTGGTAATGATCTAGGTACGACTATGATTGAGAAATTGTTTTTGCGTCAGCCCTAAGGTTATTTCTTGACTCGCTGGAAGATTCCGGCTCCGATGTCCTGCCCGTCCGACTCTGGCGACAAGTTCAGATAGTCATGGGGCAAGCCCTCGGTTCTTACTTCGACCAGTAGCACGTTCCCCGATTTGCGTACATCCGATTCCGTCAGATGCTCTGTTGCGACCGGGTGCAGTTTATCATGTTCGTGGTACCCCAAATAGTGTGTATTGTTCGTGAACAGAGAGTGAGCAAAGACGTACTCCGGTTGCGTGTTTTCCGGCCGCACCCAAACATAGTTACAACCGGTAATGATGTTGTCGCGGAAGACGAAAGGTCCGAGATAGGGGCCGTACCAAATGGCCGATTCATACGCGCCCGACACGATGGAGTGAGTCATAGAAAAGTCGCGGATCGCTTTAATCAGGACGAGAGCGTTCTTACAACCGTAGAAAACAGAGTGATCCACTTTAATTCCTGCGCCGTGTGCCCAAATACCGCTTTGTATCGGTGATGAATTCTTCTCGCCTATGAAATAGCATTGGGAGATTTCTAATCCTCTCAAGGCTTCACCTTCGCGTGTGATCGGGTAATACCATCGGACATTTGGGTTCGCGTTGCCGACGAACTTCAAACCCTTGATATGAACGTTATCCTTCGCAACCAATAGTCCGACGGAATGTGGAAATTGCGTCGTTGAGTTATCGTTCGACACGGATTGGATGACGGGCATCTTCCATGGCTGCCAATCCGTGTCATCGGGCATGATGCTGGCTTCTATGGTGAAATCAGCCGAATCGTCTGACTCTTTGGCTGTGCGCAGCACGAGCTTGCCGGAAAGAACGTATAAGCCGGGCGCCATCTTAATGGTTACAGGTTCCTTTCCCGTAAACCCGTTAGCAATTTCAACGGCGCGCTGCAGGGTGGCCACAGGTTCCGCGCTGATACCGCGCGCGGAGTCCCGGCCGTTGACACCATCGACGAATAGGATTTGCGCTCCTATGTTCGATGCCGCGCATAGAAGCAGGGCCAGAGCGATGAGATAAGACATCAGTGTCCTCGATTTTCACCGGCAATCCCGAGTCCAAAGTCTAGGAGCGATTTGCTAGCGAAAACAACGTGCGAAGGCATTGCAGTGGTCGTTTCTGGGATTGAAGTGTCCGCTCAGAAGACATCCGAAGTGGGGCGGACGCCCTGGTCCGCAGGCCGACGCCCTCGTCGGCCTCTTCTACTCATGCCGCAACGCCACCATAGGATCGATCCTCGTTGCCTTCCGCGCCGGCACACAAGTCGCAACCAGCGCCGCCAGCCCCAGAACCGCCGCCACACCGCCGAATGTCAAAAGGTCCGTTGGCCGCACACCGTACAACATCCCCGCCATCAGCCGCGCGAGCAGCAGCGCCCCCGCCACGCCCGCAACCGTCCCCGCCAGCGCCTGCACCATCCCTTGCCGCACCACCATCCGCAGCACGTCCGCGCGGTTTGCGCCGAGCGAGATCCGAATCCCAATCTCGTGCGTGCGCCGCGCGACCGCATAGCTCATCACGCCATAAATCCCTACCGCCGCCAGCAGCAGCGCAATCGCGGCAAACACCCCGAGCAGCAGCATCTCAAAGCGCGGCTCCGCGTTCGCATCGGCCACCACCCCATCCATCGTATGAACTTCGGAGATTGGCAAATTGCGGTCGAACGACCAGACCGTTTGCTTCACGGCCGCCGCCAGCGCAGCCGGATCCCCACTGGTACGCACCACCAACGTGAGGTACGCGACGCTCGATTCGCCAATTTCCAGAAAGCCGCGGTTCTGGAGCGCAGCAAGGTAAGCCTCCGGGTGGGCGTCGGCCGCCCAGTATTCTTGCTTGGCATTCTTAACCACGCCAATCACGGTTAGCCGGATTGTTGCCCCAGTGTCGAACGCGATGCGCTTGCCGATCGGATCTTCTCCCGGCCAATATTCCTTGGCCGCACGCTCGTTGATCATCACCACGCCCGGTGCGCGGGCATCATCGCTCTCCTCGATGGCGCGGCCGCGCAGCACCGGCAGGCGCATGGTCTGGAAATATCCCGGCACCACAATGCGGTAAACGGCCTCGGGCTCATCGCCTGGTCGTGGTTTCGGGCGTCCTTCGATCTCAAACGCCCATCCCCACGTATCGCCTGCCAGTGGCAGATGGTTGATCCCGCCGGCGGATTCCACGCCAGCGAGCGCGCGCACGTGTTCCAGAAGTTGACGATAGAACAACCCGCGCCGTGCCGGTTCGGCCTCGTTCGAACCAGCGACCGAAACCACCATCGAGAGCACATTGTGCGGGTTGAACCCCGGGTCAACCGACTGCAACGCCGAGAAACTGCGGATCATCAGCCCGGCGCCGATCAGAAGCATAAACGCCAGCGCGAATTCGGACGCCACCAGAAAACTCCGCAGCCGGCTGCGGTGAATCCCGTCGGTGCCCCCGCGCCCACCCTCTTTGAGCGCGCCACTCAGGTTGCCGATGGCGGCGTGCATGGCCGGCGCCAGCCCAAACACCAGCGCCGTCAATAAAGTGACTCCAACCAGGAACAACATGGCACGGCCATCAATCCCCACCATGTCCACGCGCGGGAGCTTCGCCGGGCTGAGCACGACCAGGGCGTTGGTTCCCCACATCGCGAGCAGCAGGCCGGCTGAAGCGCCGGTCGCCGCGAGCAGCAAATTCTCGGTGAGGAACTGGCGGATGATCCGCGACCGGCCGGCGCCCAGCACGGTCCGCACCGCGATTTCCTTCTGCCGGTCCGATGTCCGCGCCAGCAGCATGTGAGCCACATTGGCGCACGCGATCAGGAGTACGAATCCGGCTGCGCCGAGCAGCACCAGTAGCGGTGTCTCAACCTTACCAACGACATTCTCCTTCAGAGGCGTAACCAGGATGTCGCTGTTCGTCCCCGGATATTGCCGCTCCAGGCGGCCCGTAATCGCCGCAATGTCCGCCCGAGCCTGCGCGACTGCAACGCCCGGCTTCAGTCGTGCGAAAACGCGCAGGCTGTTGGCATCCCGGTTGTGGATCCGATCGCCAAAGGCAAGCGGCGCCCACAACTCCGCGCGCGTAGCCCAGAACGGCGCAAACTTGAATTCGGGCGGCATCACGCCAATTACCGTGAAACCCTCGCCGTTGAGAATGATCGATTTTCCGAGCAAGTTGGGATCACGATGGAAACGCCGCTGCCACAGCCGGTAGCTCAGCACGACTTCGTGCTCTGCGCCCTTCTGGTCTTCTCCAGCGGCGAATACTCGGCCGAGCAACGGCCCGACGCCGAGCATCGGCAGCAGGTTCTGAGTCATCCGAAGACCTATGAGGTGCTCCGCCCCATCGCTGCTGCTGAGATTCGGGCTCCAATACTCCGCCGCCCCCATCGCTTCGAACGAATGGCTCTGGTCGCGATAGTCGATGTAGTTGGCCACCGCGACCGGATCGGCGTCGTAACGCAGAACCGTCACCAGCCGGCCCGGATCTTTGTACTCGAGCGGCCGGAGCAACACGGCGTTCACCACGCTGAAGATCGCTGTGTTCGCGCCGATCCCCAACGCGAGCGCAATTACCGCGACAGCCGTAAAGCCCGGCGTGCGCAACAACGCGCGGGCCCCGTACCGTAGGTCTTGCGCAAAGTTCTCCAGCCACCTCCAGCCCCACACATCGCCGCTGACTTCGCGCAGGAGCAGGGCATTGCCAAACTTACGCTGCGTCGCTGCGTGAGCATCTTCCGCCGCAAGACCCCGCTCCATATGCTCTTGCTGGCGCAGTTCGATGTGAAGCCGCATCTCCTCCTGCAAATCGCGATCGAACCGCTCGCCGCGCAGCAAGATCCCGAGCCTCCTGCCCAGCCCACGCAACCATTCCATTGCCATCGTCCCTTCAGGCGGGCTGCAGCACGCGCGCAATGGCGGCCGCGACCCGCTCGTACTGCGAAAGCTCAGCCGCGAGTTGTTTTCGTCCCAACGCTGTCAGCCGGTAGTAACGCGCCCGGCGGTTACCCGCGGTGACTCCCCACTCGGCCGTCACCCAACCCTTCAGCAACATCCGTTGCAGCGCCGGATACAGCGAGCCCTCTTCTACTTGCAGCACGTCTTGGCTGAGTTGCTGGATGGCGTTGGCGATTTCGTACCCATGCATCTCGCCCTGGCGGGAGAGCGTCTTGAGAATCAACATATAAAGAGTTCCGGGCGGAATCTCATCGCGCTGTGCCACAAACGCTCCTGTGGCATAGTTAGACTATGTCACAGCAGAAACGTTAGCACACCTCCTAAAGTTCCTGCCACATCTGCCGATGGAATCCATGGACTGGTCTCGCTAATGGAACCGCTGCCTACACTCTTTGCTCCAGCCGAGCGTGTCCCAATCGACCAGGATTCCGCCCTCCGTCAGAAGCTGGCAGCTGAGCCTCTGCTCCAGCCCATGTTGGATAGCTTTCCCGGACCTGCTCTCATCCTGAATCAGTTCCGGCAGGCCGTTGCCGTGAACAACCAACTGGTGGCTCTCCTCGATATTCCCGTCGGCGAGCTGCTGGGTCTACGCCCCGGAGAAATGCTGGACTGCATTCGGTGGCGCGAAGAGCCTTGGGGCTGCGGCACCACCGTGTTCTGCCGCACGTGTGGCGCCGTGCGTGCGATCCTGAATGCGCCTGATGTGCAGGATTGCCAGATCCTCCGAGATGTGGGTGGAAAAGTGTCCACACTCGACCTGCGGGTCTGGGCCACGCCCATTACCATCGGCGGTGAGCCGCTCACTGTAATTGCCCTCCAGGAAATTTCCGTTCACACCTGTTCCGAGACCCGCAACAAGTTGTAAATTCAGCATCTTCACGTAACAACCCCTTCGTGATCCGAGGCCTTCCGTGCGAATATCCGGTTATGGCAGGCCACAGCGCGCCGTTCGAGAGTTTCGGGGGGTACCCAGAGCGCGCGGGGGTGTGGCCGGCGTGGGATTTTTTGCAGCGCGGCTGCGATCTTGCGCTGATTGCTCTTGCGCTTCCGTTTTGGGGGCCGCTGTTGCTGGGGGTGGCGGCGATCAAATTCCTTCTCGACGGCGGACCGGTCCTGTTTCGTCACCTGCGCCTAGGTCTGGGTGGCCAGCCCTTTGTTCTCTATAAAATACGAACAACCCCGGCCGATTTTCAGCCCAGCCCAGCCGACTGGAGCAACCAACACTACCCGCCGCGCACTCGCTATGGCGCGTTTTTGCGACGGTTCGATCTCGACGAGTTGCCGCAACTATGGAATGTGATTAAGGGCGAGATGTCGCTGGTGGGGCCGCGGCCGGAGATGCCTCTTCATGTCAAAAGGTTTAGCGGCTGGCTGCCGGAATATCGGCAGCGGTTGACGGTCCGGCCCGGTCTGACCGGTCTCGCGCAGGTACGCGGCTGGCGCGGCGACACCAGCATCCAGCAGCGGCTGATTTCCGATCTGGAATACACCAACCGGCGCGGTGCCCGGATGTATTTCAGGATCCTGGTGCGAACGCTTATCTCTGGCTCAGCCCGCCATCCACGGCCAGTATCTGGCCGGTGATGAAATTCGAAGCGGCGAGAAAATAAACGACAGCGTCGGCGATTTCTTCCGCCGTTCCGGGGCGGCGCGCGGGGGTGGCGCGCACCATGGCTTCGGCCTCCGCATCCAATTCACCGAACGGAATCACGCCGGGGGCGACCGAGTTAACGGTAATTTCCGGAGCAAAAGCTTTAGCGAGCGCGCGCGTTAACATGATGACGCCGGCTTTTGAGGCGCAATAGTGCGCGTGATCGGCCCATGGGCGGATGCCGCCCAAAGAGCTGATATTCACGATGCGGCCGCCGCTGGATTTTTTCATCAGGCGGGCACCGTGCTGGCAGCAGAAAAAGACTGCTTTCAGGTTCACGGAGTGGATGAAATCCCAATCGGCTTCGGTGATGTCGAGCGGGTCGATGGTCGCGAAGCGGGCAGCGTTGTTGACCAGGCCGTCGAGGCGGCCGAAGTGCTGCTCCAGTTCCTGAAACATCCGCCCAATCTCATCGACACTCTCGAGATTCGCACGGAACAAAGACGCTCCACACTCGGCGGCGGTTTTCCGCGCCTCGGATTCTGATCCGTTGTAGTGAATCGCGACGCGCGCGCCTTCCGTCGCCAAGCGCAGCGCGATCCCGCGGCCGATGCGCTTGGCCGCGCCGGTCACCAGAATCACTTTTCCTGACAAACTAGATGGTTGGTTCGCCATGCACCTCCACCTCGCGGCGTTTCACGCCTTCGGCCGGCGGCTCGGGCAGGCGGCCAGTGAGATTGGCCCACGCCCAGAAGAAGGCCGTGGTCGAGCTCAGGGCGCCGGCGATTGCGCCGATCAGCCGCGGGCTATAGTACTGCGAGGCGATGCCCGCCGCCGTCATCGAAAGCATCATCACCGACCACTGCATCGATTCCATGGTAGAGAAGACGCGGCCGCGATACTCGTTCGACACGTGACTTAACAATTGCGACATATTCAGCACGGAGCTGACAGCAACCGCGGCGCGCGACAGGGCGATGAAAACGAGCGCCACGTAAAAGTTTTGCATCTGGCTGAAGATGACGTAAGTCGCGCCGTGGACAATGTAACAGATGAAAATGGTGTATTTATAGCCCCGGAAACTGATACGCTCCCCGAGCCAGTAGGCAAACGCGCCGCCCATCAGCAGCCCGCACCCGGCACAACCCCAAATCTCACCAATGCCTGCCGGACCGCGGTTGAAAACCAGCTCTCCGAACAGACTGAAGAGAATCTGCGCGGCGCCGCCGCCTGTGGCCCAGCCTACGCCGATGAGCGCGATGCCGAGGATGAGCGGATTGGCGCGCATGTAGCGCAGGCCTTCCATGTACTCGTGCCACGGGCGGACGACTTCGGCCTCGGTGAGGGCGGCTTTTCTCGGTTGAAAGGCATCGCCTTCCACATGCAGGCGCGAGATGCACGCGGCGGAAAACAGGAACGACAGGGAATTGAGAACGAAGGCCCACTCATAACCGAATTGCATGACGCTCAGGCCGGCGGCAAACGTGCCGATGGTGATGGTGGTCCACTGGGTGGTCTGGGTGAGCGAGTTGGCGGTGTGCAGTTCCTCGCGCGTGGTGATAGTGGGAAGGATGGCAGACCGGCCGCTGGTGAAGAACGGCGACGCGAACATCAGCAATCCGCTGAAGACGTACAGCATCCAGTTGTCGTGGCGATACAGAGAGAGGATGAAGCCAAGGGCGAGGACGGCACGAGTGAGATCACTCGCGATCATGACGTGCTTGCGATTCAGACGGTCGAGGACAACGCCCGCGATGGGGCCGGCGAACATGGCGGGAATGGCGCGCGAGAGCATGACGCCCGCCACGACCAGTCCCGATTTGGTGTGGGCCAGAGCGAGGCTGAACACGGCAATGTTGTTGAAGTGGTCGCCGATCTCGCTGACGATCTGGCCGGCCCAGGTGAAGCGGTAGTTGTGGTTCTGGGTGAGGAGCGCGCGAAACGAGAGCATCAGCCGCGCTCCGTGAGGAACACGCCGGCGAGGATGACCGTGCCGCCGATGGCTAGCGGAGGCGTAATGCGCTCTCCCAGGAATGCGACGGCCATGAGCGTGGCGATGACCGGTTCCAAATAGACGAACGCAGCGACCCGCGAAGCGGAAATGCGAGTGAGCGCGTAATAGTAGATCAGGTAACAGATGGTCGTCGGAAAGAGCGCCATGTAGAGGAGGCTGATCCATCCGGCGGCGGTGACCTCGGCGAAGGGGAACCCGCGCGCCTGCCACCAGGCAATGGGAGCGAGCAACACGGCGCCGCCGATGAAAGCAAATCCGTTCACGACGATCGTGCCGTGGGCTTCGGTAGCCTTCTTGCCGTAAGCGGCGTACAGGGCGAACAAGATCGTGGCCCCGAGAGTGATGGCGTCACCGGCCAGCGTGGCTTCGGTGCGTGGCAGAGCGTGCTGGCGGGAGGCCTGCTCGGCGAGCACGGCAACGCCGGTGAATGCGACGGCCATGCCAGCGGCCTTGCGCGCAGTGATTTGTTCCAGGCCAATGCGGGCGGCGATGAGCAAAACAAAGATGGGTGAAGTCCCGATGACCCACGCCGAATGGGCGGCGCTGGTGCGGCTCAAGCCCAACAGGAACAGAAGCTGGTTGCCGACATTGCAGACCGCCAGGAACGCCAGCATGGGAACTCCCTGAGCCGGCCAAAGACGCCGGCCGGAGGCGCGAGCTTTCCGCCAATAAAGCGGAGCGAGAAAAATTCCCGCGAGAAGAATGCGCAACGTGCCCAGCAACAAGGGTGGAAACTCCCGCAACGCCACCTTGCCGATGGTGAAGTTCGCCGACCACGCCAGCGTCATCAGCGAGATCAGGGTATAGAGAACCAAAGGCCCGTTCAACCGGCCGGCACCTCGCGAACGGTCACTGAGCGCAGAAAATCGTGATCGATGGCGTAGCCGAAACCGGGATTATCGCGAATCCCGATGGTGCCGTGGGCCGTAGTCTCGACCGCCGGGCGGATGATATCGCGCTTCCAATAACGGCGGCTGGCGGAGACGTCGCCCGGCAAAATGAAATTGGGCAGCGTGGCCAGCGCGATATTGTGCGCGCGGCCGATGCCGGCTTCCAGCATGCCACCGCACCAGACCGGAATGCCGGCAGCCTGCGCGGCATCGTGCACGCTTTTGGCTTCGCGAAAGCCGCCGACGCGGCCCAGCTTGATGTTGATGATGCCGCAGGCGCGCAGCCGGATGGCCTGTTCGGCATGATGCGCGGAGCGAATACACTCATCGAGGCAGATCGGAGTTTGCAATTTCGATTGCAGCACGGCGTGATCGATGATGTCGTCGTGCGCGAGCGGCTGCTCGATCATCATGAGGTAGAAATCGTCGAGGCGCTTGAGGTGATCGGCGTCTTTCAATGTGTACGCGGAATTGGCGTCGGCCATGAGCTTAATGGAAGGGAAGCGCTCGCGCACCTGGCGGACGACGTCCACATCCCAGCCAGGTTTGATTTTCATTTTGATCCGCTGGTAGCCGGCGGCGAGCTCGCGCTCAATTTTCTCGATGAGTTGCGGAACCGAGTCCTGGATGCCGATGGAAACGCCGCAGGGGATCTCGCGCCGCGCGCCGCCGCCGATGTGTTGCCAAAGGGGGATGTTGCGCAAGCGCGCTTCGAGGTCCCAGACGGCTGCTTCCAGGCCTCCGCACGCCATGCGATGACCGCGAATGTGCGCGGTGAGCGGCGCGACATCACCAGCGCTCGCGAGATTTTTCCCGATGAGCTGCGGCGCGGCATAATCGCGCAAAATCAGCCAGGCTGACTCGGTCCACTCCTCGTTATAGAACGGGTTCTCACCGGCGGTGACTTCGCCCCAGCCCGATACGCCGTCCGCGGTCACTTCCACGAGAATGATGTCGCGATCAGTCGTGCGGCCAAAGCTGGTTTCGAAGAAGTGGACGAGCGGCATGCGAATCTGCCGCAGAATGATCTTTTCTATTTGCATTCCCAATGTCCAAACAGGTACGTTCCGGCGTCCGCCGATTTTTCCAAGCCCACTACGGCGAGGCCGCGATCAAAATTCGCTTCGAATTGTTTGCTGATCTCCTGCTGGATCTGGCGGGCGCGCTTGGGATCCTCGCGGCGGATGACGGAGATGGCGGCGGGCACGGAGATTCGCTCGACGGTTTCGGGCCGTGCGACGGGCGGGCCGCCATCCACAATGGCTTTGACGCGCGGGCTTGCGAGCCACCATTCGGCGACGCAGCGGTCAGTGGGAAGGCCGCCATGAAGATAGCTGGTAGTGGTGCCGTACTGATTGCGCACATAGCGCCGCACGATGGCGCCGAGCCGCTCCACGTTGAGGTACGCGTTCTTGATTTCGAGCGGATCGAACGTCCACTCGATGAGCTGGATGCCGCGCGCGAGAGCGTCCTCGCGCTGCTGGAGCTTGAGGCGGCGGCCGATGCCGGCATCGCGATAACCCGGTTTGACGCCCAGCATGTGGCTGTGGAGGTAGGTGCCCCCGCCGGGCTTAAGGCCGGGAATGGCCAAACAGTAACCCACGATGCGAGGGCCATCGAAGGCGCCAAAGGCTTGGCCGCCCACTTTGGTGGCGACGATGAAGAGGCGCATGGGGATCAGCTCAATGTCGTTAAATCCCCAGATTTCCTTTTGCAGCTCGACGGCGCCTTCGAAGTCTTCCTGCGTGGCGAGCGGGCGGACCGTGATCGCGGCTCGGTCGCTCACTTCTTGGCTTCCTGCCACAACGCTTCCATCTCCTCGATGGAGCTTTCGCGCGTGGTTTTGCCGCGCTCGGCGAGCTTGTGCTCGACGTAACCGAAGCGGCGCCGGAACTTGGCGTTGGTGCGGCGCAGCGCCTGCTCGGGATCGACTTTCACAAAACGCGCGAGGTTGACGAGAACGAAGAGCATGTCGCCAAGCTCGCCTTCGATCTCCTCGCGATCGTTCTGGACGCGCGCCTGTTCGAATTCGCGCAACTCCTCATGCAGCTTGTCGATGACTTGGCCGGCATTCTCCCAATCGAAACCGGTTTGCGCGGCGCGGGAAGCGATCTGCTGCGCCTCCACCAACGCGGGCAGGGAACGGGGCACTGAGCCCAGCAGCGTGTGGTCGGGCTCGGGTTTCGCGCGCTTCTCTTCGGCTTTGATCTCGTTCCAGCGCTTCAGCACATCGCTTCCGGTGTGGGCGGTCTCGTCACCGAACACGTGGGGATGGCGGCGGATGAGCTTCTGGTTGATGGCGTCGAGCGCATCCTCGACGCGAAACAGGTTTTCTTCCGCGGCCATTTGCGAGAAGAAGACAGCCTGGAGGAGCAGATCGCCCAATTCTTCGGCGAGCGCGGGCCACTGGCGCGCGTCAATGGCATCGAGCACTTCGTAGGTCTCTTCGAGCAAGAAGGGTTTGATGGTGTCAAACGTCTGCTCGCGGTCCCACGGACAACCGTTGGGGGCGCGCAAGCGGGCCATCAGATCGACAAGCTGCTGGAATTTTTCACCGGCTGCGGAAGCGGACATCGGCGTTGGATAAAGACTCGGGGTAACCATCAAATTTAACATATGCGAAGCTCCGGGCACGGCGAACTGAAGTTCGCCGCAGTGCGCTAAAGCGCGCGACACGAATGCGTGCAACGGAGGCGTGCTTGACACTTGGTTTGCCGGCTCCTAGGCTTGGAAGCGTATGGAAGTACAATTGACTCCCGATCAGGAGGCATTCATCCGCCAGGCGATTGAGAGTGGCCGGTTCCACCGCACAGAGGATGCGGTGCTGGAGGCCATGTCGCTTTGGGAAGAGCGCGAGCGGCGGCGGTTGGAAGTTCTTGCGGCGGTCGATCAGGCTGAATCATCCTTGGCGCGCGGCGACGGGCGCAGAATCACGACGCATGAGGAAGTGACCCAGCTTGCCGAGGATGTGAAGCGGCGCGGCATGGCACGGCTTTCCGCCGAGCAGAATGTTCCCTGATGAGTGAGTTTCGCCTTTCGCCAGAGGCGGAAGCCGAGCTTGACAGCATCTGGATTCACATTGCCCGCGAGAGCGGCAGCACCGATGTCGCCAGCCGCGTGGTGGAGCGCATCACCGAGTGTTTCTGGTTACTGGCCCGGTATCCATATGCGGGGCGACGGCGTGACGATTTGCGCTCCGGCCTGCGCAGTTTCACTGCAGGCGATCACATCATGATCCACCGCATTGTGGAGGACGATGTGGTACTGATCTTGCACGTCGTCCACGGCAGCCGCGACGTCAGCGCGCTATTCGGTCATTGATCCGTATGACAAGTGGCCATAGGTCGTAATATCTCCCTACTACGTGTACGGGGAGTGTGTCCTGATAAAATAAAAAGTCGAGATGAGTGAAGCTGAAAATCCGCTTTCGCAGGCGGACACTGCGGAACCAGAGGCTGAACAGCAC
>Ga0181536_10006242_pt1 | contig 12013 bp, 10 predicted proteins | sample PEATcosm2014_Bin_41_FD_121105 | JGI IMG/M metagenome (GOLD analysis project Ga0181536, IMG submission 121105) | Peatland microbial communities from MTU Mesocosm Facility, Houghton, MI, USA - PEATcosm2014_Bin17_60_metaG | ecosystem: Environmental > Terrestrial > Soil > Wetlands > Peat | place...
AATAAGTCCTGCCGCAGAGAAACCTTCCCTCAGGGGCTAAAGCCCGCGTTGATTTTGCAGGGTTTATGTACGGGCTAAAGCCCGTACCCTTCAAAAAGCCGACTTAATCAGAGGTTCCTTAGAAATTCTTGCCGACAAAGTCTTGCAGACGATCGAGCCGGTAAGAGGCATCGCCGGTTTCGATGCCGAGCAGAAGCTGCGTAGAGATCAACTGATTGCGAAAGTCTAGAGCGGCGCTGGTATCGGCATCGCCGATGACCTTGAGATTCTTCTCAATCTCCTCGCTCTCCTGGCGGAGAGATTCGATATGATCTTTCTGCGCGGTTATGGTTTTCTGGACTTGATCGCGCAGCACCTCCATGCCGCGCTGCACATCGTTCTCCTGCACCTTTTTCCAACTGGAGTAGGCATCGACAGAGCGGTCGAGGTGCTTGTCGATGACGCGACTGCCCAGATTATAGGTGACGCTGACCTCGCCGTACGGTTGAACACCGTTGGCGATTGGGTTAAGCTGCTGGTGCGCGCCCACGGTTAGGTCCACATCCCAGTTGTTTTGGCGGGTGAGACGGGCCAGGGAACTCTGTTCGGCGTTGTCGCTGGATTGCTTGGCGGCGACTTGTAGCTTGAGCGGTCGATTGGATAATTGCGGCACATAGAGCGCGGCGATCTTCGACTGCGTTTCGGCGCGATCCGAATCAAGCTTGATCCGGTTGGAGAGCAGCGAAACGAGCATGGGGCGAGTCATGTTCTGAGCCTCGACCTTCTGAGATGTCTTCGCGATCAGCACGTCGAGCGATTTGGAAGCCTCGTCGATGAGTTGGAGACGATGGGTGAGCGCATCTTTCTCCACCGCGGGCAACGCATATTGCAGAGTCAGCAGCACATCGGTGGAAGCTTTGTAGAGTTCGCAGTTCTTGCGAGCGGCGTCAAGAGCAATCCCCGCCTTCTTCAGATTGGAAAGGCTGAGTTGAGCGCTCGCGACCAGTTGCATGGGCAGCCCGGAATCAGGCTGCGTAAAGCCACCGAGGGCATTGGGCGCGCGAAGGAAATCACTCTGCGCCTTGGCCTGTTCGGTGAGGTAAGCGCAATAAGCCTGCTGATCGGCCTCCATGCTTTGTCCCGCCGCAAGCGTTGCTGCGGAAAGCGGCAGAACCGCAAGGAGAGATAAATACGAGATTCGGCGAAACATGATTGTGCTCCCTGAATATCCGATACTGTGCGGTTCCGAGTTAGAACAACAGCGGCTTACGGCCCAAAAAAACCGTCTGCGATTTTGCCGATTCGGGGTGCGACAAATCCATCAGGATGGTGAGGCCGCGCACTTGGTTTTTGAAGATGGGATGGTTGACGACCTGTTCGCCGAGAAAGACCTGCTTGACAGTGCCGACTTTGCGGCAGAAAGCCATATTGAGATAGCAGTCATAGATGGGCGCGCCCACGACTGCATTGGCCTGATTGTCGTAGGGAACAAAGGCAAAGTAAAGCCGCTTGCCTCCGCTGGCGTTGAGATAGTAAGGGCTCTGCTTGGCAATGGCGATGGCATCGTGCAGCCGATCTATCTGGCGATTGTCTTCCCGCAGCTGCTTTTGCGCGACACTAAGAGTTACATCGAGTTGAGCGATGTCGGAGCGGAGTTCGGCCTGCTTTTCGAGAACCTCAAGCGACTTTGTGCCGACCGTTGTCTTGTCGAGAACGCTGTCTGAAAGCATCACATCCGCGATACGGCTGTCGGTGTAATCGGTATTCGCGCGATTGAGAGCGGCAAGTTGCGTGGCGGCATCTCCTTTAGTGATAAGTCCGGCGGCAAGATCGCTTTCGATTTGCGCCTCGATCCGATGAACCTGGGCCAGCACCTCTTGCGTCTTGCGATTGTCGGCCTGTTTTTGCTCGTCGAGCTGGGCCAGTTGCGGCCCGGTGAGCCGATCGTGATTTTGCTCACTGGCGATGGCCGTCTGCAACTCGTTATCGAGCGCAAGCAGAGAGGCGCGGTATTTGTCCATCTCCTGAAGGGTGGTTTGCTGGCGGATGACATCGACCTTGAGATCCTCGATGGATTGCCTGCTGATAACCAGCTTCTGCATGAAGTCGAGGCTTTTTTCATCGTAAGCCGAGAGGATAACCGGCGCGGCCCAACTGGTGCTGACGGCATAGAATCCCATCACGAACGCATAAGCCAGAATGCCAACCAGCACAGCATACAGCGTGACGATGGCAAAGAGGCGGTATAGAGCAAGTGTAACTTTGTAGAAAATCAATTGCAGCGGCTTGCGGGTTTTTTTCGGGCCGTGCGCGGCATCAAGCATTGACGCGGTCAATGGGCGCCTCCTCGGGTGCTTTGGCTCGTGTGCCCCAGTCGCCGGAATCAAAGGTGAGCAACGCGAGAGGTGTGATAAAGAGAGAACTGGCGACCGACCATGCGATGTAAGCGCCAAAGGCCAGCGGATGCTGAATGGTCTCTCTGACGCTGAATTTTTTGATGGCCCAACTGAGAGCGGCAGCGATGCCCAGATAGACAACCAGCGGTTCGGGGCCGGCCCAGGCGAGTGGATTTGTGGAGAGCATGGCGATGACCATCAGCAGCGCAACGATGGCGCCCAACGGAGTAAGGACCATGGTGAAGATGGTATTGGGATGCAGCTTGAAGACGTGCGCCGGCAGGCTGCGCAGCGTGTAGAACAAATCGCGCAGGATACTGCTTCTCCAGCGCAGCTGCTGATTGAAGAGAACGGAGAGCTTAGTGGGAACGGCGGTCCAGCAGAGGGCATCGTTGTTGATATAGGTTCCATAGCCGCGCATCAGCGTTTGATGAGTGAGAAAGCGATCTTCCCCTTGATTGACCGGAATGCCGAACCAGTGGCGGGCGCGCAGGGTCGGTTCAATCTCCAGCAGGAGTTCACGGCGAATGGCGAAGAGGCAGCCGCTGATGCAGCATACGCTGCGGGTAAGATTTTCTGGAATCTTGTATAACTCGAATGCAGCGAAATAAACGATGGTCTGAATGGCGGTGATGACATTGTCGTTGGGATTGCTGACGCCGACGCGGCCACCGACAGAGCCGATTCCCGGCTCGGCGAAGCAGGCGGTCAACTCGCGAATTGCGTCGGGATGGAAGATGCAGTCGGAGTCGATGGAGATGATGATTTCGGCGCTGGAGTGTTGCAGGGCGTTGCAGACGGTGCGCGCCTTGCCGCAGTTGAAATCGTTGCGGCCCACGCGGATGGAGATGTTGGTGAAATCGCGCTGGGCCTTGAGCATCCACTCGTAACTATCGTCTACCGAGCAATCGTCCTGCGCAATCACTTCAAAGCGGTCGCTGGGATAATTGCATTTGCCGATGCTTTCGATGGAGTAATAAACGGTTTCGCCCTCGTTGTAACAGGGCAAAAGGACGCTCACGGTCGGCTGCCACGTATAATCCTTGCTAATCTTGGCGCTCGGGAAAGAGATTCTGAGGATAAGTCCCATCAGATACTTGACGACCGAGATCACCAGGCAAAGCACCATAATCAGCCAGAGCAGAATGGGCGCCACGAACATTGTCCTCCCCAAAGGTAACGACCCTTGGATTTCACCGCACCCGAGACAAAGCATTCATCGTCATCCAGCAGTGGAAATAGCCGGAAGCTAACAAAGTCCAAGATACCTCAACAAGTTTATCTCATTCTCGATGGCATAAACCATTATGGTTCAGAGCGTTCCTGTCGGCCAATTGCAATTTGAACGGCCGTACGCAATTCTTGCAGAGATCGGTATCGCAAAACGCCGTTGCCGCCATGAAAGACTCTCGGTCGATGCGAAATCGCCTTCTCGTGAATGAGCCTGTGGAACGGGGCTAGAGCGTTTTCGACCCATCTGCATACGATCCGGCATCTGCGGTCTCCCACCCTAGCCGCAAAAAACAAAGACACGGCGAGGGTGGGGCATCCAAATTTGTGTTAACACTTGAATCGAAAACGCTCTAGCGACGAGGGGATTTCAGTTGGCGTGGGTCTTCAACCGGTTCAGCTTTTGTTCGAGCGCCTGGAGGCGGCGGCGGCCCTCGGCTTGCCAGCGGGGGTCGCGCTCGAAGCGCAGATAGCGGTTCCAGGTTTCGACGGCGTTCATGGCCTGGCCGCGATCCTCCATGATGACGGCTTCATTGAAGAGGACCACGGAGTTGCCGGGGGCCAGTTCGTCGGCGCGGCGCAGATAGTCCAGAGCCTTGGCGCGATCCGCTTCGCTGCCCGAGCAGCTTCCGCGCTGGAAGTAGGCGGCGGCATCGTCCACCAGCAGGCTGGGCGTGGCAGGTTCGGAGGCCAGCAGGCGGTCGAGAATCTCGATGGCCGGATCGTATTTATCTTCCAAAACGTCGGCCCGGGCTTCGAGTTGGAGCCAGCGCGGGTCGCCGGGCGCGCTGTGAAGCCGGTCTTCGATGCGGGCGCGGGCATCCAGCAGTTGGGAGGGTTCGCGGACCGCCGCGCCGCGCCGATGGGCTTCTGGAGCCACTTCGGCAAAACCGGCGCCGGGGATACGCAGATCGAAGCCGCGGGAGTGGGTATAAGCCTCGGCCAGCAGCCGCTCCGGGGTATGCACATGCTGCCACCAAAGGGTGAGACCGGCAGAGAGAACCAAGGTTGCCGCCAAACCGGCTGCGGGCCACAGGAGCAGCCTCGCCGTCTTGCCGTGCTGGCTATGGACTGGGGTGCGAGCCAGCCTGATGGCCAGTTGACGCTGCCAATCCGGAGAAGCTGACGCCAGCTTTGCGGTCTCCGCAGCTTCTTCCGGCGATGCTTCCGTGGAGAACAGGCGCAGACTCAACCGCAGGCGCGCCGAACAACCGCGGCAGACTGCCGCATGGGCCAGCAAAGCATCCACTTCCGCCGGACGCGCTTCCCCGCTTGCCAGCCGGGTCCACTCGTCCGGCTCCGGATAAGCACTCGAGGCGCCGGAAAGAGAGGCATCCGGCAATTCCGCTACGGGACTCTCGCCATTGGGCAGCAGCCCTGCAATCAGCTTTTCCAACGCCCTTTCCAGCGCGTCTTCCGCGGAGCCGGTGGGGCAGTTCGGGATGAAATTATCGTTCATACTCTGCACTCTATCTACCGCATTTGCGGGTCACATTCCTTTTTAAACCTTTCTTTTCTCGCGCCGGCGAGGATCACCCTCCCGGCCCTCGCTTCGCTACCTCTGCGCGCAGCCAGTTTGCCACGCGCCGCAGCGCGCTCTCGACCCCCTTGGCTGTCAATCCCACATCGGGCAAGGCGGCAATCTCCTCGGCCGTAAGTCCTTGCAGGTAATAGAGCCAAAACAAGGCGCGGTCGCGTTCGCCGATCGTTTCGGGCGCCGAGCGCAGCTTTTTGTCCAGTTGGTCAAGCAGCACGGACTGATGCATCAGGGCGGTTTGGCACGCGCCGTCCGTCTTGCCGGTCGAGGCATCCTCGACGATGGGCATGGTTACCACTTTGCCACCCCTCTTTACCGAGTAGAGACGGCGAAAGTGGTCGTTGGCCACCGAAACGGAAACGATGCGCAGCAGGCCGAGAAAGGAATCTTCTCCGCGGGGCTGGAAATCCCTGAGGATGCGGCGCTCCTGCTCGCACAGTTTCAGAAAGACCTCCTGCACAATATCGTCCACCGTTGCCGGCGATGAGCCGTTCATCCACAATCGGGCCACGCGCCCCACCACCATCGCCGCCAGAGGCGCGCAGCGGCGCAGCAACTCCCCCCATTCCGCGGCTTCCGTGGAGCGGGCACAGGCTTTGGCTAGATCGTTTACGGAGACGCCGATTTCATTCATATGCGCGGGTCTCCAGTCTATCGCAAAGACGCGGCAGGGGTTATTCTTATGCGAATTGCCCAGGTACACGCAGGTGCCGGTTGTAAGTTACTCGCGGCGGAACGAGTCGCGGCTATGCTAGTATCCGGGGCAAGCACGCCTTAACTTTTTTGCGAGGACCCCGGCATGGAATCCAACCTGCGCCCCCTCACTCTCGGCGAGATACTGGATCGCACCGCCCAGCTTTACCGGACCAACTTTCTGCTTTTTGCAGGCATTTACGCCATGTTCGCCGGCGTTGTGCTGGTGCTGAACCTGCTCCAAATAGGGCTGAAATCGTGGCTAGACGGACTGCATATTGCCGTGTGGCAGCAGGTGCTTATTGGCGCGGTTAGCGTGATCAACGGGCTGCTCGTCTTTATGTTTGCCGGCGCGGCCGTGGCTGCCATCAACCGGGCCGTGGCCTGGGTCAACCTTGGCGAGCCGGCCACGATTCGCAGCGCATACGCGAGCACCCTGCCCCGGCTGGGCCGCTATGTGTGGCTGATGACCATCACCGCATGGATGGTCTGGGTGATGCCATTGCTGGTTTTTGCCGCCTTAATGGCAGGGTTCATCTTTGCTCTCCTTCCCAAAGGCTTCATGGCCAACCCCAGCGGGGCCGATCCATCGTCCATGGCGGGTTTCGTCCTGGCTATCCTGAGCCTATTTCTGTTGACGATTCCGGCGGCGATTTATGTAGTGGTGATGATGCTGCGCTATTCGCTGGCGGTTCCAGCCTGCGTGATCGAGAATCTGAAGGCCCGCAAGGCCATCCGGCGCAGCATAGAACTGAGCAAAGGCGCGCGGGGACGCATCTTCGTATTGCTGCTGCTGATCGGAGCGATCGATGTCGGACTTGTCATGCTGACTCAGTTCTTTCTTTTTGTGGCTGCCTTCAAGCATCCGGGCCAGCCGCTGGGACCGGGCCTTCAATCGCTCTCGCAGGTAATCGCCTTTTTCACCAACACCTTCCTCGGTCCCATCATGGCCATCGGCATTACGCTCTTCTACTACGACCAGCGGGTGCGCAAGGAGGGCTACGATATCGAGTGGATGATGCAGGCTGCCGGGTTGACGGCGCCCGCGCCGTTGCCGCCGCCCGCGCATGCACTGCCTATGGCCGAAACGGTTCTGGACACTTCCGAACAGGGGTTGGCGCTCGATGCGCATTACGAGCCGCCGCAGGCATCCGAACCTGCCGTGCCACCCGAACAGACCGAACCTGCCGCCGAAGCTGCTGGAGACCCGTATGAGTGAACTGCCGCATCCTTCTACCCTGGGCGAAATCCTCGACCGCACGGTGCATATCTACCGCTCGCGGTTCCTGGCCTTCCTGGGCATAGCCGCGCTTCCGGCGGGAGTGGTGCTGGTCTTCGCGGCCGGGATCGGTCTGTTGGTTGCATTGGCAGGCTCCGCCGGCTCGCGCACCGGCTACCCTGCGCTTACCAATGCCGTTGCGCTGCTGGTCCTCGTCCCTCTGGCATTGGTTGCCCTGCCGGCATTTTTGGCGGCTATCGCGCTGGGCACGGCGGCCACCAACCATGCAGCAGCCCACGCCTTCGCGGGAGAAGAGATCACCATCCGCGGCGCCTGCAAGGAGGCCTGGAAGCGCGGCTGGCGGTATTGCTGGCTCTATCTTCTACAGGCCCTGATTGTCTGGATCGCTCCGTTGACCGTGTGGGTTGCGCTCCTGATTTTCGCCGCTGTCGCGGAAGCTGGGGCGGTAAAAGCCGGCGTGGGCGCATCCGGCGGCGCTCTATTTGGACTTGCCGCGATTCTTTCCGTCTTCGCTCTGGCAGGCTACGGCCTGTGGATGCTGCTGCGGCTTTCGCTGGCCTTTCCCGCCTGCGTGGTCGAGCAGATTGGCGCTTGGCCCGCAATCAAGCGCAGTTCGCTTCTGTGCAAAGGAACACGCGGCCGCATCTTTCTTCTCTACATGCTGGGAGCGGCGCTCAATTGGATCATTTCGATCTCCATCACTCTGCCATTGACGATTCTTATGGCGGCGCTCACCAGTTCAAGCAGTCCTGAGCAATCGCAAACCGCCTCGACAATCCTTGTACTTATCGTCTACGGCGGCGGGTTTTTCGTCCAGATGCTCACCCGGCCGATCTATGGCATCGCGTTGATGCTCTTCTACTACGATCAGCGCATCCGGCTGGAGGGGTACGATATTGAGTGGATGATGCAACGGGCCGGGATGGCAGCTCCTTTGCCGCTGCAACCGGAAACAGCGCATGAAGCCGCGCCGTGGCTGACTCCGGCGGCGCGAGTTGAGCATCCCGCTGTTGTATTGGAAGCTGTCTCCAACCTGTCGTCCGAAGCCGCGCCGGAAGCGATGGGCGCGACCAACAACGAGTCTCCACAAGATCACCCAGAGGAACCCCAATGAATGTATCCGCCTATTCCGCGCCTGTAGTCCCGAATCCACAAGTTCCCATGACCTTCGGCCAAATACTTGACCGGACTTTTCGGTTGATGCGTGCCAATCTCCGGCTCTTTCTGGGCATGGCCGCCGTTCCTTCCGGAGCTATCTTTGCGGTCTTTCTCCCGGCGATGGCCTTGATGCTGATAGCCGTCAGCCCGCAACTGCGCGGGCAAACCGGCCCGCCGGAGGTTTTCCCCGCCATTCTTGCGGGGGTTTGCTTTGCAATCGGCTACCCGGTAATGCTAGCCGTCTTCGCGCTTTATTTGGCTGCCGCCAGTTACGCCGCCACGCGGACCGATCTTGGATCTCCCGTGACCTTTCGCGAGGCGTACGGCGTGGGCTGGCGCCGCTTCGGCCGCCACCTCTGGCTGATGATTCTTGGCGCGCTGTACGCGATTGTGCCGGTGCTGGCGAGCGTATTGGTCATCGCTCTGGGCGCTATCCTGCTGTACGCCGCGGCAGGCGAGAGTTTCGGCTCCTATGCGGCTCTCATGCTGATCCCGCTGGGAGTATTGCTCTACATAGCAGCCGCTGTGTATTCCATCGTGATTGCGCTGCGCTTTTCGCTGGCGTATCCCGTCTGCGTGGCGGAGGGACTGCCCGCATGGGCCTCGCTCAAGCGAAGCGGCCAGCTTACAAAGGGCGCGAAGGGCCGGATTTTCCTGCTGCTGCTGGTGGTCTACGCGCTCACTTATGTTGCGAGCTTGGTATGCATCGCCATATTCTTCGTTGTAGCGGCTCTGGGAGCCTTTGCGGCTATGCTGGCGCAAGTAACTCAAGACTCGCCGGCATTTTTCATCCTGATCGGCCTTGCCGTTTTGGGTTATCTGCTGATTATCATGATCTCCTGCCTGCTTTCCTACGCGGCCTTCACCACCGCGCTGGGCGTGATTTACCACGACCAGCGTTTGCGCAAGGACGGGCCGGCGGGCGCGCCGCTCGCAGCCGGAGAGAGTGCATGAAAGGCTGCTCCCTGTTTGCGGGAGCGGTGCTGACGACTGCACTGGCCGCCGCGCCGGCGCGCGCCGCTCTGCCCATTGCCGATGTGTCCACGCCCCATGTAGTCCAGTCGCGCGATGCGTCGATGGACGAGTATCGCAAGCACCTGCAAGAGCTGACTGCACTTGTGGAGGCCTGCGCCAAGGCGCGGGATGCAAAGAGCTGCGACCCGGCGCTGGCGGGGGCGGACGATCATGTGCCGCTGGGCGAGGGCGCACGAGCGGAGCGGCGGCTGGTCCGCTACGACTGGCTGCGCGCGCTGCTCGCCACGGCGCAGGATAAAGACGCAGCCGAGACTAAGGAAAAACCCGCAACTGCCGCCGCGCAAAAGCCGACCGACAATGCGCCGAAAGAACCTCCAGACAATTCTCAACATCAGGACGAGAGCGTTCTTCCGCCCAAACAAACTACGGCAGAGTTATTGAAAGATGCCGAAGCGCGGCTGGCGCAAGACTTGGTTCAAGCCGGCGCGGCAACTGCGCCCACCCCGGCGCACGCCCAGGAACGCGAGACGATGAAGAATGTGCTGGCTGGACGCGAGTTTCTCGACCTGGAAGCGCCTGGGGTGACCGATACGCTGCTGGAGAAGTTTGGCGACTGGCTCAACCGGCTCTTCGCAGGCGCGGCAAAGATTCAAGCCAAGGCGGCGTGGGTGGGCCGCCTGATTGTGTGGGGATTTATTCTGACGATTTGCGTGGGGCTGGCCTGGGGGCTATTGCAACTCGAACGCCGCTGGCGCATCCGGCTGGTGCCGGAGAGCGCCGGGTATGGGACCGGAGCCGCTTCGGCCCGCGACTGGCAACTCTGGCTTGAAGACGCGCGCAAGGCCGCGGCGGCGGGGCTTTGGCGGGAGGCGATTCACTTCGTCTACTGGGCGGCAATCTCGCGGCTCGAATCGCGGCGGCTGTGGCCTGCGGATCGCGCCCGCACTCCGCGCGAGTATCTGGCGCTGGTAGCGGCGGAGGACCCGCGCCGCGCCGGACTGGCTGCGCTGACCGGCAGCTTTGAGCGCATCTGGTATGGCGGGCGGGCGGCGGGCGAGAACGACTACAGAAAAGCCGAAGAACTGGCCGAGGGGCTGATCGCGGGAAGCAGGGCTGGACTCGGCGCAGTCTCGACAAATGGGGCAAGAAACAGTGGAGCGGCGGAAGGCGGCGCGGGATGAAGTTTCTCTCTTCGCTCGATGCGCAAGACCGCCGGTTGCTGCTGTGGTTTGTCGGCATCGGATTGACGCTGGCCATTCTGACCGGCTTTCTGATGCCGAAAGAAAACGGCAACGACAATCCGCTGCCCTCCACCTATCTTTCCGGCCGGCACGGCGCGCGCGCCGCCTACGAGACGCTGCTGCGCTCCAATTATCCGATTGAGCGCTGGGAGCGGCCGCTGAGCGAACTGGCCGCCACGGCGGGGCCGGAGACGGTGGTGATCTTTGCCGAGCCCTTCTCCCGCGAAGCCGACGACATCAAGGCGGTGCGCGAGATTCTCGAGCACGGTGGCCGCGTGCTCTCCACCGGATTGTGGGGCGGGGTGATTCTGCCCGGCGCGGCCAGCGAGCAGCCGAAAGAATTCGACTTTGCCGCCTGCCAATTGGAAGCCGAGGGACTCGATCCGCTCTCCGGCTCGGGCGAGGTGTGGATGGTTCCGCAGGCCAGTTGGAAGCTGGGCAATCCGGCGTACCGAATAGAGTACAGTTGCGCGGGGCAGCCGGCGGTGGTCGAGTACGACTGGCAGAAGGGCCACGTGGTCTGGTGGGCCAGCTCCACGCCGCTTGAAAATGGCTCCCTGGCCCGCGCCCACAATCTCGACCTGCTGCTGAACTCGCTGGGACCGCGCGAGGGGCATCGTTTTTATTGGGACGAGTCTCTGCACGGAGTGGTTCGCTCGGTCTGGAGCTATGCCGCCGGACCGGCGTGGACCCTGCTGTGGATCGGGCTGTTGGCGCTGGGCCTGCTGATCGTATTCAGCTTCAGCCGCCGCAGCGGGCCAGTGCGCGACCTGCCTTCGCCGCCCCGCGCCTCGCCCATCGAGTTTCTTGAGGCGCTGGGGTCGCTCTACCGCAACGCCGGGGCCGCCTCCACGGCAGTTGCGATTGCCTGGGAGCGGTTTCGCCGGCATAGCTTGCGGCTTTGCGGACAGCGCGGCTCGAAGATGGACTCGGTTGAACTGGCAGCGGCGATTCGCAGTCGCTTTCCCGCGGCGGACCTCAGCCTGGAGGCCGACTTGATCGCCTGCGAAGAGGCTGCAAGGGACGAAACAGTCAGTCCACGCGAGGCGCTCCGGCTGATCCAGATATTGCATGACCACCATGAAAAACTCCATGCCGCCGCAAAACCCGGCAGCTTGGCCACCAAATCTGAGAAGATTCATTCCAGCACGCAGGAAAGGGCTTCATGAGCCAGGAAACCAATCAATACGCGACTACCTACCCGCAGACGCTGCACGCAACCAACCAACTGATCGCCCACGCCCGCGCCGAGTTGGGCCGCGCAATCTCCGGACAGGGCGCGGTGATCGAGGAGGTGCTGATCGCCGTTCTCTGCCAGGGTCACGCTTTGCTCGAAGGCGTGCCGGGCATCGCCAAGACGCTGATCGTCAAAGCTCTGGGGCGGCTGCTGGGCCTCGGCTTTCAGCGCGTGCAGGCTACGCCCGACCTGATGCCCGCCGATATTCTCGGCACCTCGATTCTGCGGCCTGGGGCGGATACGTTCAGCTTCCACGCCGGCCCGGTCTTCACCGATCTGCTTCTTGTGGATGAGATCAACCGTATGCCTCCGCGTACCCAGGCGGCG
>Ga0181536_10006243_pt1 | contig 12013 bp, 1 predicted proteins | sample PEATcosm2014_Bin_41_FD_121105 | JGI IMG/M metagenome (GOLD analysis project Ga0181536, IMG submission 121105) | Peatland microbial communities from MTU Mesocosm Facility, Houghton, MI, USA - PEATcosm2014_Bin17_60_metaG | ecosystem: Environmental > Terrestrial > Soil > Wetlands > Peat | place...
AACTCACCTTTTTGGCGGCGCACGACCGGCGCGAGCAGCATCACGCGGGTCTTGGGCGGCAGCGCGAGGATTTTGTCCACGATGTCGCTGGTGGTTTGGGAGACGATGGGCACGCCGGTGTCCGGGCAGTGCGGTTTGCCGATGTGGGCGTAGAGGAGGCGGAGGTAATCGTAGATTTCCGTGGTGGTGGCGATGATGGAGCGCGGGCTGGAGCCGGAGCTGCGCTGTTCGATGGCGATGGCCGGGGACAGTCCCTCGATGAAGTCCACCTCCGGTTTTTGCATCTGGTCGAGGAACTGCCGGGCGTAGGCGGAGAGGCTTTCGACATATTTGCGCTGGCCCTCGGCGTAAATCGTGTCGAACGCGAGCGACGATTTGCCGCTCCCGCTGAGGCCGGTGATGACCACCAGCCGGTCGCGCGGGATGTTCAGCGTGAGATTCTTCAGGTTGTGCTCACGCGCGCCGCCGATCCTGATAAATTCTTTGCTCACGATTCCGAATTCCTCGAATCAAACAATCGGTAAATTTACCGGAAGATTTGTGAGAAGCAAAGGAGAACCGCGCAGGTGGAGACTGCGCCGTACGCACTGCCCCCGGAGCGCCGGCCTCCGGCCCGGCAGGTGTTGAGTTTTCTCAGAAACGCGCCGGACCGGAGATCGGCGCTCCACCATTAATTCACCAGCCGCAGACGGAAAAAGCGTTGTGCTGAAACGCCAAAGTCATTGGTGAGCGTCAGCGTTCCGCCGGTTCCTGTCACCGGATCGCCTAACGGCGTCCAAGCCGGTGCCGTGAGATCGTCTTTGTATTCGAGCTGGTAGGTTTGCCCCGCTATGGCCGGCCAGTTCAGGAAAAGGTTTGTGCCTGAAGTTTGGATGTTCAGCGGCACGGGCAGCGGAATACTGGCGGAGAAACTCAAATTATCTATGCCCAAGCCCTGGGCTTTGCCGGTGTTATCTGTCATTTGCCATACCAGCCACAAGGCGGCGCCGGGCGGCCAGTTGGTGATGGTCTGATCCAGCACGCTCAAATTGGTTTGATTGAGCGGCGAGGTGCCATCCACCGCAACGCCGCCCGAATCTGCCGTGACGGTGGGAAAGCTCACGTTCAATGCCGGGAGAAACGCCGTCGCGCTGCCGGGGAAAGCAGCGGTGCCGCTTGGGTCAATGAAATAATAGAATTGCAAGGTCTTGGGCAGATTGGATTGGCGCCATGCTTCGCCGGTGAATTGAAGATTCATCCGGTTCAGAGTTATGACCGTTCCGTTGATGAACCGGACGCCAAAGGCGGTGCCGCCGGTTGAACTGGTGGCGAGCAAGCCCAGCGCGCGGTTGGAGCTGCCGGGCAAACCGAAACTGAGCTGACCACCCGTGGTCTGGTCACCGTCAGTTGCGCCGAATTTGGCACCCGAGACGCCGGAGCCATACCAGCCGGCCAGGTCGAAGATGCCCAACCCGCCGCTGCCGCTGGCAAGAACGGGGTAGGCGAAGTCGAAAGGATTGGCCAACGAATAAGTGATGCCGTTGATGGTCACCGGGTTCGCGGTATTCACCGAAGCTGCCCCGGGATCGGGCAGGGAATCAAAGTTCTGGGTATAGACCGAACCCGGCACCGCGTAATCAATGAACGATGGCGGCAGCGTGCTGGTGCCGTTATTGGGTGCGCCGGGCGTCGCCTGGAAAAATTCCTGCCGGTTGAAGCTTTGTCCGTCGGGGAATGAACCGTAGGAATCGTTGGGGCTGATATTTTCGTAGTCAACGTAGTCGAGCACTTGCCGCTGGCCGTTGGTGGCGAGCCGGGTCAAGGCAAGCGAACCTGTGCCACCGGGCAAAATAAAACTGGTGTGCAGTTCATTCGTGGTGGAAAGGTTGGTCAGCGCATCGGCGAAAATCACCTTGAACTGGCCGGCGTTGATGAGGGCGTTGCTCGGGAACGCCCATTGCAGGAGATTGGTGTAGTTATTGGCCAGATAAAGTCCATTCAGCGAAATGATGTTGGTGCTGGGATTGTAAAGTTCCAGCCAGCCCGTGTGTTGACCCGCGCTGTTGGTGATGCCCGTCAGGTTGTCGGCCTGCAATTCGTTGATCCAAAGCGATGGGAATGGCGTCAGCACAGCGGCGTCGCTGTTGAGCGCGCCGGGCGTGGCGCGAAACGGTGTGACCGACCAATTGCCGACGCGCCAGTTGTCCTGATGCGGGTCAATCAGTTGTAATGTCGTACCATTTCCGTTGGCATTCGTTGGCCAGGGCAACTGGTTTTCATATTTTACTTCAGCCACCGTCACCCCGCCGGGAGTATTCAATGCGAGGATTCCATTTGCCGGCAAAGTGCCGCCGAACGTGTCAAAGAACGGATGGGTCGCCCCGTAAGCTCCGGCGAAGGCCGCGCTATTCTCCACCAAAACCAGGTAATTGGTCGGCCCGATGATCGAACCGTTCGGGAAGGTGTAGGACAATCCTTGAAACTGCCAGCCCGACAAATCAAATGTCAGGTTGGTGGAGTTGTTATACAGCTCGACAAACTGCCCGTTGCTGTATAACGGAGCATACATGATCTCGTTGATCACGATTTGACCGGCGGGTGACGGAATGGTTCCGTTGTAGGTGACGCTGACGCTGTTGCTATCGCCTGTCATCGGCTGACCGTTTTTGTCCACACCAACCACGCTTAACATGTTTGTTCCGTCCACCAACGGCAAAGTGATGGTCCAGTTGGTCAAGGTTGTCCAGGTCAGCGGATAGGCCACGCCATTGATCCAGACGGTGTCCACATTCACAGGAGCCGTGCCGGTCACCTGCGCCACATTATTGCTGGTCGTCACGGTGGGGTTGACCGTGAAGCTGGCGGCATTCACGGCGGCCAGTTGCGAAGCAATGCTGCTCTGCGCCTGCGAAAGCCAGGGTTCAATGTTCGTGTCGGGGTTTTCGACACTGAGTCCGTTGTCGGTGAAGGCGTTGTATTTGGCATCGAGCAGCGGCCCGCTGTTGGCGACATTAAGCGGCCCATTGACCAACTCTTGCAGCGCGCGCCAATACATGCGCCGGAAAGCGGGGTTGTTGTAGATGGCGGTCATGTTGGTGTCTTGAGCATTAAGGGTGAACAGGTTTTGTCCCGGGTTCCATGAAGCGCCGTTCAGGGCGCTGCTTCCACACACGATGTTAAAGTCCCACATCAACAGGGAATATTTTGTGCCTTGCGTGCCGATGTAACCGTAAAGATTTTGGGCGTTTTGCGCGCCAAAGGAATCCCAATTGCCCGCCGCGTGATTGGCGGCAAACACCCGCATCCAGTTTTCCATGTCCGCCAGATTTTCCATTTTCGCCACGTAGCCTGGCAAGCTGGAGGAGCCGGCCGCATCGATCAGCGAAAATACATTGGTGAAGTCACTGTCGGAATCGGGCGTACGGCGAAGCTCAAACATGTAGCGGTAGCGCGCCGGTTTTTTCACGCCCCCGGTGGTGGTATAGGGCATCAGATTACACCAGGAATTGTTGTCGAAGGCTATCGTGGCGCCCGAAGGGAATGGAGCCATCTCAAACCAGGGCTGCATTTTGTAGAGGAAACCATCGGGGTCATCGGGGAAATGCTCTTTCACGACATCGCTGCCGGGCACCTGGGTGTCTTCCATTAAGGTGCCGCGAAGGTTGCCGTTGACATAGACCACCACATACCGTTTGTAAAGCCAGGGCACCCCCAGCGCGCGCAGAAAGGTGTTGGCCAGTTGCTCCCGTTGGAGGCTGGCGTCATCGCCTGGAGAATTGCCCGGCTGATGAATCTTGTTGAAATCCGTCGCGCCCAAAAACTGATCGTCGTCGTTAAATTCCCATTTGTAATGGCACAGATTGCCGGCGGGTGTGTCAAACTCCTGATGATACGGGCTGCCCTGAAAATGGCCCTGCATATTATAGATCACGCGGGTGCCATTGACGAAAGTGCAATCGTTCCCTTCGTTGCTCAGGTCGGACAAGTTGGCCCAGCGGGTCGCGTTGGTCTGCGTGATCCATAAATGATACACGCCGAAACTGCCGCCCGGATTGCCGTCGCCGAACATGACCAGACATTCGCGCACCGGTTCATTGTCCTGCGGACGCAACGCCGGGAAGCGCGTGGTTGCGCCCAGGCTGTCCGTGGCGGAAATGTAAAACGCGGCGATTTGATTCGCCGCCTGTCCCGGAATAGTCGCGCTGAAAACGCCGTCACCCGGAACCGCGTCGCCGCCCGTGCCGTCGTCCTTCATCGCCACGGCGGTGTAGCTCGTCGCTAGATCCAACCGGTAATAAAGCGTGAGATTTTGCACGCCGTCAGGGTCACTCACATTGGCCGTCACCACCACCGGTTGACTGGCGGCCGGCAACGACGGTGTGTGCGTCACGTTATAAATGGCCGGCCCCGCATCGGTAATGTATTGGCTGTTGGGTCCGCCCGGTGAGCCGAGGTTGGTGGGCACGGGCATCGCCGCCGTGGCTTCGAGCCAGTTGCCATTCAAACGCAGCAGCGCTTCCGGCCAACCGTGCAGCCAGCGCGCTTTGAAACGCAGCGTCGCGGTTTGACCCGCCGTCAGTGAGTTCGCATTCAAAGCAACCTGACAGGAATTATCCCCGGTCCAAATACGATCGCTGCAACGGATGTGCAAGGAATGGCCGCTGACATAACCCGTGTTCTCCAAACTGGAACGCGTCATGCAACCTTGAAACGACCAGCCGTTGGTGCCGCTTTCAAACGTGCCATTGGAAACGTAGTTGTTCCCGTTGTAATCCACTTCGATGTTGTCCACCAGACATTCGCCGGCGTCCAGCAAGCCAATCTGGGCGTGCAGGATGCCCGATTCGTAGTTCGAGCCGTTATCCAGCAGGCCGGTGTTTTCGATGTCCACCCAGGAAGACTTTTGGGTTTCGTCGCTGTCCGCCCAGTTGGCGGCCAGGCGGTGATTGGAATGCGGATCAATCAGTTCCAGGCTGCTGCCGCCGCCGGAGGACCATTCTCCCCAGCGTCCGCCCGTGCCATAGGTCACTTCGTCTTCCTCAACGTGAATTGTGTTCGTCCCGTAAAGTGTCTGGGGCATCGCCAGCGCGAGCAGTTCGCCGTTGTGCGACAACTTGCCCGTGTAATTGCCCACCGTGTTCCCGCTGTTCAGGTTGGGATATTTGGCGAACAGATTGGTCAGGTTGCGCGCCACAACCAGATAGCCATTCGATGCAATAATCGTGTTCGCGGGAAAGGTGAAGGTGACGCCCGACGTGAACTGCCACCCGGCCAGGTTCACCGTGTTCGTGCCTTTGTTGTAGAGCTCGATGTATTGGTCGTCGTCGTTGCCGCTGATCGGGTCATACATCAATTCGTTGATGACGATGTCGCCGATTAAAATCGCGCTGTTGTTTGTGCCCGGCGTGTTGGTGGTGAAGGCATAAAAATCGTTGGCACCGTCCGGCCATCGGCCATAGGAAACGCCGTTGGCCTGCGGCCCGAACTGCACGGCATCCAGAATCCGGCTGTTGTCGGGCTTGATAAAATACAGGGTTTCGCCCGCGCCATTGAGCGTGAAGCCGAATTGCGATTGCGTGAATGAAACAAAACCCGCCGGGCCGATCACGGTGCCCGCCGGAATGACAAATTTATTGGTCGCCGGGTCATCGGTCAAAATGCAGCCCGAAATGTCCACGCTGTTCGTGCTGTGATTGTAGAGTTCGATGAACTGCGGCACGGCGGGATTTTCCGAGTGCGGCAGGATTTCGTTGATGACCACGTTGCGCAGCGGGCTGGGGCGGAACGATTCCATCTGGCCGGGCGAACCGCCCACGACATCGCTGATGTCCCAGGCGCGCGGGTCGCCTTCGCCGTAGGTTGGATGGGCCAGTACAATGGAGTGTCCCGTGCCGTCGGCGGCCACCGGCCACGGATAGACATTTGAATAAGGAACGGTCAACAACACCGCACCTTGTTCGTCCAACACCTGGAGGGTCTCGGATTTTTTGAGGCTGCCGTTGTACTGGCCAAAGACGTTGGTGGTCAGACCGTAAACGTTCTGGAGGCCCTGTGGCGAAGCGGCCAGGACGAAAAAGGCGCCGCCGGGGATCAGGGTGTTGGTGGGGAAGGTATAATTCATGTCCGCACACGTCACTTGATAGCCGCTGATGTCCTGGAAAAATGGATTGGAATTGTAGAGTTCCAGAAACTCCACGTTGTTGCCGTCGGTGCGCGGCGCGGGCTTCCACATGATTTCGGAAATGACAATCCCGGTCTTGCGGCTGGAAGGTCCCAGCGGTTCGTGGGGATTAACGAGCGTGGCCACCATCGCATTGGTGGGCGTGGTTTCATAATCCAGAAACTGCGCCGTGGCCGGTTGGCTGGTGTTGTGGCTGGCAACGGCCAGGCCGAGGTAAATCTGGGCGGGCATCACGATCGTCACCGCGCCCAATTGCGTCCAGTTGGTCCCGTCATAACTGCCGAAGCCGGTGAATACATTGCCGACGCGATTGAGCCGCAGCCAAGTATTGGGATAGTTGACCGGGAAACTTCCCGAGGCGACCGAGGTGACGGCCAGGCCGTTGGTGGTCGCGCGAGCGGCAAAGAAACTGCCGTTCATGCCCGGCGTGGCCAGGGCGGCGGCGAACGGGCTGCCCGCATCCAGACTGGCGCGGGCCATCAAGCCGGCCTGGGCCCAAAGGTCGGACAAACCCAACCCGGCCAGACAAACCGTGACGTCAAAATTGCCGGTCTGGAGTTGATATTCAAAATTAAATTGATCGTTGGTGCCGCCAATGTAATTGCCGGCGCTGCTGACGTTCAGCCCGTTGGACGTGTAGGTGGCGGTGGAAGCAATGGCCGGACCGCCAATGTCCTGCGACAAAAAAAGCGAGGCGGTGAAACTGGCCAGGGTGTTGGTGGCGATGATATTCGGCGTGCTGGCCAGGTCGCGGATATTATTGATGACCATGACATAATTGCTCCCATAGACCAGCAGCGCGCTCGTGAGCATCACCGTGAAATTATTCGTGCCCGGCGCCGCGACGGTGATGGCGAGGCCGTCGGTGAACGCATAATTGGCAATATTGGTGGCGCTCGTGACCGCGACCGGTTTTGAGAAAACGATCTCGACGTTGGTCGGTCCGACGTTAAAGACTCCGGTCACGGTCGGAGCCACGGTGTCGCGCAGCACGGTGAGGGTGATGGGGGCGCTGGTGATCGAACCCGCGCTGTTGGTGATGACACAGGTGAAGATCTGGCCGTTGTTGAGCGCCAGACTGGCATTGGTGACCGAATACACGGGCAGGGTGGCCCCGGCCAGCTTGACTCCGGTACTGTACCATTGGTAGGTCACCGGCGCCTGGTTTGTGACCAGCACCGAAAAAACCGCGTTGAGATTCTCGACGACCGTTGTGTTGCTGGATTGGGCAAAAATGCCCGGGGTCGTGTTCACGCCGTTGCACGGGATGAGGAGAGTGCCCGCCGCGCTGACAGCGGCCATCGGCTGCTCAAAAGTGGAATTGGGCAATTGCCAGCGCACGGAAAGGTTTTCGCCGCCGGTGCCTTGCTGCATCTGCGCTTCCAGGTAATAACGGCAGCCGCCTTGCAGACTGATGAGCGCCGATTGCTGGCTGGGGTACGCGGTCCAGTTCTCCGAAGCCGTGTAGGACGCAACGGCCGCAATCGGAAGCATGCCGGCGGGACTCTCGTTGGTGCTCAGGAAAAGCTGTGAAGTATCATCGCTGGCGATCCAGAACGTGTAAAGGCCGTTGGTCGGCGGCACGACGAAAGCCCGCAGACGTTGGCCGAAATAATTCATTCCCGTGTTGATCTCGGTTTCAAAATTGGTAAAAACATGCGTGTAGGACGCGGCAGGACTGTTGGGCCAATTGGGGTTGTCGGTGGTGTTCGTGAGCGCGGCCAGCGTATTGCCCACGCTGGAGTTGAGGTTGGTCCAAAGCTCCCGATAGATGCCGAAGGTGGCTGAGCTCAGGCTGACGTTGGTAAAAGTGGAGGTGTTCAGCGCGGCGTTGTTGTGGGCGGTCACGGCCAGCCCGGCCAGGGCGGAACCGGCCATTTCGATGGTGGCCGCGCTTCCCACTTGTATCCAGTTGGCCCCATCGACACTGTAATAACCGCTGAACTGGTCGCTCGAACGAACCAGTTTGAGCCACACGGGCGCATTGATCCCGGTAACCTGCGTGTTGGCGGACGCGGCGCCCGCATTGGTGCGAAATTGAAAGCTGACACCCTCGGTCGCGGTGGCGGTCATAAAGGCATTGACGGCCCCGGCCGTGGTGTCGTTGCGGAACATCACGCCCGCTTTGGCCCAGCCGGAACCCGGATCGGTGTTCTGCACGCTGGTGACCAGCGCAACGATTGCGCCGTCGCAATTGAAGCTTTGGCTGGCGAAGTTGCACTGGTCGGCTGTTCCCCAGATGTCCGCGCCGCCGCCGGAGACCGTCCACGCGCCATTGTTATCCGACGCGGAACCGGCGTCCGCAGGCGTCCCGATGTCCGTGTCGCTCCAGCCCGGCGGCAGACCGGCTCGGGCGGGCGGCAGACCGGCGATAAAGAACATCAGGGCCAGCAGCACAGGAGCGTTCAAACGCAGGCCAGCCATCCCCCAAGCGCCACCGCATTTTGGAACGTGCGCGGGGAAGTGCGGTGAGGCTTTGAAAGTCTGCATATTAAATGCTAATTATAAACACTTTGGGGATGTTTTTCAAACTTAATCCAGGGAAATTGGAGGTAATGGGCGCATACCTTCATGCCGCTTTGACAACTCCGTCAAGGCCGAAATCGCCGGCATTTTCATCAGTCATCAAACTTCACAACCCGCGCACCTTTCGGCGCCGCCACCAGCGCAACCCGCGTCACGGATATTGCTGGATGAGGCGGTAGAACTTCATCTGCACCGGGGCATTGGTGTCCAGGAAGGTGAAATTGGTGGTGCCGGAGGTGAGCCAGGGCGGCACGGGCGGAATATAATTCCACACAACCGGCGGCATGAGGTTCGTCGCCCATTCCACCTGGAACTGATAATTGGTGGGCGCGAACCAGGTGAGCTGGAACAGGCCGTTGGTCGTGAGCGTGACACCGGAAATGAGCGGCGGCGGGGGCCCAACGGTGACGGTGAAACTGTTTGTCGCCTGGGCCGGCGGCAACCCATTGTCCGTGACGATGGTCGTAAAGGTATTGGTGGTGCTGGCTTGGGCCACTGCCGGCGTCCAGGTGATGATGCCGTTGGTGCTGATGGCGCCGCCGGCCGGCGCGCTGGCCAGCGTATAATTGAGGGCCGCATTGGTGTCCGAGTCCGTCGCGGTGTTGGTCACGACCAGCAGCGTCAGCGGATTGACGGTCCGATTCGTCTGGGCTGGCAGCGTCAGGAAGTTTGCGGATTGCACCTGGAGCAACCGGTAGAAACGCATTGAACCCAGCCCGCCGCTTTGCGAGCCGTCGTCGAAGAAGCTGAACAATCCGTTCGTCGGAGTGACCGGCCCGGTGTAACGGATAAGGTTGGTGAACATGTTCCACGCCACCGGCGGCGCGATGCTGCCCGTCCATTGCACCCGGAACAAATCATTGGTGGGCGCATACCAGGTGAACAGGAAACCGTTCGTCCCGCCAATGTTGGTGTAGGTGATGCCGGAGATGTTGATCGGACTGGCCGGCGTATTGGTTGGGATCAGATGGAAATTCACCTCGAGGCTGAAAGTGACGGTGAAGCTGTTCGTGTTTTGCACGCCGAGCCAATAAGTCCCGCCGGGCACAATGTTCGTCGGCGCACTGGTGGCGCTCAAAATGGAAAGGCCATTCGTCACGCCCGCCAGCAGGGTGTAGTCACCCGCGTTCGTTCCCGTCGGCAGCGCGGTCTGGTTGAACAGCAGGTTCACCGGCCCGGTGGCGGAGAGCAGCAGGTTGGTCGCAAAATCCGCGTTGGTAGGCACGCTGATCGAAAAGTAGTCAATGCCGCCGGCCGAAACGGAGTTCGTCTCCGGCAGGCCGTTGGTCAGAGACTGCAACAGTATCAACCGGTAAAAACGCATCGGTCCGAATGGGAACTGCGACCCGTCATCGAAGAAGGTGAACAGACCGTTCGTGGGCGTGGGCGGGCCGGTGTAGGCAACGATGTTGCTGAAGGTGTTCCACAGGATGGTCGGCGTGAGACTGCCCGTCCACTGCACCTGGAACAAATCGTTGGTGGGCGCATACCAGGTGAGCAGGAAGCCGAACCTTCCGCCGATGTTGGTGGCTGTGATGGAGCTGATGGAAATGGGCCCCGCCGGCGGCGGCGGCAATGGCGCCGACGGATAAAAATCAACTTCAATCGCAAAATTGACCGGAACGGCGTTGGTGTTTTGCACACCCAGATAATACGTCCCGCCCGGTATGATATTTGTCGGCATGGAGTTTGTTGTTATGCCCAAAAGGGAAATGCCGCCCATCGAATTGGTCAGCAGGATATAGTCGCCCGTGTTGGTTCCGGTCGGGAAGCCAGCCTGGCTGAACAGCAGGTTCACCGGCGAACTGGCGAACAACAGGATGTTCGTGGCGAATTGCGCGTAGGGCGGCACGTCAATCAGGAAATAGGCGATGCTGCCGGCCGGAACCGTGTTCGTCTGCGGCACGCCGTTGGTGAGCAACAGCGAACTGGTGGCGATGTTCGTTACGCTGACCATGACGCTGACCGTCACCGGGCCAAAGCCATTGGCGGTGGCCAGGTTCGTGACGGTGAATCCGAACGAGGCGAAGCCGAAATAATTGTTTGTGGGCGTGAACGTGGCCGTGTGGCCGTCCGTCCCCAGGTTCACGGTGCCGTTGGTGCCGTTGGTCACGCCGAAGCTCAGGTTGCCGGTCAATCCGACGAGCGCATAAAGGTCCACGGCCACCGGCGTGTTCGAGATGGTCAAGGCATGCGGCGCGGCCAGCCAGTTGATGTAGTGTTCCAGGTCCGTGTACCCGTCCGGATTGCTGTGATTGTTGTTCGGCACGGCCGGGTTCATGCCCAGGGTTATTTCCCAATAATCGGGCAGGCCGTCCCCATCGCTGTCCAGCGGCTGCGGAGCCGAACCGAGCACCGGCCAGGGATTGACGCCGACGAAGTTTGTAAATCCCTGGCTGACCCAATAGCTGGCGGCATTCGAGTAACCGGAGTAGGTCACCCCGAAGTTGGTGCTGAGGTAAACGCCGGGGAAGCTGTTCGAACTGATGAAGTCAATGATCTGGCCGCTCTTGTCGCGGACGTTGGTAACGATGTTGGTGTCCACCGGGTCGCGCAGCAGGGACGTGCCGGCCGGCAGGGTGCCCGCCGCCGTGACGCCCGCCACCGAGGCGCCGGCAAAGGCCAGCACCTGCTCGTAGGCGAGCGCGGGGCTGTTCGTGGTGACCGGGATCTCGGGCATCGGGGTTGGACTGCCGAGTTGAGTCAGAAGACCGTTGAACATGCCCCAACCGGTGTCGGTGCCGTCGAGCACGATGTTGAAGGCGTTGGTGTCAATGAAGTTCGTGGCCTGGTAAATCTGCGTGAAGGTCGGGTCGGGCACGTTGGCCTGGAAGGCGATGTTGGGATTGGCCGTGGTGTTGCTGCCGACGATGAAATAATTGCCGATGTAGTTGAGATAATTGGTGTAACCGGCCGGATTGTTCGTCGCGTCGTCCTCGTTGTAGCCGGCAAAAATGCCCCAGTTGCACACCACGTTGTTGATGAAATCCAGCTGGATGTTGTCGCCCGGGCGCGGATTGCGGCTGTAGTTGTCCGCGTAGAGGTTGTGATGATAACTCACCGCGCCGGAGCCGTAACGGATCAGCGAACCATAGCCGTGCGCCTGGAAGCCGGGGGCGCCGCTGTCCTGGTAATGGGCGGAATGGTTGAGCGGCTCGGCGATCATGGACCACTGCACCGTGATGTTCGTCGAATAGGTGGTGGACAGGACTTCGTCAATGCTCCACGACGCGGAAATATGGTCGGCAATCGAATTCGTGACCCCGCGGAAATGGAACGAATCGTCCTGGAAAAACGGCTCATAGATGTCGCCCGGACGGCAGCGGA
>Ga0181536_10006245_pt1 | contig 12011 bp, 12 predicted proteins | sample PEATcosm2014_Bin_41_FD_121105 | JGI IMG/M metagenome (GOLD analysis project Ga0181536, IMG submission 121105) | Peatland microbial communities from MTU Mesocosm Facility, Houghton, MI, USA - PEATcosm2014_Bin17_60_metaG | ecosystem: Environmental > Terrestrial > Soil > Wetlands > Peat | place...
ATCAACGAGCCGGACGCGTACGCTCTCGAGGAAGGCCTGCAACTGAAGGAGAAGCACGGCGGCGAGGTTGTGGTACTGTGCGCGGGACCGGCGCGTGCCGCGCAGACGATTCGCGAGGCGCTGGCCAAGGGCGCGGACCGGGCGTTGCACATCGAAGAAGAAAACCTGGGCGCGTTCGATCCGCTGAGCCTGGCGCGGCTGATGGCGGGAGCGCTCAAATTGGAAAAGCCCGACCTCGTGCTGACGGGGCTGCAATCCGACGATTTGGGATACGGGCAGACGGGCGTGATCCTGGCGGAGCTTCTGGGCCTCGCGCACGCCACGATCATCATGCAGGTGGAGAAGCAGGACGGCGGGATTCGCGTGAAGCGCGAGCTGGAGGACGGCTGGTTCCAGCATGTGGAGATGCCGCTGCCAGCGCTGCTGACGATTCAATCGGGCATCAACAAGCTGCGCTACGCGACCCTGATGGGGATCAAGAAAGCCAAGACCAAAGAAGTGAAGCGGTTGACGGCGGCGGAGCTGGGCGTGACGCGAGCGGCGTCGATTCGCTTCTCGCGCGTGTATCTGCCGGAGAAGAGCAAGCACACGCAGATTCTGGAAGGATCGCCTAAGGAGGCCGCGGCGAAGCTGGTGGAAAAGCTGAAATTCGAGGCGCGGGTGTTATGAGCATTCTGGCGATTCTGGAACAGAGGGCCGGCGCGTGGCACCGCATGTCGTGGGAGACGCTGGCAGCGGCACAGCAACTGGGCGCGGATTTGCAGCAGCCGGTAAGCGCGGCCGTGGCGGGCGGCGAAGTGGGCGGGCTGGCGGAGGAATTGGCGGGGAAACAACTCGAGCGCGTGTATGCGGTGGAGCACGAGTTATTGCAAGACTACACGCCCGACGGGTACGCGGCAGCGCTCGGACAACTTATTGCGGTGGCGAAACCGCGCGTGGTGCTATTTCCGCACACGTACCAGGTGCGGGATTTTGCGCCTAAGCTGGCGACAGCGCTCGGACGCGTGCTCGTGAGCGATGTGGTGGCGTATCGCGTGGAGAGCGGCGAGGCGGTTCTGGTTCGCCAGCTCTTCCAGGGGAAGATGAACGTCGATGTGCGGTTCGTGGGCGAGCCGCCATACTTCGCGTCGGTGCAGGCGGGCGCGTACAGGGCGGATCAGGTGGCTGCCGGATCGGCGACTGTGGAGAAGTTTCGGCCGGAGCTTTCGGCGGCGGCGATTCGTACCAAGCCGCTGGAGCTGTTCCGGGAGTCGCAGCGCGCGGTGGATCTGACGGCGGCGGAAATGATCGTCTCGGTGGGGCGCGGCATCAAAGAGGCCGAGAACATCCCCATTGTGAAGGAACTGGCGGAGGCGCTGGGCGCAGAGTTGGCGGCATCGCGGCCTATTTGCGATAACGGCTGGCTGCCGATGGAGCGGCAGGTGGGCAGCTCGGGGCAGACGGTTTCGCCGAAGCTATACCTCGCGGTGGGGATCTCGGGCGCGATCCAGCACCTGGTGGGGATGAAAGGATCGAAGACGATCGTCGCCATCAACAAGGACGCCGAAGCGCCGATTTTCGAGGTGGCGGATTACGGCATTGTAGGCGATCTGTTCCAAGTGGTGCCGGCGCTGGTGGAGGAGATCAAGAAGGCGAAGGGGTAGGAGGGTGTCAGTCGAGTTTCTCCGAGAGGGTGTCTAGCAGACGTTGAAAGTTTCGCGCTCCTCTCCGAACGGCTTCTGGATCGAGACACGCGAGAAGTTTTCCTGCGTGTGAGCCTTTGTCGTAGGGGCTACCATCGGAGCCGCGTGTAGCCTTCTTCAGCAGCATATCAGGCTTGGTAACAGTCTCAACATCAGCGCCGCGAGGCAACGACTTCGCCTTCAATCTTTCTCCAAAGACGTTGCGCAGGGCCTTGCGGTCCGCGAGGAACCAGGCTTCCATGCATTGGACCATCCAGTACACGCTGTTCGCACCAACCTTTCGCGCAGGTTTCCAATTTGTCTTCTGTTGCAGCCGGACAAAGAGACGGCCATCGTCAGCTTGGTCGCTGTCTAACAGAATGATGAGCGAACCGACGCGGTGCTGGCGGACAGCTACCACGAAATCATCAATGGTTTGATCACGTCCTCTTCCGGCAATCAACTTGAATTTCCCGTTAGCCGAGGGTACGGCCTTCGCGAGGAAACTGCCGAGGGGCACACGCAGGCCAGGGTGGCCCTCGAAGTAGATCCGGATCTGGCTCACCAGCGATTGCCTCCGATTTCGCCCTTCCGCCAGATCTCGCCCAACGAGTACCGGTCGAGCCAGCCTTCCAACCGTTCTTTGCTGAGACGCTCAAAACGCGTTCCCGAACCAGTGTCGTACTCACAGACGACCACCGCTTCTGGTTGATCGGAAAGTTCGTCCACGAGGGCCTCGGAGTGCGTTGTGATTACTAACTGCGTTCTTTGCGACGCCTCAACTATCGCTCGCGCCACCAGGCGCACGGCGTCAGGATGCAGGCCCAGTTCCGGCTCGTCGATACATACCAGTGGAGGAACAATCGGGTTGAGAAGAATCGTGAGCAGGCAGAGGAACTTCAGTGTACCGTCGGAAAGGTGAATCGCCGAGACCGGTTTATCGAGCCCTTCTTCGACTAAGTAGGCCCGGAGGGCGTTCCCGTCGAGACCCACTCTTACGTCGCGGTAACGCTCACAGAACTCGCTCATGTAATCCGTGACTCTACGCAGACTTCCATTGAATTGCATCTCCTGGAGGACTAGCGCAAGATTCTGTCCGCCATCCTCGAGGAAGTCCTTCGGTGCTCCACCCAGGGCCATGCCCCATCGTGTCTGTGAATTGGGACTCGTGCGGAATTCGTGATAGGTCCGTAGACGTTCGAACTCTCGTCCTATTCGTGTGGTCGGTGTTCGGTCGGCTGGATTACGGTAGCTCCTGAGAACAGACTCCTGCACGGACATCTGTCCTTTTCCCGACTGTGGAAACGAGACCTGTTCCCCTTTGCGTTGAAAGTAGACTGTCGGTTCCTGGTGAGGACCGAGAGCAGCATTTTGAAGAAGCTCTGTTTCAATCCAGAGCCCTTGCGGCTGTTCCTGAAACTCAAGCACGTAGAGGTAAGGTGTCGATTTAGGTTCATGCATCACTGTGCAATGAATGCTAGAAGAAGCACCTTCTTTTGGACCTTGCCAGATCCATTCCCGAACTCCGCCACCCTGCATGATCGCTCGGTTCAGATCTACCGGCGCAGCTTGAAGCAACCCGATTGCCTCGATGAAGTTTGATTTCCCTGACCCATTCGGGCCAATCAAAACGTTGAGAGGCTGAAGACTAAGCGTGGCGTCCTTGAACGACAAGAGATTTTTCAGCGTGATCGAGCTCAGGAGCATGTCACAGCTATTCTATTGGTATTTGGACCGCTCAGTGCGATTCTTCCTTACCGGCGTACAACTCGTCGATGTGGTCGCGGAAGTTTTCGAGAACGCGCATGCGGCGGACTTTCATGGTGGCGGTTAGCTCGCCCTGCTCGATTGAGAACTCACGTGCGATCACACGGAATTTGCGGACCTGCTCGAATTGCGCGAGCTGTTTGTTCACGCGACTCACGATGCGACGCACTTCGGCTTGCACGGGCGGAGCTTCGGCGATGGCGGCGGGAGAACGGTTCGGGTAGTCCTTCATCCCGTCCAGCAACTCGGCAATGCTGGTGTTGATGGTGAAGAGCGCCGTCAGGTAGGGCAGGCGGTCACCGATGAGGATGACCTGGCTGATGAGCGGCTCAAACTTGAACAGGCTCTCGACGCGGGAAGGATAGATTTTTTTGCCGGACGAGGTAACGATGAGTTCTTTCTTACGGCCGGTGATGAAAAGATAGCCGTCAGCATCCATGGAAGCGATGTCGCCAGTGCGCAGCCAGCCATCGCACAATACTTCGGCGGTCGCCTCGGGGTCCTTGTAATAACGCGAAAACAGGCAGGGGGTTTTGATCAGGAGTTCCCCATCGTCCGCGATGCACACTTCGACTCCGGGCAGAGGCTTGCCGATGCTGCCGGGCCTGGGGTTGTCGATCGGGTTTAGCGTAGCCACGCCACCTTCGGTGAGGCCGTAACCCTCGACGAGCGGCATACCAGCGGCTTCGTAGAACTCGGCCAAATCGGTTCCGAGCGGAGCGGCGCCGGAAGCTGGAATTGCCATTTTGCCGCCGAAGCGCGCCCGAACCTTAGCGAAGACCAGACGGTCGACGAGCGCGAGGGGACCGCGAATCCTCCACGGCACGGATTCACCGAGCCGGCGGTGGCGCATCGCTGCCAAACCGAGTCCCAGACCGCCCCAGAAAAGTTTCTGGACGGCGGCCGGTTTCTTTTTCAGCTCAGCGCAGATGGTGGCGTAGATCCGCTCCCAGAGGCGCGGGGGCGCAAGGAAAAGCGTGGGCCGCACGTTGTTGATCTCCTGCGGCAGCTTGATAAGGCTCTCGGTGAAGTTGACGGGCATGCCGCAGCGAATCGGCAAGAGCTCGACTACGACGCGCTGCGCAATGTGCGCCGAGGGAAGAAAGGCGAGGGTACGATCCTTGGGGCCAACCGGCAGCGCAATGGGCGCCATATCGATGTTGGACACCAGGGCGTGGTGGGTCACCATGACCATTTTCGGCTCGCCGGTGGCACCGGAGGTGAGGTAGAGAATGGCGTCATCGCCTGGCTGCACTTCGGCGCGGATGGCACTGAGCAATGCCGGATCGCGCGCGATGGCGGAGCGGCCGAACTCGCGAAGCTGGTCGAGCGTAATCGCACCGGGAGCCTCGCCGGTTAGGAGGAAGCGCTTCTCGATGGGCGCATCCTTGAGCTGCTCGAGCGTCTTGGGATCCTCGGCGAACAGCGCTTTGGCATCGCACGCCTGTAAGGTGCGCATCGTGTCCCTGACTGGATAATTGGGATACAGGGCGGCCGCGATGGAGCCGTTGGCCAGGAGGCCGAGATCGGCAAGATAGAACTCCAAACGTGTTTCGGAATCGAGTGCGACGATATCGCCTTTGCGGATGCCGAGCGTGCGCAGACCGGCGGCGATCTCCTCGACCGCGGTGCGGTACTCCACCCAATTCAGCGTCCGCACCTTTCTCTTTCCGTCCTCGGTATAGGGCTGGTTGAGAGCGGGAGCGTGTCCAAACACTTCGGCGGCTTCTTCTAGGACGCGGAAGACTGTGCGATCGGCCATCGAAAAAATGCTACCACGGAGACGGAGAGCGACCCAGCCGGGCTTACCGCGGGGCGGAGAGGCGCGGCAAGGCTTCGAGTTCCTCAAGCGTGCGGGGCCAATCTTCGCGTAACAGGCGTGAGAGCGCGCGATCGGCGAGCAGTTTGCCGCCGGTCTGGCAGCGCGCACAGTAATTGGTTTCGTTGGATGCGTAGCGGATACGCTGCACTTTCGCGCCGCAAACGGGGCAGGGCTGGCCGTAGCGGCCGTGGACGGCCATGCCTTCGCGGAACGCGGTGACTTTCTCGGGGAATGCGCCATGAGCATCCGCGCGCAGTCGATCGACCCATTCGATGAGGACGGCTTCGGTGGCATCGTAGAGACGCCGGATCTGCTCGGGCGCAAGCTTCTGGGTGAGCGCGACCGGGGAGAGCTGGGCGCGATGCAGGATCTCATCCGAGTACGCATTTCCAATGCCGCTGAACAAGCGTGGATCGGTGAGAGCGCGCTTGAGCGTGTGGTTGGCCGAAGTCAGAGCAGCTGAAAACGCGGCACGATCCGAACCGAGAACTTCGATGCCGCCGGCGTCGAGAGATCGCAGGCCATCGGCGCCGTGCATGAGGTGCAACGACGCGCGTTTTTGAGAGCCAGCTTCGGTGAGCACGAGCGTGCCATTGGAAAAATCGAAAGCCGCCGGCGCGTTCTTGCGGGGGAGCTTGGCGCCTGGCTCGCGCCAATGCAAGCGGCCGGCGATCATGAGATGCAGGACGAGCCAGTAATCATCCTCTAGGCCGATGGCGATGCGCTTACCGACGCGGCGGAGTTTGCAAACCTTTTTTCCGTAGACAGCGGTGAGGGGTGGTTCGACAGTGCGCAACAGGAATGGGCTGGCCAGGCGCACGCGGTCGAGAACCTGCCCGAGTATGCGCGATTCGAGCGCTTCGATGTAGACGACGACGTCGGGCAGTTCGGGCATGGGGGACGCTCAGCCGACTGTAAGGCGCTCCAAGTGCTGTGAAGCGTGCAAGGCAGTGTACCTAGCGATCATGTTGAAATCTCTATTCCGGTGCCATATGGGTACTTTATTTTCGATGGCAATAGCAGCGATCAAGCAGTCTGCTGACGAGCGAACGGTATAGCCCTTCTGCCGCGCCCGCCGATAGATGTCGGCCGCTTGCAGAAAAAGGCCGCATGGCAGAGGGTCGCTGAGGCGGGGAATGGCAAGCAGGTTGTCGCGAAAGGAGTCGCTGGCAGGGACCTCGTGGAGACCCTGTAGCACCTCCTGGAAAATCGGCCCGCACGTCACAAATTGGAGAAGAAGATCAGCGGAGAGCCTACGGCCTAACCGGCCGTTTATCAGCTCAATCCAAACGGACGTGTCGACCAGTATCAACGGACCCTTGGCCGCCGTAACGAAGATGCGGGCCGGCGCTTACGAGGGGGATGGTCCTCGCGCATGTCTGATAGATTGCCTTCCCAGAGGCCTTTGCCGAAGAAGCCGGAGAGGCGCTGAATTTTTCGCATGCGCAGTACTTCCTGCAGTGCGAGATTCACGGTGCCTGAATACGTCTTGGTTTGGAGCTCCCGCATGGCAGTTTCAAGCAAAGGCGCATCCAACACAAGATTTGTGCGCTTCATGTGTATAGTGTACCTCAGGCCACAGCATCAGCTCACGCCGGGTAGATCGCCGCTGGCTCTATTCTGCGAATCAAGCGGGTCGAGGTGACTCCACGGGAGCCGGTGCCTCACCCGCCAGTTCGGCGACCTGCCGGGCAATGGTTTCGGTCAATTGCGTCCGATCCTTGAGCTGCATGCCCGTGGTCGGAATCGGGTCCCCGATGTTTAATACGACAGGGCCGCCGCGCACGTAATTGGACCCCATGGGCAGCACGTCACGAGTACCAACCAGACCCAGCGGCACGATCGGTACACCGGCCTTGATCGCAATGTAAGCCGCGCCTTCTTTAAATTCACGCATGCCGCCACGCGATCGGCCACCTTCAGGGAAGAGCAGCATTGAGATCTTGCTTTCTTGAATGAGGCGCGCACCTAGCGTCATGCTTTTGACCGATTCGCGGGCATTTCCGCGCACCACGGGAAGGTGGCCGGCTCGCTTCAAGTGAGTGCCCAGGAACGGAATCAGAAACAAGCCTTTCTTAGCGTAGAAGCGGAACTCGACCGGAATCGCCGCCAGGATCGCCGGAATATCCATGTAGCTGCGGTGATTGGAAACAAAGACGTAGCTTTGACCGGGATCGATTTTCTCGAGACCGTGAACTGTCAAGCGCACGCGGCCCACGCGCAGCAGCCAGCGCCCCCAAGGACCAGCGAGCCGGTTCGACCGGCGGCCGGTTGCATCGAAGAGGCTGACGATGAAGGAGGCCGTGCCGAAGGCGATCGTGACCAGCACGATGAGGGGATCGGTGAACAGGAGCGACCGCAAATGGCCAAGCGACATTGCCGGTGAGAGTATTCTACCCGTTCAGCAGGGTCATGGCCTCGCCCACCAGGAAAAGCGACCCGCTGATGAAAATCGCGCGATCGGGAGCGCCGGTGCGAGCCATCTCCAACGCCCTTCGAAGATCCGGCGCCGTGCACAGGCTGGGGTGCGCAGATAGGGCTCGAATGGTTTCGGGAGCGACCGCGCGGGTTTGCCGCGGCGCGGTAGCGATTACTTCGGTGGCAAGCGGAAACAGGATACCGCTGATTTCCTCGACGGCCTTGTCGCGCATGGCGCCGTAAATCAACACCACGTGGCGCGCAGCGTAAAAGCGTTCGATGTAGGCCGCGAGCGCGCGAGCCCCGGCGGGATTGTGGGCGCCATCCAGGATGATCTCGGGCGATTCAGAAACGCGGTCCAAACGTCCGGGCCAGCGGGCGTTGGCGATGCCGCGCTCAATCGCGTCTGGAGCTATGCCTAAGCGGCCGAGCGCGGCGATGGCAACCGTGGCATTGGATACCTGGTGCTCGCCGGCGAGGGGGCAATCAATGTGCATCGTGCGGCCATCGCGCAACATGAAGTGGCTGCCGCGGGCAGAATACTCAACGTTGTCTATGCGCCATTTCTCCTGCGTGTGGATCACGTCAATCCCGAGTTCCAAGGCGCGCCGATCCAGCGTCTGCTGCGCTTCCGGCCGCTGCGCGGCGAACACGGCGGGCACACCCGGCTTGAGGATGCCGGCTTTTTCTCCGGCGATGGATTCGAGACTCTTTCCCAACAGCGCCTCGTGGTCGAAATCCACGGGTGTGATGACACACAGCTCCGGATGGACGACGTTGGTCGCGTCCAGGCGTCCACCCAAACCGACTTCGAGCACGACGGCTTCGGTCTCGCGATCCTGAAAAAGCAGGAAGGCCATGGCGGTGACGGTTTCGAAGTAAGTGGGGTGGAAGTCGATGGCGCCCTGATTGAGAAGCTGCTCGGCGCACGTGTGGACACGGTCGAAGGCGGCGCTGAACTCGGCAGCAGAGACTGGGCATCCATCGATGCGAGTCCGCTCCGTGGGCTCGACCAGATGCGGCGAGGTGAACAGGCCAGTCCGCAAACCGGCGGCGCGGAGACCGGATTCGATCATGGCGCAAACCGAACCCTTGCCATTGGTGCCGGCGACGTGCACGATGCGCGGCAGCTGCTCAGGGTTTCCCAAAGCCGCAAGCAGGGTGGTGATGCGCTCGAGCCCGTACTTGGCGGTTTTAACTTCGTTGCCGAGTGAGTACAGGAACCGGACCGAATCCGGGTAGGTCATTACTGCACCGGGCCGCTGAAGAAGGTCAGAGCTTTGGAAATGTAAGTCTTGAGCTCCATGCGCGGCACCACGGCATCGAGCATGCCGTGTTTCAGCAGGAATTCGCTCCGCTGAAAACCTTCGGGGAGTTTCTGGCGGATGGTCTGCTCGATGACGCGCGGACCGGCGAAACCAATCAGCGCGCCCGGCTCGGCGATGTTGAGATCACCCAGCATGGCAAGGCTGGCGGTGACGCCCCCGGTGGTGGGGTCGGTGAGGACGCTGATATAAGGCACGCGCGCTTCGTCGAGGCGCATGAGGGCTGCCGATATCTTCGCCAGTTGCATGAGGCTGATGGCGCCCTCTTGCATGCGCGCGCCGCCCGAAGCGGAGATGATGACCAGCGGCTGCCGCGAGGCGATGGACCTTTCAATGGCGCGGGTGATCTTCTCACCCATCACGGCACCCATGCTGCCGCCGATGAACTTGGGTTCCATGGCGCAGATCTGCACTTTGCGGCCGTCGATGGTGCCGGCTGCGGAGATCAGCGCGTCGGCAAGCGATGTGGCCGCCTGTGCTGTCGCCAGACGCTCGCGATAGGAACGTTGGTCCACGAAGTCCAGAGGGTCGGACGACGATAATTCCGCGTCAAACTGCTGATAAGGGCCGTCGAGAAGCAATTGCAGTCGCGCTACTGCGTCAATGCGGAAATGCGCGCCACACTTCGGGCAGACGCTGTGGCTCTCCTCGAGGTCCTTCTTCCAAATGATCTCTTTGCAGCTTTCACACTTCTGCCAGAGACCTTCGGTTTTGACCTTCCGCTCGCCCTCGTCCGGCTTCGATTGTTTCTTCTCCGGACCGCCGCTTTCACGTTTAAACCAGGACATGAAACCACCTACCTTAGCGCGGGTACGGATGGCCCCGCAACGTGGTGAAGGCGCGGTAGATCTGCTCGGCGAGCATGGCGCGCGCCAGTTCGTGCGGAAACGTCATGCGGGAAAGCGAAACGAGCAGATCGGCGCGGTCGCGCCAGGCCGGCGGAAGACCGTCGGCGCCACCCACCAGAAACAGCAGATCGCGGCCCTCCATTTCGGCCTTTTCGACCAGTGTGGTGAACTGGCGCGAATCCATCTCGCGGCCCGCCGGATCAAGCAGGATCTTGCGCGCCGACGGGTGCCGCGACCAGGGATCGAAGCGATCGGGCCGGATTTCGCGCAACTCGCACGGCGCGTAATGTGTGCTGCGCTCGATAAAATCCGCAGCGATTCGATTGGCTTCTGGATCGCGCGCCTTCCCGATGTAGTAAAGAAAAACCTTCACGCGGCGGGGATTTCGACAGTCTTGGCGTTGCGCCAGAGGCGTTCGAGATCGTAGTAGGTGCGGGCGTGCGGCGAGAAGACGTGAATCAGAAAATCGCCGTAGTCAAGCAGCACCCACTCGGCCTGGTTGTAGCCTTCCACACTCAGCGGGAACTCGCCATGTTCCTTGAGTTGCAGCCCGATCTCGTCACTGATGGCCTGAATCTGCCGGTTATTGCCACCGGTGCAAAGAACGAAATAATCCGCGAAAGAGGTGATGCCGGTAAGATCCAAAACCTTGATGTCGGCCGCTTTCTTCGATTCGGCGGCACGGACTGCCGTGAGCCATGCGGGAACTTCGTGATGGGTTCGTTCGGTCCTGCTCAGAAGCGCTCCTAAGACGTATCGTACTATAAGTGGCAAGCCTGGAAGCGGAATTCACCGAAGCATGAGCATGACGAAAAACCCACTTCTCGAGCGACTGGGCATTGAGATCCCCATCATCCAGGCTCCGATGGCGGGAGGCAGTGACACACCCGAGTTAGCCGCGGCTGTCTCGAATGCCGGCGGTCTTGGATCGCTGGGAGTCAGTTATCTTGTGCCGGATCAGATTGCGGAGTCGATCCGGCAGGTTCGCACGCGCACGGACAGGCCCTTCAACGTTAACCTTTTCGCCAGAGCTCCCGAGCCCGACCCGAAGATCGATCCCGCGCCGATGCTGGCTGTTCTCGCCGAGATTCACGAGGCGTTCGGATTGCCGGCTCCAGTGCCGCCCGTTCTGCCGGCCGACCCCTTCCCCGAGCAGTTCGAGGCCGTGTTGGAGGCGCGGCCACCCGTTTTCAGTTTCACCTTCGGAATACCGGGACGGGAAGCCATGGCCCGCCTTAGCGCAGCAGGAATTGTGATCCTCGGCACGGCGACCACCGTCGCAGAAGCTCGCCTGCTGGTGGATGCCGGTGTCGATGCGATTGTCGCGCAGGGCGCCGAGGCGGGAGCGCACCGCGGGACATTCGCCGGGCCGTTCGAGGAAGCGATGATTCCGACGCTTGATCTGGTACAGGGAATCCGCCGCGTGGTGGAGGCGCCGGTAATCGCCTCGGGTGGCCTGATGGATGGCCAGGATGTGAGGGCGGCAATCGCGCTCGGAGCATCCGCGGCTCAACTCGGTACCGCGTTTCTCCCGTGCCCGGAGTCGGGCGCGCCCGAGTCGCATAAACGAGCGATCCTGGCGGCACGTGCGGACACCACCGTGATCACACGCGCCTTCTCTGGACGGCCGTCGCGCGGTATCGCCAATGCGTTCACGGCGAAACTGGCGGGGAAAGAGCACACCATACTGCCCTACCCCTTGCAGAACACTTTGACTCGAGCCATGCGCGCAGCCGCAGCGAAGCGCGGCGACTCGGGATTCCTGTCCCTCTGGGCCGGGAAGGGCGTGACACGGTCGCGCTCCCTGCCTGCGGTCAAACTCGTCGAGTGCCTTGTCGACGAGATGAATCGCTGAGGGTACCCCGTTGGTACTGGTACACTTTAGCACTTCCAGGGTCTTGTGCCTTCGATTCACCCGCGATATCTTAATCACAGATGTTCAACCTGCGCCGCCGGGACACTCGCGTCGCTTTGCCGCTGGTGCTGCTCGCAGGCCTGCTCGCGCCGCCCGGCCGGGCGCAAGATACCGTTGCACGTAAGCGGCCCAGTTCCCCCGCTTCGAGCCAGGATGTCACGCAGTCGAATTTCCGCGTTGACAGTAACGTTGTGCTCATTCATGCTTCCGTTGCGGATTCGCGTGGCCGTTTCATCACCGGTTTACAGCGCGAGG
>Ga0181536_10006247_pt1 | contig 12009 bp, 15 predicted proteins | sample PEATcosm2014_Bin_41_FD_121105 | JGI IMG/M metagenome (GOLD analysis project Ga0181536, IMG submission 121105) | Peatland microbial communities from MTU Mesocosm Facility, Houghton, MI, USA - PEATcosm2014_Bin17_60_metaG | ecosystem: Environmental > Terrestrial > Soil > Wetlands > Peat | place...
CATCGCGCCCGATCACCGCTTCCAGGCGCACGATCCCGGAGACGCGCGCAATCCTCGCGAGCGGCGGATAGACCGGCTTCGGTTGCCGAACCAGTTTGGCCGATTGCACAACGCCCCCGACCCTCACACGCGGCGGAACACTCGTCGTGGCCCGCGGGGGAACGGGTGACGGTGGTGCCGGCTTCGGCGGCGCGATAATCCCCGTCGGCGCCAATCCATACACGCCGTCGGGCACACCAACGCTGGCCGGCCCGTCATCCGGCATTCCTACAATCGGTGCATCATCCGCGAGCTCGATGCGCGACGGAATAACCGTCGGCGCCACAAACACGTGTTCCCTGAAAACCGTTATCCCGGCCTTACCCCTCCCGGGATCACCAGTCGATCGACGGACCTCCGGCTTCGCCCGGCCCCACGGCTTCAACACCGGAACATATTGCGTAAGCCGCCCCGGCGTAATCGCCGCAGTGTGTATCAATGGAAACAGAATCGTGAGGCCAAGCAATCCCACCTGGCCGGAAAGTGACAGAGCCACAGCCATCGGCTTCCGCGCAGTCTTCTCGCTGACAAGTTGATCGAACATGATCGCCCTCCACTTGCGAACATCCGGAAGACCCGCGCGCGTTTCTTCGAAAGATTGGACTCCGGATGGATGGCGGTTGTTCCTGCGCTCAACTTGCCTCAGCCACAGCTTTCCCGTACTCTGAACGCAATGGAAGTGCATCTCACCACCGAGCAACAAGCGCAGCTTGCGCAGATAGCCGCCAAAGCCGGGACCAGTCCCGAGCGACTGGTGACAGATGTTGTTGTCCGCTATCTCGACGAAAAAACCCGGCTCTTTGCCGCCGTTGAAAAAGGAATCGCGGCAGCGGAGCGCGGCGAGCTTATCGAAGAAGAAGAAATGGACGCAATATTTGAGCGCATGTCTCAGTCCTGATGCGCCTTCGTGGCGCACGCCTTCAGCGTGCAGCGGCGAACGTTAGTTCGACGTGCCCCTTGTTGAGCTGTCGGCTGAAGCCGTCAGCGGCACGCTCGAAGCGTGCGCCACGTCCGGCAGTTCCTCCAAGTACTTTCGAGACGATATACTACGATGGTTTCGTGAAGTCCCTGATGCAACGCTCGCTCGATGCGGTCTCCGTAACGAAGCTCTCACGGGAAGCGCGAGACATTTTCGAACGCTTGCGCAAAGGCAGGCAGGACCGGTTAGTCGTCATGAGAAACAATGCGCCGGCAGCGGTTTTGCTCTCCGTCAAGACATTCCAGGCGCTGCTCGATGAGTTGGAAGACCTTCGCCTGGAAAGCGTAGCGCGCAAGCGGCTACGTTCGCTAGGCCGTGTCAAGACGTTTAGTCACCGGGTGATGATGCGCGGTTTCGCCTGATAGTGCGTAGCATAGGAAACCTGGACGCATCCGATCCGAGCTAACGGTGATACCGATCAATTATGGTGGCGTGGCCTTTTTCTGCTCGCCCGCGTATGCCTCTTGATGGTGGGCGAGCACGTCGCGTTTCGTAATGGATGAGAACACGCGGTCAAACTCTGAGAGCAACCATCGGGCTGAGATGTCAGGGCCCTCCTCCGGATCATTCACTAGCAGGTCACGGTTTCCAATGTCCAATCCCGCTGGACTCCTGTTCGACGTTACAGCGGCTCTTTTGCCCGCCTTTTCCATCTTTGCTGCAGGCATTCGAACAGTTGCGAGCGTTTTCTTGAGGCCGCTCAGATCCTGAACCAGTCTCTCACTGAAGCACTCTTCGGCCTGATGCATTGTGCGCACGACCTCGTACGCCCCCAAACACCAGAACCACATCAAAGATTCCGCTCGCTCGACCCGCCCTCCATCGACACACTGACCAGAAAATCCCTTGTCGAGATTCTCAATGATTTCGTCAGCAAACGAGCACAGTACATTCACTCGTCCAGACAGATAGTGGGAGAACGCAATCAGAGGTTCGCGCTCGACAATCTGTTCCCATGTCGGGTTAACGAGAACTTGCTTAAAGCGCTCTAGGTATCCCACAGCGGGCCCGCCGCCCCCCTCACAACACCACCACCGGATGATAAATGTGCGGCAGCTTCGCTTCCCCAATCGCCAGCAATTCGCCCGCGCCCGATAGCGCCTTCACATAGCGCGTGCCCGGCAGCACCCGGAACGGCGATACCGCGAAATCGCGCCCTTGCCGCAACTGGCCCGCCGTCGCTGCATCTACGGTCACTGGCGGAAAGTCCGGAAGCAGATCGCCCGCGGGAATCAGGGCCTCTCCAAGCCGCTCTTCCGCCGCCAGTGTTTCCAACTCGCCGATCGTCCGCGCCTGCTCGATCGTGAAATCGCCCGAGCGCGTGCGCCGCAAGGCCGAGAGATGCGCACCGAAATGGGTCGCTTGTCCCAGTTCGTGCGCGATCGATCGCATGTAGGTTCCGGCCGAGCAATGCGCTACCAGCCGCACCTCCGCGCCTTCGATCTGTTCAATCTTCAGCTCGCTCACCTCCACCGGAACAGGCTTCAGATCCACCTCAACATGCTGGCGCGCCAGCTTGTATGCCGGCACACCGCGAATCTTCTTGGCCGATACCGGCGGCGGCTGTTGCAGAAATTCACCGCGAAACGCGTCGAGATACGATTCCAGGGCCTCGCGAATGAGCACAGGCTCGCACGGTTCAGACGTCGCCGTGCCCTCGGCATCGTACGTGTCGGTCGAGTAGCCGAACCGTACGCGCGCATCGTAGACCTTATCGCTGCGCACGTAAAATTGCGCCAGGCGCGTCGCGCGTCCGATCACCAGTGGCAGAACCCCTGTCGCCATCGGATCGAGCGTGCCCAGGTGCCCCACTTTGCGGGTATTGGCAAGCCGCCGCAGCTTGTTCACCGCGTCGTGCGACGTCCAGCCTTGCGGCTTATCAACGACGATGATTCCGTCCATCGCCTCCGCCATCGCGCTCCAGTTCCTTGATGGTCTCCGCTACCACGCGTCCCACAATCTGAAAACTCTCCGCGCTGAGCTTATCGACGGTGTCTTCGTTAGTGTGCCAGTACGAATTGTTCGGGCCGTAGTCCAGATCGATCAAATCCAGAGCGTTCACTCCCCGCCGGAGAAACGGAATATGGTCGTCCTCGACCGAGCTGTCATAGCGGAGAAAATGCTTGCCGTAACCCAGCCGGTCCGCCACACTCCACACTAGTTCCCGCAACGGTCCGGCGGAACTCATATCTTTCAGAATGTCCAGATTGCGGTCGCCGATCATGTCCACGTTGATCAGCGCTTTGATGTGAGCGAGCGTGCTATCGCCCGCCCAGCGCTCCGCCAGATGCCGGCTGCCATAAAGGCTGTCGTATTCCGACCATTGCGCCACCGCTTCTTCGCCATCGAACCACACCAGCAGCACTTCATCTTTGCGCGGCTCATGCGCGAGCACCTTCGCCATCTCGAGAAGGAACGCGGCCGATGAGCCGCCGTCGTTCGCGCCAACGAAAAACGTACCGGGCATGGACTTGGTGTCGTAGTGCCCTGTGATCACCACCGTATTGCCGGATTTGCCGGGAAAACGCGCAATGATGTTTTTCATTGGCGTCTGGCCCAGCGGCGTGGAGCCCATGAAATCGTCCTGGGTCACCTGGCATCCCACGGCCTTCAATTCACCGAGAATGTAAGCCTGCGTCTTGCGGATCGCCTCCGATCCCGAAGGCCGCGGCCCGAACGAAACCAGATGCTTGGTGAACTCCAGCGCTTCGGCGCCGCTAAACTCCGCGCCGCGTGCACTCGCTGCCACCACGAGCGCGAGGGTCAAGACTGTTTTTTTGCCGTGCATACGTATCCCAGGGTGAAGTGCCGATCATGATCGAGAAAATCCAGGAAGGGGAGAACCAGAACCGGAGGAGCCAGCAACACCGCCGCGGGAAGCCAACCGATCCAACGCCAGCCTCCTGTAAAAAATTGTAGACCATGGAGCAGACGCCGGGCGAGCAGCCGGAAATATCCTCCCACGGGTTCGATGTCCGGATGTTCAAAGCCCGCCCGCACGAGCAAGTATTCCAGCCCGTGGCGCGTATATCGAAAATACTCACGCGGCGCATCCTGTACTTCCCAATCGTGCACCACAATCAGCAGCAGCGCGCCGCCGGGCACGAGCGCCCGTGACATCTCCGCCAGCGCGCAGCCCGGCTCCGCAATCCGATCGAGCGCCGCCACGTTCAAACAGGCCTGGAAAGAGTTCGATCGAAAGGGCAGCACCGTGGGGTCCGCAATTGCGTCCAGGCCATGGAAGTTGTGAGTCCTATTGCCCGCCACCAAGTCAATGCCGCAGTAGCGCTGCGCGCCGAAGAAGTGGCCATATTGGCACTCCCCAGCACCGGCGTCGAGCACCCATGCTCCGGGCGGAGTCTCTGCCGCGAGCCGCGCAACCGCATCCTCGATGACGCATTCGAAGTGGAGGATGTGGCGGCGCAGAAACTCCGGGAGACGTTCCGCAATGGCGCGATATCTCATTAGGCGCGCTTACGTGCTTCGATCATGAGCGTCGGTCCGGCGTCGAACGCGCCTGCGAGCAATCGGAATGAGAACGGCGCGGAGTTGGTTTTCGAAACCGGGAAGGTTCGAAATTGCAATGTTGTATTATAGCTGTAGAGGACCTCGCAGTAGGCAGCTATGACCTCAATCGGCGAAACGCTCCGCCGGGAACGTCTGCGCCGCGGTTGGAACCTCGAACAAGTAGCCGCGGAAACCAAAATCACCGTGCATTTGCTGGAAGCGATCGAGGCCGATCAATTCGATCGTCTGCCTGGCGGTGTGTTTGCCCGCAATTTCGTGCGCCAGTATACCCGCATGCTGAAACTCGATGAGGACGAGATCATCACCGCGTTCCGGCAGCAATTTGAAGAGCCTGCCGAAGCAGCAGCTTCCGAGCACCAACCGGAGTCCGTGGCTTCGTTCCACTTAGCGCCTCTCGAGGATTTCCGGCAGCGGCTCGGCCCTGGTTCTTCGCTTTCCGCGTTCATTTGGCTGGTCGTTGTCGTCCTCGTCTGCGCGGGGGCCTACGGTCTGTGGCAACGGGCCCGGCGCACTGCTGCGGCTGCGCCAGCCGTCGCCGCGGTGCACAAAGCCGAACCTCAACCCGCGCAGTCCGCCAGCGCGAAACCTGCCGAATCAGCCGCCGCGCCTGCTACGCCGAAGCAAGATTTTCGTCCCGCCGAAGTTTCCGATACCGGCGCCATCAGCGTGCCGCCGCCCGCTCCCAAACCCGTCGCTACGAATCAGCAGCCCGTGGCCGCTCCAGGTGCAGTGCGTGTGGCGCTCACTGCCACTGAGCCCGTTTGGGTTTCGATCAAATCCGACGGGACCCATATTTACAGTGGCACGCTCGACGCGCAGCAAAGCCGCGAGTTTGACGCCGCCCACAAAATGACCCTTTTGGTTGGTAACGCCGGCAGCCTCGAGGTTTCTCTAAATGGAAAACCGATAGGCCCGTTTGGACCCAAAGGAGAAATCCGTACTCTAGTCCTGACGCCGCAAGGCGCTCACGTCGTGCCGCGAACTCCGCCCACTCCGCCGCCCACTTCCGAGGACTCCACTGCTCCCACGGCCCCGCCGCCGGCCGACATCGATCGCCCCTGACGCAATGCCGCCAGTTTCCGCCGCCGCTCGTCGCGCAGCAACTCCCGCCGCCGCCGCATCTTGATGCGCACATCCACCTTGCGCCAGAACTTCCGGAAATAGCCGATCGCGGAAAGCACCGCAAACACCACTACCAGCCACATCATCCAGTAAGCTACCGTCGCCAGCTGCCGATGCCGGATGCTCACCAGAAGGAACGAGATCGCCGTCACCTGCGACACCATCTTAGTTTTGCCCAGATCGCTGGCCTTGATGGTGTAGCCTTCCGCCGCCGCGATGCTTCTCAATCCCGAAATGGCAAACTCGCGGCCCACGATAAGGATCACCATCCAGCCCGGCACCGCATGCACCTGCACCAGCGAAATCAGTGCCGCCGAAATGAGCAGCTTGTCCGCAATTGGGTCGAGCAGCGTGCCGATGGTTGTGACCTGCCCCCACCGCCGCGCCAGGTATCCATCCAGAAGGTCCGTCACCGCCGCGACCAGGAATATCGCCAGCGCGAACCATTCGTTCGGGATCGTCACGCCAAACACGTGTACGCTGACGTTCTCTTCCACCAACGCCGCAACCAGCAGCGGTACGAAGAAGATGCGGGCGATCGTCAGCGAGTTCGGAATGTTCATCAACCGGCCACCCCCACTATAATCTGGCTCCCGTCTGCCCCACAACTGGACTTTCAGTGCACGAATTCAGCAAGTTTAAACCGCAACGACTCGGGAACCTCAGCCGCCACATCGCAGAATTCGCCCGTGTAATGGATTTCCACTACGCGGCCCAGTGCATGCACCAGCGAGATGCTCGCCCCTTCCGCCAATGGAAAGCGAAACTGCACCCGCACCACTGGGTCAAACGGCAGAATCTCATCGATTTTCCCTAGCATTTTGTCGATCCCCGCGCCGGTAAGCGCTGAAATCACGATAGATGGGGCATTCACCCGCCCGGCGATTTCGCGCCCTGGTTCCGGCTCCCCTTCGGGAATCCGGTCGGCTTTGTTCAGCACCAGCAATTGCGGGATGCGGCCGGCGCCGATCTCGCCCAGAACCTGCAACACGTGGGCGGCGTGCTCCGAGGCGTGCGGGGAAGAGATGTCGATAACGTGCAGAATCAAAGTGGCTTCGGTAACTTCCTCGAGCGTGGCCCGAAACGCTTTCACCAGAGTCGTGGGTAACCTTCTGATGAAACCGACCGTGTCACTGAGCAGCACCCTTCGCCGGGAGGGCAGCGTCGTGCCGCGCACCGTGGGATCAAGCGTGGCGAACATGCGGGCGTCGGCGAGCACACCGGCACTAGTCAACCGATTGAAAAGAGTGGACTTGCCGGCATTCGTGTAACCCACGAGCGCGAGTGTCGCGAGCGGCACAGCGCTTCTTTGCCTCCGGTGCACTGTACGGGTTCCGCGGACACCCTCCAATTCGCGCTCGATGTTCTTTATTTTCAGCGCGATGCGCCGCCGGTCGGTTTCCAGCTTGGTTTCACCTGGTCCGCGTGTACCGATTCCACCGCCTAGCCGCGACATCGCCGCGCCGTGGCCGGTCAGCCGAGGCAGCAGATAAGTGAGTTGGGCCAACTCCACCTGCATGCGTCCTTCGCGGGTGCGAGCGCGCCGACCAAAGATGTCCAGAATGAGCTGCGTGCGATCGAGAACCTTGACGCCTAGCTCACGCTCCAGATTGCGCTGCTGGGTGGGAGTGAGATCATGATCGAACAACACCAAGTCGGCATGTGTCGACGCCGCCAGCGCTGCCAGTTCCCGGACTTTTCCCGATCCGACCAGCGTGGCGGCCTCGGGAGCCTCCCGGATTTGCAAAACCGAATCGACAACCGTGGCGCCCGCGCTGACCGCCAATTCGCGAAGTTCTTCCAACGATTCCTCGGCATCGTGGCGGGGGCTGGAGTTAGGAACCGCCCGGCGGCTTTTCCATTCCACTCCGGCAAGGATGGCTCGCTCGCGCGGGCCAGAAGCTGGAACGATACTCAAGCGTCCGGAGATTCCGCACGGCCGGCATCAGCGTTGTGCGGCGCGGCCGCTGCGCTATGCGCTGCCTGACCGGAGGCCGCGTACGCGTGGCCGGCCTTCATGATGACGACCGTCGAGATGGCGTGCTTGAAGATCAACTGCTCCTGATTGTTAGTCTCGAGAATTAGCGAGTACTTATCGAAGCTCTTGATGCGGCCGGAAAGTTTCACGCCGCTCAGCAGGTACAACGTGATGGCCGTCTTGTCCTTGCGCGCGTTGTTGAGAAAGCTGTCTTGTATGTTTTGCGCCGGTTTTTCCATAGAGTCTCCCATACGGTCGGAGAAAGGCGCCTGAAGCCAGGACGCACGGCTAAATATTGTACACCTATCCGCCCTGGTAAACCATGTGTACCGAAGCTGCTTGCGATCGGTGGCGCGGCAGAACACCGTGCCCCGGAGTAGTTATCTACCGTTCCGAATCGAAATCGTCGTCGTCGTATTCCGCGGTTTCGGCACCGATTCTCTCCTGGCACTGGACGCAGAACTTGGCCCAGGGTACCGCTGCCAGCCGCTTGGCGGAAATTGGCTCGTCGCACGCGGCACAAACGCCGTAGGTCGTCTGCTGGATGCGGCGAAGCGCTGCCTGCACCTCGCGGAGCAACTTCAGATCGAGCGTATTGCGATTCAGAAAGATCCACTCTTCATGACTCTGCTGGCTCAAATCTCCCTCGTCGGAAGGCACGTCCAGCCGCGATACAACTTGAGCCACTTTTTGCGCCGACATACTTCGGCGCAAGTCTTCGGCCTTTGCTTCAAGAGCCTTCTGATACTGGTCGAATTGTGCCTTGGCTCCGTTCTTGTTCATTGTCTTGTGCATTTCTGTAAACCCTGCCCGCTCGCGTCCGCTTCAGCGTAAACTAACACCGCGAAGTCTATGACGATTTCTACCCCAGGAAAGTTTCAAGAAAAGCGGGGAGAATGCGGTAACGGGTTTCATAGTGTATCGCGGCAAACCGAGCCATGTCAAACTTCGCTATGTTGGATGCGTGATTTCGCTAAAAGTTAGCCTGAAAGTGCACTTTCCTCCGCTGCGACAGTTTCTAATGGAGTCTGGTTATACCGAAACCGCCGTCTGCGAACGGCTCGGTCTGCCGCACATCGAACGTTCGCTCACGCTTCGGCCTATGCCCGGCGCGTCGCATCCGGCACAGGACCGCATAGACCTTTTGGCGCACTTATTTCTTATCGGCGAAATCGTCGCGCAGAGCGAACTGGAAACCTGGCTCCCCGCGCCGGTCCTGGAAGCCGTCGCCGCCCTAGGACTGATTGCGCCGTTCCCCGAGCGGCCGGGAACCTGGTGCGCCACCGCGGCCTTGTATCCTGCTTATGGATTTCACATCGTTTCGGACCGATGGACCCGGCCGGAATCCGCTCCGATCGAGACCGCCATGGACGTGGTTTTTCCGGCAATCACCGAAAATACCCGGCATTTCATGCAGACCCTTCCCCAGGAGCCCTGCGAAAGCTTCCTCGATCTGTGCTCGGGTACCGGCATCGCCGCGCTTTCGGCCGCGTCGCGTTATGCTCGCCACGCCTGGTCCGCCGATATCACCGATGCGGCTGTGCGTTGCGCGGAGTTCAACCGGCTCCTAAATGGTCTGGAGAACGTGTCGACGGTCAAAGGAGATTTGTATGAGCCGGTCGACGGACTCACGTTCGATCGTATCGCTGCCAACCCTCCCTACATGCCGTCGATCCGGCCCGCGGCGGTGTTTGCTTACGGCGGCGAGCTCGGAGATCAGACGACCCAGCGCATCGTGGCCGGCCTGCCGAAGTATCTGCGGCCGGGCGGACGGTTCTATTGCATTACCGCCGGACCGGACCGCGTGTCCGAGAACTTCGAATTCCGCGTGCGAAGCTGGCTCGGAGAAGCCGGCCCGGAATTCGACATCCTCATTTTCGAGCGCCGCCTCTTCGATCCCGTTTACATTGCCAACCAGCAGGCCGCCAGGAGCCGCGGCGGCGCCGAGCAGGTGGACGAATGGAAAAAGATGTTCGAAAAGCATCAGGTGGAGGAGTTCTTCTACGGCTCGGTCGTAATCCAGCGGAAAACGTCACCCGGCCGGCCTGTCACCATAAGGCGCAAGAAAGGGGCGCGGTTGGGAACCGCGGAGATCGAATGGCTTCGCGGCTGGGAGACCGCGGCCACGGACCCGGAGATGGCGCGACACATCCTCGACGCCCGCCTGCTGGCCACCCCAGGCTGGGAACTGAACGTGACGCATCGCCTGAAGGACCACGAGCTGGCCCCCCAGCAGTTCCGGTTGGATACCACGTACCCGTTCACGGTGGAATGCGCGGTCCAGCAATGGGTGGCGTACCTCCTCCCCCGCTGTGATGGAAACACCCCCGCGCGGGACCTGCTGGCGTGGCTGAAGGAGAATCAACTGGTGGCAGCCAGCGCACCCGAGCAAGAGTTTGCTGAGTATTTGCGCGTTCTGATCTCCGGCGGATTTCTGGAAATGGAAGGGTGGCAGCTGCCGGGGCGGTGAGTTGTTTGCGCAGTTGGCTATTGACCTACAGCGCTGCTCAGTCCGGAATGACCGTCGCAGCTAGCTTGTAGCAGCATTGATCGAAGTCTGTCGGCTCGCTGAGGCTAATGCAGAGAAGTGGCGTTTTTCCGGCCGGGATACCGGTTTCGGTAATATCATGAATGCCATCTGAGAGCTTTCTGATCCTAGCTGACCAGTCCGGGTCTGTAACCCCGAGGTCGTAGGGGATGGCCCCTAAGCTGAAGTGTGCACGCGCCTTCTTTGTGCCCTTGACCGGATTTCTCTCCACACCCCAATGAATTGTGGTCGGCCTAACCAGTACGAGGGAGACAGCGGCTGGCGTGTGTTCAAATATCTCCGCCCTTATCCGATCAGAGCGATCCCCAAAAAGCAGCGACGCCGTGGTCACTGCCGCACGTACGACGTCCAAATGCTTTCCCGTTGCGGGTCGCTCGATGAGTTCCCACGCTCCTTCGTCCATCAGCCAGTTTTCCGGCTGGTGCGGCAGCGGCTTGGCCTCCTTCAATCGGATATCGATCACATCGAGAACTCGCGCTGAGGTGCCATCGCTCAGCTGGTAGTGGTTGTAGTACAACTGGCCGTGGGCCGTGTTCGGGATCGGGCGAACCCATCGGCCATCATCAGTTCGCAAACCGGCGAGGCATCGTCCGCCCATTTTGTACGAATTTGCGAGACACACGAACCTGACGATACTCATAGGTGGTGAATATGAACATTACCCCACTTTTGGCTTAGGTACTCCGCGACGAGCCGCCTATGGCAGTGATCAGCACGATCCTCGCTACACAGCAGAACCGTAGGAACCTCAAACTGGCCACGCTGAAGCCTCTCCTCGATTCCGCGCTCGCGCATAAGATTCAGAAATGCCACCTCGTACTCAGACCACGGTTGCTTGTCTTTTTTGTAGGCATTCAGCATTTGCTGTGTGGGCGCAAGCAAGGGCTCGTGAAGGTACTCCCCACCGCAGATCTCGCGCAGGAAGTAGGCAAGATCGTCCTTTTTCGTGAAGCCAGCGAGTTGGGAGACGTTGTTAAGTCGGACGTCAATTAAGTGACGGACGCCAGCCTGTTTCAACGTTTCAAAGAACAAGGATGCTGTTTTCTTCGTGAAACCGATAGTGTAGATTTCCATGTGCTGGCCTCGGTCTCTGCAAAAAGTCCGAGTTGTTTTCCATCCTCAAGCGTCGCCTGTAGCTCGGCTTCGCTTTCGACGGTACCGTCTCCACGGATGTGCAGCAGGCGAATACCACGCTCACCGAGGACCCGACCAATTAGCAGTCTTCGATGGCAGAAAGCAGGGTTTTCCTCACTGCACATGAGCGCGACACGATATTGTCGAAGACCTCGCTCCAGCCTCGAAATGCCGGCGAGAAAAGCATCGCTTTGTGCCAGTCGATCATACAAGACGCGGCCTTCGTCGTCATAATATGCTTTGTTGGGGGGACGCCCGCCCAACTGCCGACCGAGGTACACAAACCGCATACCCGCATCCTTAATGGCTAGCTTGAGGTTCGCCAGATCAAAATGACAAGCATGCTTGGAGGCGGGATATGAGCGCGTGTCAACGAGAACCTGAACCCCGTGCTGCTTTAGAAGACCGATAAAGCGCTCAAGGCTGTGATTGGAGTGTCCAATCGTGAACACCATCCCCTGTTGTCCTGAATGGCTAACCATCTCGGTTGACCTGCAACATACCATAATATTCTCACGGTGGCCTCGATCATTTCGCGCAGCGATACCGGACAGTATGGCCCTAATCCGTCGCTAGGCGATGTCGAGTGACGGTTGGAGTCAAGCCCAGATGGATGAGGAAGAGTGGGGAGTTCGCACCCATGGGGTGAAGGAAGGCCGTAGAATGCATCGAGATGGGTTC
>Ga0181536_10006248_pt1 | contig 12006 bp, 11 predicted proteins | sample PEATcosm2014_Bin_41_FD_121105 | JGI IMG/M metagenome (GOLD analysis project Ga0181536, IMG submission 121105) | Peatland microbial communities from MTU Mesocosm Facility, Houghton, MI, USA - PEATcosm2014_Bin17_60_metaG | ecosystem: Environmental > Terrestrial > Soil > Wetlands > Peat | place...
CGGCGATCGTGGCGGTGTCGCTCGCCTGGCAGAAAACTGGGTCCTTCGTCATAATGTCCCGGCACTTCCCGGGCTTGACACGCCGGAGATTCAACTCGGATTCGCCGTGATCCTCGTATCCCGCCGCGCCGCGTTTGCCTTGCCCCCACGCTCCCGGCCAAACAACTGGCGCATCGCCGGGCGGATGTGGGCCCGACATGGGATAGACCCCGGACGGACCAACTTTGTCCTTCCTTCCCGCACCTCCGCCTGGACGGCCGCTCTCCCGTTCTTTGTCGCGCTTGTCGATCTTGCGTATCGCCATGATTGCTTACCTCGTGCTCTTGGTGCGCACTCGACATACCATTCGCTCGTATGCTCATTTCGCCTTTTGGACCCGGCCAAAACTGTGCGATTAGAGCCCATACTTCAGATAAGTGGGGCATATGACCCATCGTCGGCGGCGAAAGAGAGTCAGGAAAACCAACTAGGGCTGGTAGCTCGATTGCTCTAATTCTTTTGAAGGAGGCTGGATGAACATGCCGAGCAGGATCACAATGAAACCTCTCATCGAGCACACCTCGGTATCCGTTCCCGCGGGGCCAGTAAGGCTTGAAGGAGACTTGAGCATACCGGCAGCGCCGAAGGGTCTCGTGCTGTTCGCCCATGGCAGCGGAAGCAGCCGGCACAGCCCCCGAAACCGGTACGTTGCCGAAGTTCTCAACGGACACTCGCTGGGAACGTTGTTGGTTGACCTTCTCACAGCCGAGGAGGAGCAGGAAGACGAGATCACTGCGCAGTTGCGCTTTGACATCGGTATGCTGACGCAGCGCTTGATGGCGATCACGGATTGGCTGGCGGACCAGCCCCAGGCACGCGGGCATGGGATCGGCCTGTTCGGCGCCAGCACCGGTGCGGCGGCGGCGCTACTGGCTGCTGGGCAGAGGCCGAAAATCGTGAAGGCGGTGGTGTCGCGCGGCGGGCGGCCCGACTTGGCGGGCTGGGACGCATCCCTTGTCCGCGCGCCAACGCTGTTAATTGTCGGAGGGAGGGATACACCGGTCCTTCAGATGAATCGCGACGCGATGGCATTAATGACATGCGAGACTAAACTCGAGATTGTTCCTGGCGCAACCCATCTGTTCGAGGAACCGGGAGCACTTGCGGAGGTTGCAAGGCTGGCCGCGGACTGGTTCACGGCTCATCTCAAATAAACTTCGGCGCTTGGCGGAACTGGCTCCGAAAGAATAGACAGAGGAGGATCGGCGATGACTCACCTTCCGTTTTCAGATCGGGTCGAGGCAGGAAAACTGCTCGGCGCCGAACTCGCCAAACGTAAACTGCCACCGAATGTGGTCGTGCTCGCGTTGCCGCGCGGCGGTGTTCCGGTGGGATGGGAGGTCGCGAAGGCCTTGCACGCTCCACTCGACGTCGTGGTCGTGCGCAAGGTGGGCGTTCCCTGGCAACCGGAGCTCGCGATGGGCGCCATTGCCGGAGGTTCCGTAAAAGTACTGAACGAAGAGTTGATCGCGGACCTCCGAGTTTCCCGACAGGAGGTCAATGCCGCCGTAGCGAAGGAGAAAGCTGAAGTGGAACGTCGCGAGAAGCTTTACCGCTCTGGTCGCCCAGCTCCGGACCTGCGCGGCCGAGTGATATTGCTTGTCGACGACGGATTAGCCACTGGCTCGACGATGCTGGTCGCGGCCCGTTATGTGCGCGCCTTCAAGCCAGCGAAGATGATTATTGCCGTGCCCGTTGGGTCATCCGACGCCTGTGACCGCCTTAAGAAAGAGGCGGATGATTTTTTGTGTCTTGCTACTCCTGAGTGGTTCAGTGCAGTCGGAGAGTGGTTTGAGGATTTCCGCCAAGTGACTGACGCTGAAGTTCAACGGCTGCTCGAAGAAAGCCGGCAACAGACCGAAGTGGCGGACGCGCTGGAACTGCCGCACAAGCGGTAGCTCCTGCCCGTGGCTGGTTGTGGAAGACAGTAGAAGGAGCATGCTATGAATCGCGAAGAAAGACAATGCGAAGCGGAGGGCAACTGTGGGAAGGCGGACCGTGGGAACTGGGGTGCGGGGGTATCGATGATGGCCGGAGCCGTGCTCGGCGCGGCCGTGATGTACTTCTGCGATCCCCATCGCGGTAGCGCCCGTCGCGCGGAGCTTCAGCAGAAAGCAGCTGGCGCGGCACGACAGGGCGGCCGCGAACTGGCAAAAAAGACGGAAGACCTACTCAACCGGGCGAAAGGCGCGGTCGCCAAAGCTGACGCCGCCTTCGAACGCAGCGAAGAATTCGTCGACGACGAGGTCCTCGCGGAGCGCGTTCGCAGCCACATGGGACATATCGTGGAACATGCGAGCGACATTCAAACAGAAGTTGTCAGCGGAGTTGTGGCCCTCCGTGGGACTGTAGCGCCGGATAAACACCGGCACTTGGTTGACGAAATTCTCGCGATCCCAGGGGTGAACGGAATTCGCGACCTGCTTGTGACCGGCGGCACCGTTCGAACCGCTCCCGCGTCAACCTAGCAAGCGGTTCGCGCGAGTCCAGCAAAACAGGCGACGGCGATATTCGCCTGCTTATGACTTGAACGGGACGCAATCGCCGCCACCGCGTGGTCTTACTCGGCCCCTGGGCCGTGCCTTCTTTATTTGTCTTCTCGTGCAGTTGGGCGCGGCGCAGATCTTCTTTTCCCGCTCCTCGGCGTCGGCCAGTATGCGGCGAAAAAGGAGGAAGATCACCCGCCTTGCTTACGTCGCCAAACAAGCCGCATGGGGCAGTTTTAGGCGCCAAAGGATGGGATAAGCTCAAGTCTGCGCAAGCGCCCGTCATCATGTCCACGATAGGAGTCACCTCCCGCATCAACGTCGCTTCTGTAGCGATGGCGCCGAAATGGGCGGTTGCCGCGCTGGCGACCCTCGCGATTGCCGATTATGCACGGATGCAACCGACTCGATGAGCATCGGCACCCGGATTCTGGCCCGGCTTTGGCATCTTCCGGAACCCCAGACGCGTGACATCGTCGCGCTTCACAACATTCGAGTGTCGATGTCCGACGGCGTCGAATTGGCCACGGACCGCTTTTACCCGCGGCGCGGCGAAACCCTCCCAGTGATCCTGATCCGCAGTCCCTACGGCCGCGGCGGTCAATTCCGAGATCTTGCCCTCCTCTTCGCTGAGCGTGGCTTTCAAGTCCTTCTACAGAGCTGCCGGGGAACCGGTGGTTCCGGCGGGACGCTGCATCTGCTCTTTCAAGAGGAACAAGACGGCGCCGATACGATCGACTGGCTCGGCCGCCAGCCTTGGTATCGCGGCAAGCTTGCTCTTCTGGGCACCAGTTATCTCGGTAATGCCGCATGGGCCGCCATGCATGTCGCGAGCTCGCGTATCGCCGCCATGGCGCTGCATGCGACTCTTTCCGACGCTCGCGCGGAGACCTACGCCTTCGGAGGATTCACATTCGAAGGATGCCTCGCCTGGACCCTCCAGCTTACCCAGCCGCAACTCCTCGGTACGCTGCGCTTGCTGCTGCGCGGATGGCTGCCGCGCAAGCCAGATCCACCGCCTGGGCTGCCAGCCTTCCGTTTGCTGCCATTACGAGAAGCGGACCAGTCCGCGATTGGCCGCCGCCTGGCGTGGTGGCAAGACTGGGTCGCTCACGCCGAGCCTGGCGACCCCTTCTGGAAGCCGCTCAACTTCACTGCTGGCGTTGCGAGGATGCCGCCCACCGTCATGATCGGCGGCTGGCACGACATTTTTCTGCCCTGGCAAATGATGGACTATGCGTGCATGCGGGCCGCTTGCCGTTCTGTGACGCTCACCGTCGGACCCTGGGTGCACGCCGCCGTCGAAGCATGGGGAGAAGCCGTGCGCCAGGCCCTGTCACTCTTTGGCGAGCAGCTTCTAGATCAACCGTCTCTGTCGCGTGCCCCCGTGCGCGTCTATGTGATGGGTGCCGAAGAGTGGCGCGAGTATGACTCTTGGCCTCCTCCCGGCTTTAACCCGGTGGCATTTTATCTTTCTGCCGGCGGTCGATTGTCCACTCGGCTCCCCGATCCCAGCGAGCCTGATTGTTACGCATACGACCCCGCGGATCCAACGCCCGCCGTGCACGGCCCCAGGCTCAGCGGTCTCCCTCCGACGGGCGACATGGCCGAACTCGAAAGCCGTTCGGACGTACTGCTGTTCACCGCCGAGCCTCTCGCCGCCGACCTCGACGTGATCGGCCCCGTGTCCGCGGAGCTGTTTTTTCGCTCCAGTCTCGAACATACCGATTTCTTCCTCGTCCTCTGCGACGTAGATCGCAACGGCCGGTGCACGAACGTATGCGACGGTTACATCCGCATTCGTCCAGGCCCTCCCAACCCTTTGGCCGACGGGTCCCGCCATGCCCATATCGACTTCTGGCCCACCGCATACCGTTACCGCCGGGGCCATCGCATGCGCGTGATCGTCGCGAGCGGCGCCCACCCCCGTTATGCCCGCAACCTCGGTTCCGGCGAGCCTCTGGCCGACGCCGTGACCTTTTACGTCGCGCACCAACAGATCTTTCATGATCCCCATCGTCCTTCGCGAATCCTAATTCCGATAGATGGCGGCAGCGGCATTTCGTAAGCCCCGCATTCAAGTACGCGTGTTTTCACCCAACGTCAGCAGCTGATGAGGCGTCTGCGTGTTCTCACCAAGGCTCAGCGGGCTGAAGCCAAGGCGTTTCCTCATAGACAGCAACGGAGATCAACGTGCAGTGAACCATGTGGCCGATTGGCACAAAGGAGACCATGATGTCACACGTAGCAATCGAAAAAGTGAAAGAGGGGAGCCAGAAAACGCTTCCCATCTTTGCTGAGATCGCAAAGCAGTTCGAAGCGATCGAACGGCGCGCCTTCGATCTGTTCGAGAAGCGCGGCCGCGAACTGGGCCACGAAGTGGAAGACTGGCTACAAGCGGAGCGGGACGTAGTCTGGTCGCCCGCCACCGAATTAATGGACGAAGGGAAAGACTTTAGAGCCCGAATCGCGCTGCCCGGCTTCGACGCAAAGGACGTTCACGTGACCGCGCTGCCGGATGCGCTCGTCGTGCAAGCCGACACCACCCACACTCATGAAGAGAAGGAAGGCGACGTCTGCTTCTGTGAGTTTTCGCGGAACAACCTGTTCCGGCGTCTCGCCCTGCCCGATTCGATTGATGTGGATAAAGTATCCGCCTCGCTGGATAAAGGCATCCTGCAAGTGATTGCCCCAAAAACGGCTGCCAAGCAATTGACGGCCCGCGCCTGAGTGCGCAAGAAACGTGGCGTAAGGATTGCGGCCACGGGAAGACGTCGCTCCGTGGTTCGCGCAAAACGAACAATTCCCAGGGGAAACCTTATTAAGGTCAAGGAGATTGTATGAACAAGCATTACACGATCGGATCCACAATGCCGTTGGCGCTTTTGATGGCAGGCGTTGTCATCATGTCGCCCGTTCTGAAAGCAGCCGAGGTTCCGGACTCGGAGCAAGTCTCGAAACTTCTTTCCGAGGCAAAGACGATGGCATTCCAGTTGAAGGAAGACGCCGAGACGATGGAGTCTTTTACGCGGTCGAGCACGACTTGGGAAGGTCACGCGGTGGCCATAAACCAAATCAAGGAGCACGTCAATGCGCTGGGACGGCAGGTGGCGAAGCTGAAAGATGCGAAGAATACGGCTTCACCGTGGCAGAAGACGGCGATTGATCGGATCAATCCATTCATGGACGAACTAGCGGGGTACACCGAAGCCGCGATAGAGCATCTCAATAAACATCCGAAGCTCCTCACCACGGCGGAATACAAGGATTATCTCGAAGCTAACGCCGATTATGCCGGGGATCTGGCATCCACGATTGCAAACTTCGTGGACTATGGGCGGACCAAGCAAAGGTTGGAGCGCCTGACGGACAAACTCGAACTTCCCGCCCGGTGAATGAACACCGAATCAACGCAGACGACAAAAGCCGCGATCACGAACAATCCTGTGGAAGATGCGTAGGAGCGCCAGCGTGGGACGGAGGCGGGAGTGATATCAAGGCTATGGCAAGGCGGATAGGAATCCAATCGCCGCAAGAGCTTTCAGCGGCGTAGTAGGAGCGTGGACCGGTGGGCGTGCAGCGGACGAAGGGCTTGTTGGGCCTCTCTCCGATTTCCATCTTCGCGCCCCCGGTCCCACGGCCTTAGCGTTTCCGGAGAAGGAGTCCTTGAGCAGGTCCTGGAATAGGTCTTGGCCCGCTCCTTAATCCTTTCTTTCAGGCGTCGCCCGTCCGTGCCGAAAACGCGGCGGGGTTCATCGCCATTCGTGCGCTCTGCACCCGGCTTCCCGTGGCCTTCTGCCGTAACGGAATCTAGCATGCAGTAATCGCAGCGACGGAGGCGTTATTATGCCGGCAAAACAATTCCAATTTCATAGCGATGCACGACAGAGCATTTTGCGAGGCGCCAGCATCCTGGCCGACGCCGTTCGGGTGACTCTGGGGCCTAAGTCGAAGTGTGTGCTGATCGAAAAGAAATTTGGCCGGCCCATTGTCTGCGACGACGGAGTCACGATCGCCAAAGAGGTCGAACTCAAGAATCCGGAAGAGAACCTCGGAGCGCAAATGGTTCGCGAAGCGGCCGAGCGCACCGGCGACGCAGTCGGAGACGGGACCACGACGTCGACGCTTCTGGCGCATGCCATTCTCACCGAAGGAGTTCGCAACGTTGCAGCGGGCGCGAGCGCGATCGATTTGAAGCGCGGGCTCGCGCGCGGTCTCAAGGTGGCGGTGGACTCCCTTCGGGCTTTGTCGCGCCCCGTGACGAGTAAGCGCGAAAAGGCACAGGTAGCCGCTATTTCTGCGCACAATAACTCAATCGTCGGCGATATGGTCGCCGAAGCGGTCGAAAAGGTCGGCGCGGAAGGCGCCATCACGGTGGAAGAATCCAAGACCACCGAAACGGTCCTCGAGATTGTCGAGGGCATGCAGTTCGACCGCGGTTTCATCTCGCCGTACTTTGTGACCGATCCGGAAGCGATGGAGGCGGCCCTGGACGAGCCGCTCATCTTAATTCACGAGAAGAAGATCAGCAACGTGAAGGATCTTCTGCCGTTGCTCGAAGAGATCGTCCGGGCGGGTAAACCCTTGCTCATCATTTCCGAGGATGTCGAGGCGGACGCGCTGGCGACGCTCGTTCTGAACAAAATCCGGGGGACGCTGCCCTGCGCGGCGGTCAAAGCTCCGGGCTTCGGCGATCGGCGCAAGGCGATGCTGCAGGACATCGCCATCCTGACGAGCGGCCAACTCATCGCCGAAGAGCTAGGAATCAAGTTGGAAAACGTAACCATGGGCCAACTGGGCAAGGCGAAGCGCGTGGTCATCGACAAGGACAGCACGACAATCGTGGGCGGAGCCGGGGACAAATCCGCGATCGATGGCCGGTGCCGGGAAATCCGCAAGCAGATCGAGGAAACGACGTCCGATTACGACAAGGAAAAGCTGCGGGAACGATTGGCAAAACTCACCGGAGGAGTCGCTGTCGTCCGAGTGGGGGCACCGTCGGAAGCGGAATCCAAGCAGCTGAAAGAAGCGTTCGAGGATGCGATCAACGCGACCAAAGCGGCCATTGCCGAAGGCATCCTGCCGGGCGCCGGGTTGGCCCTTCTGCGGGCCATTGATGCCGTGGACGCCGAAGAATCCAAGTGCGAGGGAGACGAAAGAACCGGGCTGCGGATTCTCAAGAAGGCGCTCGAAGCGCCAACGCGCCAGATTGCCGAGAACTCGGCGTTGGACGGCGGCGTCGTGGTGGATCGTATGCGCTCTGGCAAGGGAAACTTCGGTCTGGATGCCTCGACGTGCAAGTTCGTAGATCTAATCGAGGCGGGTATTGTGGACGCAACCAAGGTGGTTCGCGTGGCGCTCGAAAACGCGGTTTCCGTGGCCAGCACCTTACTGCTGACGGAAGCGACTCTTACCGAAGAGCGAGAGAAGAAGCCGGAGCGGACGCCGGCGTCGGAATTCGCTGAATCGTAAAGGGTGCGGAGGCGTCGTGATAAACCGAGTTGAATACTTGACTACAACTCGAAATAGGATATGACAGCATGTTCACTCGTCAGGAGCTCGAAGCGAAGGCGAAGCAACCGGCCGAAGAGTCCCTCCGTCTTCATGCCCTGTATCGGGGCAAGATTCAAGTTGCGTTAAAGTGTCCTATCCGTGGTATTGGTGATTTCGCATATTGGTACACGCCCGGCGTGGCCGCTCCGTGCCGCGCCATTCAAGCTGATCCGGCAAAAATCTACGAGCTCACAAACAAATCCAACATGATCGCCATCGTATCGGACGGGTCCCGTGTTCTCGGCCTCGGCAATATCGGGCCACACGCAGGTCTGCCCGTAATGGAGGGCAAGGCGCTGCTGTTCAAATATCTAGGCGGCGTGGATGCCATCCCGATTTGTCTAGCCACGCAGAATAGTCAAGAGTTGGTGCGTACCGTGCGGCTCTTGGAACCCTCCTTCGGAGGCATCAACCTGGAAGATATCGCGCAGCCGCGCTGCTTTCGCATCCTGGATGAGCTACGGCAAACCATGGCGATCCCGGTTTGGCATGACGATCAGCAAGGTTCGGCCACGGCGCTGCTGGCGGGACTCTTGGGTGCGTTGAGGGTGGTCGGTAAGCCGATTGGCTCCGTAAGAATCGCGATGATCGGAATGGGGGCGGCAAATGTTTCCAGCTATCGCCTTCTCAAGGCTTACGGTGTCGACCCTGCTCAGATCGTCGCCTGTGACACGCGAGGTACACTTCACCGGAATCGCCCCGACATCGCGGAGCTGCGGACTACGTTTTTCGAAAAGTGGTCGGTTTGCCAGGAAACGAACCGCGAGGCCGTGAACGGAGGAATTGCGGAAGCACTTCGCGGCGCTGATGTGTGCATCGCATTTAGCTCTTCGGGTCCCGGCGTAATTGAGCCAAGCTGGGTTCGGTCAATGGCGAAAGACGCCATCGTGTTCGCCTGCGCAAATCCGAATCCGGAAATCTGGCCGTGGGACGCCAAGGACGCGGGAGCGCGAATTGTCGCCACGGGACGGAGCGACTTCAATAACCAATTGAACAACTCGCTGGTGTTTCCCGGTATTTTCCGCGGGACGCTTGACTCGCGGGCCGTGACCATCAGTGATGAAATGGCGCTGGCGGCCGCACTGGAACTGGCGAAATGTGCCGAGGAACGTGGTTTGTCCGAGGAAGCGATCCTGCCCACGATGGCCGATTGGCAAGTGGTCCCCAGATTGGCCGCGGCAACTGCGGTCAAGGCTCAGGAGTCAGGCTTGGCCAGGGTTACGCGCTCACGGGAAGAATACTTGGAGATGGCCAAGCGCCGGATTCTGGACGCACAACGCACCCTGGAAGTCTTGACAAGAGAAGGCTTGGTCGGGCCCATGCCGGAAGATCGCGATGAAGTTCCAGCCGTGACGGTGGCGGCAAGTCGAAAGGCCTAGTAGTGAAAGACGATCCGATTGCCTCGGCATGAGGCAGAGTCCGTGACACCAAAGTCCTCGGATTGCGCCACTCTTGCCGCTGGCTTGGTTTTTTCAACCCGCGCAGAATTAAACATCAAGGATGCCGGTGCTGTCGCCCAGCTTGTCGGTCGGGATGCCGGCCTTATTCAGCACCGTCAGCAGCAAGTTGGACGTGGATGTCCGATCCGCGGCGACCTGGAAATAGGTTGCGGGTGCAGTTTCAAACCCCTCTATCTCCTCCACCATTGACTCGGCGAGTTTTGCCCAGTAAACTGGCATGGCGATATCGGCGGAATTTCTCCCCGGAACGTCATGACAGAACGACTTCCGGAACGTCGTGACGAGTCCAAATGAGACGAATTAATTTCCGCAACTCCGGCGGGGGCATTGTGATGTGAGTCATCGCGATGTGCCTCATCATCGCGATGACCCCGGGAGGCACCGCGCTGCTGAACCATGGGGCCGAAGTCAACGCCAACGAGCACATCCGAGGGCAGACCGGGCTGATGTGGGCTGTGGCGGAGAGGCATCCGGCGGCAGCCAATTGTTGATCGATCGCGAAGCCGACGTCAACCGGCACGAAGATACCGCGGCGTTGCTTCGCCAGCTCGCGAGTTCGTCGAAGCCCTAGCGGCGCGCGCATCGAATTTTCTCATACAGGGAGCGTTATGAAAATTGCCATTCAAATCGTCGGCAGCACTCTGGTAGGGGTCGCCGCTTACGTATGCCTGACACAAGCGCCGGCCGGTGCGCAGTCTTCGCCGCCGCAATATGGAACCGAGTACGGCTACGGAATCCTGCAGCAGCAGTGCATGGCCTGCCATGGACGGGCGAGCATGCCGCAGCTGCCGACCATCGCGGCTCTCATGGAAAAAGAGTACACACCGGAAAAGAACTACCAAAGTCTGAAGACTCTTCCGGCGCATAAGGATCTGAAGCTGACGGACGATCAACTCCTGCATGCCGCGGAATCGCTGAGCGGCCGCATGATGGGCACGTCTACCGACGGCGACGCCAAACAGATGATGAACCAGTGCAAGGCGAATCCTCCGATTTCCGATCCTGCCGCCGCCCCCGCCTGGAACGGATGGGGCAACGACGTCGCCAACACTCGTTTTCAGAGCGCCAAGAGCGCGGGCCTGACTTCGGATACGGTACCTCGCTTGAAGGTCAAGTGGGCGTTCGGTTTCCCGCATGCGACGGCCGCGTCGGCCCAACCGGCCATCGTCGCGGGACGCGTTTTTGTCGGATCGAACGCCGGCTGGGTCTACTCGCTGGACGCGGCCACCGGCTGCGTGTATTGGTCTTACAAACTGAAGGCCATGACGCGCGACGCCTTCAGTTTCGGTCCGGTGAAGGGCCACGGCTCGACGACGTATGGAGTGTTCATCGGAGACTTGCGAGGATTCGCATACGGGCTCGACGCGCAAACCGGTCAGGAGCTCTGGGTCACGCGCGCGGATAATCACTTCACCTCGCGCATCACCGGCGCGCCCACGCTTTACGACGGCAAACTGTTCGTTCCCATCGCTTCATGGGAAGGATTCAACGCCAAGCAGCCGGAATATCCGTGCTGCACATCGCGCGGCAGCGTGGTGGCTCTGGATGCGAACACCGGCAAACAGTTGTGGAAATACTACACGATCCCGGACCCGCCGAAGCCGATCGGAAAGAACTCCATGGGCACCCCGTTATTCGGGCCTTCGGGCGTTTCCGTGTGGAATGCTCCTACCATCGATCCAAAACATAACGCCGTCCTTTTCGGGACGGGCGAGGCGGCCGTGGGTCCGGTGCCGAAGACCAGCGACGCGATTGTGGCGGTCGACATAGCGACCGGCAAGCTGCTGTGGAGCTATCAGACGCAATCGAATGACGTGTACCTGGTCAATTGTCCGCCTGTCAACAAGCCAGAAAATTGCCCGGAAAACGGCGGACCCGATTGGGACATCGGCAACTCGCCGATTTTGAAGACGCTGGCCAACGGGAAGCGCGTGGTGATCGCCGGCACCAAGAATGGCAATGTTTTCGCGGTGGACCCCGACCAGAAAGGCGCCCTCTTGTGGAACGTGAATGTTCGGCCAGGAGCCGGGGGCTTCGTATGGGGCGGAGCGGCCGACGACAAAAACGTCTACTACGGCTTCACCTCGGGGGGCGTCGCCGCCATCCAGATCGCCACGGGAGAACGTACCTGGATCAATCCCTTGCCGCCGCCCCCGAACCGCAACCGGATTGGAAATAACGCGGCCGTAACCGCAATTCCGGGGGTGGTTTTCTCGGGTTCGGTGAATGGAATTCTGTACGGTCTCTCGACGACCGATGGTCACACGCTGTGGGAATTTGACACGAACAAAGACTTCAACACCGTCAACGGAGTGCCGGCGAGCGGCAACATGATGTCTTCCAGCGGGCCGGTGGTCTCCGGCGGGATGCTGTTTGTCGGCTCGGGCTACAGCTTTGGATCCGCGCTCGGTAGGGGCAATGTATTACTGGCTCTCTCTCCCGAATAAACCTAAATCACGAGAGGCGAC
>Ga0181536_10006252_pt1 | contig 12000 bp, 9 predicted proteins | sample PEATcosm2014_Bin_41_FD_121105 | JGI IMG/M metagenome (GOLD analysis project Ga0181536, IMG submission 121105) | Peatland microbial communities from MTU Mesocosm Facility, Houghton, MI, USA - PEATcosm2014_Bin17_60_metaG | ecosystem: Environmental > Terrestrial > Soil > Wetlands > Peat | place...
CGCCACCGGGCCGGGCTTGGATAACTCAATTGCCGGTTGCGCGGGTTCCGGAAGGCGGAAGCCGGCCGACGCCGACACGCGCAGTTCCTTTCCCTTCACTGGATGGTTCCGCAAGGTCTGCGGTCGTTGCGAAGACTCGAGGCAGTGTGCGCCAGCCGGTGTAATGGAATAGCGCTTGTGGTTCTCAGACCCGATATGGACCCGCAACGGTGGATGCCGCAGGATGCCGAACTCTCGCGGATTCGCGTCCGGCTTCAGAATGCAGTCGCGCACCATGGCTTTGCGGCAGTGCGGCATCTCGACCGTAAGTTTGTGGCTGCGGGGGGCCAGCGGGATCACCTCGCGGCTGCCGCTTATAGCAAGTGGTAACGGGCGCGGTTGCGCAGCTACGGCGACCTTGACATGACCCAACTTCGCGGCTTTATCGCTCCGCTTGGGAATGTGCGGCAGGAACAGACCCGCGGGCGTTGGCTTGAAGCCATCCATGGGTGGGTTTTGAACCGGAATGCGGGCCGCTGGATAACTGCGCGGGGTAACGCTGTAATCGCTAAGCAAAAACTCCGCGGAAATCTGCTTGGCATTCTCACGCCGGCGCATCAGGCTGGCGACTTTGTTCGCCTCCATCAGCCGGTCCATCCCCAGCCGGAGACGGTACTGATTGCGGTGCTCGCGGGAACAGAAATCACCGCCGGAGCCGACCGCAAATCGGCTGAGCGGTTTGCCACACAATTGGCACGTTCTCGCGTTCATTGTCGATCATTATGGCACAATACTTCTGAAATTATACAATAAATGCTGGTAACACGGGGCTGATATCTAATGTTAACTCCTTTTGTTAGCTATATGTACTGGAAATAATATAGCAAAAATGGTACGTTAAAAAACGGGATATCCTAGTAGAATTAGTAACCGGAGAATCTCATGACTGAGTCTACCGCTCGCGCAGAACGCCTCGACTTACCATCTTCAGGCGGTGCGTATTATGTTTGGCAGGTTCCACAAAAACCGATCGCCGTCAGGCTGCCCCTGGCGCTGATCGAACGCCTGGAGCAAGAGACCGTCGAATCATTCCGGTCGCTGACGTCGCGCGGTTCGGAGATTGGCGGCCTACTCTTGGGCGGCATCGCGCCGGGAAATCCGGCAACCGTGAGTGTCGAAGACTACGAGTTGATTCAGTGCGACTATAGCCGGGGTCCGCTTTACCGGCTCTCCGACGCGGACATGAGCCGGTTTGAGAGAGCCATCGAGCAGCACGCCTCCGGCGCCGGCCTTCGCGTGGCGGGATTGTTCCGCAGTCATACGCGCAAGGGGCTGTCGCTGGACGCCGAAGACCTGGCCTTCTTCGAGCCGCGCTTCCACGATCCCCATCACATTGTATTGCTGGTGCGTCCGTTCGCCACCAAGGCCAGCGCCGCTGGAATCTTCATTCGTGAGAACGGCCGGCTTTCGGGAGATGCCAGCCTGCTGGAATTCCCGTTCCGTGCCTCGGAACTGGGCGGTGGGTCGCGCAGGCTCAGCATGGATGCGGCGCCCTCCACTCCGCCTCACGCGCCAGCCGCTGCCGAACCGCCGGCTGCCGGCAAAGCGCCGGCCCGCGCACAGATCGTGCCTATTGCGCCGCGGCGTGAGTTTCCGGCGCCGGAACAGGAAGTCAAGCCGGCTGAACCGAATCCTCCGGCGCCGCCTCCCGTGGAAGCCAAGGCGCCCGCACCGCAGCCGGCGCCAGCGCCGCCGGCCGCCAAGATTGCTCCAGCTACCCCGCCGCCGGCGCCACCGGCAGCCAAGGTTTCCCCGGCTCCGCCGCCAGCTCCCAAGGTGGCTCCGGCGCCGCCGCCTTCGCCAGCCGCGAAGAGCGCTCCGCCGCCTCCGAAAGTGGCGCCCGCTCCCCAGACTCCGCCCGCCAAAGTGACGCCGGCCCCGGCAGCCCCTGCGGCCAAGATCGCTCCCGCGGCCCCGGCCGCTAAGTCCGCGCCGGCCGAGCCGCCCAAGAAGAAGGAAGAAGAGAAAGCCAAGGAAAAAGAGAAGGTGGTTGCGCCGCCGGCGTCGGCTCCGAAGGTGCAGGAAGCGCCCGCGTTCACGGCCATCGCGCCGCCCGCCGCCAATAAGTACAAAAAGGTGCGCCTGGTGGTCGCCGCCGCCTTGTGCATGCTCGTCCTGGTGGGCGGATTCCTGTTCGTCTATCCGGCTCTGCTGCATCGCGGCGACCGCGGCCAGACAGTCGCACAGCAGGATTCTTCGCCGCTCGGCCTGCGCATCGAACGAACCCCCGGCGGACTGCTGCTCACCTGGAACCGCGACGCCGTGGTCATCCAGCACGCGTCCAAAGTGGTCCTCGCGATCACCGATGGCGACCGTCACGAGAACATCGAAATGGATCCCAACCAGGTGCGCACGGGCAGCATCGTGTATCCTCCGATTTCGGGAGATGTAAGTTTCCAGATGGAAGTGACCGACGCCAAACAATCCAGAACCACCAGTGAATCGCTCCGCGTGCATGATCCGCGGCCTTCGCCGCTGGCAACCTCGCCGGTGCCTGCCCAAGGCCCCCAACCCGGCGCCAAGCAGAACACGCCTGGCAAGAGCCCGAACCCTGATGGCACGGACCCGGCAGCCGCCGATGCGTCTCCCAAACCGCCGGAGGAGCAGGCCGTGGTCCGCAATACGACACCGGTGAAGCAGTTCGACAAGGAGTCCCTGGCGCAGCGGCTGCGGCCGGCGGCGCCGGAGGACATGGCGGAAGCTCCCGCGGAAGTCCGGGCAAATAGCTCGGCGCCGGCCAGTCTTGGCTCCATCATGTCGGGGGCGGCTTCCGCTGCGCCCACGCCGGCAAGGCCCGCGCCGTTACGCTCCGCGGACACTTCCGCTGGCGCCGCGAGCCCCGATTCGGGCGGCCAGATCACGCCGGCTGAGCCCACCTACAAGAAGACTCCCGAGTATCCCAAGGTGGCGCGCCAGATTGGTGCCAGCGGCATCGTGGAAATCGAAGCCACCATCGGCACCGACGGCAGGGTCAAGAACCCCAAAGTCACCAGGGGCAATCCGATGCTTCAGAAAGCCGCGATCGATGCCGTGTTGGAGTGGAAGTACAAGCCGGCGCTGCTGAATGGCAAGCCGGTGGAATCGCCCGTGCAGATCAAGCTGAATTTCACGCCCGAACACTAGGCCCGTGGGACAGTCCATCGCCTTTGGTGGTCTGTCGGCCTCTGAACCCTCTGACTCCCTGACAGGCGGCAAACACGGATCGTCTCTTTCGAAAACAGCTCCCTCCCCGCCCCGCTTCCATTTTCGGCATGGCGGATGAGATTCACTTCGAACCGCGATCGTCCCACAAATGCCACTCACGCGGGCAGCCGCAGACGGGCGATACACCCGGGGCCGTCCCCCCGGTTTTCCAGCGTGAGCGCGCCGCCGTGGCTCTCGGCAATCTGCCGGCTGAGAACCAGCCCGATGCCCGAACCACCCGGCTTGGTGGTGAAGAACGGGACAAATAAGTTGGCGGTGCCGGAAAGGCCCGGGCCTTCGTCCTTCACCCAAATCTCCAGCATGGTGCCGTCGCGCCGCCATCCCGCCCACACACGGCCGCCGGTGGTGAGAGATGCGTCGGCGGCATTCCGCATGACATTGATCAGCACCTGCTCCAACTGATCGGGGTCGCCCGGCACCGTGACGGTTGGACCCGCCTCGATCAGGACCGTGAGCCGCGTTTCCAGACTGGCGGCCCGCTGCACGGCTTCGGCTACCGCCAGCGGTTGCAACCGCGGCCGCGGCAGTTTCGCCAGGCGTGCATAGGCCCCGATGAAGCGGCTGAGACTTTCCGAACGGGCCGTGATGACCCTCAGTCCGCGCCGCATGTCGTCGCGCCAGTCGCCGGGCAGGCTCTCCCGCGAGATGATGCTCTCCAGGCTTCCCGCGATCGATTTGATGGGCGTGAGCGAATTGTTGAGCTCGTGGCCCAGTACGCGGACCAGGCGCTGCCAGGCTTGCAGTTCCTGCTCGCCGAGGGCCTGGGTGAGGTCGGAGATCACCACCAGCTCTAGCGGCAGCCCGCGCTCGCGGACGCGCGTGCGCCGCACTCCAAAGCGCCCCGCGCCGCCGGGAAACGAGGCTTGTAAAGTGGCCTGTTCCGGGCCGTCCAGGCAGGTTTCCAGGTGCAATGCCTCGGCTGTCTGGCCGAGCAGTCCTTCGGGCAGGGCAGCCAGCAGCCGCTCGGCGGCGCGGTTCACCAGGCGGAGGCGGTGGTGTTCGTCGAAGGCGAAGATGGCGACATCGATTTCCCTCATCACGGTGCGCAGCAGAGTGGTGGCCTCCAGGGCGCCCAGCCGCTGCTCGCGCAGCGTGCTGCCCAGTGTGTTCACCTCGCGCATCACTTCGCCCAGCGCATCGTCCGGACAGGGCGAACGGCCACGCACCGAGAAATCGCCTTCCCGCAGCGCGCCCAGCAGGTTGGAAAGCGTCTGCAGCGGAAAGACCACGCGCTCGCGCACGGCGAAGGCAAAGCCCAGCCACACGCATACAATCAGGGTGGTGAAGGTGAGTTCGTATTGCGGCCTGTAACCGCCGGTCCACAGCATGTAGAGGGCGATGGCGGAGCCAGGCAGGCCGGCCAGAAATGCCAGCAGGACGATGCGGCCTTCATGGCTGATGCGTGCCGGTTTGGAGGCGGACGGCATGGGGCGGCCTCACAATCCATAGCGCTGCAGACGCCGGTAGAGGGCGCTGCGGCTCAAGCCCAGCGCGCTGGCGGCGTGGCTGACGTTGCCGTTGAAGCGCGCCAGCGCTTTGCGGATCAGCAGCGCTTCCACATCTTCCAGGCTCATCTCTTCGAGACGCGGCGGGCTTTCGCGGCCGGCGCGCAGCCCCAGGTCGGCCGCGCGGATCGTGTCCCCCTGCGCCATCAATACGGCGCGCTCCACGGCGTGATCGAGCTCTCGCACATTTCCCGGCCAGGCGTGCGCCAGCAGCGCCTTGATGGCGCTCTCATCGAAGGCGCTGAGCGGTTTGCGATAGTGCTCGGCGTGCTGGCGCAAAAAGTGAGCGGCCAGCAGCGGGATATCTTCGCGGCGGTCGCGCAGCGGGGGAAGCCGCAGCTCGATGGTATTCAGGCGGAACAGCAGGTCCTGGCGGAAGCGGCCTTCCGCCACCTGCGCGCTCAGATCGGCATTGGTGGCGGAGAAGACGCGCACATCCACGCGCCGCGTCTTGGAAGAACCCACCCGTTCGAAATCCCCGGTTTCGAGCGTCCTCAGCAGCTTCGACTGCAATCCCTGCGAGAGGTTGGCGATTTCATCCAGAAACAGCGTTCCGCCGTCGGCCATTTCGAAACGGCCCACGCGGTCCACCTTGGCGTCGGTGAACGCGCCCTTCACGTGTCCGAACAGTTCGCTTTCGAAGACGCCTTCCGCCAGCCCGCCGGTATTTACAGTGACCAGCGGCCGTGTGGCGCGCAACGAAACCGAATGCAGGGTTTGCGCCACCAGTCCCTTGCCGGTTCCGTTCTCGCCGGTGATCAGGACGTTGGCGTCCGACGGGCCGACGCGCGAAATCACGTCGAGAACCGGCCGCATGGCCGTGGAGTGCGCGATCAGTTGCGGAAACCGCTCGGCGCGCAGCACGCGGTTTTCGGCTTCCAGGCGCTGTCCCCGCCGGAGCGCGCGGCCCAGCTCAATCTGGGTCTTGAGGATGGCGGAGAGCCGCGTGTTATCCCAGGGTTTCTGGATGAAGTCGCGGGCGCCGCGCCGCATCGCCTCCACCGCCAGCTCGACCGATCCCCACGCCGTCATCACGATCACGGGCAGCGTGGAATCGAGGCTCTGAATGCGGTTGAGCAGATCCAGGCCCTCTTGGCCGGAGGTAGTGTCGCGGGTGTAATTAAGGTCCATCAGGACGGCGTCGAAGTCGCGGGATTCGACGGCTTCGATGGCGGCGGCCGGCGAAGTGGCGGCCTCGGCCTGATAGCCTTCGCCCTTGACCAGGAAGCGCAGGGCTTCGAGTACATCGGTCTGGTCGTCCGCGATCAGGATGCAGGGCGTGCGGGACTCGGATGATTTCATCGGCGTGTCGATGTTTGGATTGACCGCAATCTCAAGTGTAGGGCAGTTGCCGGGCCGATGGTCTTTGGCTGTGGGACAAGTAGTTAAGAGGTAGCCTGGCGAGGCGCAGTGTCCGGATTTGGGATTCCCGACACCCGCATCAGGCGCTGGGGATCGAGGCTCTTCGCCGGATCGACACCATCTACTTCTTCTCCATCCAACTCGCCCAATATTCCTTCCACTCCACCTTCTCGCCGGCCGGCAGCACGTGGATGAGCAAAACCCGTCGAGCAAAACCCGTCAGCCTGAACTGAGCAAAACCCGTCTGGCAAAACCCGGGCAAAACCCGTCGGCAAAACCCGCAAAACCCGTCCGCAAAACCCGTCAGCCTGAACTGAGCGATTTTTCTGGGAAGCCAGGCGTGCGGCGGGAGAATTCGGAGCCGCCCCTTACTTTTTCTCCATCCAGCTCGCCCAATATTCCTTCCATTCCACCTTCTCTCCCGCCGGCAGCACGTGAATGGGGTTGAGGCCGTCCAGCATCACCGCGTATTCATCGGTGTGCGTCTTGCTCTTCTGGTTGGCCAGCGCTTTGGGGTGCGGCCCGTGGTGAATGCCGCGCGGGTGCAGCGTGGCGTAGCCGGGCTTGATGTTGTCTTTGCTGAAGAAATCGCCGTCGTGATAGAAAAGGAATTCGTCGTAATCGGTGTTGCGGTGGAAGAACGGGACGCGCAGCGCCGCTTCGTCCTGCTCCAGCGGGCGCGGCAGGAAACTGCAAACCACCGCGCCTTCGGTAACGAAGGTGCTGTGCGCGCTGGGCGGCAGGTGCGCCCGGTGGCTCATGATCGGGCGGATGTCGCGCATGTTGAGCTTCCACGCCGTCAGGTCGCCCTTCCAGCCCACCACATCGATGGGATTGAACGGGTAGAAGACTTTGGAGATCTCGCCGTCCGCCTTGATGCGGACTTCCCACTCGCGATTGTCGTCGGGCTGCGGAGCCGGTTCGGGCACCGTGACCACTCCCTGGTCGTAGAGCGCGTGTTGGCCGATCAGCCCCTTATCCGGCGGTTCGAATTCCGTGCGCGATTGGATGATCAGGAAAAAATTGTCCCGCGTCTCCGGCATCATCCGGTAGGTGACGGCGCGCGGCAGCACCAGGTAATCGCCCGGCTCGAAGGTCAGCGGCCCGAAGTCGGTCTCCACCGTGCCCTTGCCCCGGTGGACGAAGATCAGCTCGTCGCCATCGGCGTTGCGGTAATAAAAGGGCATGGCCTCGGAGCGGCGCGAGACGGAGAGCGTGACGTCGTGGTTGCCCAGGAACTCGACGGGCATGCCCTCGGGATCGTGCCCGTCGGTGGGCGTGAGCTGGTTGAGGTCGAACAGGTGCGGGCGCAGCTTGCCTTCGAAGCGCGTCCAGCCGGTAGGCGCGTGAGTGTGATAGAGGTGCGCGCTCTTGCCGAAAAAACCCTTGCGGCCGTGCTCTTCCTCGAACGTGCCTTCCGGAATTCCGACGTGCGCCTGCGGCGCGAACTTGCCCCTCTTGAGTGGATACATGCGCCCTCCTTACTACCAGGATACGCGCAACCACGCGCCGGTGGAGGAACCTTCAGGTCACCGGAGTGCGGAGCCGGCCGATGCGTTCGATTTCCAGTTCCACCACGTCGCCGCGACTCACCGGAAGCTGCAATGGCATGGGGAACGCGATGATGTCGCCCGGCAGGATGATGTCGCTCGCGGACAAGGTCTCGATGGCTTTCTCGAACTGGGAACGGAGCCTGGCGGTATGTGTCTGCCCGAGCAACTCGCCGTTGACGCGAACCCATACCGCCAGGTTGTAGGCATTGCCAATCTCGTCCGGTGTCACCAGGCACGGGCCTTGGGCGGAGAGGCGCGCGCCGAAATCGTTCATGCCGGTGAACCCGGCGATATACTCGCGGGCTTCCAGCGAGTGGATGTCCTGGCCCTGTTTCCCGATCACGGCGGCGAATTTCAGTTCATACTCGGGCTCCGCCTGGCAGTGGATTTCGGTATCGGTGCCGACGCGTGCCGGATTGGGCACGGGGGCGCAGAGGCGCACTTCATTGGTCTGGTACACCAGTGTCTCGTCGTTAGGGCCGCGCGGCGGGTTATCCTGCTTCCACCAGCCGGACGGTTGCGGGCCGGACTCGCGGAAAAGCTCTTCGGTGGCCTTGACCGCGCGCAAGCCCGCGCGCAGGAAGTCGAGCATGCCCGAGGGCGCCAGCGCGTTGGCCAGCCGCTGTGGCTCTGGCTCGCCTTGCTGCGCGAGGTACCAGGCCGTCGAGAAGTTTACGTCGATGATGCATTCTTCCTTCCACACACCGACGCGGCTGTGCCGGCCGACAGGCGTCGACACCTCGAAATTGCAGAACTTCATTTGGTTCTATCAAGGGTACCGCGAAGTGGGGCGGCGCGGCACAGGCTTCGTCGTGAGGCCGGAATCAAGGTTGGGGCAGAGAATACAAGCGCACATCGGGCATCGGAAAGTCTTTCACGTTCTCGGTGACCAGCGTGCAGCCGTACGCAATTGCTACGGCCGCGATTGTGGCGTCTTGCAAGGACAGGCTCCTGCCTCGCCTGGTGTAAAAGGCCTTCAGATAGCCGGCGCGCTCGGCGATCTCCTTCGTCACAGGCAGAAAAAGAAGGCTGTCCAGGAAGGCCCGGGTCGGTCCTTCCTCGTGCGGACGCATCCCGGCGTAGATCTCCGTGACCGTGACCGGGCACGAGGCGAGAGGCTGGCCTTGAAGCAGCAAGCCCTCCAGCAGCAGGTGCCGATCCTTCCGCCGGCGAAGTGCATCGACGATGACGTTTGTATCCAGCAGGAAGGAACTCATTGGCTAGCGCCGTTCCAACCAATTGGGGCAGGCTCCGTGAGCCATACCGTGAGTGCTCCGCAAAATGCCGGTGTAGTACATAGGCGAATCCGGTTGGAACGGGGCTAGGCGCTGCGGAACTGCTTCCGGAATCGTCGTTCCGATTCCCGGCGCAGCTTCCTGGTCCAGGCGGAGGCGCCCTGCTTCAGCTCGGGGTGGTCCTTGTCCTTCCAGCATCCGGCAGCCAGCCGAAGTGCTTCTCTCTGACGCGCCAGCAGCAATTCCTTCCGAACCGCGTCCGCAATGAACCGGCTGCGATGACGCTTATCGACCAGCTGGTCCAATTCCGTAAGAACCTCCGCGGGTAGAGTGATGTGTGTGCGGAGGGCGCTCATACCTCCCAGTCTAGCGGCTGATGAGCCCATACGTCAAGGCCACATAATGGGGCCATGAGTGGCCCCATGAATGGCCATCTTGAGTGGCCTATAAATTCCCCCGCAACTCCTGTTCCCTCTCGATGGCTTCAAACAAAGCTTTGAAATTGCCTTTTCCGAAACTCCGGCTGCCTTTGCGCTGGATCACCTCGTAAAACAGCGTCGGCCGGTCTTCCACCGGGCGCGTGAAGATCTGCAGCATGTAGCCTTCGTCGTCGCGGTCCACCAGAATGCCCAGTTCGCGCAGCGCCTCCAGCGGTTCGTCGATCGGGCCGGTGCGCCCCAGCAGGTCGTCGTAGTACGCGCCCGGCACGCGCAGGAACTGCACTCCCTGGCGCGCGAGCGTGCTCACCGTCTCGATGATGTTCTCGGTGGCCATGGCGATGTGCTGCACCCCGGGGCCGCGATAGAATTGCAGGTATTCTTCGATCTGCGACTTGCGTTTTCCCGCGGCCGGTTCGTTGATGGGGAACTTCACGCGTTCGTTGCCGTTCGACATCACCTTGGACATCAGCGCCGAGTATTCCGTGGAGATGTCCTTGTCGTCGAAATGCTTGAACATGCGGAAGCCCATCGCGTCGCGGTAGAAATCCACCCAGCGGTTCATTTCACCCCAGCCCACGTTGCCCACCATGTGGTCGATGTGCAGCAACCCGGCCGGGCGCGCCACGGGGTCCTCCTCCGCCGCCGCTTCGAAACCCGGCAGGAACGCCCCGTTGTACTGGCGCCGTTCGACGAACGTGTGGATGGTGTCGCCGTAGATGCCGATGGAGGCCACCCGCGCTTCGCCGTGCGCGTCGCGTAACGTCTCGGGCTCGCGCACGCTGCGGGCGCCGCGCGCCGTGGTGGCCCGCCAGGCGGCCTCCGCATCGTCCACCCACAGGGCGATATCGCGGACGCCGTCGCCATGCAGCCGGATGTGATCGGCCGCCGCATGCTCGGGCGTGAGCGGTGTGGTCAGGACCAGGCGGATCTTGCCTTGTACCAGGACGTAGGAAGCGCATTCCCGCGTGCCGGTTTCCGGGCCGCGGTAAGCGGCCAGCCGAAAGCCGAACGCGGCGCGATAGAAATACGCCGCCTGGCGCGCGTTCCCAACGTACAATTCGACATAATCCGTGCCGTTGAGCGGAAGAAAATCCTTTTCAACCGGCGCGGGGTGCTCCAATGCTTGCGGCATCGCTCCTCCTGAATGCGTCACTCTTCCTGAATGCATCTAGGGCGAGGTTGTTATCCTCGTCCGTACCGGTGGAGATCCGCAGGCAGTTCGGCAGGCCGAAGGCGTTGAGCGGACGCACCACCACCCCTTGCGACAGCAATTCCTCAAAAATGCGAGAGGCCTCCTGCTCCGAAGCGAGCACCGTCATCACAAAATTGGCTTCCGACGGCACCACCGTGAGGCCCAGTTCCGCCAGTCCCGCCGCCAGCAACCGCAGGCCCCGCGCGTTCAGTTCCAGCGAACGGTGCAGGAATTCCTTGTCGGCCAGCGCCGCCACTCCGGCCGCTTGCGCGGGCGTGGATGGCTCGAACGGCAGTTTCACCTTGAGCAGGTTGCGGATCAGTTCTTCGTGCGCGAACCCATACCCGATGCGCGCGCCCGCCAGGCCATACGCCTTCGAAAACGTGCGCAGCGTGATCACGTTGTCGTAGCGGTAATGCATGGAATCGGGATAACGCGGATTGTCCTTGGCGTACTCGAAGTAGGCTTCGTCCAGGATGATCAGCACGCGCTCCGGCACATGTTTGTAGAACTCGTCGAACTGGTGTCTGGTGAAGATGGTGCCGGTCGGGTTGTTGGGGTTGGCCAGGTAGATGATCTTGGTGTTCTCGTTGATGGCCGCGGCCAGCGCGGGAAGGTCGTAGTGCCAGTCATGGTAGGGAACCGTGCGGTAGGTGACGCCGCGCGAGCGTGCCAGCACCTGGAAGCCGATAAAAGCGGCTTCCGTGGTAAGCACTTCGTCCTCGTCGCACAGGAAGGCGCGGATGATGTTGGACATGATGCCTTCCGATCCGCTGCCGGCGATGACGTTTTCCACCTTGAGATCGAACTGCTGCGCCAGGACCTCGCGCAGTTCCAGCCCGCCGTTGGGGTAAAGGTTGAGCCCGGCCAGCGTGCGGCCCATGGCCTCGATGGCTTTCGGCGACGCGCCCAGCGGGTTCTCGTTGGACGCCAGCTTGGCGATCCGTGCAAGCCCGTATTGCTTGCGCACGGACTCGATGGTGCGCCCGGCTTCGTAGGGCCGCAGCGATTCAATGTAAGGAGGTACCAGTGACACCAGTTCCAGTTTAACCCGCCAGCCTCAGTGGGACAGACGATCGATCCTGCGAGCCAGCGCATCGAGCGCCGGCGGCGTGGAGACCGTAGAGGCTGGTAGCGCCGGCGGTCTTGCCGCCGGTGTCGTGCGCCCGTCTTACCGCACGCGGATCAGTTTTCCCTCTTTCCACGTGAAAACCGCGTCGGCGGCTTCGATTTCGCCGGCCGGCAGCGGCGTCTTCTGGTTGAGGCGTACCCGCGTCCCGCGGTCTCTGAACCAGAGTTCGGCGATCATCGCCATGTCGAAGCTGTGGAATGGGTCCTCGAGGAAGATCACTTTGGAGCCGTGGCGGACTTGTGGATTCACGGCGCGGAATTGCGCCAGCACCTCCGCGGTCAGTGGAGCGATTGTGAGGTTGCCGGGTTCAATTTCGGTCTTCTTGTAGGACCAGCTCC
>Ga0181536_10006253_pt1 | contig 11998 bp, 12 predicted proteins | sample PEATcosm2014_Bin_41_FD_121105 | JGI IMG/M metagenome (GOLD analysis project Ga0181536, IMG submission 121105) | Peatland microbial communities from MTU Mesocosm Facility, Houghton, MI, USA - PEATcosm2014_Bin17_60_metaG | ecosystem: Environmental > Terrestrial > Soil > Wetlands > Peat | place...
AACGCATCCGGCGTATCCCCTCGTGAATGCGCGCCCGCTCCATGAAATCCTCCAATCCTGGAGGTCCACATGACCGGACACTTCACGAGCTACGAAAACCGGACAGATCACGAGCTAGCCACATCGCGGCGGCCTGTCATTGCGAGGCGCGCAGCGACACGGCAATCTCCCCGTCCCCGCGCACTGAAATCGCTTCGCTTCGCGCGCGATGACAGTGGCGGCGTACCGGAGGAGCGGATGGCTGACGACAGCGTTACCACGGGAATTGGCGCCCCGGTGCGGCGGCGGGAAGATCAACGCCTGCTGACCGGCCAGGGACGCTACGGCGACGACCTGACCCTGCCAGGTCAGGCGTACGCGGTGATGCTTCGTTCGCCGCACGCGCACGCCCGGATCGGCACAATCGATACGCAAGCGGCACGCGCGGTGCCAGGCGTGCTCGCGGTGCTGACCGGGCGGGACATGATGGCGGACGGGCTGCGGCCGATCCCGCACGCGGTCTGGTCGGGCCATCCGGCGGAGATCCCATTGCCGAACACCGATGGGTCCACCGCGTCGGGACCGCCGCATTTTTGCATGGCCACGGCTATCGCCCGCCACGTCGGCGACATCGTCGCGGTGACGGTCGCCACCAGTCTCGCCGCCGCCCGGGACGCGGCCGAGCTCGTGGCCGTCGACTACCAGGCGCTGCCGGCGGTGCCCCATGCGCTGCTCGCCGCGAACCCGGACGCGCCGCGCGCCTGGCACGAGGGCCCCTCAAACATCTGCATCGACTCCATCCTGGGCGATGAAGCCGCCGCCGGCGCCGCGTTCGCCAGGGCGGCACATGTCGTGCGATTTGACACCTGGGTACAGCGGGTCGCCGGCGTGCCGATGGAGCCGCGCGCGGCGATCGGCGTGCATGACCCGGCGAGCGGAAAATACACGCTGCACGCTGGCGCCGGCGGCGCCGTGCGGCCGCGCAACGATCTGGCGGCGGTACTGGGCGTGCCTGAAACCGACGTCCGCATGGTCATGCACGATGTCGGCGGCAACTTCGGCACCCGCGGCGCCTTCAATCCCGAATTCGCCCTGGTGGTCTGGGCCGCGCGCCGGGTCGGCCGCCCGGTGAAATGGACCGGCGACCGCTCCGAGGCGTTTCTGGGTGATTATCAGGCGCGCGATCTGGCGGTGACGGCGGAGCTGGCATTGGACGCCCAGGGCACGTTCCTGGCGATGCGCTGCGACAACCTGGTGAACCTCGGTGCCTACCCGGTCGGGTTCAGCCCGTTGCAAAAAGGCGCCGCCATCGTTTCCAGCATCTATCATGTGCCGGTGGTGCGGGTCCGCGCGCGCGGCGCGTTCACCAACACCGCGCCGACCCGGCCCTATCGCAGCGCCGGCCGGCCCGAGGTCATGTATGTGATGGAGCGGCTGATCGACCTCGCCGCGCGCCAGGGCGGCTTCGACCGCATCGAACTGCGCCGGCGCAATCTGGTGCCGGAATCGGCGATGCCGTACCGCAACCCGTTCGGCATGATCTACGACAGCGGCGCCTATCACCAGGTCATGGAGACCGCGTTGCGCCTGGGTGACTGGACCGGCTTTCCCGCGCGCCGCGCGGCCGCCGCGGCGCGGGACAAATGCCGCGGCATCGGCGTCGCCAATTACGTCGATACCGCGACCGGCGTGCCGCGCGAGCGGGCTGAGATCACCGTCAAACCCGAAGGCGTGGTCGAGGTCGTGATCGGCACCGGCTCGCAAGGTCAAGGGCACGAAACGAGTTTCGCGCAGTTGATCAACGAATGGTTGGGCGTGCCGAATGCGTGCGTGCGGCTGGTGACCGGCGATACCGACCGGGTCGTGTGGGGCGGCGGCGCGCACTCCGGCCGCGCGCTGCGTCTGGGCTCGATCGTGATGCACGCCGCCTCGTTCGAGATCATCGAGAAGGCCAGGCGGCTCGCCAGTCATGTGCTGGAGGCAGATCCCTCCGACCTCGTCTTCAGCGCGGGCCGCTTCACTGTCGCCGGCACCGACCGCTCGATCGGTTTGTTCGAGGTCGCCGGCGCCGCGCTGACCCGCGACGATCTGCCGGAAGACCTCGCCGGCACGCTGGACGCGATCAGCGACAAAACGATCGCCGAGGCGAGTTTCCCGTACGGCTGCCATGTGTGCGAGGTCGAGGTCGATCCCGAAACCGGCGTGGTCGCGATCGTGAACTACACCGCCGTCGACGATGTTGGCCGGGCGGTCAATCCGATGATTGTGCACGGCCAGGTGCATGGCGGCATCGCGCAAGGTGTCGGTCAGGCCTTGTGGGAGGAAATCGTTTACGACCGGGCCACCGGCCAGTTGCTGACCGGCTCGTTCATGGATTACGCGATGCCGCGTGCGTCCGGGCTGCCCTTCTACGTCACCGAATTGAGTGAGGTGCCATCTCCAACGCATCCCCTGGGCATTCGGCCGGGGGGCGAAGGCGGCACCACGCCGGCTCTGGGCGTCGTGGTGAACGCGATCGCCGATGCGTTGTCGGTTTATGGCGTCACGCATATCGAGATGCCGGCGACTCCGGAACGGGTGTGGCGGGCGATTCAGGCCGCCGCGCATGGTGACGCGTGAGTGGCGGGATTCGGGACGTGCCGGTTTACGTCATCAACCTCGACCGCGACCACGAGCGGTGGCGGCGGTTTATCGACACCAACGCGCATCTGGTGGAGTACACGCGGTTTTCCGCCGTTGATGGCCGCGACGTCGATCGCGCCGCTCTGGCGCGTGACGGCATCATCGCCGCCAATTTGACCTATAACAACGGCCAACTGGGTTGCGCGCTGTCTCACATCGCGTTGTGGCGCGCTGCCGTCGCCGGGAACCGCGTCACCACGGTCCTGGAAGACGATGCGATCCTGGCCCCCAACTTCGCGCCGGCGCATGACGAGTTGGTGAAGCGGCTACCGGAAGCCTGGAGTATCGTACTGTGGGGCTGGAACTTCGATCGTTCGGTGTGGGCGGAAATTCCCGAAGGCGCCGCGAAGTCCATCCTGCAGTTCGATCAGGACGCGTTGCGGGACAATATCGAGATCTTCCGCCACGCGGAGGTGGCCCATGCGCCGGTCCGGCTGCGCCACGCCTTCGGGATCATGGCCTACACGGTGTCTCCCGCGGGGGCGAAGGCGTTGCTGGAACTCTGTCTGCCGCTTGCCCGACGGTTCATTCAATTTGAAGGGTTTGGCATCGGAATTCCGAACAACGGCATCGATTGCATGATGAATACCGCGTATCCGAAGTTGAAGGCTTATGTGTGTCTGCCGCCATTGGCGGTATCGGAGAACCGGCAGGAAATCTCGCACACGCATCGGAACCTCTGAGATCAGGCGCCGCCACCATCAACGCAGGGTCTGATCCGGCTCCCGGTAGGTGCCGAGCACGCGATCCCAGAAGAAATCGATCACCGCGAAATTCCTGTTGGCATGCAGGTGATGCACGAAATGCAGCTGCTGCTTGCGCCGGAACCAGGCGAAGCGTTCCAGATACGACCCCTTGATATGGTACGCCTTATCGAACCAGACATGCGCGTAAAACGACGCCCCGGCGGCCAGGGCCACCGCGATGAACAGCCCGAGCGGCAGCAGGAGAAACATCGCCGCGCCCACCAGCAGGACGGGGATAATGAAGTACGGCGTATTATTGCCCTCGTTGCCCTCGGGAACCGCCGTCGCGAGGTGACCTCGGGCGTAATGGGCATGATGGTAATTGATGTGGTTACGGAACAGCACCCCGCCGATCCGGTGATGGCCGAGCCAGTAATGCATGAGCGTCTGGCCGAGCGACATGACCAGATGCGTACAGGCCATCACCCCCACGAGCAGCGGGATCTCGATCAGCGACCAGTGGACCCAGCCGGCCATCATCGGTGACAGCCCAGTACCTGGAAGCCAGGCGATAAGGTTTCCGCCCCGCGGCCCGACGGGCCCTCAGGGGCAATTCGGTGGCGTGACATACAAGCCATATGGCACGATTCGCCTCGGTTTGCACGGGGGCGCCCCAAAATCCCTGAAGAACCAATCCGTTGGGTCTGACCCGGCGCGCCGGACGGCACCGGGCCGGCGATAAAATCGACCACCCTTGGCACTCGCATCTGAAGAGTGCTAACAATCGCGGCCTGGCGACCTATATCTTGCCTTGGCGTGCCGTAGTCCCGCCAGACTTCCCCAATTTCTGGAGCAAATCTCGTGAAATTCCGACCCCTGCACGACCGGGTGGTGGTGCGCCGCCTCGCCGCCGAAGAAAAGACCTCTGGGGGCATCATCATCCCCGACACGGCTCAGGAAAAACCGATGGAAGGCGAAGTGGTCGCCGCGGGCCCAGGGGCCCGGGATGAGAAAGGCCATATTGTCGCGCTGGCGGTGAAGGCAGGCGACCGCGTTCTGTTCGGGAAATGGTCCGGCACCGAGGTGAAGCTCGATGGCGAGGAACTCCTGATCATGAAGGAATCCGACCTCATGGGCGTCATCGAGGGCGTTCCCGCCGCGAAGAAAAAGGCGGCGTGATTTCGCCGCGACACTGAATTCAGGAAGGATTTGCACATGGCCGCGAAAGATGTTCGCTTCGGCTCGGATGCCCGCCAACGCATGATGCGTGGTGTCGATATGCTCTCCGAAGCGGTGAAAGTCACGCTCGGCCCCAAGGGCCGCAACGTGATTCTCGATAAGAGTTACGGTGCGCCCAGGATCACCAAGGACGGTGTGACGGTCGCCAAGGAAGTCGAGCTTTCCGATAAGTTCGAGAACATGGGCGCGCAGATGGTGCGTGAGGTCGCCTCGAAGACCAACGACATCGCCGGCGACGGCACCACGACCGCCATCGTGCTGGCACAGGCGATCGTGCGCGAAGGCCTGCGGGCGGTCTCCTCGGGTCTGAACCCGATGGACCTGAAGCGCGGCGTCGACAAGGCGGTGACCGCGCTGGTCGCGGAACTGGAGAAGCGCAGCAAGAAGATCACGACCCAGGCGGAAACCGCGCAGGTCGGCACCATTTCGGCGAACGGCGAGGTCGAAATCGGCCGCATGATCGCCGAGGCGATGCAAAAGGTCGGCAACGAAGGCGTCATCACGGTTGAGGAAGCCAAGGGCATCCAGACCGAACTCGATGTCGTCGAGGGGATGCAGTTCGACCGCGGCTACATGTCGCCGTACTTCATCACCAACGCCGAGAAGATGAACATCGAACTGGATAATCCCTATATCCTGATCTTCGAGAAGAAGCTTTCCGGTCTGCAGTCGTTCCTGCCGCTGCTGGAAGCCGTGGCGCAATCGACCCGGCCGCTGCTGATCATCGCCGAGGATGTCGAAGGCGAAGCCCTCGCCACCCTGGTGGTGAACAAGCTGCGTGGCGGTCTGAAGGTCGCCGCCGTGAAGGCGCCGGGCTTCGGCGATCGCCGCAAGGCGATGCTGGAAGACATCGCGGTGCTGACCAAGGGCGACCTGATCAGCGAGGAACTCGGCATCAAGCTCGAGAACGTCACTCTCGCCATGTTGGGCACCGCGAAGAAGGTGCTGATCGAGAAAGAGAACACCACGATCGTCGAAGGCGCCGGCAAGAAGTCCGACATCACCGCCCGCTGCAACCAGATCCGCGCGCAGATCGAGGACACCACCTCGGACTACGACAAGGAGAAGCTGCAGGAACGGCTCGCCAAGCTGGCTGGCGGCGTCGCGATCATTCGCGTCGGCGGCTCCAGCGAGGTCGAGGTGAAGGAGAAGAAGGACCGCGTCGATGACGGTCTGCACGCGACTCGCGCGGCGGTCGAGGAAGGCATTGTCCCGGGCGGCGGCGTCGCGCTGGCGCGGGCCTCGCTGATCCTGGCCAAACTGAAGGCCGACAACGAGGATCAGCGCGTCGGCATCGATATTGTGCGCAAGGCGGTGCAAACCCCGTTGCGGCAGATCGCCGAGAACGCCGGTGAGGACGGCGCCGTGATCTCCGGCAAGGTGTTGGAGAAAGACGATTACAACTATGGCTTCGACGCGCAGACCGGCGAGTTCAAGGACATGGTCAAGGCCGGCATCATCGATCCGACCAAGGTCGTGCGCTCGGCGTTACAACATGCCGCGTCGATTGGTTCGTTGATGCTGACGACGGAAGCGATGGTCGCCGACCATGTGGAAAAGCCGTCTGACAGCGATGGATCGTCCACCAGCGACACGCGTTATCAGGGTCACTGATAGCGAAGGCTGACGGATAAGCGCGCGGTCGCGAAGACGCAACAATTCGCGACCGCGCGTGCCCGCCGTCATGGCCCGACCCTTCCCGTCATGGCCCGGCTCGACCGGGCCATCCGCATCAACCCGATGGCGAGAGTGATGGCCCGGTCAAGCCGGGCCATGACGACTTTGTAAGCGAACCATGACGACTTTGTAATCGAACCAGGGCGACGTTGTAAGCGAACCACAACGACTTCGTGAGCAAATCACGACGGCTTTTTCTGGAAGGTTCCCACCGTGGAACAAGACCCGTCCGATGCCGCGTTCAACACGTTGACCGCCCGGCTGCTGCGTCGCGAGGCACTACGCCGCGCCGCCGAGGAATTAAACACGACCTCCGGTCCTGGCCTCGAAGGCGTGCTGGGACGGATCTCCGCCGAAGTCACCGCCGAGGCGCTCGAGAAGCGCCCAGGACCGAGCGGCGATCTTACCCCTGAACCGGCACCGGCTCCGCGCCGATCTCATCCGTCCACACCTTGAAGCCAACCAGCGTGTTCTGACCGAATGCGTTGCTCAGCGGAACATCCACGGCGTCGCGGCCTCGCCCCACCAGAATGCGTCCGATCCGCGGCTCATTGTTGCGTGGATCAAACGTGTACCAGGCACCGCCGAGATACGCCTCGAACCAGCCCGCGAAATCCATATCGGAGTACGGCGGCGGCACACCGATATCGCTGAGGTAACCCGTGCAATAGCGCGCCGGAATGTTCATGCACCGGCACAGCGCCACCCCCAGATGCGCGAAATCACGGCAGACGCCAACCCGCTCGTGATACACTTCCCACGCGGTGCGCGTCGGCCGGGCGGCCATGTAGTCGAACTTGATATGCGAATGGACGAAATCGCAGATCGCCTGCACCCGCCCCCAGCCAGCCGGCGCATGTTCGAACAGGCGCCACGCGGTTTCCGACAGATGATCGGTCTCGCAGTATCGGCTGCCGAGCAAGAATACCAGCACATCGTCCGGCAAATCCTGCACCGCGAGCTGCGGCGCCGAGGGCACGACCGGATCCGGTTGGCCGGAGTCGTTGAGGACCGCCGAACTCGCGATCCGGATTCGGCCGCGCGGCGCCACGAGGCGGCTGCACCAGTTGCCGAAACCATCGCGATAACCATGCACCGGCACGGCCGGCTCGGTCGTCACATGATCCGGGGCGACGAGGTCGGCCACCCGCGAATGATGGACATTCAGCAACAGCATCATCGGCGTCGGTTGGACGCAATCGTAGATCAGTTCGTAGCCGACTCGGATTTGCATGGTTTACCCTTGACGAAATCTGGGGACGAAAGATCGGACCAGGAGTTTGGGGTGTCCGGCTGGGGGCTGGATCGACGGATCGTCAACCGGATGCCGAATCGTGACGTGGTGGCTCCCTCAAGACGCTCCACCTGACCATCGCGTGTATCAGATTTTCGCCCTCCGCCATATGATTTTATGGCGATCCTCGGCGCGATTGGCGGTATTTCTCGCTCCCCCGCCGTTCCTGCTTCCGCGCCCCCTTCATCACAGATTGAGAAATCCCCCTCATGACCCGCGAAACCGTCTATCTCGTTCAGGCCTACACCCTGGGCAAACGCGCGCGGTTGAACGCCGACACGCCGATCCGCTGCAAATCGCCGGAAAGGGCGCGACGAACCGCCGAACGCCTGGCGACGACAAAAGCCGGGGTTGTCGCGTTCTCGACCTCGGGCGACGCGGACCTCGGCGAATATGACGATGAGCCAGTGGTGTTCTTCAAAGTTGGCCGCCTTCCCGCGCAGTTCGACGACCAGTAAGCGCGGATTCCCGCCGCCGGTCTTGTAAATTGGACGCGTCAGGCACACATAGGGTATGGGTTTCTCCCATATTTCAGGAAATGACAGTGGCAACACCTGATGTGACCACGCTTCCGCGATCCGACCTGAACCAGTTTCTGTTCGCCGACATCGGCACCGAAGCGAACGGCATGACGTTGAGCGTCATGTCCGTCTTCGCGCGCCGCGGCGCCGATCCGTGGACCGAGGCGGGCCGTCTGGCCGGACTGTCGAAGGCCGATGCCGCCGAAAGTCTCGCGAGCATGATCGCCGGCATGCCGAAGAGTCTTTGGGCGCTACCCGAAGCGATCGTCATCGCGGTCCGTCTGATTGGTTTGTTACCGGCACGCCCGTCGGCGGGGATCAGAGTAGAGGGGATCAGACAGGTGACCCGCCAATGGCCAACCAACAAAATCGCGCTGGTCGCCGCCTGCGTCGCGCTGGTTGTCGCGTTCATCATCATGGTAGCGCAACAATAAGCCGCGCAAGCGACACAAGCCGGAACGATCTCGCGCGTGCCCCCGGCACCGCGGCCGCCCCATTGACCACACAAGGAACCAATCCATGAATCCCTCGCCGACCGATCACCAGAATGAGCCGGACATCGAAGCCGACCGGCAAGCCGATGCGATGAAGGATCAACTGCGCAAAGACGTCGCTTCCTGGGCGGCCGCGCGCTCCGGCGAGTCGCACGATCCGCTGGCGAGATCCGCCGCGCCGGCCGCGCGGCAAACCGCCTCCCCGCCCACCGTCCGCGCGACGCGGCAAAAAGCCAAACCGGTGGAGGCCGTGAAGCCGGCCGCGATTGAAAAGAAGCCGTTCAAGATGTCCTACGACGGCACGACGGACAAAGATTACATCGCGCAACGAATCAAACTCGGCGCCCGGTGATCCGACGGACCCGGAACGACCGAACCGACTGCGGTTCCCCGTCATCGCCGTGACGCGCACGGAGTCGGCGCGACGATTTGCCATCCCCCTCCAGGCCAGCGAAAACACTCCCTGAACATCGGCGCGCGCCGGTGACCATCGAACAAGGGGGGAAACACCGTGACCGCGATCCTGATCCGCGTTTTGGCCGCGGCACTGCTGATGCTGGCCGCCGTGAACGCCCAGGCGGCGACTGTCTGGGAGTGTTATGTGTATAATCCGGTGGCGACACTGCCTTCGGTGCAGGCCATCGTCCGGCTGATCGACACCGTGAAGCAGCAGACCAACGGGGAGTTGGAGATCAATCTTCATCTCGGCGGCAGCCTGCCGATCAAGGCCACCGACATCACCGCCGCCGTCGGCGATAACGTCGTTCAACTGGGCGATGACGGTTTCGCCACCGGCACGATCCCGATCACCGCCATCCTGCGTCTGCCGATGCTGCTGCAAAGTTACCAGGATCTGGACAAGGCGATGGCGATCCTGCGCCCGCATCTGGATGACGCGTACGGCAAGCGCGGCATCGTCGTGCTCGGCCAGTACGCGTATCCGTTCCAGGTGATCTGGGGCAAAAAGAAGATCACCTCGCTGGCCGACATCAAGGGCATGAAGCTGCGCGTCACCTCGGTCGAACAGGGCGAGTTCGTGCGCCGCTTCGGTGGCGTTTCGCTGCCGCTCGGTTCACCCGACGTCGCGGCGGCGCTGGACCGCGGCGTGGTGGAGGGCGTGTTCACCGCCAGTTCCGGCGGCGGCCTGACCTGGCACGATCTGCTGAAATACCGTTACGCCTTCCCGACCTCCTACGTGAATTCCACCATCGTCGTGAACCGCGAGGCGTTCGAGAAACTGCCGCCCGCCACTCAGAAAATCCTCCGCGACGCCGGCGCCACCGCGGCCTCCTGGGCCACCACCGAAATGCAGCACGAGGAGGACGACGTCACCGCCCGGTTCGGCAAGGAAGGCATGGTGCTGACCGACGCCTCCCCCGCCGACGTCAAGGAAGCCACCGAGAAGCTGCGCCCGTACTGGGATGAATGGGCCTCGCATCACAGCGCCGAGGCGGTCGCGATATTGAAGGAAATCCGCGCCGCGGTCGGCCGCTGACCATGGCCGCCGAGAAGGACCCGGAATTTCCCGGCGAGGAGCAGGAGGCGGCATTCCACCCCCTCCCCTCCTGGATGGAACGCGGCTGCATGCTGATCTGCGAGATCGGCATCGTCGTGATCGCCGTGGTCGTGCTGACCGAGATCGTCACCCGCAACCTGTTCGGCTTCTCCTTCGAGGCATCCGAGGAACTGGGCGGCTACATCGTAGTCGGCATTTCGTTCCTCAGCCTGCCGGTGTGTCAGGTTTATCGCTCCTATCACCACGTTCAGTTCATTCAGGCGCGGCTGTCGCCACGGATGCGGGCGGCCTCGCATATTTTGTTCGATGCGTTGTCGTTAGGGTTCTGCCTGTTGCTGGTCTGGCAGCTCAGCCGCTTCGTCCTGCAGACCTGGCGGGCCGAGGACGTCGCGCCGACCCTGCTCGCCACCCCATTATGGATCCCGCAGTCGCTGATGCCGCTTGGCGCTTTGGCGGCATCGGTGTCGCTGGCGCGAGCATTGGCCGGCAATGTCCGCCGCTTCCTGGCGGCGGGACGCTGAGCGATGGAACTCGCCTTCCAACTGATCTTCTCGTTCGGCGTGTTTCTGCTGCTGCTCGCGGCGGGCATGGCGGTGCCGTTCGCCATCGCGGTGCCCGGCGTGCTGTATCTGTTGATGCAGCACGGCCTGGTCGCGGTGAAGGGCATCGGCCTCGTCACCTGGGGCAGCATGAACAGTTTTACCTTGTCCGCCATCCCGCTGTTCATCCTGATGGCGGAACTGATGCAGCGCAGCGGCCTGTCGTTCCGCATCTACCGAGGCCTCGCCAAGATCGTTTCGCGCCTGCCGGGCGGCTTGCTGCAGACCAACATCGTCGGCTGCGCGCTGTTCGCCTCGATCAGCGGGTCCTCGGTCGCGACGGCGGCGTCGATCGGCGGCGTGGCGTTGCCGCAACTGGTGCAGCGGAACTACGACCGGCGCCTGTCGGCCGGCTCGCTCGCGGCGGGCGGGACCCTGGGGATTCTGCTGCCGCCATCGATCGCGATGATCATCTACGGCACGTTCACCGAGACCTCGGTCGCCAAATTGTTCATGGCCGGCGTGATTCCGGGGGTGCTTCTGACGCTGATGTTCATGACCTACATCGCCGTCCGCTCGTTCTGGGGCGGCGCGGTGCCGCGCGGCGCCCCGCCGGACGGTATCGGCTTCGGCACCGCGCTCGCCGACATCGTGCCGTTCGCGCTGCTGATCGGCTGCATCATGGGCAGCATCTACGCCGGTTGGGCTACCCCCACCGAGGCCGCGTCCGGCGGCTGCCTGTTCTCCCTGATCCTGTGCCTGGTCTGGGGCGATCTGACCTGGCGACAATTCAAGGACGCCATGCACCGGACCGTGCAGATCTGCGGCAACCTGCTGTTCATCATCTACTCAGCCTACATCTATGCCTACGCGATCGGCGTGGCGGGCGTGGGGGAGAGCGTGACCTCCTGGCTGGTCGGACTGAACCTGTCGCACTTTCAGTTCTTCGGCGCGCTGTTCGTGCTGTACACGGTGCTGGGATGCCTGGTGGAGAGCATCGGCATGATCGTGATCACCGTGCCGCTGATCTACCCGGTGCTGGGGAATTACGGCATCGATCCGATCTGGTTCGGCGTGATCCTGGTGATGTACGTGGAACTCGGCCAGATCTCCCCGCCGATCGGCATCAACCTGTTCGTCATTCAAAGCATCTGGGATGGCGAACTGAGCGACGTCGTGATGGGAACGATTCCGTTCCACATCATCATGTTCGTGCTGCTGTTCCTGCTCACCGCGTTTCCCGGCCTGGCGCTGTGGCTGCCCGGGCAGATGTAGCGCGGGCAGGTTGCGTTCGTGTTGAGCCGGACCGCACTCCCTGTCACCGCACTCGCTGTCATTGCGAGCGCGGCGAAGCAATCTCCGTGTCCCCAC
>Ga0181536_10006254_pt1 | contig 11996 bp, 12 predicted proteins | sample PEATcosm2014_Bin_41_FD_121105 | JGI IMG/M metagenome (GOLD analysis project Ga0181536, IMG submission 121105) | Peatland microbial communities from MTU Mesocosm Facility, Houghton, MI, USA - PEATcosm2014_Bin17_60_metaG | ecosystem: Environmental > Terrestrial > Soil > Wetlands > Peat | place...
GCCCCACATGCTGACGTCAAACCAGCGCGGGCGCGGAAACGATCCGGTAACCGTGCTGGGGAGAATCAAATCGGCGGTAGCGGTGAACATGAAATTCCTCCCAGGGCATTTTACTGCGGCGCGTATATGGTTCGCTCCGCTCTGCAATATTTTGTGAACCCTCCCGCGTGATTTGCGTACTACACGCGAGGAGTAGAACGCATGCTCGAACGGCTGGGATTGCTGGGCCTCTTGTTGTTGGCATCGTTGGTAGCTCCGGCTCGGGCCGCCGATGTTACGGGAAGGTGGGTGGTCACAATATCGACATCGGATGGCACGATAACCGGTAAGTCGTCGCTAAAGCAAACTGGTGACACGGTAACGGGCTGGGTGGGGCCTAACGAAAACGACCCAATCCCGATCACGGGAATTCTCAAAGGAGACAAGCTCACCATCAAGACGTCTCCTCAACCTGGCCGAACAGCGGCCTTCGATAAATGCGACCTGACCGTAAATGGCGACAAGATGGCCGGCACCATTGATGCCGACAAGGGAAAGATCGAGTTCGTAAGAAGTACGCCGTGATCAACCCGAGCCCGAATGTATCCACGATTTTTTCTTACGAGCCTGTTTTGATACTGACGATTGACGGATGATCGTGCCTTCGCCGCGGATGACGTCGCTTGGCCCCCTACAACCGGCAGGGGCTGAGAAAACTACGTTTTCTGCTGACCGACAACGCTATTGCACGGTGCCGAACGTGATGGAGGAATCGGCTTCGAACTTGCGGTAGTCGTGAAACTCGATCTCGTTGCGTACCTTCGTGCGCTGGAGAAGGAGCGAGACAAGCGCTTCGACCGGCAGCAGGTACGTCTTGTCACCGATCGGCATCTCGTCGTAGTCGATGGTGGTGGAGATCTCCCGTGTCATCAGGGCAAGTGGAATCTCGCTGGCGTCGTCCGTGATGCGCCAAACCGCGCCGGTCGCCGGGTCCGCGAAAACCGAGCCGCGGTAAGGGACGATGGCTTTGGCGAGATCACTGAGCGATAGGCTGAGAGTCGAGTGCTGCTTATCCACTGAGTAGTCGAAGACCGCCACGCGTTTTCCGCGCAGCGTTTCCCAGCCGCGCCACGTAAACCACGCTTCGCCGCCCGGGCCGAGCACACGGCTGAGCAAGAGGCCAAATTCGCCTTCGGTGACCAGGGGAGTGCGCCAATGCCGCTTTGTTGGATCGGCGGGTTTGCCGTTGACCAAGTCGAGGCTGCGCCGCTCACTGCCGCGATTAAAGCTCAGCTTATAGACCAACGTGTCGCCTTTGTGCCAGTGTTCCGACTTCAGGCCGGCCTCGAGCTGCCGCGTGACTTGCACACACAGGAAATTGGGAAGATTGGCAACGTACTGCTCAGCATAGCGGTGCATCGACTCTAGGAGCTGGTCCTGCTCAGAAGAGGTGGGGGCCGGCTGACCGTTGGCGGAAACCGCGAAGGAAGCAGCGAACAGCAGAATTCCGAGCCGCTGTGTAAGCACGTTAGTGGAAATACATCACGTCGGGCCGCACGGCGTGATCAGCTTCGGCGCAGGGACCGCACTCCACCGTGTATCCGGGCCAGGCGGCTCGCGCGAGTTCCGGCACGAGCTTCGGATGGTCAGGCTTGTGGTAGGTGCACAGCGCCATGCGCGGGTGATACCTGCCGATGGTCTCGCGGGCGCCCACAAGGGCCTTCGGCTCCGCAGCTTCGATGTCCATTTTGATGAAGTCTACGCGCTCCAGCTTGAGTTCGGGCACCAGTCTGTCAATCGTGGTCAGCGGAATGCCGCTGATCTCCGTACCGCCCTCGCGATGAATCACGAAACTATCGGCCGCTGAGTTGTTCGGATCGATCTGCATGGGCATGACGTCGTCTTTGTCCCACACGCCCTTGGGATATAGGATCACGCGGCCGGCGGCGATCTCGTCCTTGAAATTGCGGCGGAGGCAATCGATATTCTCAGGCGCGGGCTCGATAGCGACGACCTGCTTTGCACCGGCGGCCAACCATACGCGCACCGTCACGCCAACATTGGCGCCGCAATCGAGCACGATATCGCCGGCGCGCGCCGACTGCTGATCGTTGCCGTAGATCCGGCGCTTTTGCTCCGCCAGATTGTACGGCAGCACGTAGCGGCTGCCCTTTGGAATCCAGTATTGGCCGGCCGGGGTGTCCCAGTGCTCGAAACCGGTAGCATCAGTCTCGATGAGCTTGCTGGCTTTGAGAATCTCGTCTTTGTAGCGGATTTGCAGCTTCAGGTTCTGGTCCGCCTTTATGGCGTCGGCGATGGAACATTGTGGGCTGCGGCCCACGATCGCAAGTGCGAACAACCGGGCCGGCGGATAGAACCACAGCAGCACCGCCACGACGGCAAGTGGAATCAGAAACCGGAGGATGCGGGACATGGCGAATTCCTTTTAGACTCGATGCAGCACGATGGCCGAGTTCTTGCTCCCGAAGGCGATGCAATTGGCGACCGCGTACTCGATATCCATCTTACGCGGGCCTTCAGCGATATAGTCGAGATCGCAATCCGGGTCCGGCGTCTCAACATTTTTGGTAGGCGGCGCGACGCCATCGCGCATGGCGAGCAGCGTGGCAGCGATGCCGGCCGCACCGCAGGCGCCCTGCGGATGGCCGATCAGGCTCTTCACCGACGAGCCGGCCAGCTTGTAGGCATGTCCGTCGAAAGCGAGCTTGATGGCGCGGGTCTCGATGCGATCGTTCAGCTCGGTGGCGGTTCCGTGGTAGTTGATGTACTGCACCGCGCCCGGCGGCACACGGGCTTCTTGGAGAGCCATGCCGATGGTGCGCGCCGGCTCCTCACCGCATTCCTCCAGGCGCACGCGGTGAAACGCCTCGCAGGTGGAAGCGTAGCCCACGATTTCACCGTAGACATGCGCACCCCGCGCCAAAGCCTTTTCGCGGTCCTCCAGCACGAAGAACCAGGCTCCTTCGCCCAGCACGAACCCGTCGCGGTCACGGGAGAACGGGCGTGAGGCGCGCTCGGGCTCGGCGTTCCAGCTCGTGGTCAGAATACGCATTAGCATGAAGCCACGCAGGATGAGCGGCGCGATAGGCGCATCGACGCCGCCCGCGACCATGGTGTCAATCACGCCCGCCTGAATGTTGCGATAGGCGTAGCCGATGGCGTCAGTGGAAGACGTACAGCCAGTGGAGACGATGTGGCTCATGCCGCGGAAGCCGAAGCGCATGGAAACCTCGCTGGCCAGCGTGCCGATGGTGCCGGTGGGGATGGTGTAAACGCTGCACTGCTTCTGGTGGCCGGTGTAGTAGAGGCGGTACTGCTCTTCGGTGAACTCCTGGCTGCCCCCGCCGGAGCCTAGGATCACGCCGACCCCGCGAAGTTGATCGCGAGTCATCGAGCGGGGCTCGATGCCGGCATCGCACAACGTTTCCTCGACGGCAGCTACCGCCAGCGGCACGGCCCGCGATACATGCGGGCGGTCCTTAGGTTCCACATATTGATGCTCGTCGAAGTCCACCACTTCACCCGCCACTTGCACGGCGTGATTGGATGGATCAAAGCGGCGGATGCGGCGAACGCCGCTGACGCCTTCCCGGGTCGCGCGCCAGAAATTCTCGCGGCCCACTCCATTTGGGCTCACAGCTCCGATGCCCGTGACCACGACGCGAGGTGTCATGTGCGACCTTCTTTAGCGAATGGGCGCCATCCGCCCGGCCTGGTTGCCAAACACACAAGAATCGCGTCTGGACCTGCCTGCGACTGGAGAACTGTTTTGCCTTTTACCTTCCCGCCAGTATAGGCTGTTTTCATGCCTTCAGGGAACGGAGCCGGTTCTAACCGGTTCCTGGCAGTGGCGGGAATACAGGCGGGTGTGGTCGGCGCGCTGATCCTGATGGGGTATCTTGCGCTCGATTCGAAGTGGCATGGCCGCTCGGTCTGGACGGTTCCCAACCTAATGGCCTCCACATTCTACGGCGATTCGGCTTACCGCCAAGGGTTCGGCTCACGGACCAGCGCGGGAGTGGCGTTGCTGGTTTTGGTCTACGGCTTGTTGGGAGCACTGTTTGGACTGGTGATCCGCGATCACGGCACGCGCCTCCGCATAACGCTGTTCGGGCTGATCTACGGCACTGCCTGGTTTTTCGTGTCTTTCACTTGGCTATGGAAGTTCGTCAACCCCATCGTTCCGATTTACAGTCCCGATCGCGCGATGCTGGTGGGCCACATTCTCTACGGCGGCGTGCTTGGAAGCCGCTTTCCCGCTTATCTGAGAGCGATGAGCATGGTGGAGAGCCCGGCAAGCCTTGAACCTCCGGCAGCACCAGAGGTGTAAGACCGCTTCATCATCAGCGCGCGGGGATCCATTCACTGGATCCGCGCTTCAGCAGTTCTGGCCGGACGGCAATGCCCGCTGGCACCCAGGAGCAGTAGATGCCACCGCGGCTCTCGCAGTTGCCGGGGTTGGCCTGCACTGCACTTGTGAGTGCGTCCAAAGTCTCCTTCTGATCGGAGGCGACCACGGCCATGTCGTGATCGGCCTGGCTGACGCGTGTGAGATAGATCAGCCGCACGAATCTGACGCCCGCAGGAAGATTGAATAGCGGCACAAGTGGCTGCGGCTGCGGCGTGCTCTCTCCTCCTTTTGTAATCGTGGCGGAAAGGAGCTCGATGCGCATGCCGCCCTCAGGAGTGGTGCTCACCGAATAGTAAGTAGTTTCGAATCCGATGAAGTCTGCCGCGGAAACAGTGATCGAGCCCCCGCTCGTCTCCGGGCTGGACGTGCGCAACTGATAGCCGCCGGATTTCAGGATGGGCGTCACCACGCGTAGCCGCCAACCCGGCTGGAGATCAATGTAGGCTGCATTCTCCAGTACGGGCGGCTTCGGCGGGACTCGGTCCGCCGCGCAACCGGCCAGCATTAGCACGCATGCCAGCCAATGGGCCTGTGGTCTAATCCAGCCTGAAGTTAATTTCAATGGTCGCTGCCACTGCGACGGGTCTACCGTCTTTCTTGCCCGGCTCGAACTCCCACTGTTTAACCGCTTCGAGGGCCTTCTGATCGAGACCGGGATCGAGGGACCGTTCGACGTGCAGGTTGTGCGCACGACCGTCGGGATGGACTTCAAGACTCATCACAACCGTGCCTTCGATCTTCGCGTCTTTCGCTTCTTTGGTGTACTCGGGATCGATCTTGTGCAGGACCTTCGGCGCGGTCACGCCATTTTTCCCGATATGGTAAAGGGGCTGTTCCTGTGACCCCGCGGCGACCGTCTGTGCTCCGGGAACGCCACCCACGACACCACCGATCACGCCGCCAGAAACGCCACCGATGACGCCGCCTTGCACGCCGCCCGGAACGCCTCCGACGCCGCCCACGACACCCGCGGCGGGAGCGGAATCGTCTTTCGCGATGAAAGTCGATGTCACCGATTGCAGAGGAAATGACCAGACTGCGACCGCGCCGGCAGCAGCCAGGCACAGAGTGACAGTTGCGAGCGATGTGATGGAACGAGACTTGGTCATAGAAACCTCCTCAAGAAGGGACTTGATCCGCCGCGTCAGGTGGCGCTTGCACGCAAACGCGGGTGCTGTGATGGGAGAATCAATGCCGGCGAAATCCAGCAGAACTTCTACATAGGACCGGGGTGCGCCGGTGATGCCGACTACCATGCGGTCCACCACTTGCTCGCGCGCGAGCCGGATTTCCGCAATCAGCCACCAGACCGCGGGATGGAACCAGAGCACGACGCGGATGATTTCTTCGGCCACGTGGAATACCCAATCCTTGCGGCGGACGTGCAGGAGCTCATGGCAGAGAATGGCGTTCTGACGCGTGGGGTCGAGATCCAGCCAACGCGAAGGCAGCAGGACCGTGGGCCGCCAAAAACCGAACGTGACCGGCCCGGAGACGTCGGCCGAAACATACACCTCGGCGTGCTCATTTTCTAGAGGACTCGCCTGGTGGCGATACCCACGCAGCTTCGCGTACCCGATGGCAAGCCACATCAAACGGCCGGCGATCCCCAACCCGAGTGCGGCAAGCAGCACCTTAGACGCGGAGATGGGGGCGGTGCCCGTTGCGGAGATGTGGAAGACTGAAACTGTACTCGCGGAAATTCTCGTGGTGACGGCCGCTGCTCGCCACGGCTCGACGGCGGGTAGCAGCAAGCAGACGCCGAGCAGCGCTTGCAAGTAAGCCAGCGCGGTTCTCGGAGAGCGGGCCGGCAGCAAACGCAGCAAGAGCGCCGCGACCGTCGTGATGATGCCGATCTGCATCCAACAGGCCACGAGGTCTGCCATCCACAATTCCGCACTCATTGGGATTTCTCCAGCAGACGCCGGATCTCGGCGAGATCGTTCGGCGACAGGCGCTCGTCTTCCACCAGATGCACCAGCAGCGGTTTAGCGGCGCCCTGAAAGACGCGATCCACGAAATCCCGCACCATGACTCCCAGAACCTGCGCGCGCGGTTGCGACGCAGCGTAGACGTAGGCGCGGTCTTCCTGCTTCTTCTTGAGATAACCCTTCTGCTCCAGGATCTTCATCACAGTCATGACGCTCGTATAGGCCACTTTGCGGCGCTCGCGCAGCGCTTCGTAAACGTCGCGCACGGTAGCCTTCTCCTTGCTCCAAACCACGTGCATGATCTCCAGCTCCGCGCTGGTGAGGGTCGTGCTCGGGCGCCTCATACTAATTTTATAGTACTAATTCGCAAACATTGCAAGTGGATTATTTACGTGCTGCCGGACGTAGGGTTAATTCGAAGTTTTCCATGTCTCGGTCGATCGCAATTTCCATGGTGCGTCCCTCCCTCTGCATCTGGTAGCCCCGAACGGAAGTGAAGATTTCGTACTGGCCCGAGGCGAGACCGGTGAATTCGAAATGGCCATCGCGGCCAATGATAGCCGTCTGGCTATCCCGGGCGCGGTCGGCTGAAATGGTGACGCGCATCCCGTCGGCCATGGCGGCGCCGTCACTGAGCGAGACCCTTCCGCGGAGGCGATGGCCGGGCTCGATCTGGATATCACCGACATTGACTTCCTCGCCGTCACGGGCGGTGGCGCACTTCACAGGCTCCGTTGCGCCGAGTCCGGCAATAGATTCCATCTTGCCGTAAACGTACCACTCTACGGGCGCAGGCACGTTGGTGATGACGAAGGAGCCGTCTTCCTGGGTGCCGATCCGGATTTCCTGATAGGGGTTCCCGATGATTTTGAGATCTCCGCCGAATCCGCCTCTGTTCCGCGCAATCAGACCGAGCTCGGCGCCGGCCACCGGTTTGCCATTGTTCATAAGACGGCCGCGAATCATAGCGCCGTCGGAGACGGTTATGGTGTGGCGTTCTGTTCCCGTCGGCTCAGCGATGAGTTTCGTCGCCATACCGCGAGCCTCCACTCGCAATAGCATGCCGGAAGCCTCCTTGTTGTATGCGAGCTCGAACTCGCCTTGTGGATTGGTGACGGCGACCGGTTCAAGGCCGTGAATCTGCCCATACACGCTGGCAGGACCACGCTCCTCAAAGACTGTGTTGATCCCTTCCGGTATCACAACGGCCAAGCGTAGTGACTGCCCATGCGGATCTACCACCCGGCCGCGCACAACACGGCTGGGATCATCCACCGCCGCTCGCGGAGTGAGGGCTGCCGTTTCTGCGGGCCCACGGGAAGGATCGACCTTCTTGACGAACGCCGCACCGTAACCGTTACGTACTACCAACAGCTCAAACCAAAGGTCGGGATCGAGGCTTTCAATGCTGAACGCACCAGTTCGATCGGTCACCGTGCGCTTGCCGCAATCGGCGTAACAGCTTGGGCAGTAGGTGCTGTAGCCCTTCTTGACGCCGGCGTGATAGATCATCACTGTGGCATTGTCGAGCGGCTTGCCGAGATTGTCCGTTACCCTCCCGGTGAGGATCACACGTTCGGTAGCAAAGGAGAGCGAAGCAGTGAGGATCAGACTGGCGACCAAAAGCCGTGCGCGCATACTGATTGATTAGTACTAATAGACCAACAAGGCAAGCGGAAAATTGCCGGGATTGGGAAGAAGCTGCCTTAGTCCTGCTCGGCGCTGCGGGCGGCCGGGGCGTTCAAAAACGCCAAGCCGGAAGCTTCGTCGGCAGCGATGGGAATCACAGTACTGAGCCGCATCAGATCGAGGACTTCGCGGACACGTGGATTTGGTCCGGCGATTACGAAGCGGCCACCGAGGGTGTTAGTAACGGAGGTGTAGACGCCCACCAGGAAGCCGATACCAGTGGAGTCAATATAGGGAACGTCGTGAAAATCAGCCAGCACCTTACGACGCCCGCTCTTCTTGATTTCATCGGTTTTGCTGCGGAGGTAGTCCGCATCCAGGCCGGTGGCGAACCGTCCCTTCGTGCGAAGGATACAGACGTCGTCTTGGTAATCGAAATCGATATGCATCCGGCTGACTCCGTCCTTTGGTATCGTACTACAAGCGATGGCAATCACGAAGCGCATCCTGATCGCCGACGCTGATCCGGAAGTGCATCGGCTGCTCCTGACGGTGCTGGAGGCTCTTGGGCACCGAGTGGACAGCGTTCACGGCAGTCCCGAGGCCCTCCGTGCGGTGGCATCCATTCACTATGATCTGGTGCTGGCCGATGTAAGCTTGGGGCTGCTGGAGCGATTACGCGAGTTGCGCCCGCCGGTGAAGGTCGTCGTGATGACGGTGGAGAGTACGCCGGAGGCCATCGTACGCTCGATCCGTGACCAGGCGTTCGCGTACTTCAGTAAGCCCTTTGCTATCAGAGCGGTAGCCGACATGGTGGGCAAGGCGCTCGAGGGCACTCCCCACGAAGACGACATCCAGGTGGTGTCGGCGAGCCCGACTTGGCTGAGCTTTCGGGTGCGCTGCAAAATGGAGACTGCTGAGCGTATCGTGCAGTTTCTAAGGGAGTTACCGACGGACCTGCCGCCGGCGGAGCGGGAAAACATCGCCAGCGCCATCCGCGAGATTCTGGTGAACGCGATTGAGCACGGCTGCGATTCGGACCCGGAAAAGCGGGTGCGCATCACTTACATACGGACCCAGCGCGCCATCATTTATCACGTTGGTGATCCTGGAAGCGGGTTTTCATTCAAGGATCTGTCCCACGCTGCCGTTTCGAACCCCGTGCACGCGCCGTTCGAGCACTCGGAAGTTCGCGATCGGCTGGGCATGCGGCCGGGCGGCTTCGGCATTCTGCTCGCGCGGCACATGGTGGACGAACTGATCTATAACGAAGCCGGCAACGAGGCCGTGCTGATCAAATACCTGGCGTAAGCCCCTAAATTACTCATACCTCAGGGCTACCATGGGGTCGACCTTCATGGCGCGGCGTGCGGGGATGTAGGTCGCAGCGAACGCTACAAGGAGGAGCAGCGCCGAGACAACGGCGTAAGTGTCCGGGTTCACCGCTCCGATCCCGTAGAGTTGGCTTGCCAGCACGCGGTTGAGCGAGACGGCGCCGGCGATGCCGATGGCCACTCCGATGACGGCCAGGCGCGCGCCTTCGCCGAGAACGAGGCGCAGCACGTCCGCGCGCTCGGCGCCGAGGGCCACGCGGATGCCGATTTCTCGCGTCCGACGGCTGACGGAGTAAGAAACGACGCCGTAGATGCCGACTGCGGCGAGGGCCAGCGCGAGCGCGGCGAACAAGGCCAGCAATCGCATCTGGAAGCGCTGCTGGGAGACGGAATCGGCGAGCAGGGCGTCCATGGTGCTGAACTCCACTGGGACATTCTTGTCGATGGCGCGGATGGACTCGCGAATGGCCGACACCAGCAGTTTCGGATCTCCCACGCCACGCACCACCAGATTCGGGTCCGAGAGACGCCCGTTCAAATGTTGCATGAAAGGAGCGAAGACCTGCGGCTCGGGGCGGCCGGTCAGGCTGGAATCGAGCACGTCGCCCACAATTCCCACTACCGTCATCCACTGCGGCTGCGGTTCCATGCCTGCAAATTCAATGCGCCGGCCCACCGGATCCTCGCCGGGCCAGAAACGGCGCGCCATAGTTTCGTTGATCAGCGCGGTCTGAGGCGTGGAGGGCGCGTCTTGCTCGTTGAAGCTCCGCCCGCGAAGAAGCGGAATTCCCATGGCGCGAAAATACCCGGGGCTGACCACGCGATAGCCTGCAACCTGCGACGCGGTGGTTCGTCCTTCGGTCTCGATATGGCCCGTGACGTTGAGCTCATCGCCCAGAGGCAGCCGCGTGCTGGTACCCGCCGCCGATACGCCGGGAATCGCCCGCGTGCGCTCCAGGATCTGCCGGTAGTAGTTGAGAATACGGGACGGCTGTGGTGATTCATTGAGCGACAACACGGGCAAGGATAAGTGCGCAACGAGTACGTGCTCCGAGCGGAAGCCGGGATCGACGCGCAGGATGCGCATGAAACTTTGGATGAGCAGCCCGGCGGCGATCAGAAGCACCACGGAAAGCGCCAGCTCCGAAATGATGAGCGCGTTGCCGGCGCGGCGAGTTCGTCCCGTAGCGGCGCGACCCGCGGCCTCTTTGAGCGGCTCGGTCAAATCCGTCTTGGACAGCCGTATGGCCGGCAACAGGCCGAACAGCACACCGGTCAACCCGGAGACGCCGAGCGTGAACCAGAGCACCGTCGCATCGATGGCGATCTCACCCGTGCGGGGAACGCTCGCGGGGATCGGTAACGCGACAAGCGGCGTGGCCCACACCGCCAGAAAAAGCCCCACCGCGCCGCCGATTGCGGAAAGCACCAGGCTTTCGATCAGCACCTGGCGCATCAAACGCGCGCGGCCAGCTCCCAAGGCCGCACGAACCGCCATCTCGCGCGAGCGTGCCGTGGAACGCGCAAGCAACAGATTCGCCACGTTGGCACAGGCAATCAACAGTACGAAGCCGACCGCACCCAGAAGAATCACGAGCGCGGGCTGAACGTCGCCGACGAGCTGCTGCTGCAAGGTCAGCACCGTCACTCCCTGGCCTTTATTCGATTCCGGATATTGCCGCTCGAGGCGGCGCGCGATGGCGTCCAGCTCGGCCTGCGCAGTGGCTACCGACAGTCCGCTCTTCAAACGCCCCACAACCCAGTAGTTGTGGGCTGAGCGAGTTTCGCTGCCGTCATCCGGGAACGCTTCGGACGGCACCCAAAACTCGGTGTTATCGGGGAATTGGAAACCGGGCGGTGCAACGCCGACCACGTGACACTCGATGCCGCTGATGTGCACGGTTCTGCCGGTGACGTTCGGGTTCGATGCGAAGGCACGCTGCCATAGACCATAGCCGATGACCGCGGGTATGCCGGCACTGGGCTGCAAGTCGTCGGGAAGAAACGTTCGCCCGAGCACGGCGTGAGCCGAGAAGATTTCGAAGAAGCCGCGCGAGACTGCCGTGGCGTTGGTGCGCTCCGGGAGATCGCCGCCGGTCGCGGTGACCGGCTCGCCGGAGTAGAGCGCCATGAGGTCGAAGCTGCGGCTCTGCTTGCGCCAGTCGAGGAAATTCAGATGCGAAACCAGAACCGAGCGGCTGGCGCGATTCGACTCCCATAACTGCACGATGCGGCCAGGATCGCGATAGGGCAGCGGACGCAGTAGCACGGCGTTCACGACGCTGAACAGAGCGGTGTTGGCGCCGATGCCGAGTGCGAGCGTAGCAACCGCCACGGCAGTGAATCCGGGAGATTTCAGAAGGGAACGAACGGCGAAACGGAGATCGTGGAGCATGGTCACCTCCTCAAGCAGGCGCACCTACTCGGCGTAGCGTGTTGACTTGTTTCAGGACCGGCCTGCGCTTTAGGCCATTTCCATTTTCTCTTCGACGACCCGGCCGTCGAAGAGATGGATACCGCGGTCGGCGAAGCGGGCGTAGCGGGGATCGTGCGTCACCATCACGATGGTGGCGCCGTTGCGGTGGAGCTCGCGCATCAAGTCCATGACGGCCTCGCCGTTGGCGGAGTCGAGGTTTCCGGTGGGCTCATCAGCGAGTAGCACGGACGGCGCTCCTACCAGCGCACGCGCCA
>Ga0181536_10006262_pt1 | contig 11988 bp, 10 predicted proteins | sample PEATcosm2014_Bin_41_FD_121105 | JGI IMG/M metagenome (GOLD analysis project Ga0181536, IMG submission 121105) | Peatland microbial communities from MTU Mesocosm Facility, Houghton, MI, USA - PEATcosm2014_Bin17_60_metaG | ecosystem: Environmental > Terrestrial > Soil > Wetlands > Peat | place...
CGTGCCGCCGGGCACGTCGGAAACCGACGGCGCGATTCGCGTCCCGGGCTTCTCCGCCGCAAAACTGTTCTTGCTCCACACCGGGATCTTTTTCTCCACCAGCGGCGCCAGCGTCCGCGGGTGCAGGACTTTGGCCCCGTTATACGCCAGCTCCGCCGCCTCCGCGTAGGTGATTTGCGGCAACACCTGGGCATCCGGCACCAGCCGCGGGTCGGCGCTCATGATTCCATCCACGTCGGTCCAGATCCACAGCTCCGCCGCGTCCAGCGCCGCCGCCAGAATCGACGCCGAAAAATCCGATCCGCCCCGCCCCAGCGTGGTCGCCCGCCCGTCGGCCGTCGCCCCGTTGAAGCCCGTCACCACCGGCAGCCTTCCCTGCTCGAGCACCGGCAGCAGCCGCGCGCGCGCTTTCGCCGTGGTCGGCTCCATCAGCGGCGATGCGTTCCCGAACATCGCGTCCGTCACCACCGCTTCGCGTGCATTCACCGCTTCGGCGGGCGTGCCGCACCCCGAAAGGTATTCCGCCATCAACGTCGCGGAGAGCCATTCCCCCGTGACCACGGCCTCATCCACCGAGCGCGGCGGCCGCTCGCCCAGCATCGCCATGCCGTTCACGATCCGCTCGAATTCTCCGATCAGCTCGCCGATCCGCGCCTCCACCGCCGCCCGCTTCTCCGCCGGCAGCAACTCCCGGCAGGTCTCCTCGTGCCGCCGGCGCAGCGCCGCCAGGCTCGCGGCCACGGCCGCGCCGTTGCCCGCTTCCGCCTGCCGCATGGTGTCCAGCAGAAGATCCGTGATCTTCGACATCGCCGACACCACCACCACTACCGGCCGCTTCTTCTGTTCCTCGGCCGCCAGGCGCGACGCTACCTTCATCCGTTCGGCCGAGCCCATGCTCGTCCCGCCGAATTTCATGACCAGTAAGTTCTTCAAAGGCAAAACCTCTTGAGGAGTCAGAAGTCAGAAGCTCGCGGCCGCCCACCCTATTCTGACTTCTGACTTTTGACTTCTGACTCCTTCTGGTATTCCTTCCCGTTCGTCACCCGTGCCCGCACGATTTTCAAAATGGCCTCTTCCACTTCATCCAGGCTCATGCCGGTCGTATCCAGATACGTAGCGTCGGGCGCTTGCGCCAATGGTGCATCGGACCGCGTGCTGTCGCGGCGGTCGCGCTCCTTCATTTGGCTCGCCAGCGCGCCTGCGCCCACCGTGCTTCCCTTGGCCCGCTCTTCCTCCAGGCGGCGGCGAACCCGCTCTTCGATGTCGGCATCCAGATAGATCTTTACCGCGGCGTTAGGAAACACCACCGTCCCGATGTCGCGGCCCTCCATCACCACGCTCGACCGCTCGCCGATCTCGCGCTGTTTCTCGACCATCGCCCGCCGCACCCCCGGGATCACCGCGATCTGCGATGCCCCGTTCGAAACCTCCGGCGTGCGGATGGCTTCGCTCGCGTCCTCGCCGTTCAAGCGGATGCGCCCCGGCGCCAGTTCGATCCTCGCCGCTATCGCCAGTTGTTCCATGCGGTGCAGGTCGTCGAACCGCACTTCCTGCCGCAAAGCCCACAGGGCCACCGCGCGATACATCGCGCCCGTGTCGATATACGTAAAACCCAGGCGTTCGGCCAGACGCCGGGCGATGGTGCTCTTGCCGGCCCCCGCCGGCCCGTCAATCGCTACCACCACGCGCTTAGGTTGGTTGTCGGCCAAGATTTAGAATAACAAGAGCCATGAGCCCGAACGAATTCGACCGTCTGGTGGCCGACGCTTACGCCCGCATTCCCGCGCGCTTTCGCAAGCGGCTGAAAAACGTCGCGTTGCTGGTTGAGCCGGAGCCTTCCGCCGCGCAACTCGCCCGCCTCGGCCCCGCCAAAACCCTGCTGGGCCTCTACGAAGGTCGCCCCCTCACCAAGCGCAGCGTCTTCGAGCCATTCTCCATGCCCGACCGCATCACCATTTTTCAGGGTCCTCACGAGCGCCTGTCGCGCAGCCCCGCCGCTTTACGCCGCATGGTGGAAGACACCGTCTGGCACGAAGTGGCCCACTACTTCGGAATGAACGAAGAACAGGTGCGTGCCTCTGAGCGTAGACGCCGCAGATAGGTATTACAACAGCTCAGTTTCTATTGGTGGGGCAGGATGGTATCCTGCGCGCCGGTTGTCGATAAGCCCACTTTTTGTCCAGTGAGCGGGAACCGGTAGGTCCTGCGGCGCGTGGAAGGCCGCTTCTGGAAGCCGATCAACTTCCGGATGCGCCGTGATCCCACCAGGCGATTCGCGTCGCGACTTATTCTCTATCGCACTGGTACAAATTATCGCTCTTGCCACCTGCAACATGATGTTCCAGTTCACGCAAATCACCATGCTGAAAGCGCTGAACATTCATACGCCTCCTCGCCCACGCAGAACCACGCCGTCGGTTACGGACCGATTTGTTGGATGGTGTGCCGCCGCAGATACCAGCACGGAGCGTAGCCGAAATGCGGCATAAGCGCGTCGACGCACGTCTCCATGATCGGCGTGCCGACCGAGTACTCTACCTCATTCCAGTGGTTCACCGCGGCGTATAAACGACCGATTCTTATCTGTTCGACCGGCCGCCTCCGGAAGCGCGCCCAGAGGTCGTCGGCGACATAAATCAAGGCCGTCAGGCTCACTAGAGCGAGGCATCCCCAAAGTGTAATTTTCCGGATAGTCCGCATGCGAAAGGCTCTTTTCGACTATAGCGAAAAGAGAACAGCCACTCGGTTTCCCCGCCCTACCCATTTCCGATTCCGATTCGGAATCTTAAACGTAGATCGTGTCGTGGTTGGCGGGATACCTTCCGGGTGGTCGGCTGTACGGAAGTTGGGCCGTACTGCGTTGAATTACAGGCGTGCGGGGTGAGTGTGCAAGACCGGGACAGATAAACAGGCTTTTGTCGAACTTCGCCGGCGGTGTCGCGGAGGGTGGCGGGGTAAGGGATCTCACTTTGGAAGGCGGGGTGGAATGGTCGAGCTGCGCAGGTGGCTCGCCCGTAGTGCGTTTGGCGCCTGGATGCAAGGGGTTGCCAAATAGCGATGCCAGCTCTAACCGGTGCAGCCGTGCGCAGCCCGGCCCGGGAGTTTCCGCATCCTTCTGCGATTCCTCCCGTCCAAGCGGTGAACCAGAGCCTGAAATCTGATAAACGTGGTATGGGCCGTGAATGAGCACGAACGAGCATGACCGCGCCCTGGTGGATCGCCGGCTCTTTTTGAAACTTTCGGGCGCGGCGGGCGCCGGGGTGGCGGCGGGCGAGATATTGGGCCGCTGGCCCCTGGCGGGAGCGGCGGCGGGCAGCGGCGTGAGAGTTGTCGCGGTGGCCTGCAACCACAACTGCGGGGGACGCTGCCACCTGAAGGCCCACATCCAGGATGGCGTCATCACCCGGATCACCACCGACGATTCACCCGACACCGCCGGCCGGCCCCAGTTGCGCGCCTGTTTGAAAGGCCGCGCGCTGCGCAGCCGCCTGCGCAATCCGGCGCGCCTGCGGTATCCCATGAAGCGCGTGGGCCAGCGCGGCGAAGGTAAGTTTCAGCGCATTTCGTGGGACCAGGCGACCGAGTTTATCGCGGCGAAGCTGAAGCGCGTGGTGGAGCAACACGGCCCTTCGTCGGTGTACATCCAGTACGCCACCGGGGATTGCGGCGCCATCAGCGGGCACGCCGCGGCACAGCGGCTGATGAACCTGATGGGCGGTTACCTGGCCCGCTACAACAGCTACAGCTCCGCCTGCCTGAGTTACGTGGCGCCCTTCGTGACGGGATATCGCGACACCAACTCATACCAGACGCTGGCGCATTCGAAGCTCATCATCCTCAACGGATTCAATCCGGCCGAAACCATTTTCGAGACCAATTCGAATTACTACCTGGCCCGCGCCAGGGAAGCCGGCGCCAGGGTGGTGGTGATCGATCCGCGGCTCACCGAGACGGCCGCCACGTTTGCCGACGAGTGGCTGCCGCTCAGGCCCACCACCGACGCGGCGCTGTTCGTGGCCATGGCCCACGTGCTGATATCCGAGAAACTCTGCAACCGGGAGTTCCTGGACAAGTACACCATCGGTTTCGACGAAGCGCACATGCCCGCGGGCGTGCCGGCCGGGAACTCGTTCGAGAGCTACGTGCTGGGGCGTTCCGACGGCGTCGAAAAGACTCCCGAGTGGGCCGCGGAGATCACCGGAATCGAAGCGCACGCGATTCGCAACCTGGCGCGCGCCTACGGCACGCTTCATCCGGCGCAGTTGTTGCAGGGGCTGGGGCCGCAGCGCCACGCGCACGGCGAGGAATCCGTGCGGGCGGGCATCGCGCTCGCATGCATGACCGGCAACCTGGGCGTGTTGGGCGGCGGTTGGGGCGGCGGCGAAGGCGGCCGGCGGCTGGAGATCCCCATCGGCGGCCTGCCCACCGGAACCAACCCGGTCAAGACCAGGATTCCCGTGTTTTTGTGGACCGACGCCATCGTGCGCGGCACCGAAATGACCGCCGGGGATGGCGTGGAGAACGGGCCGCTCGCGAGCAACATCAAGTTCATTTTCAACCTCGGCAGCAATACTCTGGTGAATCAACACGCCGACGTCAACCGCACGGTGCGCATTCTGCGCGATGAAGGGCTGGTGGAGTGCATCGTGGTGTCGGACCACTTTCTGACGCCCAGCGCGCGCTTCGCCGATATCCTGCTGCCGGCCGACAATTCGCTGGAGCGGGCCGACATCGGCGTGCCCTGGTCGGGCGAGCGGTACATCGTATTCGGCAACAAGGTGGTCGAGCCGCCGTTCGAGTGCAAGCACGATTACTGGTGGTTGAGCCGCGTGGCGGAGCGGTTGGGGATTGGGGAAGCGTTCACCCAGGGCAAAACCGAGGAGCAGTGGCTCGAGCAGATTGTCGGCGACGCGCGGCAGCGCGATCCCGGGTTTCCGTCTTATGAGGAGCTGCGGGAGCGGGGCTTCTATCGCCAGGATCCGGAAGAGTACGTGGCGTTCGAAAAGGAAATCCGCGATCCCGCCGGGCATCCGTTTCCAACGCCGTCGGGCAAGGTGGAGATCTTTTCCCGGACGCTCTACCAGAGGAACCGGGCGGACATTCCCGGCGTGCCGCACTACCTTGCGGCGTGGGAAGGGCCGCAGGACGAGTTGTCGCGGCGGTATCCGCTGCAGTGCATCGGGCCGCACTACAAGCGGCGGACGCATTCCACCTGGGACGAAGACGCCTGGATGGAAGAGGCCGATCCGCAGCAGATGTGGATCAGCCCGCGGGATGCGGCGGCGCGCGGCATCGCGAACGGCGACCGGGTGAAGGCGTTCAACGACCGGGGCGCGCTGCTGACGCGGGCGCGCGTGACCCGCCGCATTCGCCCCGGCGTGGTGGCCATTCCGCAGGGCGCGTGGTACACGCCCGGCAAGGACGGCGTCTGCCGGCGGGGATGCGTCAACGTGCTCACCAGCCAGCAGGCCACGCCGCTGGCGCACGGCAATGCGCAGCATACCATTCTGGTGGAAGTGAAGAAGGTTTAGGAAATCATGGCCGCCGCTCCCGCGCAAATCGGGTTTTTCGTGGATGCCACCAGGTGCATCAACTGCAAGACCTGCGAGATCGCCTGCAAGGATTTCAACGATGCGCCGGTGGGCCGCAGAATTCGCAAGGTGCGCAGCTTCGAGGGCGGGGAGTTCCCGGCGGTGTTCGCCTACAACCTGTCCATGTCGTGCAATCACTGCGAGCAGCCGGCCTGCGTCGAGGGCTGTCCGGCGGGAGCGTATAGCAAGCGCGCCGCCGATGGCATCGTGGTGCACGATCCCGAAAAATGCATCGGGTGCCGCTACTGCACGTGGCTGTGTCCGTATGGAGCGCCGCAATACGACGCGCGCGAAGGCCGCGTGCGGAAGTGCAATCTGTGCGCGGGCGAAGCCACGCCGGTGTGCGTGGCGGCATGTCCCATGCGCGCCATCGAGGTGGGACCGCTGGCCGAGATCGCGGCGCGGCCGGGCTCGACCATCGCGCTGCGGGACTTGCCCTCGCCGCAACTGACCGGGCCATCCATCCGCTATCGCGTTCGGAAAGAGGCCCGGGCATGAGGGAATGGCCGCTCATCCTTTTCACTTTGGCCACGCAGCTCGCCTGCGGGCTGACGCTCGGGGCCACCGTGTTCGAGACCAAGGCCCGCCCGTCGGATGCGGTGCTGATGCGCCCGCTGGCGATGGCGATTTTTCCAGTGGTCGCGATAGGGATCCTGCTATCCATGGCCCACCTGGGACGTCCGCTGATGGCGTGGCGCGCCCTGGTGAACCTGGGGCAATCGCGGCTCAGCCTGGAGGTGATCCTGACGGCCGTGTTCGCGCTCCTGGCGCTGGCATACAGCGGGTTCTGGTGGATGGGAAGAACCGAGGGACGGTTGGCGTTGGGCGCGGCCACAGGCGTGGCGGGAATCGCGGCGGTGGTGGCGGGAGCGGCGCTCTACACGGTTCCCACACAGCCGGCGTGGAATTCGGGATGGGTTCCGGCCTCGTTTCTGGGCACGGCGGTGTTGCTGGGCGGGCTGGCCCCCGCGGTGCTGATTTCGTGGCGAGAGAACACCGGGTTGTTGCGGATATTTTTGGGCGCCTCCGTGGCGGGGAGCTTGCTGCTGCTGATTGCCGCGTTGTGGATGATGGCGAATCTGTCGCGGCGGGCGTACGATCCGTTTACCGCCGCGCGGCTAGCGGGCTTGTTGCAGTTGTTGACGTCCAGGAACTCCTTATGGCTGGGATGCTACGTGGTCCTGGTGAGCGTGCTTCCGGCCGCGGTAGCCGTGCGGCTCTGGCCCGAGGAGCGGGTGGAGATTACGCCTTTCACCGGGGCCCTGCTGGCGGCGGTGGTGTTGGGCACGGCCATTGGCCGCGCCATGATGTACTGGCTGGGCACGGGGTACGAGCCTTTCTGACCGCGCATCTCTGCGGTGGCTCAGGCACTCGTGCGTGCCGTGTCGAGACTCGTCCCGGCTACTTGCCCATCAGTGCCGTGAGCAGCGCCTGGCCGTTCGGACTACCCAAACCCGTGCAGGCGTCCCATCCAGGGCCGGCTTGATAGGCGCCGTTGTTTCCCTCCGTGATGTCGCGCAAGTCGCTCGCCGCTTTTTCATAGAGCGTGGCGTTCAGGAAGCCCACGGGTTTCCCCAGTTGCGCGTTGATCAACGCAATCAGTGCCGCCCATAGCGGCGCCACCGCGCTGGTTCCTCCAAAAACGGCATCCTGCCCGTCCACCTCAACCTGGTATCCGGTTGCCGGGTCGGCATCGCCCGCCACGTCGGGCACCCCGCGGCCTTGGAAGTGCGCCGGATTGACGGATACCGGCACGTTCGCGCCAGCCTGCCAGGCCGGCAGCGGGAAATTATCGCTGACTCCGCCGCCGCTGGCGCCGTTCCCGGCGCCGTCGTTCCACACCACCTCCGTCGAGATCTTCCCGCCCGACGACTCCAGGCGCGTTCCGCCGCACGCCAGCACATTGGGGCTGGACGCCGGAAAATCGACGTGCGCGGCGCCGTCGCTCACGCCGTCCGTGGAGCCGTCATCGCCGGAAGCGACGCACACCGTCACGCCCAGCAGGCCCGCATCCTGGAAGGCCTGGTCGTAGGCGGTCAGGGACTGCGCCGTCCAGGTGGATTCAGCGCCGCCCCAACTGATCGACACAACCGATGGCTGCCGGACATTGTCGTGCACCGCCGTGGTGATGGCGTCCAGGAAGCCCTGGTCGGTGTTGGGCGCGAAGTAAACCGCGATCTTTGCTCCGGATGCGATGGCGCCGACTACTTCGATGTCGAGCAGCACCTCGCCATCGGCGCTATTGGGGTCGCCCACCGGCTGGTTGCTGGCGCCGTCCACCGAAACCGCAGTCACGCTCGGCGCCGGACTGACGTTCAGCGAGCTGAAATAAGCGTTGAGGTCGGAGGCGCTGTATCCACCCCCCAGTTCGATGAGGGCGACCGTTTGCCCCGATCCGTTTCCCGCCGCCGGAAAACCGTAGAGCGTTGCGACCGCCGGCGGCGTGTAGGAGGTGTCGCCGGCCGCCCTGGGTCCGACCACTTCCGTGTGCCGCCGAAAGCGCGTCCTCGCCTGTGGACGCGCGTCGAGGCCGAACACGCCGATCACGATGTCTCCAAGATGGCTGGGAATGTACAACTGGCCGATGCGCCCCCGGTACGTGCCGTCGGGAGACTGGAAGACGCGCAATTGAGTCCCGAACGCCTCGTTCACCTTAGCCACCGTTCCGCGGAGCATGATACTGCGCCGTGACAGGTCGATCTGGCCCACGGTCAGATCGTAGTCCGCGGCGAACTGCTCGATCTGCTCCACGTCGGCCGGATCGGCGCCGTAAAGCTCGGCGAACCGGCTGCGGGGGATGGGGCGCGGCCCGGGAGGCGGTAACTCCCCACTCCTGCGGCGGATCACCACCGTTGCGCTCACCTGTTCCTTCGGATCCGCGATACCGATCACGCTGGAATCCGCCGATGCTTTGCGCTCACTGCCGCGAACGGCCACTCTGTCGGTTGGCATAAACCCTCGGTTGCGTCTCGAAATGAAATTGCGTCTAAGATACCATGTTCCCGCCCTGCCCTGCCTCTGCCTGTGGCGGGATTACCGATGGTATCGGCTCCCTCAGGTGCTTTGGCTTGCGCAGGATCAGGACCAGCGGGATGATGGCCAGAAACAGGATGCCGATCATGCGGAACACCGTCAGGAAGCTCAGCACCGACGCCTGTCGTTGCACCATGCCATAGAGCATCGCCAGGGCCTGGCGATTGGCGGTGACGGGATCGGCGCCATTCCGCATAAGCATCGTTTGCGCCTGGCTCAGCATGCGCTGGGCGGCCGGATCGTAGGGCGACACATGCGAAACCAGCAGGGTCTGGTTGAACTGGGCGCGCCGCGCCAGCCATGTGGTGACAAACGAGATGCCGACGCTGGAGCCGATGTTCCGCATGACGCTGTACAGGGCCGTGGCATAGCCCGTCTCGCGCTTGGGGATCGGGTCCATGGTCAGTGTGGTGAGCGGGACGAAGATGAACGACATGCCGAGGCCCTGGCTGATCTGCCACACCAGAATGTCCCAGGTTCCGGACTGAAGGTTCATGTGGGAGAAGCCTAAAAGGGCCAGGCCCCCGATCGAGAAACCGAACGCCAGCAGCCAGCGGCCATCCCAGCCCTTGCCCAGCAGGTACCCCACCAGCGGCATGCACAGCGCCGTGCCGATGCCGCGCGGGCTGCTCCAAAGACCCGCCGTGGTAGAGGTCCAGCCGAGCAGGGTCTGCATGAAAAGCGGCAGCAGAACCAGGCTGCTGTAGAGCACGAACCCGAGCACCGTGACGAAGAAGATGCCGGCCGCGAAGCTTCTGTATTTCAGCAGCGCCAGGTGAACGATGGGCTGGTCGATCGTTAACTCCCGGATGAGGAAGCCGGCCAGGAAAATACCGGCGGTGATGGCCAGCGTGACGATGAAGCGCGAGCCGAACCAGTCGTCTTCCTGGCCCTTGTCCAGCATGATCTGCAGCGCCCCCATGCCCACCGCCAGCATGCCGAATCCCCAGAAGTCGGCGCGCAGCGAGCCGCGCTTGAGGTAGGGCGGATCGGTGACGAACATCGAGATCATGATCAGGCTGGTGATCCCCACCGGCAGGTTGATGTAGAAGACCCAGCGCCAGGAATAAGTGTCGGTGATCCACCCGCCCAGCGTGGGGCCGAGTATCGGTGCGGCCACGATCCCCAGCCCAAAGAGCGCCATGGCTTTGCCGCGCTCCTGAGGAGGAAACTCCTCCAGCAGCACCGCCTGCGAAAGCGGCTGGAGTCCTCCGCCGGTGATGCCTTGCATCACCCGAAAGAAAATCAGCATGGGCAGGCTCGGCGCGATGCCGCACAGGAGGCTCGACACGGTGAAGCCCGTCACCACCGTCAGCAGCATGCGTTTGCGGCCGAAGTAATTTGCCAGCCAGCCGCTCATGGGCAGGATGATGGCATTGGCCACCAGGTACGAGGTGAGCACCCAGGTGGCTTCATCGGTGGTGGCCGAAAGGTTCCCCGCAATATGCGGCAGGCTGACGTTGACCACCGAAGTGTCCAGCACTTCCATCACGGCGCTGGAGAGTACGGCGATCGCCACCAGATTCCGGCGCGCTATCATCCTGGGTTCGATTTTAAGCGAGTGCGCCGGGGGCGGCAATGCGCCATGCCGGTGGCTGCGCCGCGCTCCCGGAATTGGATGCCGCTTCCAGTCTGCTACGATTCGTGGAACGGGCCGGAGCCCATGCGCTGCAGGCTTACTACGGCCTGCGCTTCCGCCGAGCGGCCTTCGCCCACCGGCCCGACTTTCTCGGCGGTTTTGAATTTCACCGAGATGCGGTCCAACTCCAGCCGCAGGGCGTCCGCCAGCCGCTGGCGGATGGCTTCGCGGTAGTCTTTCAGCTTGGGACGTTCCAGGATGACGGTGGCATCCACGTTGACGATGTGGTAACCGCGCGCTACCGCCATGGCCTGGGCCTGTTGCAGAAACACCAGGCTGTCGCAGTCTTTCCAGCGCGGATCGGCATCCGGGAAGTGCACGCCGATGTCGCCCACGGCGGCCGCTCCCAGGATGGCGTCGGTGATGGCGTGGGCCAGAACGTCGGCATCCGAATGGCCTTCCAGCCCGAATTCGCTGGGGATGGTGACGCCGCCCAGAATCAGCGGCCGGCCGGCCACCAGCCGGTGCACGTCCCAGCCTTGGCCGGTGCGGTATTCGCTCAAGGGCGGTTTTCCTCCCGGAAGAACAAGTGCGCCAGTTCCATGTCGCCCGGCTTGGTGATCTTGATGTTGCGGTCGCTGCCCATCACGACGCTCACATCCACGTCGAGGCGCTCCAGCAGGCTGGCTTCGTCGGTGCCCACAAACCCGTCCTGGCGGGCCGATTCAAAAGCGCGCTTGAGCAGGTCGTAGCGGAAAACCTGGGGTGTCTGCGCCATCACCAGTTTGTCGCGCGGCAGCGTGGCGCGAATGTGCACGCGGCCCGTGCCGCGGCTCACCTGTTTCACGGTATCGACGGCCGGCAGCCCCACGATGGCGGCGCCGGTTTCCGCGGCTTCGTCGATCACCTTCCGAATGGTGGCGAGATCGATGAACGGCCGCACCGCGTCGTGCACGGCCACCAGGTCCGTATCCGGCGCGAGCGAGCGGAGCGCGTTCTCCACGGACTGCTGGCGGCTGTTGCCGCCTTCCACGGCGCGCACCGGATATCCCGGGAATTCGCCGGCCAGCATGCTGCCCACCCAGTCCAGGTCTTCCGCGCGCACCGCCACCACGATTTCGCCCACGCTTTCGGTGGCCACGAACTTGCGCACCGTATGCAGCAGGATGGGCGACCCTTCGAGCAGCATGAACTGCTTCCGGCTGGTGCCCGTCTTTTCGGCGGAGCCCTTGCCCATGCGCGTACCCAGGCCCGCCGCGGGCAATATGACGGCCACTTTCATGTGTTCTACGATTCTATCGTGGTTTTCTCGGGCGGCGCGTTGGTCATGGGCTGCGGATCGCTCTTGCGCACCGGACGATCGTGTTTTTCGAGCGGCAGCGCCACGTGCATCCGGTCGTCGAATTTGCCGAAGATCATCTTCCCCGCGGTGGTTTGCAGCACGCTGGTGACCGAAATATCGATGGTCTTGGAGATCATCTTCTTGGCGTTGTCCACCACCACCATGGTGCCGTCATCCAGGTAAGCCACGCCCTGGTTGTACTCCTTGCCCTCCTTGAGGATGAAGACCCGCATGGTTTCGCCGGGCAGCACGATGGGCTTCAGCGCATTGGCCAGTTCGTTGATATTCAGCACCTCCACGCCGTGCAGTTGGGCCACTTTGTTGAGGTTGAAATCGTTGGTGACGACTTTGCAGTCGTAAACCTTGGCCAGTTCGATGAGCTTCATGTCCACATCGCGCACGTGCGGGAAGTCTTCTTCCACGATCTGCACGGTGAGGTGCGC
>Ga0181536_10006264_pt1 | contig 11985 bp, 16 predicted proteins | sample PEATcosm2014_Bin_41_FD_121105 | JGI IMG/M metagenome (GOLD analysis project Ga0181536, IMG submission 121105) | Peatland microbial communities from MTU Mesocosm Facility, Houghton, MI, USA - PEATcosm2014_Bin17_60_metaG | ecosystem: Environmental > Terrestrial > Soil > Wetlands > Peat | place...
CGCATCACCGCGGCGGCGTTGCGCGAAAGCCACGTGCACGACGTCACGATCACGCGCGAGAGCCCGAATTATCCTTCACGGGAGTGAGGGGGAGGGGGACGCGATTCGGAAACGTCCCCGGCCAATCACCCCGGCCCCTCACCCTACCTCTCCCCGCGTGCGGGGAGAGGTAGGGTGAGGGGCCGGGGTGATTGGCCGCTATGACACCCTAATACGTCTTGCCCGTCTCCAACTGCGTCTTGGCGTCGAGCTCGTGCTTGGCGGGCGGGGGGATATCCGGCGGCGGCGGCGGCGCGCTCGCGCAGGCGCCGAGCGCCAACGCGAGCGACAACGCGATCAGGGATCGAGAGAAATTGGACATGAAGGCCCCCAAGGTGAGAGTTCGCTTCGCCACCTACGAAACGCCGTGGCGCTTTAATCGGCCAATCGTGTCCCTTTTGCGTCGGCCTCGCGCCCCCGAAAGGACTTGTCGATGATCCCCGCCGCGCGAATCGCCGCTGCCATCGAAGTCCTCGCCGACGTCGAGGGGCGCCGCCGTCCCGCCGCCGACGCGCTCAAGGACTGGGGCCTGGCGCGCCGCTTCGCCGGCTCCGGCGACCGCGCGGCGATCGCCGGCCTGGTCTACGACGCCTTGCGCCGCAAGGCCTCCTCCGCCTGGATCATGGGCGAGGCGAGCCCGCGCGCCGAGATTCTCGGCGCGCTCAAGCAATTGCGGGGCCTGAGCGAGGAGGAGATCGCGGCGCTGTTCACGGGAGAGGGCCACGCGCCGGCGCCGCTCAGCGAGGCGGAGCGCGAGCGGCTGCGGGCCGGCGATCTCAGCGGCGCCCCCGCCCACGTGCAGGGCGACTATCCCGAATGGCTGGCGCCGGCCTTCGCCGAGACTTTCGGCGAACAGGCGCTCGAAGAGGGCAGGGCGCTCGCCAACCGCGCTCCGGTCGACCTGCGCGTCAATACGCTGAAGACCGATCGCGACCATGCGCTGGCGGCGCTCGCCCATCTCGGCGCGCTTCCGACGCCCCTCTCGCCGATCGGGCTGCGCGTCCCGATCCGCGCCGACGGACGCGGCCCGGCGCTCTCCGCCGAGCCGGCCTATGTCAAGGGCCTCGTCGAGGTGCAGGACGAAGGCTCGCAACTGGCGGCGCTGCTTACCGGCGCCGAGCCGGGCATGCAGGCGCTCGACTTCTGCGCCGGCGCCGGCGGCAAGACCCTCGCGCTCGCTGCGATGATGGCCAACCAGGGCCAGATCTACGCCAGCGACCCCGACGGCCGGCGCCTGGCGCCGATCTTCGGTCGGCTGGAGCGGTCGGGCGCCCGCAACGTCCAGGTGCGCGCGCCGCGCGGCGTCCGCGACGTCCTCGCCGACCTCGCCGGCCGCTGCGACCTGGTGTTGATCGACGCGCCGTGCAGCGGCTCGGGCGCCTGGCGGCGCAGCCCCGACGCGAAATGGCGCATGCGCCCGGGCGCGCTGGAGCAGCGCATCAAGGATCAGGCCGAGTCGCTGGAGAACGCGGCGCGATTCGTCAGGCCCGGCGGACGTCTGGTCTATGTCACCTGCTCGCTGTTGAAGGTGGAGAACGAGGACCGCGTCGCCGCGTTCCTCGAGTCGCACGGCGATTTCCTGCCGCTCGAGGCGGCGCATTGGGCGCGCGCCTGCGGGCTGGAGGCGCTCGCCGGCCTATCGTCGCGGCTGGGCGCGGGAATTCGCCTCAGCCCCTTGCGCACGGCGACGGACGGGTTTTATGTCGCCGCGTTGACCCGCAGCGCGTGACGGCGGGCGGCGCCGTCGCGGCATTGTCGCGCGAAGGACCGAAGCTCGCGCCGCGCCCGCCAACGGGCCGCGGCGCATCGAATCAACGGGGAATGGGGAGAACCATCATGCACGAGCCTATTGGCGTCATGGGCACGCCGGGCGTCGGTTTCTTCACGCTCATCATCATCGGCGGCTTCGCCGGCTGGATCGCCGGCATGATCCTGGGCGCCCGCCACGGGATTTTCACCAACATCCTGATCGGCATCGCCGGCTCGTGGATCGGCTCCGAACTCGCGGATATGGCCCATGTCGCCGTGCGCCACACTTTAGGCCATTTTGTCGCCGCCCTGGTCGGCTCGGTGGTGCTGCTCTATCTCTGGCAGCTCATCAACAACCGCGGGCGAGCCTGATCGGGCGAACGATGGCGCGACCCGCGCTGGAGACGTCATGACTGTTCTCATCGACCTCGTCGGCGGCGATCCCAGCGCGACGCGCCCGCGCCATCCCGAAAAAGCGCATCGGCCGGACCAGCCGGTCGCGCGCAAGCCCGCCTGGATCCGCGTCAAGGCGCCGGGATCGGCAGGATTCGCCGAGACCAACGGAATCATGCGCGAGCACAAGCTCGCCACCGTCTGCGAGGAGGCGCGCTGCCCCAACATCGGCGAGTGCTGGGATAAGAAGCACGCCGCGTTCATGATCATGGGCGAGACCTGCACGCGCGCCTGCGCCTTCTGCAACGTGCGCACCGGCCTGCCCGACGCGCTCGACGCGGCCGAGCCGGCGCGCGTCGCCGACGCCGTGGCCAAGCTCGGCCTCGCCCACGTCGTGGTGACCTCGGTCGATCGCGACGATCTCGCCGACGGCGGCGCCGACCATTTCGCCCGCACCATCCGCGCCATCCGCGCGAGCGCGCCGGCGACCACCATCGAGGTGTTGACCCCCGATTTCCTGCGCAAGGACGGCGCGCTGGAGATCGTCGTCGCGGCCGAGCCGGATGTCTTCAACCACAATCTCGAGACCGTGCCGTCGAAGTACCTCGCCGTGCGTCCCGGCGCGCGCTATTTCCATTCGCTGCGCCTGTTGCAGCGCGCCAAGGAGCTCGACGCCAAGCTGTTCACCAAGTCGGGAATCATGGTGGGCCTCGGCGAGGAGCGCAACGAAGTGCTGCAACTGATGGACGACCTGCGCAGCGCCGACGTCGACTTCCTCACCATCGGCCAATATCTCCAGCCGACGCCCAAGCATCATCAGGTGATGCGCTTCGTCACGCCGGAAGAGTTCCAGTCCTACGCGACGTTCGGCGCGGCGAAGGGCTTTCTCTTGGTCGCGGCGAGCCCGCTGACGCGCTCCTCGCATCACGCCGGCGAGGACTTCGCCAAGCTCAAGGCGGCGCGCCTGGCCAAGATGAGCGCGCCTTCTATTGACCCTCGGCGGGGGAGGCTGTAGGCCTTCGCTGCCCAAGCAAGAGCGCGTAGCTCAATCGGTAGAGCATCTGACTTTTAATCAGGGGGTCGTGGGTTCGAGTCCCACCGCGCTCACCAAGCAATAGCAAGAACTTAGGCGGTTCTCCTCAGCAAGAGAGTTTGAACGGATTTCGATCCGGGTAACTCTGGGGGTAGCAATCCGGCGAACCCCTCGATCGCGCCGTACCCCAAACGAAACGGCCGCCGAGTCGCCCCGGCGGCCGGTCTTTAGAACGGCGAGCCGATCGCATCGCGGTCAGCCCTCTCTGCCAAAGTTCTCGAAGCCGGCGTCCGGGCCGATGACGTAAAGCACTTTTCCAAGTGTGTTCATAAATCCGATCACGACGCCGTTTATTTTTGGCGTTGCGTCCGCCCATGCTCCGCTCGGTCCGGCGCGGACCATGTCGCCGACGATTTGCGCGAGCAGCGTTGTCCACCCCAATGTTCCATCGTTCGACTGCAGAAACTCGATCGCGAAGGTACGCCCCGTTTCGTAGTCCTCGCCATAGTTGCCGCTCGGCTCGATCGCCCAAGTCGAGAGGCGTTTCTTGTCGAAAAATGGGAGCGCATACAGATCGTATTGCGATTTCGCCTTTGCCCTTGGGCCGCCTCTCGACGTCCGCGCCTCGTGTTTGGCGCCGTCAATTGGCGCCGGTGAGCGCTGCGGAAAGGGGATGATCTCAGCCATTGGCGGGCTCCTTCGGTTGCGGGCGAGCGGTGTCGAGCCTCTGGCGCGCAGCGGCGAGCTTTTCCGACGCCATGCAGAGGACGGTCTGCATCGGGTCGCATTCTTCCTTGACGAGTTTGGCCGCAGCCATCCAGGCCGCCTCGATCAAGTTGCGGACATCGACCAGTTCGTCGTCGACGTCGAGCAGGATGGACGATCGCTCGCGCTCGGTCATCGGCCCCGGTTGCTGGCCTTGGGCGGGCAACGCTCCGCCGTCGGCCGAAACGGTTGGTTTCGACATTGGACTTCCTCTCAGGTTATGGCGCTTGGGGTGTCAGGCGAGCGCCAGGACGCCTTTCAGGGCCGCTTTCACGGCGGCGAGGTCGGGAAGATCGGCGACCATGGCCCGTTGGCCAGCGCTGTGCGCCCAAAGGATGGCGCGCGCCTTCACCTTCAAGCCGTCCGCAGTCCGCGCGCGTACAGCAAGGATTTGGCGGGCGATGCGCTCGCACTCGACGCGAAGCTGTTCGCCCTTCCGGCCCGCAGCGGCGCGCTCGTCCCGCCAGGCTTCGTCGAGATCGCGGCCGAGGTCGCGAAGGGCGCCGTCGGCGAAGAGAACTGCCGCGAGGGACCCGGTCGGCGCGGTCGCGAGCGCCGGGGCCATGGCGACATCAAAAAGAGCAGAACGGATCGAGGCGGACATCGGCGAACCCAAAGATAACGAAAATCGTTATGAACAAACTAAATCGTTGCCGCTTGCATGTCAAGCGAAAATCGTTATACTGAGCGAAATTCGTTGCCTAGGTGACAGCATGATCAACGCGCCGCAACTCCGGGCCGCCCGCGGTCTCTTGGGATGGTCTCAGGCCGAGGTCGCAAAGGCCGCCTCGGTCGGCTTAAGCACTGTGCGGAATTTCGAGACGGGCCAGTCAACGCCGATCGCAAACAATCTGGCGGCCATCCGCAACGCCCTTGAATCCGCCGGCGTCGAGTTCATCGCCGAGAATGGCGGCGGGGCGGGCGTGAGGCTGCGGAAGGGCAAGCCCGACGCGGGATTCATCGCCGCGGAGGATTTGAACGCGAGCAACGACGAATAGGCGCTCCGCATGGGCTTCCGATTCCGTAGGCGCGTCTCGATCATCCCCGGCTTGCGCGTGAACCTCAGCAAGAGCGGCGCGAGCGTGCGCGCCTGATGGGCGAGGTTCTTATCGATGCCTTGTGAGGCTAGGGTGGGTCTCTCTACTGGGGTTTCCGCCACCCCAGTAGACTGATATGGCTGACCTCCCGTGGCGAGACCGACAGTCTCCTTTTGCTCGACGCGCAATTGGTCAATCCGACGCGTGGCGCGCAGACGGATTTCAATGGCGTCGGCCTCGAGGTCGCGCCAATTGGCGCATGCTGATTTGCGCCGCGCGCTCGATTCGACTCGCTCGACGCCAAGTGGTTGAGTGGTCGCGTCATCGGAGGGGACCATGCAAAACATCAGCGTCGAGTATCTATTGGCTAGGACGATCGCTCAGGAGCTCTTGCTGCGGGGTCTATATGCTAAGTGGGCGGTCGAATCGCCTCATCCCCGGGAATCAAATCGGAAGATGCTGGACGGAATGGTTGCGACAATGTGGGCTGTCGAGCCGCCAAAAGATGATGACGAGCGTCGACTGTATCAGAGTATCGAGGCTTGCCTTCAAGAGTTTCGGGACCAAGTCGACACTCGCCTGAAGGGCGAAGGCTTCCCGGAATAACGCGCTCGCCAGGCGCGAGACGGCAACGGTCAAAATCCTTTGTCATGCTATCGTTCTCCCATGCTTCACTGTCGCACCTGCCCGCTGCCCGGCGGCTTCGTAGCCATTTTTCGCAGGGCGTCCGCGAAGCCCTTCAGCCCGATCGCGGCGGCCTCGGCGTGGCCTGGCGGAAGATCCTTGCTCTTCCCTTGTATCCCCGCGAACATTTCAGCCCAATCCGCAACTTTGAACAGGTCGACGAGCCCGCGCTCGCGGAGCGCGCAAGCGATTGCGGCGGACTGATGAAGGGCGATGCCCATCGTGATTGCGGCCATGTCGCCGAGATCGCCCAACGTCGCGGGGCGGTTCAGATCGGGCACGGGTATCTCCTTGCGGGGAGGCGTCGTCATGCGCCCGCCAATCTGCGCAACCCATGATGGGCGCCGTCGCGCACGGCCTGGTTGACCGCCTTGGCGAGCGCGCCGCCGTTGGCGCGTAAGGTCGCGGCGATCGTCGAGGAATCCATGGAATGAAAGTGAAATTGCGGAGCGACGTTGGCGCTGACCGAAGGTGCGCCGCCCATCGACGGGCTGTAGGGCTGGGCCATCTTCGCCGGTGTGATCGTCTCGTCGGCATGGACCATGGCGAGACCCGAACTGAGTACATAGCCGCCAATGTCGGCTGAGCCGATGGCGAGCACTTCGGCGGCGGCTTCTGCGCCAGCCGGGACGGCGGCCGGCCCAATCATCGGCGCCAGCCATGCCGCGACGCCCGCGCCGGCGGTGCCTGCGTCCATCGGCACGATCGCAGCCTTTTGCGTCGTGGCGGCGCCAATTTGGCCGGCGGCGCCTGTCGAGGCCGCTGCGGTCTGAATGCCGAATGCCGTCAGAATCGCTGCAGTGACGGAATTGGTTGAGGCGATATTCGCCAGCGCGGTCGCGGCATGTTCGTCCGCCCATTTGATGCAATACTTGATCGTGTCCTCGATCATCGAGGCGGCCATGTTCTTGAAAGCCTGACGAACGGATTCCGTCTGCCTCAGCAAGCCATCGACCTGAGAATTCATCGTTCCCGCGATCGTGTCGGCGGCTGATTTCGAAGACGCCGCAGATGCCTCGGCCGCCTTGGCCTGTGCGTCGGACTCCTGCTTGGCGATCTGCGTCAGGTCCGTCGCTTCCTTCGCCCAGATCGCCTCTTTTTGCTGCGAGGAAAGCGCTGCGCTCGCCGTCGCCTTGTCGGCGGCATTGATCACGGCCATCGCCTCGGCGTCGAGCGCCTGGTTGGTCTGGGCCAACCATTGCGACATCGTGATCTGGTGCGTCTTCAATTCGTTGTTGAGCGAGTCGATGACGAGGGTCTCAGTGTTCTTGGCCGCTTCGGTGTCGCGGGTGAAGGCGTCCTCGACATCCTTCGCGGCTTGCTTGGCCGCAGCGGCGGCGCCGGACATATCCACCATAGCCGGGACTTGCGCGGTCGGCGCGGCCGCACCCTGAGCGGCGCCTCCCCACAGAGACTTGATCTGCACCATCGAGTCGCGCGCGCTCGCCACCATGCGCTCGCCGCCCGCCTGCAAATCGGCTGCAACCTTCGCCGAGGCCGCCTTCGCATCGGCGTCGGCCTGCGAGAAATCGAAGACGCCCTTGAACGCGCCGCCGATCTTGGCCGCCGAGGCCGCGGCGTCATCGCTCATGGAGGCCGCCGCCGCCTTCGCGCCGGCGAAATCGAGCTTCAGCGTATCGCCAATGACAGTCCCGAGATCGGTGAACTGGCGTTCGACCGCGCGAACCGCTTCTTCGCCGGCCGTAACGAGGGCGGTGAAGAAGCCGGGGATCGCATTGCCGAGAGTAACGAAGATGTCGCGCGTGACGGAGCCGAAGCCGACCACGGAATCGCGCACCGCCGCGAACGCCATATCGCCGGTGATCCCGACCTGAATGACGGCCTCGGTCAGCCCTTCGGAGAACGTCATCGATGCTTTGAGCGCAGTCGCAAGCGCATTGAGTTCGGCGCCCGCCATCCCGCCGCTCTTGACCGAATTGGAAAAAGCCTGAGCGAGTTGCGTCATTTGCCCGGCGACGGCCTCGGCCACGCCGATGAATGGCTTGAACGCCTCGATCTCGACGCCCTTGATCGATGCGCCCAGCGTCACGAACCCATGCTGCATCTCGACTAGACGCCCCGTCGTCATTTCGTCGAGGACGCTGTTCGTCGTATCAGCTTGGGCGCGCATCCGATTGAGCCCGGCGCTCCCCTCATCAAGCAACGGGATCATCTGGACGAAGCCGCGCCCGAGCGCGCCGAGCGCCGCAGTCTTGGCCGTCCCGTCAGCAAAGCGCGCGGTCGCGTCCGCGATCTTGTTCATCTGCTGATCGAAATTGAGGCCCTGCAACTCCTTGGCGCTGAGACCGAGCGCTTTGAGGCCCTCGGCCATACGGCCAGTTCCCTTTTCGGCCCCTGCGAGACCGGCCTCGAACCGGCCCATCATCATCGCCAGATTGCCGGTGTCCGTTCCGGTCATCTGGGCGGCGAATCCGAGTTCGCCCACCTGCTCGGGCGTGATGCCGAGGATTTTCGACATGCGCTCGGTCTGCTCGCCGAGTTCGCCCATGCTCTGGACGAAGTCGGCGATTTCCTTGACTGCGAATGCCGCCGCAGCCGCCTCGCCAAGCCCGGCGAATGAACTGACGAGGCCGTCAACCGGCCCGGTGACACTTTCGATTGCGGCTTTGGCCTCATTGACGCCATTGACGAGTTCGCCAACGTTTGCGCCAAAGCGAACTGAAATATCTGCATCAGCCATCGCAATTCATCCTTCAATTCGTCGCCGGCGCCCCGTCGAACTCATCCGGGGCGCCGGCCGTCGCCGATCCAGAGACGCCCCGGCCAAATGCCCCAAGGAAAGGCAGCGCCGGCGCTTTCGCGGGATGTGACCGCGTCGGATCGGCAACTCGTCAAACGCTCGCCCCCGTCGCCGGATTGCGCCAAGCGCCGCCGGCAAAGATGACTAAGTAGTTCAGCGTTGTGTCAAAGTATTTCTGGCCCTCTGATGCAGCATAGAGCCCGCTTCCGAGCGCGCCGGTCGGCCGAGCCGAAGTCGGCCCGGACGGCGCGACGGTGACCCAACTGTTCGCGCCTAAAATTTCCCCGTCGAAGTCGGGGACGTCGAGCGGCTGGCCCGCGCCGGCCGAATAGGTGCGGCCGTTGACAGCCATCGTCTGCTTTGCCACAAGCAACGGCCCAAGCATTCGCAAGTTCATAGCTGTATTCCCTTCATTTTGTGCAAGCGGCCGTTCGTCGGCAGCAGCAACGATTCAAGCTTCTCAATGCGAGGTAGGTATGACGCAAGTTTGTTGACCGCCTTGGACAGCCCGTCGAGGCGCTTGCGAAGATCTGCCGCGTTGGCGTTTCCGAGCGTGTTCATCTGATCACGCGTGCGTTGCGGCGACGCGGGCCGCCATTGCCAAGGTCATCAAAGCCTGCGCCCGCTCGGCCGACGGCAACGCCTCGAGACGCTTCACGAAATCCGCCTGCGAACTTCGCCCGCGCGCGCCCTTCGCGGCGAAGGCTTTCGAGATCAGCGCGCGCGCGCTCGCGTCGAGCGGCGGCGGCGGAGCGGCGGTTTTGGTCGGCGCGTGGGGGATGCAAACTTCGATCATTTTCGTTGTCCTTTCAACGGCTCGGCCGCACGGCGGGGGACGCCGGGGCGGGCATGGGCGCGAACGGATTCGGCCTCGGCGCTGGCGACGGTACATAGTGCGGCCCGGGCAATGGCGTGATGCCCGGCGTCATCGGCGGCGCCGAGCGCGGATTCTGCGACGGGGACCCGCCTGGATTTGGAAAGATCGGATAGTCGCTCATCAAACTTCTCCTTTGATCTTCGCGCGCCATGCGGCGACGTGCTCTTCGACGAACTTAGCCGAACAGTCGATCGTGACCGCCGTGACGTCGGCGAGAGCGGCGGCGCCGGCCTGCCAGGGTTGCGCGCGGTCGTGCGCCCCGCGATCGGCATACGTGAGGCCTTCGCGGATCAAAGCCTCGCGGGCGCCGATGATCCGCGCAAACCGTTTGATTGCGTCCGCGATGATGTCGCGAAGTTCGGCGACCTCGCGAAGGGCCTCCGCAGCGACGGCGTCCGCGCGATGTCGATCGAGACGAAGCTGAATCGCTGCCAATGTGGCCAAGCCCCGCTTGTAAGCGGGCTGCACGATCGCGCGCGCCGCGACGGCGGCCTGAAGTTCGCGCTCGGCCGCCTCGCGCGTAGCGACAATCTCGGCGCGCTTGCCAATGTCGGGCCGCGGCGCTTCGCCGTCGCCGGCCTCGGCCCAAGAGCGAAGCGCATCCGCCTCGGCCGCGTCGAACTCGCCGAGGGCCTTGTCGGCGCGCGCGCTCGCGGCCTGCGCGTCGCCGACGCGCCGATCGAAGGCGGCGAACCGTTCAAGCACCGCCACCGCCTTGTCGCGCTCGGCGAGGGTGTCGGCGAGAGGGTCGAAGGCCGGCGCCGGTTGCGGCGGTTCGCGAAATGGACTGACGATGCGTAGGACATTCAACATGAGGCTATCTCCTTGGAAACTAATGTGAAACCAGCGCCGATCAACGCCTGCGCGTCATCGCGGGCAACCGTCATGAGACAGTCGTCGTCGGTGCGATATTCCCGGCCCGAACGACCGGACGCAGCCTGCCACGGGTGTTGACCGCGCAGCGTGACCATCTCGCTCAGCGGAACGACAACGTCGCGGGGATGCGCGCCCTGCGCCGTCCACGCTTCGGCCTGTTGACGATAAAACGCAATCATTCCCGGCTCTTCGTCGGACACCAGCATCGAAATTGCTCCCGCTACGGCATTCGCCAAGTCGTCATGTCCGCCAGGCGGATGATCGATCGAATCCCGGCCGCCTCTCGACGTGCGGCGCTCCAATGCCGTCAATTGCGATACCATCCGGCCATCGTCCAAGAGCGCGGCGCGGCGCGAGTTGATGACCGGCAACAGATCCCCGAAAAGCTCGGATTTCGGCTTGCCCGCCGGCTCATAGTCGACGCCCCACTTGCGGAATTGTTCGCGCGGCCACTCGCCCGCATACCGATCGCCGCGAACCTTCTTCACGCGATAGGACAGAAAGAACGATGCAAACTCCTTGGCGATCGATTCCGGCGAAAACGGCGGCTTCGCCTCGCGAACCGCGTCCAAGACGATCAAGCCGTCTTGCCTGTGCGCCACGGCGCCCGTCATCGAGTCGGACGAACCGCCGGACGGGTCGACAAAGCCGACATATTGCGCGTTGTCGCTTGGCGATCGTTCGAAGACGCCGCGATCAATGCACGCTTCGACCGCTTCGCGGGCAATGAACGCCTCTAGGTCGCTGCGGAACTGCCCCAGATATTCGGCGCTCGCCGCCGCCGGGTCGCGCTCCATGGCGCGGTCGACGACGCTTTGCGGCAGGCTCGGATTGAGGTCGCGCGACGCGCCTTGCGCGACAAGGATACGCGGGTCGCCTTTCTCGCCGAAGTGGCGCGCCCATGTTGCATAACACTCGCCGCGCCTGGCATAGGGGCTGCTTATCGCGATCAACGGGCCGCCAGTCGTCGCCAGCGAAGGACGAACCGCGTCAAGGATGGCGCTGTCGGGATTGGCCGAGCCGGTTTCGTCGGAATACCAAAACGCAATTTCATCGGCGATGATCGCGACGGCGGTTATGCCGCGGACGCCTCGGAACGAAGCGGCTCGAATTTCGATGTCGACGCCATTCGTGAGGGATAGCGTCTCGGCGAGCTTCGTCCGAATGAGCTTGGCGAGTAGCGGCTTCGATTCGATAATCGCGGCAACGTAGCCGTAGACGATGGCGGCCTGTTTGGAGTTTTGGCCGAGGCAGAGCACAACGGGGCGCTCGCCGATCGCGATGACGGATTGATAGCTGACGAAACAGGCGAGGAAAACGATTAGGACGGCCATGGCGCGGGACTTCCCGCCGCGCCGTCCGATGATCCCCCAGAATTCCTCGACGCGCTCCAGCGGCTCGCGTTCGCGCCCCGTGAGGGCTTTGAAGATCACGCGCTCTTCGTCGTCGAGCGGTTCGCCCATCATGGCGATCAAGAGAATGCGCCAAGCCCGCCAGGAATCGCCCGCCAGCACGTCGCCGAGCAAGGCCGGGTCGGACAGAGCCCGGCGCATCGTTGGTGTCGCCAGCGGCGTTATGGCGCGCGCGCGGCTCATGCGGGCTGCGCTTCCGAGGTCGCGGCGAGGTAGTCGGCGAGGCTCGGCGTCGGGTCGCGCCGCTCGCGCTTGATCCCGAGCCGCGTCAAGATGCGCGTCGCCGCGTTGGCGAGGCGGGTGAGCTGTTCGCAATCGACGATTTCGCCTCGCAAGACCTCGCCTTGAAGCTTTTCGGA
>Ga0181536_10006266_pt1 | contig 11984 bp, 11 predicted proteins | sample PEATcosm2014_Bin_41_FD_121105 | JGI IMG/M metagenome (GOLD analysis project Ga0181536, IMG submission 121105) | Peatland microbial communities from MTU Mesocosm Facility, Houghton, MI, USA - PEATcosm2014_Bin17_60_metaG | ecosystem: Environmental > Terrestrial > Soil > Wetlands > Peat | place...
CGTCGCAAGCCCGTCACCACGTTCAGATACGCGTTGTTCGGGTTGGTGAAGCCGGAAATCGGCTGACCATCCTTGGGAAGGGCTGCGAAGTCCTTGAATGGGGACGAGAGCCAATCGCAGGGCTCCAGGATGACTGGCACAATCCGCACGCGTCCCGCCGCAGCGAGCTCGAGCGCTCGGGTGAATTCCTTGTCGTAGCAGTATTGCGACGCGAGATAGTCCGGGCTGACCAGTGCCAGGAAAATCTGGCTCCGCTCCAGCTGGGCACTAATCGCGCCGTCGAGCCGGTCGCCCGACAGAATGGCATGGTCGCTCCAGGTGGACAACGTGCCTTCCCGTTTTAGGACTGCAAGATGCTTGTGCAGTCGTTCGAGTGCCTTCTCGTCGGCGTGGGAATAAGATAGGAAGGCTGCGGCGACCATAATGCGACTCACATTCGAGGAGCAGGCGCGACTTTAGCCCATCGCCGCTCGCGGCGCACCTGACTGGCTGGTGATGATCGCGCTGCCCGAGGGCTTACGCGTCAAAGCCCCATTCCGTTTTGCGGGCAAGGCTAGCTGGGGGCTAGGGCTCAAATTCGCATAGGGTATTATATGGCACCGGGCGACTCAGCGGCTTGATGCAGAGAGAGCGCGGTTAACGCGCAGCAAGTGTGACTTAACTCGACTCTCTGAGCGATAGCTAACGCTCGGTAGGCGGGACACGGCAATGGCTCACCGCGACCGCGTCTCTCTGGCACCCCGCTCTCCTCCTCATCGGTAAGGCAAGGCGTGACTGTGTGAGCTAACGCCTACCGCGTAGGCGCGGCGGTTGTGCTCGCCGGGGCGTTGGGGTTCCAAGCCACCGGAATTAATATAATTTAGGCGAAAAGGTCGAGTTGAGTCGGTTCACTGGGCTAAATCGCTGGGCTACTGGGAACGAAAACGATTCCCCAGCGATTTCCCCAGCGGCTGTAACCCAACTGGCTCTAAGAGTTCCGAGCAATCGCTGGGCTACTGGGTAATATAGAGATAGAAAGATATAAGAGAATAGTGGGGGGCTCACTCACCCCGCCAAAGGCCCGTTCGGAAATTCTCTCTCACTCTCACGCCCACCCCTCTTGCTACCCTGAAAATTGCCCAGTTCCCCAGCGATTGCTCGCAACCCTAAGAGTTTCTAGGAGTTGCGCCGCTGGGGTAATTCCCCAGCGACTGGGGAACTGAGAAATTCCCCAGCGGCTGGCGCAAGCCCCCGATCCGTGGCGAGGGATTAACCAGCAAATGGGCCTGCCACCTCGGGGTCAAGCTTGAACGCCAAGCGGTAGTGCTGCATCTTAAACCCACCGGGGAGCTTATCCCACGTCAAGGTCTTGTCGCCAGAAGGCTTCAAAATCTCTGCTTCCTTCAATGCTGAAGTCAACGACCGCCGCTTCCGCGCACCGCCGGAAATCTCAACTATTTTATCGGCGCGCACAAAGTAGGTCACCGTCAAACCATCCTGCTTGAACCAAGCGACGGTCTCGGCGTAGTGCGGCGAGTCGGCGTCTATGTCGTGAACGTCACGACCATGCCGCGCATACAAGGCGTTACGAAGGCGGTCTACAGCCGCGTCGCCAGGAATCAGCGCCCTTGCTTCGTCACTATGGTGATACGCCTCCCAAATCTCCCTGATACGCTGTTCGACGTTGCACTCGGGGAGTAAACCCGCCGCCTGTAACATCTCGCCGGTTTGCCACAGGACGCTGAAGACATTCGCCGCGCGTTCGATCAGCGCTGTAGCGCCTCCACCAACTAGGGCGACAGTCTTGGTCTTGATTCGATCACGGATGATTTCGAAACCGAGTCGGTCGCCTTCCCTGAGTCGCTCCCCTTCGGCGATAACGTGCGCCACGAATAGCGGTCCGAGGTGCCCATAGTTATTCTGGATCAGTGCGAGCATTTCGTCATAAGCTGCCTTGGGAATTTGAGTCACGCCAGAGCAATCGAGGTCCGCGCATCTCGCTGTAAAGCCAGTGTTTGCCTCACGCCCAGCCTGCTCAATCAGATAAACCAGAGCGTGCTCGGAACTCACCAGACAGAATGTGCTCCAAGTCCGAGTCTTTTGGTCCGAGGAGTTGGACTTCATGCGCCCCTTACCGACGCCGCCGGCAATCATGAAAACGAACTGATGTAAATCGCCCTCGAAGTGTTCCGTTTCGTCATAACCTAGGAATGTGCCCGTCGAACGCGCGGCGGTATTCTCGGATTTGTTGTCTGTTGTGCGAAGGGAATGTAGCAACCCAGGCTTCTTAATGTCAGGATTCCCAAACACACCAGCGCCAAGCATCATGGCCGAACTCTTACCAGCCCCGCTATCACCTGAAAGCGTCATGACCGGTGACGTTTCCATGTTGATATACTGAACCAACACGCCAGCAGCCCCCGCCACTGCGGCGACGAAGTGATGAAACGACCCCTGCGCGAAGGCGATCTTCCACGCCGCTAACTGGCCCTCTAGAGTGCCGGCGCGCTGCCCAGTGAGTGGGTTATCGAGGAGTATAATCTCTCCGACGCCATCGCCGATCACTTCGCCGTCAGGGCAAACGAACTCGGAATCAGAAACCCAACCGGGCCGATCCACGGTTAACACACGCGCCGATGGTCTCAGTGAGCCCATCAGCGTTTCAAACATACCGCCGCCGATCCGAATATCGAAACCTTCACGCGCTAGCTTTTTTCGCAGCGCCGCATCCTTGCCGTGTAGGTCCGCTTTGGAAACAAGGACTCGATGCGAGTGCTTGTCCTCGTCCTCGAATTCGATCAGCAGGCCCCACTCAGTTTTTTCCGTATCACGCGCCTGCCCGATAACTTCAAACGCTTGGCACACTGGCTTGGGATAATCGTCGTCAGGACTCTTATAAACGACGTAACTGCCCTCGACTTTGAAGCCGGAATCCTTCGCGCTCTTGAGCAACTTTTTCAGGCTGGCGAACTTTGGCGCTACCCGCTCCGCCGGCTTCTTCGCCGTTGGCGCTTCGTCCACTTCGTCTGCCGGTGTGCTTTCGAACGAATCAACAAAATACATCAGATGGTCGCTTATCAACGGCACCGGGTAATTTGGATCGTCCGCTACGAGCGCCTCGCAAATCATCTCCAAATGATCCTCGGTGCGCATGTCCTTGCAATGCCCATGCAGACACTTGATGATCGCCCGCCCGGTATCTGAAACGGCTGGACTGATCGCGATGCAGCCAACATCATCGGGCTTGTTCTCGGTGTGCTCGTCTACGTTAGGGCACACAAACGTTTGCTTGTCGTGGCTGCCCCAACCGACCGTTTCGCAACCAGCGGCTTGAAGCCAGCTCACAACGTCAAACTCCTCGTCGTTCAAGAAGTATTCATGGCGGATGTGTTGGCCGAGCTTCGCGCCTGTCTTGGCTTTCTTCGCGCCCTTGGCGCGGGGCGGTTGTCCTTTGTTAACCCGCTCCAACATCTCCGGCGTGACCGGTGGTAGCTCCAATGGCGCGGTTCCACCTATGACGCAATTATAACTTTCGACCGTCTTGGCACGTCCTAGGTAGAACGCTCTGGGTAGATCAGTGCAAGCCGGATCATACAAAATGCCGAGTTGCTCCGCCATGTGAACGTAAAGAGCCTTCCATTCGACCTCCGCCTGACGGCGATTGTCGTCAGTCACGACGAACGGCGTTGCGAGTGGTAGCACCACGCGGAATTTATGAATCGGCCTGTGCTCGAATTCGAGCACCGTCGCGTCGCCTGATCCTGTAATGGCTGTGATCTTCGCGCTCTGCGCGAGCGCGAACCAATAGCCGCGCCCGCTGCCAATGTCGCCGTCCTTGGTTCTCTTGCCCGCTAGATAGCGCCGTAGATCGTCGTCGGTGGGGATGTCTCCAATCGTGGAGTCAAACTTCCGCAGCGCCCTTAGCGAGATGGCGTCATTCGTCTTGCCGTTGCTGTGACTCGTATATTTCAGGTAGGCATGGCCAGCAGCCTGGAGTCGCGGGATGATGTCTTCGTCAGGCTGCCCAACGTCGGAGTCAAACGACATCAGGCAAATGGCGATGACCTCAGCCTTCTTTCGCGCACGGTCTTTCAAATCCGCGCCGCAAAACATATGCCCGTCTTTGTCCGGACTGATGTAGGGCTCGGCAAAAGCTGCGCAGAACTCCGCGACGCTGGTTTGGTTGCGCCTCCAACCGCGTAAGCCATCAGCCCACGGCATATTACGTCCCCACCCTGTCCTCGGGGCTGTGGAGACGATGATTTGCTGATCCTTAAGCTCTTGTGACCATTTCGCAAGCTGGATCATGGACCCGATACGGTCAAGGACCTTATAGCCGCAGTAATGGGAGTCGTCAGAGGAGTCGGAAACCACCGCACCCGCTTCAGCAGAGCGGTGCTCGTGAGACAATTCAGAAGTTGAGCTAAGGTCAGAGGTATTTATTTCTGTCGCAAGCGCATTGGTGCTTGACTCAAATGTAATATCCATGATAGATTATGCTTTCATAAGTAGATTAAATTACTAGCGCTGCGAGTATTGTCCGCTCGCGGCGCTATTTTTTTATTTTTGGCGTCAGCGGTATTGCTGATTTACCTGGTATTCTGTTTGCCTTAAATGTTCATCGTCGCTCCCAATAGTCGGCGCGACGAGCCGTCGATATTCGTTTGTCATTGTTTCGGCGGCGAGTGTCAAACGCAAAACCACTCGCTAAGCTCGGTCCGCTCAATGGCCCTGCTGATATTTACAATGTCCATCGCCAGCGTCGCGTGAATCGTCCATTTGGACATTTCCTCTTGGACTGGAACCAGCTGCGAATGGCCTCTTCAAGACCATCGAGGAAACCAAGGGAACCCGCGCCATCCGGCAAGGTTGGGGCATAGATCAGCACCTTGCCATCGTGAGTCAGCCACGCCTTTTCATCGTCGAAGTCGATATTAATGAACGACTCTAACTTCTTAGCTCGTAAGCAGACCATGAAGCGAGCGCCATTTCCTTCGGCGCTGGCTGCATAGAAGCCAATGGTTGCGGCTTCACCTCCGACGCGGACGGCGTCATGCCGCAGCGCTTTCAAAGCCACGTGGATGCTCGGAAAGCGCCCCTAAACTCAGACAGAAGCGAGGCCGGCGCAACAGCGTTCTCAGCGAGTTTCGTCAGTTCCTCAGCGGTAATGCGCGTGCGCGCCCGTCCACGGCGCAAGCGTGGCCGCTCATCGCGCCGCCCCGCGCGACCGAGGAACCAAGCTCGGGTGATTTGCGTAATGTTCCGAGGCTGCCGCCTCAAGCATGGAAAGGAACTCTAAGCTCGCTTTAGAGTTGGGGCTGGAAATGTGGTAGGTTGAAGAGCCATCGGTGATCGCATCTTCGGATATGTCGAAGGTCAACTCCGTTGAATCAAAACAGTAAAAATCATCGTTAAAGCTAATGTGAAGTGTAGCGGATGATTTAGTGTTTGCCCACTGGCCTTCAACCTTCGCAACGATACTAGCGTCACGACAAAACCTAGTTTTTACATATTCGTCTAGTGACTTTATGAGTTTAACTACGGGAACGCACTGATCGAACACGCTGCGCCAGTAAGAAATGGGACGTAATTTCCTGTAGTGTGGTTTCGATCCTGATAAGAAGTTTTTCATTTGTGTAGGGCCTTTCATGTGTTGTTGCAAAGGAACTTAACATTTCGTGGTTTAGCCGAGCCAGCGCCAATTCGCCCTTTCGGTATTCGAACTTCCCCTGTGGCGTCGACGATGGCAGACGGGTGAAACAAGCGGTTTAGCTTGGAGGCGGCTTCGATGGCGGTCTTGACCATCGCGTTGAGCATGGCGGTTTCTTTGGGCGCAGACATTTGAAATTCCTTTCAGGTGTTTTCGAATTGCAAACGATTATTGGCCGAACCAATTTTGAAGATCGGATTTCTTGTAATAAAAATTGTGTCCGAGTTGAATTGCCTGCGGACCATCGCCGCTAAGACGCAACAGCTTCATGGCGGCATGGTTCAGTCCAAAGTCGGCTCCCGCCTCGTCTTCAAGAATTAGGAACTGCCCCGTAGTTCTGGGCAGGTTGCCGGAACCGACCGGGCGCCCGCCTTTATTTTTTGGCAACATGGATTGCGTTGGAGTATTGTCAGTGCTACAAGACATTCAGCCAGCTTTCTGCAAAAGGGTTCTTGGTCCCGATACAGGACCGAAGCACGAAGATTAACAGATATCTAAGCGGTTGTCAACATAAATACGTTGGTTTGAGAGATGTTTTATTTCGTTCCATTATGGATCGACTCCACCAAACAGAAGTGTTGTTTCGTTCCATTGCGGCACGGCGCAGCAATAGCGCCTGGGGGCTAAAACGAATATTACCTCTTTATATCAATCACTTAGACGCGCGGGCACCCACCCCGGAGCCTACTGCCGGTCTCGGGTCCCATGTAAGTCCTTGAACTCGTAGGGTGATTGCGGAGTGGGGCAGGTCCACCCGGCACGACGCCCGCTTTGGTCGCCACGCCTGTGGCGAAAACCCAGGCCAGTCGTCCCCGGCGGTGGTTGGCGAAGAGCGCCGAGCACCAGTCCCGAAGGCAGCGCTTGCTCAATCCGCCCGCGCCAATAATCGGCTAACGCTTGCAGGTGACCAGCTACCGCCACGCGACGGCTTTACGCCCATGTCGTCCAGCTCGCGAGCGATCACGCGAAGCGACGCGCCATCTTTCTGTAAGTTGGCGATCAAGGGCACGATGTCATCGGTGCGCTCCTGCGCCTTCGCGGACCGCACCGCCTGAGATGCAGTCGCACCTTTCTGGCGTGCGTCGCTGCTCAAATTCTCTGGCCTGCCGCCCAATTGAACACCGCGAGCCTTAGCCGCCGCTAGGGCGCTTTTCGTGCGTTGGCTGATCATGTGGCGTTCCCTTTCCGCGAAAGCTGCATAGATGTGCAACATGAACGGATCGACGGAATCGCCAAGGTCCGCGCAAATGAATGGCACTCGTTGAGCCATCAAAGAGGCGATGAATGCAACGTCGCGACTAAGTCTGTCCAACTTTGCCACCAGGACGGAGCAGTGCCGTCGCTTGGCTGATGCCAGGGCGAGCTTCAACTGAGGACGACGCTCCAGCGCATCAGCCGAGCCCTTGCCGCTCATTATCTCAACAACTTCCTCCACAACGGTATAGCCACCCGTCGCGGCAAAGCGCGACACCGCCTCACGCTGTGATTCCAATCCAAGCCCAGACCGCCCCTGACCTAGGGTTGAAACCCTCAAATACACAACTATCGGTTTAGGCGAAGACATCTTGAAGACCCTTATTTCATAAACTCCAACGACCGTTGGAGTAATTGAGACAATACGCCGCCATAGAAATGAGTCAAGCTTAGTAATGTATAGTTGTAAATAAACATAAATCGTAGTTAACAGTTATAACGTGAGTAGCAATGCATCAATACCAGGTCATAAACGCGCAAATAACGTATTTGCGCGCGCTTATTGCTTGACATTGGCGCGGAAGTGAGTCAGCAGACTCAACGATCATCGTGCAAAGCCCGGACTCATCCATGATGGTCGGCAGGGTGCGATGGTGTTGCTGGCGAAGGACGCGCCGGCAACGAAACGCACCGGCACTGCAACTTTAGCTTGACATCTGGCGTGGGTTGTAGAAGCGCGGGCGCGCCTATGTGCGCCACGTGATAGATGGGGCTGGCTGGCACGGCGGTTGCCCGGCGCAAGCGAAGCGCTGCGCTCGGAAGTTGGCACGGCGCTTGCGTCGCGTAGCTCGATCAGGCGCTGGGCTTAGATCGCGCTGGGTTTGACGGCGTGCCGACATGCTCTCAGGTCGCCGCCAGAGCGGTATGGCGCTAGCGCTAGATCACCACCGTGGACAAGATGCCGCTCTGGCGTCTTCTTGAGGCTCGGCAGTGGCACGGCATGTAATAGAGCGGGCACGCCTGTCGCAGCGCGCAATTTGATCAGGCGCTAATCCCAGGGCGCGTTGGGTTTTTGGGCGTGCCGATGGGCTCGCAGGTTGGCGGGATTGAAGGCTGGAGGCTGGAAAGTCGAGAACGAGTCGATTTCAGTAACCTGAGGAATTCAGGTTAACGCGGCGCAGGTGTGACTTAATGCAACAACAGTTTTTCGTTGATTTTCAAGGCCTAACGTGCTATGTGTTCCTTGTAATTCAGCGAACCGCATCTAAAATTTGGATTTGGCTGAACGTCAGCGCCGTAGTGCAAAGGATATTATTTTGAAAGTCGTGCAAATCCCTGTCAAGGAAATCCTCGTTGATCCCGCTCGTAGCAAGTTGAGCGTGGATTCATCCATGTGGCTAGAGGAATCAATTTCCTTGATCGGGCTGCGCACGCCCATCAGCGTTCGCGCACGCGCGGACGGGAGCTACGATCTCGTCGCTGGTAGGCAGCGCCTGCTAGCCGTGATGAATCTTGGTAAGGACGACAACATCGACGCCTTCGTTTATCCCGCCACCACCTCTGACCTAGACATTGAGTTGTGGGAAGTGATCGAGAACCTCCACCGTAGCGATCTTGATACCCTGGAGCGCTCACACCTCACCGGGCGCTATGCGCAGTTGGAGGAGAAGATAAACGCGCTAGGGCTGACAATGCCGGCGATTATCAAACCGGCGAGTCAGGTTGATCCAACCAAGGACGTTTTGGCTCAACTTGAGCCAAAACCCAACAAGGGCGGTCGTCCTAAAGGCGGCGCACGTCAACTCGCACGCGCTCTTGGTCGTGATCGCAACGAAATTCGCCGCGAACTGAAGATCGACTCCCTGTCCAACGAAGCCAAGGAGAAGGCGGGGGAGTTGGGCCTTGGCGGTAATCAGAAGGCCTTACTCGACGCCGCAAAGCATCAAGCGCCGGAGGCCCAGATCATCGCCCTCAAGGACGCTGCAAAGGCCGTGAAAGCCCCTAGGGCAAACCGCAAGGAAGTCGCGAAGGTGATAGCGCCAGCCGCCATTGTCGTCGCGCCAGTGTCGCCGGTGGTTGCGCCAGTGTCGTCGGTGGTGGCGACGGCGGACTCAATCTGGGACGCGATGACGGAAGAGGAGCGCGTAGATTTTACGCGCGACGTTGTGATGCCTTGGGCGAAGACTAAGCCCGCGTCGCTCTTAGCGGCGCGGTGATCCGACCATCGTTTACGTTTCTGACGCTATCTGTTCGCTGTTATTACGAAAACTATTGGCGTCTGCAAAATGAACTCGTTGCCTGCAAAAAAACGAAGCCCGATACTCCCCATGTGCGCCGGTGTGATCCGGCGCGTAAACGTCGACCGCTTCCCGACGTGTGAAGACATATACGTGGCAGCCTGTTTCGTGTCGGGAATGCTGGCGCGGGAGGAGCACAAAACCTGTCCGAATCAACGACGGCGGATTCGCGCCGCGTGCTAATGAAGGAAGAGTTACCGGTGTCCGACCGCGCTTCGCCCCTGGTTCCATATAACAAGGTTCCGCGAATCCAGCGGCAGACGGATTCGCGAAACTCACGAATTTTGACGATGGAGCGCGTGGAAATGAAACAACCGAGTCCAAGCGGAAGTCAGGAACCCAACAACAAGACAGGCCGCTCTTTTTTCTGGTGGGAGGGTGACACGCTCGTGGTCAACATACTGGGCAAACCCAGCGCCAGCTGTGATGTCATCGGCAAAGCCAAGGGCACACAACTAAAAGTCAGCGTGACGGCCGCTCCCCGCGCAGGCCGAGCCACCGATCACATGGTGCGCTTTCTGGCTGGCGAATTTGGCGTCCCACCTTCAGCTATTGAGGTGGTGTTCGGACGCATGAACATCAACAAACAGTTGCGGATCAAGGCTCCGCAGAAACTCCCTGTCATGTTTCAGCAGTCCTCGCTGTCGAACGATTTGGAACGATAAGCAGGGGGAGATGTTGTTGCGTCAATCAACATTTTCGCGGCAAGGAGCGCGTTTAACAGATTGGCCTTTATGCGACACAGCGACGATCACCTCACCCGCGATTAAAGGGATTTAGGTTGGCGAGGTTTTCCTTTGTTACTTTGGTCTTGCCCAACAAGTCTTTACGGATGGCGAGGAAGACGAGACTCAATAGATCACCTTCCTTTTCGAAATCGTGTTTTTATATGTCCGCATATCTAATCCATGCATCATATGCCTTGATGACATCGTCGCTGGCATACAGCAGCAACTGATCCCTAGCTAACGGTCGCGGTCTGCATCCTTTCCTAAGACATCCTCATCATGCATGACAGCCACCGCCGTCTCGGTGAAGTTCTTCAGGAAAGTGGCGTGTGCCTCGCGTTTTTGCTCTGCAATTTTTAGGTTCAATTCCTTGTTCTTCTGAAGCAAGTAGGAAAGCACAGCGCCGAACACGGCGATGAGTGCAACGATGATTTCCTTGTATTTGGTCATGAGCGAAACTCTTGTTTTGATGCCGTAATCATCGAGTCTCATCCTTCATCCACCCACAGGAACGGCAACGCGGCTTCATTGGGACGCCGGGCTCGTCGGCCCACAATTCGAATTGATATGACCCGCAGGCCTCGCACCGGTCTGGCACGCCCTGTCGGTGGCGCAGCATAGCGGTTCCGAATAGGGTTAAGATGTGCTGGGTCAGCTCGTGTGCAATCATGCCATCTGCACGCGTTGCGCCGTGGGCGTGGGTAAGCCAATTGACGAGAGCCCATCCTGTCTTTGAGACCGCCTTTAAGTATCCCCGAACCGCCTCTGCACTTGAGCCGTGTGCAACGTGATTGGCGATGAGCTCGCACCATTCGACCACGTTGGATTTTTTCGGTGGTTCAGTGTTCGCGGGAACCATTGCTGGCAACTTCAAAGCATGAACCATCGCAACCAAGCACTCGCGGCAGCGCATTCCGACTGTCTGGAAGTCTTCCGGCTCTTCTGCTCCATCTAATGCTTGACCTGCCTGCTCCCATTTTCGCCAAGCGGCAGGCATCGTCATTTGCTCCAAGACGCCGGCACTCGGTTCGTGCCGGGCCATCACACGAGCCATAAGCCCGATGTGAAACGACAGAGTGTAGTCGAGGCTGGGGAAGAGCGTTTGATCATAGAGATTTGTTGGCGACGTGATCACCCAAAGGCGACTTTTATCTGTGCGAACATCCCAGCATTCATATTTCCGACCCAGCACCTTCTGGGTCAGCACTTTCTCAGCATGCGTGACGGTTTCACCCCGCGATTGCCGTTCCACATAAGCGGCGATTTCCTCAGCGCTCTTTTCGTCGCGCTCGAATACGAGGCTTGATAGCGCCTCGATGGGAATCGCCGGTGGGATCACATGATCGCTTGCCGCTGCCTTGATTGCTCTTTTCGGTTTTCTCGGTGTCTTGGTCATGAGGCAGCTTAGGCCCGCTTTACGCCGTCCGCTATGCCCTTTGCTCTGTGCAAATCCGGAAGCGTGGCGCGACGTGCAAAGCTCACAATTTCCGTCGTGCGCCGCGATTTAACGGAATGGGCATTATCCGACTTTGGGTTCTGCGAGTTCGAGGGGAGATTCAGCCCGCGCTTCTGTTGCTTGGAGGCAGCTCACCAAAGGTGTCTTCATAAACCACAAGGAGTTTTGATTCGCGACGCCATGGTTTTTCCGCCAATTCCCATGAAATACCGAGTCTGTTGGCAGTAAACTTGGTGGCAAGCTGCTTAGATAACACACGGTGAGGCTGACTTTTGTAGTCGGGACGGTGCGTTTTCACCAATGCTCCTAGCCGCCACGCCAATGACTGTTGTGATGCTCCGATATAAAGTGTTCCTTCCTCGTCTGTCCCGCACACCCGACATAGGGGCTCGGGATCAAGACTGTTGTCGCGGAGGGCCACCAAGCGATACACGCCCGGATGGTTTGACGGAAGTTTTTCCCACCATTTTTGCTCGATTGCATCACCGATGCGTATCAGTGGTGACCATTCCCCGGTAAGCCATGTCATCATGTGCCCCGTTCGAATTTATTGCGCTCAACTATACTATCGAATCTCCGCAATGACTCAAGTCGCCTTATGTCTGTGCGAAAATCAAAGA